>ODAK010004802.1_pt1 | contig 13807 bp, 12 predicted proteins | sample 1539591 | NCBI WGS metagenome assembly ODAK01 (sample SAMEA3539303, study PRJEB22396) | soil metagenome | biome: tundra; feature: field; material: soil | place: USA | collected 2010-05 | depth 0.15 m | reverse complement strand
CTCGAAAGCACAAGCTTCCTCAAGGATCTGCTCGGGGCTCCAGCCGAGCCGGCCGAAATGCACAGCCAACGCAATGGCCGCCAGCCGTCCTGCTGCCGACGAGCCACAGCCCATTCCCAAGGGGATCCCATTCGCCATCCGAATGGCGAGAGGCGTAATGGGTCGGTCATTCTCGCGGAGAATACGCTCGTAGGTATCGAGAATGAGATTGTTTTTCAGCCGCGCGCAGCGAGCGGCATCCCGTCCGGTCGCAGTTATCGTGAACTCATAGGAGGGCTCCGCTTCAATCTCCAGATGAAAATTGAGAGCCACGGCCGCGGCGTCAAATCCGGGGCCGAGATTAGCCGATGTGGCAGGCAACTTCAACCGCAGGCTGCCGGGGTTTTCCTTTAAGACGGAACTCATCCGGCGCTGCCCTTCATCGCGGCCAGCACCGCCGCCGGCGTCGCTTCAACGGCCATCGCGTTCCGGCGCAGCGCCTCAATCTCAGTATTATGGCCGGCCGTCTCTTGTTCGTTCAGCAGCGTGCCGCGATGAAAATCGATAGTGTAATCAGCGTCTTTGAGCGTGTGCCCGGTGAGCACAAGAACAACCGTCTCGCCGGAACCGACTTTGCCTTCGGCGCGCAATTTCTTCAAGCCGGCGAGAGTTGTGGCAGAGGCTGGTTCGCATCCCAACCCTTCTGCGCCCAGCTCCGCTTTGGCGATCGCTATCTCTGTCTCCGTCACGTCGAGACACCATCCCCCGGTGTCCTGTATGGCACGCGCTGCCTTGCGCCAAGAGGCTGGATTGCCAATGCGAATCGCTGTGGCGCGGGTGTGCGCCTCAACCGGTTCAAGCGCTGTGCCCTGGCTCTTGGCGAAGCTGCGCACCAGTGGATTGGCGCCTTCGGCCTGAATGACGGAGATGCGCGGCATCCGTGACACGAGGCCCAACTCGCGCATTTCACGAAATCCCTTGCCCAGCGCAGAGCTGTTGGCCAAGTTGCCGCCGGGCACGATCAGGTGATCGGGAACTGTCCAATCGAACGCTTCGGCGATCTCGAATGCGGGCGTCTTTTGCCCCTCAAGTCGATAGGGGTTTACGGAGTTCAGGAGATAGATGCGCTCCCGGTTCACGATCTCGGTAAGCACCTTGACGCAGCCGTCGAAGTCAGTTTTCAACTGGCATGTAACTGCGCCGTAATCCATTGCCTGCGACAGCTTGCCCCACGCGATCTTGCCTTCGGGAATCAGTACGAGGCTGCGGAGGCCAGCCCGTGCGGCGTAGGCGGCCATGGCAGCCGACGTGTTTCCCGTTGATGCGCAAGCTACCCATTCGAATCCGCGCTCTTTGGCGACGGTGAGCGCCGCGGTCATGCCTGTGTCCTTGAACGAACCGGTGGGGTTCATCCCCTGGTGTTTGGCGAAGAGTTGATCGATGCCGAGCGCTTTCGCGGTGCGCGTCAGCCGATAGAGCGGCGTGTTGCCCTCGCGCAAGGTGACCGCATTGCCAAAGCTATCGAGAATGGGCAGCAGCTCGCGGAACCGCCAGACACCGGATTGATCCAACGACTCAGAGGAACAGCGGCGTTCGCGCCAAAGCCATTTGAGCGCGCCGGGGTTCGGCCGATCGGGCCCTTTTCGCTGGCTCCAGCCGGGGTATTCGACTTCAAACAGGTCGCCACATTGCGCGCAACGGAAATCGGGCCGGGCATCGGAACCGGAGATGCGCTCGCCGCATCCGAAACAGCGTAACTGGTGCAGATTGTCGTTCATCCTTGGTGATAGCCTACCAGAGACCCTGAAGCGCGTTTTCTCCAACCCGGGAGTCGGAAACGCAAATGATGAAATGGATTTCCAATCTATTGCTCGGACTACTCTGCTTGCCGGCTGCGCCTGCGCAAACGCCGCTGCGGGTGGCTGCGGCAGCCGATCTGGAACCCGTGCTCCCACCGATCATCGAACAGTTTCGCCGGGCGACAGGCATACAAGTTGAAGCCACGTATCAGGCCTCAGCTATGCTGACGACGCAGATTCAGAACGGCGCTCCATTCGATTTGTTTTTTTCCGCCGACATGGGCTATCCCAAGCGCCTGATCGATGCGGGGGTGGCCGATGCGGCAGGGTCTAGCGATTCTTCAACGCCGATTCTCTATGCAAAAGGAACGCTGGTGCTGTGGACGCGCAAGGATTCTCCTTTGCCGCCTCCGTCGCTGGACCTACTGCGCAATTCTGCATTGAAAAGGTTGGCGATCGCCAATCCGGATCGCGCACCCTACGGCCGGGCTGCTGTCGCTGCGCTGACCAGCCTCAAACTCTATGACGAACTGAAGCCGCGCATCGTGACCGCCGAGAATATTGCCCAGACTGCGCAGTTTGTCGATTCAGGCAACGCGGACGCCGGCCTCATCTCGCTCACCTCGGCGCTTACGCCGCGCCTGGCATCGAGCGGAAACTATTTTGTGATTCCGCGCGATCTCTATCCTCCTATCGAACAGGGCGCAGTGATCGTGAGCCGCACTACACAACGCGCCGCAGCGCACAAGTTGCTCGATTACCTGCTCTCCCCTCCCGTGCAGGCACAGCTCGCCAAGAGCGGCCTCACGCCGGTTCGTTAAGCATGATGGATTGGCAGGCGTTCGCCCTCACCCTCCGGCTTGCGGCAGTCACGACGGCGATCCTGCTGGCCGTTGCTGTTCCCCTGGCGGCACTGCTGGTGATGGGCCGCGGGCGGTGGCTTGCGGGTCTCGAGGCATTGGCCGCGCTGCCGCTGGTGCTGCCGCCGACGGTGCTCGGCTTTTTCCTGCTGGTTCTGCTCGGACCGCGTACGGCCTTCGGTCGAGGCATCACTGCTCTGCTTGGTCATCCATTGGCCTTCTCGTTTGATGGGCTGGTGGTGGGATCGGTCATTTACAGCTTGCCTTTTGCCGTTCAGCCTCTGGTGGCGGGTTTCGCCGCAGTTGATTCCGCATTGCTGGACGCGGCGCGATTGCTGGGCGCAGGCCCGGCACGGGTGGTACTCAGCATTCTGATTCCGCTTGCCCGTCGTTCTCTGCTGGCGGCTGCAGTGCTCAGCTTTTTGCACACGGTGGGCGAGTTTGGCGTGGTGCTTATGCTGGGCGGCGATATTCCTGGCGCCACGCGCACGCTTTCGATCCTGCTCTACAACCAGGTGGAAAACTTTGACTACTCGGCCGCCAATCGCACGGCCGCCATTCTGCTGAGCCTTAGCGTTGCAGCACTAGCAGCGATCTACATCGGCAACCGTCCGCGCGGAGGCCGCCGTGCTTGAGTTGGCCCTTGACGTTCGTCGCGGTGGCTTCCACCTTCAAGTGGAATGCCGTCTTGCATCCGAGTGGACCGTGATTTTTGGGCCTTCGGGCTCGGGCAAAAGTACACTGCTGCGTTTGCTGGCCGGATTGGATCGACCGGATCACGGGCAAATCGTGCTGGACGGACAGACATTGACGGACGTGGCTCACAACCTCTACCGCAAGCCGGGCCACCGACAGACTGCGCTGGTCGCGCAGCAGCCTGCGCTCTTCCCTCACCTGAACGTGACGGCAAATGTGGCCTACGGGCTCACTCAACTTGATCGCTCTCTGCGAGGCACACACATTGAAGAGATGCTGGAACTGGTGGATGCGAAGAGTCTTGGAGATCGTCGTCCCCGCGAGCTCTCCGGTGGCGAGGCGCAGCGAGTGGCACTGGCGCGGGCACTCGCGCCGCTCCCGCGGCTGTTGTTGCTCGATGAGCCATTTTCCGCTCTCGACGGCGCAGCAAGCGATGCGCTGCTTTCACGACTACAGACTTGGCTCACCGAACACAAAGTACAAACGGTTCTGGTCACGCATGACGCAACTGACGCGTACGCCACAGGTGCTGAGGTCGCGCTGCTGCGCGAAGGCCGCCTGGCCGCGCTCGGACCTGCCGCGAGAGCGTTGGCAGCAGAGCGCGAACGAATTGTTCAAAGGCTGGGCAGTCGAGAAGAGTGATTCTTCACGTCAAGGGCAAAGCCCAAAGTCTCAGCTCACGCATACGCTAGTTTGCGGCAATTACCACGACTGTTGCATCGTCCTGGAAATGATCGCCGCAGAAACTAGAAACATGGGCGAGCAATCGGCTGTTCAGTTCGCTCGCGGAATGAGTGGAGTTTTTCCGCGCAAATTCCGCCACGCTTTCTTCGCCAAACTCCTGCTCATCCGGGTCAGATGCTTCCGTAATTCCATCCGTGAAAAGCAATAAGCGATCTCCGGGCCACAACTCAATCGTTGCATCCTCATAAACCCACGAAGGAAAAACACCCAGAACGGCGCCGCCTTTTTCGAGCATGCTGGTCAGGCCGCGAGAAACGAGAACCGGCCAGGGATTTCCGGCGTTGCAGTATTGAAAGGTCCGCGCATTGCCATCAAGAATTCCATAGAAGAACGTGACGAACTTTCCGGTGGCGATATTCTCATAAAGCAGTGTATTCACTTTTCCGCATAACCACGCCGCGCTCTCCGATTCACTTGCAAAGGCATGCACGGCAGCCTGCACATTGGCCATCAAGAGAGCGGCCGATACTCCCTTGCCGACTACATCCGCCACGCAAATGCCCAGTTTATGTCCGCCCAATTTGAAGACGTCGTAGTAGTCGCCACTGACCGCGCGAGCCGGGCGCCAGATTCCTGCAACCTCGAATCCGAGCAGTTGGGGAATCTCCTTCGGAAGCAGCGACTGCTGTATCTCGCGTGCGCGTTGCAATTCCTGCTCTTGCAATTCAAGCTGCGCGGTACCGATTTCCACTGATCGCTGCAATTCGATATTGCGCCGCTCAAGCTTCTCCTTCGTGGTCTGGTAAAGAAAGATCAGCGTGCTGGAAACAAATGTAATCAGTACCGGAAATTTCCAGCCTGTTCTGAGCAAGTGCCCCAACGTTTGTGGTGTGGGTGGCGCGAGCATCCAAACGACCACGGATGAGAGGACGTAAACCGGGATAAGGAGAACGAGCAGGATCGGAAGAAAGTACAGCCAGTTGTAAGGAAATGGCTTCTCAGAATAGTACCCGTGCAATCTCTGGGTTATAGGCACCACACTATTCCCGATGGCAATCGAATACACCAGGATGGTAAGGGGATTGATCTCCTGTCCAATGGCCCAGAAGACGGCTCCTGCGATTGCTGAGATTGCAATGTAAACGATTTGTTGTCTCAGGAAACGTACGAGAGAAGACAAGGCTACCCGCATGGCGACACGCTTTCAGAACCTCGCGGGGATACCAAAAATCTTACACTGAATGCGTAAATGCTGCCGGTAGGCAGTGGTTCTCACTAATCAGAGCGATCAGAACCCTACCAGCACCGGCTCCATCTCAAGCGAAATCATGAACCTGGATTCGACTGCGGACCTGATCCGGTTTGCGAGATCCAGGATCTCCGCAGCCGTGGCGCCACCGCGGTTCACAAGAGCCAGAGTGTGCCGCGACGAAATACCAGCGGCTCCCAGTGAGTAGCTCTTGGCAAAGCCAGCCTGCTCGATGAGCCATGCAGCAGGCACTTTTGCGCGTCGCGCGTTCTCCGGGCCAAGGCTGGCTGGAAAACGCGGCGGCTCCTTGCCGCTCGCCGATGCAATTTGCCGCACTTGTTCCTCGCTCACCACGGGATTTTTGAAGAAGCTGCCTGCACTGCGGCAGTCCGGGTCGCCCTCGACAAGCAGCATGCCTTTCGACTGACGCACGCCGCGCACAGCAGCCGCAACTTCGGGAAGGCTCGCCTTGGCGCCCTCCGGAAATGCCCGTTGCAGATCGCCATAGCGTAGCGTTGGCGCGCCGCCTGGGATGAGCCGATAATCCACGCGAGTCACCAGGTAGCGCCCGCGATCGTCCGCATTGAAGCGGCTGCGGCGATACGAGAAGCCGCATTCTGCGGCTGTGAATTCGATGAAGGCATGTTCGCTCAGATTGAAGGCGCGCACTCGCTCGATGGTGGAGGCGACCTCTTGCCCGTAAGCGCCGACATTCTGCACCGGCGTTCCGCCCACCGTGCCGGGAATTCCGGCCAGGCACTCGATGCCTGCGCAATTGTCCTGTGCGGCGCGCTCAACAAATGAGTCCCAGTCCTCGCCTCCAGCAACGCTGTAGATTCTTTGTTCCGATTCTTCGATCACGGACAAACCGCGCAAGCCCACCTGCAACACGAGACCATCGAACCCGGCGTCTGAAACGAGCAGGTTGCTGCCGCCGCCCAGCACAAACAACGGAACCTCGCGATCGCGAGCCCACTCCGTCGCTTCGACGATTTCATCTTCAGTGCGGGCCACGACGAACCAGCGGGCCGGGCCGCCTATGCCAAAGGTCGTGAACGGCGCCAGTAACTTGTTTTCTTCAAGAAGCATCGGGATAAAGGCTACACCACCCGGTTTAACGATAGAATGGATACAGGCAGCTTTCCCTGCCGGAGGCGACAATGTATCCAGAACTGATGGTAATTCCCATGCGCGAGGAACTTGTTCGCGCCGGAATCAAGGAAACCCCAACCGCTGAAGAGGTCGACGCCGCCTTGGCTGAGCCGGGCACGACCATGCTGGTCGTCAACTCCATTTGCGGTTGTGCGGCGGGCAAGATGCGCCCCGGTGTGCGGCTTGCGCTCGCCAATGCGGCCAATCTGCCCGACCACAAAATCACCGTTTTTGCCGGCCAGGACCGCGAAGCAACCGAGCGTGCCCGCAGTTATTTTGAGGGCAATCCGCCCACTTCTCCGGCCATCGCTATTCTGCGCAATGGGAAGCTGGTTTACCTCATGCAGCGCTACGTCATTGAACAGTCCACAGCCCCGCAGATCGCCGGCGAACTGGTCCGGGCTTTCGATGAGTTCTGCGCCAAGACTCCGGCCTGAATCCCGTTCACAATGCTCCCACGCAAACGGCCTCCAATGCAGGAGGCCGTTTTTGCTTGCTCGATGGCTTGACCGGTCAATTGCCTTTGGCTACAGGGGTCAGCTTTTGCACTTTGCTGTGCTTTATGGAATAGCTGAAGTAGATGATGAGGCCGATAAACAGCCAGCCGATCATCACCGCCCATGTAATCATCGCCAGCCGGCTCATGAGGTATAGCGCAGAGATCATGCCCAGGATTGGCACAAGCGGCACCAGAGGCGTCTTGAAAGGACGCTTCATTTCAGGATGACGTACGCGCAGCACCCATACACCTGCACACACGATGGTGAACGCGAGCAAGGTGCCGATATTCACCAACTGCGAAAGGTTCTCGATCGGCAGAAACGCAGGCATGATGGCCGCGAACGCTCCGAAGACGATGGTCGTGATCCATGGCGTGCGAAATTTTGGATGAATCGCCGAAGCCCATTTCGGCAACAGGCCGTCACGCGACATGGAGAAGAAGACGCGCGTCTGGCCCAGCAGCATCACGAGCATGACGGTTGCCAGTCCGAAGACCGCTCCGATTTTCACCAACATCGAACCCCAACTTACGCCCGTTACATCGATGGCCAACGCCACCGGCGCCGCAACGTTCAACGTCTTGTAACTCACGAGGCCAGTGAGCACGAGCGAGACAAGGATGTACAGGATGGTGCAGACGACCAGGGAGCCGAGAATGCCGATGGGCATGTCTCGCTGCGGATTCTTCGCTTCCTGGGCTGCTGTGGAGACCGCGTCGAATCCGATGTAAGCGAAGAAGATTGAGGCGGCAGCCGTGGGAATGCCTCCCCAACCGAAGTTGCCGTGGCCATCGGGCGGCGGAACGAAGGGATGCCAGTTCATCCTAGCAATTTCAGGGTGACGGAAAAGAAAGTAGCCCCCGATCACCAGAAAAATGCCTACGATGCCGAGTTTGATGATCACGATCGCGGAATTGAAGTTAGCCGATTCCTTGATGCCGATGACGAGGATGGTGGTAATCACCATGACAATCAGCATAGCGATCAGATTGAAAAAGCCTGTCGCATGGGGCAGGCCGGCATCGCTCACGCCCGGCGGCAACGACATCAACGGCAGCCAGCTGCTCTGATAGAAAACCAGCGTGGTGCCCGTAGTCGCGGTGAGCTGCGGCGGAATATAAATATGCATCTGCTGCAAGAGACTGTTGAAGTAGCCCGACCAGCCGGATGCAACGGTCGCCGCGCCAAAGGCGTACTCGAGACAAAGGTCCCAGCCGATGATCCAGGCGACCAGTTCACCAAGGGTCGCGTAACCGTAGGTGTACGCCGATCCGGCGATTGGGATGATGGAGGCGAACTCCGCGTAGCACAGGCCCGCAAATGCGCAGGTGAAACCGGCCAGCACAAAGCTAAGCGCCACGGCGGGGCCGGCATGCAATGCCGCCGCCTGTCCAGTCAGCACGAAGATGCCGGCGCCGATGACAGCGCCGATCCCGAGAGTGATCAGGTTCAGCGCGCCGAGCGAGCGCTTGAGCGTGTGTTCGCCCTGTTCACCCGCCTCTTGCGAGAGCATCGACATCGGTTTGATACGAAGCAGCCTGGACATGGATGAGGGACATCCTCCCCAATGGTTGAAATCAATTCACGAATGTAGCTGGCTCGCAGAGCGCCGTGACCAGAAGAGATACACCGGAATGCCGAGCAAAACAAGCACAAGGCCCGGCCAAGTGTATTGGGGCTTGTATCGCAATAATACGATACATATCCATGAGGCCATCACGATGTAGAGCACTGGCAGCACCGGATAACCGAGCGCCTTGTAGGGCCGAGGCGCATCTGGCCGTTTGAACCGCAGTACAAAGAGTCCGGCAATTGTGAGGATGTAAAACAACAGCACCGCGAAGATGATGTAATCGAGCAACTGGCTATAAGAGCCGGAAACGCAAAGTACGACCGTCCAGCACGCCTGCACAAGCAGTCCTGCCGCCGGTGTGCGATACCGCGGGTGAAGCTTGCCGACTGACTTGAAGAACAGCCCGTCCTGGCTCATTGCGTAGTAGACGCGCGCTCCGGCGAGCGACATTCCATTAGCACATCCAAAGGTGGAAATGAGAATCGCCGCCGCCATCAACTGCGCTCCACCGGAGTGGAAAATCGCTCCCAGAGCCGCTGTCGCCACACGATCTTCCGAGGCGTACTGCACACCCCGCGCGAGGGCCGTCGCGCCGTGCGGGTCGCCATGCATGGGCAACACCAGGAGGTAGCCCAGTGAGGCCAGAAGGTACGCCGTAAGCACGAACCCCGTGCCCAGAATCAGCGAAAGAGGAATGTTGCGCCGTGGATTCTTGACCTCGCCGGCCGTGAAGGTGATGTTGTTCCACGCATCGGCCGAGAACAGCGAACCGACCTGCACCACGGCGAGAATCACGAGCACATTCACCAACACCAAGGGTCCGCCGATGCCCACCTGTACCGGATGCATCGAACTCCATCCGGCGTTCTTCCAGAACTCGCTCAAGCCGGGGCCAAAGTTGGCGCTCCATGCCGTTGCATTCCGGCCCACTGTGAAGGTGAGCAATATCAGGGCGGCCAGGGAGAGTGCTTTCGCCGAAGTAAAAATGTTCTGAATCATCGCGCCGAGGCTGACGCCGAACACGTTGACGATGGCCAGTGAAATCACGATTACGACGGCGGTCAGGTTGGCCGTGTTGACGCCAATGTCCATGTTGCCGAGCACCATTGGCCCCACGGGAATCGCAGGCACATGCGCAATGTGCCAAAGCCAATGCGTGGTCGAGACGGCGGGGAAAAACACACCGAGAAACTTGCCGAAAGCTACGCAGACCGCGGCGATCGTGCCCGTCTGGATGACGAGAAACAGCGTCCATCCATAGAGAAAACCCCAAAGCGGGCCGAGCGATTCCCGAAGGTAAACATATTGGCCGCCTGCTTTGGGCATCATGGCGGCGAGCTCGCCGTAGCTTAGCGCGCCAATAATCGTCATGATGGCGGTGACCACCCACGCGCCCATGAAGAGGGCCGGCGAGTTGGTGCCGCGCGCTATATCAGCGTCCACAAGAAAAATGCCGGATCCGATCATGGACCCCGCGACGATCGCCGTGGAGCTAAACAGACCAAGACTTTGGACCAACCCGGTTGAGCTGGTTGCTGGGGCGGATTCCGCGGCGTGAGTGGGGTCTAACGTTTTCACCTTGCTCGGTTTTACTTGAAATACAGAAGATTGTCTTCTGTTTTCTGCAGCAGCGGATCTGCCGCGGATTTCTCACCTTAGTGCAATTGTTTTGACCAGCGAAGGAACTCGGCGGCGGGGTCCGGAGCGCGGAAGATGGCAGCGGAAACGGCAACGGCGCTTGCTCCCGCGTCAAGAACCGACTGCGCGGTCTCGAGCGTAATTCCCGCGACGGCTACCAGGATGATGTCTGGGCCGGCCTGTGCACGGAGGCGGCGAACCCCTTCAGGGCCGATGGGGTGCTTGCTTGTTTGCTTCGTCGCGGTCGGAAATACCGGGCCGATAGCCAGATAATCCGCCGGCTCGTCGAGAATGCCGGGGAGAAGCGCGTCACTGCCGCCGAAGGTGCCAACGATGCGAATCGGACCTAAAAGGCCGCGCGCTTCGGATGGGGAAACGTCTCCTGCATCCACATGAACGCCATCAAAGGCGGCTTCAGCAACCAGATCAGCCCGGTCATCGAGGATCAGCTTCACATAATCAGGAGGCAGAACTTCGCGGAGAGCGGCAGCATCCGCCAGCAACTCGGTATCCGTTCCGGTCTTGTTGCGGTATTCCAGTAAAGTTACGCTTGCATCGGCCAGGGAGGTTCCCAATTGCTGGAGGAATTCTGAGCGGCCGGTGGATGGAATGATCGACGAGTCGAGAATCGGGTAAATTCTAGGGAAACTAAAAGACATATGACCAGCGTAGAGGACGAGGCGGCTGGTTGTCAGCGAGGAGCATCGGGCTTCCCGCCCTTGTTCAGTGTTGGAGAGGATAGGAAGCCCGGCTGAATCCCTGTTCTTGATTCCCTGTTTACATCTCGTCGGCTGACGGCCCGTAGCAGCCTGGTACCTTCTGATTCAGGAGCCGCAGATAGACTCCCAGTTGCGCACGGTGATGGATGAGGTGGTTGAGAACCCATGTGCGCCACACTCCATATTTCGAGTCATCGATCCAAGTTTGTTCGCCAGCCACGAACTTCCAATTCTAATCATTAGTATATTAATGATTATAAATAACTTATGAGTTCGCACAATCGTCAAAAGGATTCTGATTCGCATTCCAAAAACTCGATTTCGCTTCTGGTTCCATTCACTATTAACTCGCTTATTTTGAGTAAGTTGGATGATTATTACTATGATCGTAGATAACTGGTGATCGTGGCAATTGTATTTAGGAGTGTTTCGATTGCAGTGTGTTCCGGCCCGCGACGCAAACGACCGACTGGATGCATGTTCCCTTTGTTCTATCCATTCCACAATTGAAATGAAGCCGGCGTAGTTGCTATTGGAAGCTCGATGAATTATCACTCTATTATCGCTTTTTGTTCGCCCTTTTCACATGAACATGAGTTATGCTGGTCTTCGCAACTTGGAGGTTGCAAGATGGACATTCAACAAGAACTTCTTACCGAGTACGATCGAGAAAGCGCTAGCACGCGGAAAATCCTCGAGGCCATCCCCGAAGACGTCGATTTCGCCTTTAAACCCCACCCCAAATCAATGGCACTGGGCCAACTGGCCGGGCATGTTTCTGATACCAACGGCGACTGGGCCCTGCACACCCTCACCCGCGACAAACTCGAATGGAACCCGGAGATGAAGCCCGACATTCCGGCGACAAAAGCCGCACTTTTGGAACGCTTCGAAAGGCAGGTAGCGGAGGTAACGCCGGCCCTGGCCAATATGACGCCGGCCACGTGGGACTCGAATTGGAAGTTCACTGCTGGCGACCAGGTCTGGATAGACGACTCGAAATACCGCGTCTGGCGGACGTGGGTGATTAACCACCTCATCCACCACCGCGGCCAACTAAGCGTGTACCTTCGACTGCTGGATAAAAAGGTGCCTGGGATGTACGGGCCTTCGGCAGACGAAATGTAACAAAGGCAACGAACAGGGACCGTGCAACTTTAACGTGCATCCTGGTGTCTGCAATTGCCGCGAGAACGTTCATGACTCTCGTCCGCCCGCACATTTGTACTACCCTGTTCGTAGCTCTTCGATTTTCGTTTGCTGCGGCTTTTGGCTAAGCCACGGCAAACTTCCCATCATTCCAGCGACCACATGATTCTCCAGTAAGAATCTGGGTTCGAAACCTGCGGAGGAAACTCGGCTGCCGAGTGGTATTGGCCGGACGGGCGATTCTGCCTATCGCGGCGCCTAAACAGGGGCATGACAAAAGCTACTTTAAGTCTGTAGACGTAAAGTCATCCAAGACTCAGCATCTAATTGTGCTCCGGAATACGAAGAATCTCAAGCCTCGCGAATTGGTTGCCCTGAACATCAGGCGATTGCGGGCACAACAGGGCATATCGCAGGAAGAGTTGGCCGACAGGGCCCGTCTGCACCGAACCTACATTGGCTCCATAGAACGAAGCGAACGGAATGTCTCCATCGACAATATCGCGAAGCTCGCCGATGCTCTTGGCGTTAAGATTATCGAATTGTTCACAGAGCCAACCACGTGAATTCCCTGAACGAACAACGACATGCCGAATCCCCCTCTCTCCGCCATCTTACAACTCATGTCCTTGATTCCACTGCCATACACAACAAAACAAATCAATTATGTGTCGCATTGAGATGTGCGCCCTGTGCGTCATGTGCGGCTTGGTTCGCCCGGTACACTCGATTTACCTTACAAAATCGGCGGCACCTTACAAAAGGTTTCAAGCTCGTCAGAACCCGCCTGCGCGTTCCGAGTTGGGTCTCCAGGCTCGGGATGCCAGCGGCGATGCGCTCAATCAATGTCGGAATGAGCGCAAGGCTGGCACCGCCTTTCGCCCGAGTTGCCTTAGCCCCGCCGCAGCGACGCTGAGTTAGCCACTCTAGCCGAAACCCATCCGCACGTTGATGTTGAAGGCGCTGCTCGCCACGACTCCTGCTGTCGCGTCTACACCATTGACCGTCGATGGTTAGACTGCAGACGGTGCGCCGTCCGCCGGGCCTACGAACCGGTCGACTCAGACCTGACAGTTCCCCAACATCAATGCTCTGTTTCTGTTTGCGTGGGGCTGCTCGTCACGCCACCGGTCGCCGTTGCGGTAATCACAGGACTGCCCGCTGTCGAATCTTTATACCAGAAGTTAGCGCTGCTTGAGTTTGTGGCAATGCTGGAGGCAGTTATTTGGTGTGAACCATTGCAATTGGAGAGATTCCAGAACGTGCCGCCAGAACTGCTGCTGCTCAGAGCCACGTTCACCGTGCTCAGAGGATCCGCGGGATTGCTATTCGCGTCTTCTGTCGTCACTGTGACCGGCGAGCAACTCCCCACCGTGACGTTGAGAGACGCGGTCGTAAATGCCAGTTTGCTGGCCCCGAACGTCACCGTGGCTGTTTGCGTGACGGTGACGTTGTCCGTGGTGTCCTTACCGGTATAAACGACCGCCTGCGCCGTGGAGTCCTTCACTGTGAAGGTTGCTTGGCCGCTTGTGTTCGTCGTCCCGCTTACAGTGGTGATCGTGGAACTACCGCTCCCAGCCGTCAGCGTCACGGTCTTGTTGCTGACCGGGTTGCTGTTTGCATCCATGAGCGTGACAGTGATTGTCGAGGTCGATGTGCCATCCGCGATAACAGACGTTGGGCTCGCGATCACCGTAGACTGGGCGGCGGTGGCCGGGCCTGCGGTTACAGTCTCAGTCTGCGTGGGGCTGCTCGTCACCCCTCCCGTGGCCGCCGCAGTAATCACCGGGCTGCCCGCTTTAGTGTCCT
>ODAK010004801.1_pt1 | contig 13807 bp, 11 predicted proteins | sample 1539591 | NCBI WGS metagenome assembly ODAK01 (sample SAMEA3539303, study PRJEB22396) | soil metagenome | biome: tundra; feature: field; material: soil | place: USA | collected 2010-05 | depth 0.15 m | reverse complement strand
CTCACGACAAGGCTTTCTTGAAACTAATGTCGCTTTATTTATGCGCATGTGTATACCTATTTACACTTATGCTTGCACTTTTGATCGCGCCGATGTTTGCCGCCGCCGGTTATTCCCTGATTTATCTCCTTTGCGGAGGCGGATTGGGTGGAGCCGTGCTCATTTTTATCGTGGCGAAAATGGTTGGCAAATGAGTGTGGTCTGAAAATCAGACCGCGTTGCCTGGCAACGATTGGTGGCCCTCTGCAAAGACTGGCCCGGCGCAAGGCGCGGGTCCTTCGCCGGCGGGTTTAGCCGGCGTCCCGCCGGGGGTTGCGGCGAGCGGCGAGACGCCGCCGCAACCCGCAGTCGAGACGACTGCGCTACGAGATTCAGGGAAACCGTGGCAAAGCCGGATGCGGACATGAGGTTTGGCCGGGTAAGGACTGACGGGGAAAAACTATTTCCTGTGGCGAGGGTTGGGCGAGGGAGATGGTTCAATCCATTATGCGGAATGGTTCTCCAACGAGTCCGCTGCGCATTTAGAGCGGAAGAAGATCGTGCAAATCAAATCGGCACATCGAATATCAAAACCGTCAAAGTCAATTCGTGATTTTTGTCGTCACGATGGTGCAGAATAAACCGAAAGCTTGACTCTTGTTTGTAGCCAGCGAGTTCACGCTTGAAATTTGGGTGTTGCTTCACCAGTTCTGGAATTTGAGCGACTACGGAGGAAGTGTTTTTATTGCGGTTAAAAAGAATGATTGCCGTCTTTGTATCGCGCCATGCCGTGTATCCAAGCAATTGATCAATTGTAGCTTTGAAGATTTCTGCCCCTTTCCAAATTTTACATTCCCCGATAAAAATGTTGCGGCTTTCTGCACGAATCAAAATATCCGTTTTGCCCTCGTAATTAAATGTCTCACCGGTTGCTTGTCCTTCATAGTGCCCATTTAGTTGAACAAGAATATGCGTTCGCAAATCTTCCTCGCCCATTTTGGCGAAAGCCTGTGGGCTTCGTTCCATCACTTGCACCATATTGGAAACGACAGTCAAAATGTGTTCGTAATGTTCCATTTCAAGCCTTGGTTCTGGCTTGAATGTGCCTGGGGTAACGACCGGCCTTTGTATTGGCAGTTTCTTGCGTGTTACGGGCGCTGCGTAGGTTTGCGAATCAACGCCTCTCGCCTTAATTGGGAATCCTAGGGCTTCGACCAAACCTTTGTCTTTTAAAAACTTCTCTTTCCGGTGGTTTAATTGTTGTCGAATTGTTCCTTCGAGTCGTTGGTTATAGTTTTGGATTTCCGCTTCACCCCATTGTAGAAATTGCTCAACATTCTTGAGGTCGTTATCGAAATTCGCTCGCATTGCGGTCGGATTATGCTCAACGTTGGTGTAACGCAAATGCAGTTCCTTCCCAACAATTGTGGCCCGCGGTGGACTATAATTATAGGTAGATGGCTTAAGACGAAAGATAATTGGATCACCTGTAAATGGTATGCCAAATTCCGCAAATGTCACTGGCACATGAGTGGCTCGACTACCGTAATTAAAATTGTGACTCATATCAACTGTCGTGTCCCCATTGTCGCCGATGTGAATGGCATCTTTCTGGAGCGAAACGGGCTCCACATGAAATTTATCAACTAAATGATTGGTAAGGTCATCAAAGCTAACCTTCAAAATATAGTCGCTTGTGAAAGCATCAATTTCAGCGCGCAGTTTCGTCAATTGTGCCTGCAAAGTCGCTGACAAATCTCCATCAACAAACAATAGGTTGTTGTCTCTGCCTCTAAAATTCATGTCGATTTCTTAAGCAATCTTTTCATTAAACGTTTCATTCAACGCCACGCCACGCGACTACTTTACCGCCGCCCCTTTCGCGCCCTGCCCCGCCGCCACCAGTTCGCCGAGGACGCCGGAGTTTTTCGGGATCAGCGTGATGGCCGCTTCGCCGTCAATGAGGTTCTGCGTTTCCAGCACGTTGAACAACGCGCGCGAAATCGCCGGGTCCGACGAGATCTTTTGCAGCGCCTGCCCGACGATTTGCGGGCGCACCGCCGCGGCCTTGGCGAATTCAATCGCCGCCTGCTGTTCCGCCGTGCTGGCGATGATGTTCACCTGGTTCGTGCCGTCCTGCTTGATGGCGGAGGTGACCTGCCGCAGCCGGTTGACGACTTTTTCCTCGATCTGCTTGATCATGCCGGTATCGCGGAAATGCACCTTGCGGATATAATACACCGAGCCGAGGCTGTAACCCCACGCCTGCGATTGCGGCGAGACTTCGGTGCGCACGGTGAGGCTCGTGGGATGGCGGTTTTGCAGCATGTCGGCGAGCTTCGTGTTGCTCATAACGGGGATCCTAGTTTTATTCCAACTTAAATTCATTTTGGGCCTCGGATCAGGTTTCATTTTTGCCAGCCGGCTGGCCGCCTGGATCCAGGCGCCCAGGCGTAATGCTCCGGCGATCCATTGCCAGGTCACGCTCGTCTGCGCCCGCCGCCGCCGTGCCAGCCGCACCTTGCCGGCATCAGCCTCGGCTCGCACTGCCAATTCTTGCGCCGTCCAGCCCAGTTTGTCCAGTTCTTCCTGCATCATCCGCCCCGCCTTTTTTTCGGCACTTTCCGCCGCGTCTGCACCTGCTGGTTTTGGCTGCTAAACCCGGCTCCAGTTGGAGCGCCGAGCATTGCCCGGCAACAATGCCGCCATTTGACGCCGTGCCGCGCGATGCTCGGCGTTCCGCCCATTCCGAAAATCGAAATTGTCGAGCAACCGGACCGGCGTGATTTGAACATTTTTTGATTCGATTGCGCGGGTTGAGTCCGGCATTTTGACAGTCCTGAAAACGCAGGCGACATCTCAAATCACCTCGAATGACGAACGGTATTCCACCGGGAAACTGTTTCGGCGCCTGTTCGCGCTGGCATGGCAGTTCCGCGCGGACTGTCTGTGGTCGCTTTTGTTAAGCGTGCTGCTGCTGCTGTTAAGCATCGCGGGGATCAAATGGCTGGGCGTGGTGATTGACGTCATCCGCTTTGCGCTCGACCCGGCGCTGCCGCCGCCTGCGTATCCGTTTGGCTGGCACCCGCCGGCCGAGTGGTCCGCGTTGCAGATCGTCACGACTCTGGCCGTGATGATTGTGTCGCTCGCGCTCCTGCGTGCGGTGCTTACCTACGCCAACAACATGATCACCGCGCGGCTGACGCAGGGGGAGATCGTGCCCGCCCTGCGCGCCCAGCTTTATGCAAAATTGCAGCGGTTGAGCTTCAGCTTCTTCGACGATCACGGCTCCAATTCCATATTCAACCGCGTGACCGGTGATGTCCAAAACACACGGCTGTTTGTTGACGGCGTTTTGTTGCAAGGCACGAATCTGATTCTCACGCTGGCCGCCTACGCGTTTTTCATGTGGCAGATTCAGCCGGCGCTGACACTGGCGTGTTTGTCGGTTTCGCTGCCGCTGTGGTGGCTGGCGAATTTTTATTCCGCACGGCTGCGGCCGGGTTATCTGCGAAACCGTGAGCTGACGGACAACGTGATTTTGCTCTTCAGCGAAAGCGTGCGCGGGATGCAGACCGTGAAAGGCTTTGCCGCCGAGCCGCACCAAGTCCGGCGGTTTGAAGCAGCAAACCAGGAAGTTTCCGCGCAGCAACGAAAAATTTTCTGGGATTTATCGGTGTTCACGCCAGGCACGCAAATGCTGTCGCAATTGAGTCTCGTCATTTTGTTCGCGTTCGGCGGCTGGCTTTATTTTCAGGGGAAAATTGCGCTGGGCGGCGGGATGCTGGTGTTCGCGGGCTTGCTCCAGCAATTCACAGCGCAGGTGGCAAACATCTCCACCATCGCAAACTCAGTGCAGCAAAGTCTCGCGGCAGCCCGGCGCGTGTTTGAAGTGCTCGACATGCCGGTCGCGGTGCAAAGCCGACCGGACGCCGTCAAGCCAGGCCGGCTCACGGGGCGGATTACTTTTGAAAACGTCACGTTTGGTTACGCGCCACAGCGGAACGCCGGCTTGCAGCCGGCTTACGACGCGGGAAAACCGGGCGGTGGTCCGACAGTAAAAACAACTGGTGCGAACCGTGAGGCGGAAGCCCAAAGCCGGTCACAGACCGGCGCTCCGGTGTTGAAAGACGTGTCTTTCACAACGAAGCCGGGACAGGTCGTCGGCATTTTCGGAATGACCGGAGCGGGCAAAAGTTCGCTGCTGGCTTTGATTCCGCGCTTTTACGATCCGAACGCCGGCCGGATTCTGGTGGATGGAAAAGATTTGTGCGACCTGGATCTGGACGCCTTTCGACGACAGATCGGGATCGTTTATCAGGAAAGTTTTTTGTTCTCCAACACGGTGTCGGCCAACATCGCCTTCGGGCATCCGCAGGCCACGATGGACGAGATCGAACGCGCGGCTCGGATCGCCTCGGCACACGAATTCATTCAGGCGCTGCCGCACGGTTACGAGACGGTGCTGGGTGAATCCGGCGTGGATTTGTCAGGCGGACAACGTCAGCGGCTGGCGCTGGCGCGGGCGTTGTTGTTGCAGCCGCCGATCCTGATTCTGGACGACCCGACGGCATCGGTGGATGCACGGACGGAAAATGAAATTGTCTCGGCCTTGCGCGAGGCGATGGCTGGCCGCACGACGTTCGTGGTCTCCGGCCGGTTGAATTTGTTGCGCCGGGCAGATTTGATTTTGGTGCTGGAAGACGGACGGCTGACACAGACCGGCACGCATGAAGAATTGGTGGTGCGCCTCGGCCCGTATCGTGACACCGCCGAATTGCAGATCATGGATTTGGATGACCCCGGAAGGAGCGTGGCAGCGAAATGAGCGCGCCGTCGAAAATCAAATCGTCAGCGGGCAATGTCGCGCAAGGCGACCAGGCCGCGCGCGAGGCGATCACTTATTACAATCCGCACGAGGAACACGAGGCGGACAAGGCTCCGCTGCAATCAAAACTCATCCGCCGGATTTTCCGCTACACGAAACCCTACGCCGCGAAGCGCAACTGGCTTTTCTTCCTGACGTTTCTGCGCGGCCTGCAACTGCCCGCGCTGGCGTGGCTGATTGGCCGCACCATCAACGGACCCATCGCGGGCCGGGATTTGCCGGGCATCTACTGGTCGGCGGCGGGGTATTTCGCGCTGGCGCTGTTCACCGTGTCGGCGTTCCATTTCCGCCAGCGGTTTGCGCTCGAACTGGGCGAGGCCGTGGTGCATGACATGCGGCTGGATTTGTTCCGCAAGCTGATGACGATGCCGATGTCGTTTTTCAACCAGACCAAATTTGGCCGCATCATCAGCCGCATGACCTCGGACATTGACAGCGTGCGCGCCGGCGTGCAGGACGTGATGTTCGTGCTGGTGGTGCAGGGACTGCAAATCACCGTCTCGGCGGCGCTGATGGCCTGGTATGATTGGAAACTGTTTTCGCTGATGGTGGTCATGGCTCCCTTCATCTGGCTGGTGAACGAAAAATTCCGGCAGGAGATGAGCCGGCGGCTGCGCAAAGTGCAGGAATCATGGAGCCGCGTTTCTTCCACACTTGCCGAATCGGTGAGCGGCATCCGCGTGACGCAGGCCTTCGTCCGGCACGAGGTCAACGCAGACTTCTTCCAAAAACTCATTGATACGCATGGCGAGAACAACGTGGGCGCGGCCCAGGCGTCGGCGGTCTTCGTGCCGCTGCTGCAATTGAAGAGCCAGATTTTTCTCGGCGCGATGGCCTTGCTCGGCGCATTCGGCGCGCTGCGCTGGCACGGCTGGCTGCACATGGAGGTCGGCGATCTGGTGATGTTCTTTTTCCTCGCCAACCTGTTTTTTGAACCGGTGCAGGTCATCGGCAATCAATTGAATCAGGCGCTTATGGCGATGGCGGGCGCGGAACGTTTGTTTCGAATGCTGGACCAAGCACCTGCGTGGCAGGACGCCGCCGATGCGAAGCCGTTGCCGGCCATCAGCGGGCGTGTGGAATTTCAGTCCGTGAATTTCGAATATCAGGCGGGCCGGCCGGTGCTCCGGGACATTTCGTTCGTGGCCGAGTCGGGACAATCCGTGGCGCTGGTGGGCCACACGGGCAGCGGCAAAACCACGCTCGTCGGCTTGCTGCAAAAATTCTATCTGCCCACTGGTGGACGCGTGCTGGTGGATGGCGCGGACCTGAACGCCGTCACCAGCGAATCCCTGCGGTCGCAGATGGGCAGCGTGCAACAGAATAATTTCCTATTTTCCGGTTCGGTGCTGGACAACATCCGCTTTGCGCGCCCGGAAGCGACGGAGGCCGACGTGCTTGCCTGCCTGAAAGCATTGGACTGCCTCGACCTGCTGGAAGCGCTGCCAGAGAACCTGCACACGCGCGTCGCGGAACGGGGCACGTCACTGTCCTTCGGCCAAAGACAACTCATCTGTTTCGCCCGCGCGATGCTGGCCAATCCGCGCATCGTGGTGCTGGATGAGGCGACCAGCGCGATTGATTCCGTCACCGAAGCGCGCCTGCAAAAGGCGCTGGAGATTTTGCTGCGCGGGCGGACGGCCTTCATCGTCGCGCACCGCTTGAGCACGATTCGCAAGGCCAATCTGGTTCTCGTGCTGGATCAAGGCCGGATAGTCGAGCGCGGGACGCATGAGACTTTGATGCAGCACGCGGGAGTTTATGCCCGGCTGCATCGAGAATTCGTCAGTGCTCACGGCTAGGCTATTATCAACCTTGGCATATTTGGCAGATAGGGGTAGGGATGGCGAGGTTAGCGCCACCCATCCCTCCGAACCGGACGGGCGGATCTCCCGCATCCGGCTCTCCAGTCAGTGGGTTCGTAGTCTTATGATTGTCCGCGTCCACTCGTGTTCTGTTTTCAAGCTCAACAGCCCACAGCGCGCAAACCATTCATTCGGCCAGCGTTGGTGCGTGGTGCCGATGCCCTTGCCCACGCCATCCAAGCGCCATTGCAGCAGACTGCGCAACCGCCGCCTCACGTAGCCGTCCACCGTCGCAAACACGTTGGCCGGGCTGTGCTGGAAGTATTGATGCCAGCCCCGCAAGCTCCGGTTCACGTCGGTCACGATGTCGCTCAGGCTCCGCCCGTCCAGCCGCGAGGTTTTCGCGCGCACCCGTGCTCTCAACTTCTCCAGGCTCTTCTTCCGTGGCCATCGCAGGCCGCGCTCGAAGTGATACCCAAGAAAGTCAAAGCCTCCGGGCACGCTCGCGTCCACCACGCGCGTCTTTTCTGGATGCAGGGCCAGTCCGGCTTCGCTCAACCATTGCCGCACCGCCGCCAGGGCGTTTTGCGCCTCGGCTTCACGGCGACAGAGGATGACGAAGTCGTCCGCGTAGCGCACCATCCCCCAGCCCGCCTTTTCCATCTGATGGTCGAGCGGATTGAGGTAAAGGTTCGCCAGCAGCGGACTGATGACGCCGCCTTGGGGCGTGCCCCGCTCGGTGGGTTGCCAACCCTCGGCTTCTTCCAACACGCCGGCCCGGAGGAAACTTTCCACCAGTGCCAGCACCCGTCCGTCGCCCACGCGCTCTTTGACCAGAGCGAGCAAACGGTCGTGCGGTATCGTGTCGAAGTAACTTTTCAGGTCGGCGTCCACCACCCAGACGTGGCCCGCCTTGAGCAGCGTGCCCACGCGGCGCAGCGCGTCCTTGGCCCCGCGTCCGGGACGGAAACCGTAGCTGTGCTCGGCAAACTCCGGCTCGAAGATCGGTTCCAGAACGTGCCGCAACGCGCCTTGCACGATGCGGTCGCGCACCGCGGGTATCCCCAGCGGTCGCTTCTCCTTGCTGCCGGGCTTGGGAATCCAGGCCCGCCGAACCGGTTGCGGTTGATACGTGCCGTCACGCAGTTGTTCGTGCAGCCGCTGAAGTTCTTCCTCCGCACGCCGCCCGAAGTGCGCCACGGTTTGCTCGTCCGCTCCCGCGCTCCCGCCGTTCTTCCAGACCTTCTGAAAGGCGCTGTGCAAATTGGCGGGCGCATAGGTCTTGTCCACCAGCGTGAACCAGACCCGGTTTGCTGGCTCACCCGAGGTGAGTCGCGTCAACATGCGTTCTGTCCAGACGCCACGTTCCACCCACCACCACGGGTCGCGCGGCAGTGTGGCTTCTCCGGCTTGTTTAGACGTTGTCGTTACTGGCACCGGTTTTGAGTCGTCGTTCTGGTTCATCACGCATCCACTTTCCTGCATCCCTTGGCTCCACGGTCGTTACCCGTTTCTCAGCTACTATGGACGCTCTGACTCCCGCCGGGCGGCTCTTCGGGCGACTTCGCCATGAACACCGCTTGATCCCGGCGGGTCTCCCTGATTATTGCGGGCAGACTTCCGGCCATTCCGTCTCCAACCATCAGCGCGACGACCGGGGATCGCCCGGCTGCCAGCGGATTTGCGCCCGCCCTAACAGGCTTCGTCTGTCCTACGAAGACTCGCCCGTCCACGCCAACCGAATCGAGTTCACCGCGACGACCCACGCGGGCCGCCTGTGTTACGGACTGGTCGTTCTCGTTCCATTGCTCTCCACCCCGGATTGCTCCGACGCAGTTACGGTTCGATACCGCACGGCGCTTCGCCGCACAGGAGCGGACTTCCACCGCTCGATCTTCCCGCCTTCTCAGGCGCACGTAGGGCGCGTCGCTCCGCGCGCGCCGTCACGGTGCATCAGGGCGTGTCGGTTGGCAAGGCGGCGGCGCGCGCGGAGCGACGCGCCCTACCAGTCCCAAGGTTGTTGGAAATCGCTATGCCGACAGGCGCGACGCCTGTCCTACGCGGTGATTCCCCGCCAGATGATCACGACCAACTGCATTGATCCAGTTCAGGGTGTGCTTACGGAACAAGGCCGTTGTGGTTTCTGGCCCAAAGTGCGGATTCATCCGTGCGCGCCAGTTGGTAGCCGATGGCGCTGTTCTTCATCGCCGCGACGTGGCCGTCGAAAAAGGCCGCATTCACACGCCCGGAATGGCGCGGGACGGAGCGCGAATCGCCGACGCCATACGCTGCGACATCGCTGGGCACGCGAAAATAAATGCAGCCGGTCGCCGGCACTTCCACCCATTTGTCCGGATTCGGCTCGCCAGGATTGGAAATCCCGGCGGCATCCGCATAGACAATGGACTGGCTCGGCTGCCCCACGGAGTTTTCCTTGGCATGGCTATACGGATGCACACCGCCGCCGGGCCGGGGCGCGGTCCAGCCGTATTCGGGAAAGTTCATGCCGAGACCGAGCGGACGGATGGAATTGACCGAACCGCCGCCGGATTGAGTGGCGGGCTGCGTGAGCGCCGGGCAATCCACCACGCCCTTCTCCGCGCCGTAGCCGTCGAGGCGCAATTTGTCCGGCCACCAAAAATCGTTCGGGTCTTGAATCGAAAACACGGTCGGATCGTAGTTGAAGTTGGGCCAGCCGGAAGCGCCGCTCTGAATCCACAGCGGCAAAATGACGCCGCCGTTGTCGTCCAGATACAGCTTGGTGGCCAGTGCGACCTGCCGCTGGTTGTTCACGCAGTTGATGGACTTGGCCTTTGCCTTGGCCAGCGACAATGCGGGCAGCAGCAACGCCGCCAGAATCGCAATGATGGCAATGACCACCAGCAATTCGATCAGCGTGAATCCTTGTTTGGTTCGCATGAAATTTTAAGACGCAGCGAGCGCTGCGAAAGTAACCAATAGTTTCTGCCGGCCAAAAAACAGAAAGCGATTTCGACGCGGCCTGGTGAAATTCACGGCGATCAAAACGGAAGAGCCGATCGGGGCAATTCATTTTTCTTTTTTTGCCGGCTTCGAGGTTCCAATCTGAAAACTGCGCTCCTGAATTGACAGCCGCAGCAAAAACATCTTTGCTTTGCCAGACATGGCCGACGAACGCAAACGCAATCCGCTTCCCATCGGACTGCACCATCTGGCCTGGACGGCGGGATTCATTGGTCTGCCGTTGTCGCACTATTGGCTCGGGGCGAAAATCGAGCCGTTCTATTCATCCATATATTGCTTTCTCTGGTGGTCTTACATCTTTGCCGTGGATTTTGCGGTTTGGAAACTACGCGGCACCTCGCTGCTGCGGGATCGCCCGAGGGAATTCCTGTTTCTCTCGGTCTGGTCTGTGCCGGTGTGGACGCTGTTCGAGGCGGTGAACCTGCGGATTCAAAACTGGTATTATGTCATGGCCCCGTGGTCGCTCTCGCTCGGGGTGATCTTTCTGATTTTAGCCTTCGGAACGGTGCTGCCCGGCATTTTTGAAACGATGGAACTGGTGGTCGGGGTGATTGAAAAACTGTCGCCGGGCGGCCGGATTACGAGCCGTCCGTTCGTCGTGAGCCGCTGGAACGTCCGCATTCAATGGGGCATCGGGGCGCTGATGCTGGGGTTGCTGCTCGCGTTCCCGGAAGATTGTTTCTGCCTGGCGTGGGGCTTCGCTTTCTTTCTGACTGAACCCATTTGCTACTGGCGGCGGCGAACGGAAACGAATCAGGTCAGGCGCAGTCTGTTGGGACAGTTGGCGGCGGGCGACGGCACGCGGCTGGTGGCACTGTTGGTGGCAGGATTTATTTGCGGCGGGCTGTGGGAGTCGTGGAATTTTACCGCACGAACAAAATGGATTTATTCCGTGCCGTTCTTCGATGAGCTGAAGCTGGGCGAAATGCCCGTGCTGGGTTTTCTCGGCTTCCCGCCGTTTGCGCTTGAATGCTACGCGCTGGTGAACTTCCTCGCCTTGCTGCGTGGCGGGCGACACTGGGAACTAACGAAAGCGGAGAACCAAGTGAGGTCTGGCCTGTCGTCCTGGGGCGCTTCCGTCAGCGCCGTGCTGATGGCAATCTTCGTGCTGGCTTGCGCGGCGGGTGCGACTTACTACAGCACGGCCTCGTTCGCGGCCCCGGTGGATTATTATTTTGGGCAGGAACTTGGGGAAGCCGGCGTGAAGGCATTGCGGCAAAGAAATGCCGTCGAAGGTAATCAATTTCTACAATTGAAAGAATGTCCGCCGGAAATTGATGCGGCACTGTATGCACGGATGCGGCGGATCGTCGCGTTGAGCGAGTGCAAGGGAATGGGGATTGAAAACGCCCTGATGCTTGAAGACTTGAAAATCACGCGTTTCGATGAACTGGCACTTGAGAATCCAGAGGAATTGACCCGCAAGCTCCGGGCCAGCGGCCTGCGCGTGCGCGAGGAGGAGGTCAAGACCTGGATTCGCGAGGCCAGCCGGCCGAAATAATTTCACCCTGCGTGATCGGTCGCAGGGAAATCCGCTTCTGATTTTTCGCGGCGACGGACGAGCAGGATTTACTTTCCCCGGTCCGCTCATTAACTTTCCGGCATGGACTCACTGCACGCCCCGTGGCGCATCGAATACATTCTTTCGCCAAAGCCCGAAGCGAAGACCGGCCTCTTCACGCGCATCGCGCAATCGTCCGACGACGAGGCGAACTACGTCGTGGTGCGCGACCGCACCTGTTTCGCGCTGCTCAACCGCTATCCTTACAACGGCGGTCACCTGATGGTCGTGCCCTACAAAGAGGTCGCCGATTTGAACGGGCTGACCGACGAGGAGCTCGCCGATCTCTGGAAACTCGTGCGGCGTTGTATCAATGCATTGACAGCCGTGATGAAGCCGGATGGATTCAATGTGGGCATCAACCTCGGCAAAGTCGCGGGCGCGGGCATCCTGGAGCATCTGCACATCCACATCGTGCCGCGCTGGAACGGCGACACGAATTTCATGCCGGTGATCGCGGGGACGGGCGTCATTCCGGACGCGTTGAAGGACATCGGGGCGAAACTGCGCGCGGAACTGGCGAAATAAATTTCAATCAAATCAAACTAAAACCATGCCTATCACGTTGCCACAGATTTCCCGGCGGAACTTCTTGAAACGCGCGGCGCTCGCGGGGGCCGCTGCCGCGCTTGCTCCGCAAAGCTACGCCGGGCTGTTTGGCAAATCGCGGGACAAGCACACCTTCGCCTTTTTCTCTGACACGCATGTGGCCGCTGATGCCACATTGAAAAACAGCGGCGTCAACATGGCGGACAATCTGGCTGCCTGCGCCCGCGAACTCGCCGCGTGGCCGGTGAAGCCCGCCGCCGTCATCGTCAACGGCGACCTCGCGTTCAAGGCCGGCCTGCCGGAAGATTACGCGACGTTCGGAAAATTGATCGAACCCGTCCGCGCACTCGCACCGGTTCATCTTTCGCTCGGCAATCACGACGAACGGGAAAATTTCTGGCAGGCGTTCCCGCAGGACGCGACAAAGCTGAAATCGGTTCCGCAAAGACAGGCGACGATTTTTCCCAGCGACCGCGCGAACTGGTTTCTGCTCGACTCGCTCGACGTCACGGCGGCCACGCCCGGCGAACTCGGCGCGGCGCAACTGGACTGGCTGGCGCGCGAACTGGAATCACGTCCGAACAAGCCGGCGATTGTGGTCTGCCACCATAATTTGCAGGCACCCGGCGGCACGTCAGGTTTGAAAGATTCGGCGGCCTTGGCGGAACTGCTCGCGCGACACGGGCAGGTAAAGACATTCATCTTCGGCCACACGCACAACTGGCACATCGAGACGCACGCGAGCGGCGTGCATCTCATCAATCTGCCGCCGACGGGCTACGTTTTCAAAGAAGGCCGGCCGAACGGCTGGGTGCGCGCCACGCTCGCCCGCGATGGCATGGAAATCGAGCTGCGCTCGCTCGATCCGAATCATCCCGAATATGCGCAAGTGAAACAATTGATGTGGCGGGCTTGAAATGAATCCAGGAATTGCGCTGATGAAATGCGTTACGAGCATCGGTTTGCTGCTGGCAACCGCCCTGCTCTTGTTTGCAGAGCCGCCGGATGGCAATGCGCAAATTCACGCCGCGACAAATGATTCAACCATCGTCATCACCACCACGCGGCGGCTGGCGGGTGCCATTGATTCGCTTCAGTGGAACGGCCATGAATTTATCAACAGCGCGGATCATGGACGGCAGATGCAATCGGCGGCTTCATTTGACAACACGCCAGAAGCCAATGCGGAGACTTTTAATCCGACCGAAGCCGGCTCGCGACGCGACGGTGACGGAACTAACTCGACGAGCCGCCTGCTCAAACTTTCTGCCAGTGGAAATCATCTGCGCGCGCAGACGCAAATGGCATTCTGGCTTGCGCCGGGCGAACGCTCGGAAGGCCAGCTTGCACGGAACACTAACACGCTCTCCGATTATTTGCTGACGAAGGATGTGACCATCGGTTTCGAGCGCTGGCCGCAGGCGCTGGATTATCGTGTTACGTTTTCAGTGCCAACCGGCGCACAACATGTCGCCGCACAGTTCGAAGCATTGACGGGATACATGCCACCGGAGTTCAACCAGTTTTGGGAATTCAATCCGGCGTCGGGCAAAGTGCAACCCTTGAGCGTAGGGCCGGGCGAAATAAAAAATCCGGTGGTGCTGGCGACGCCCGACGGAAAATTCGCCATGGGCATTTTCTCGCCGCCGCAATCGTCGCCGGACACGCAAGGGCCGACCTTCGGTCGCTGGAATTTCGCCGGGGAGCGCGTGGTGAAATGGAATTGTGTTTATCGCGTCCGCGATCCAAAGGGCATCCGCGCCGGCGATTACAGCTATCGGATGCTCGTGCCGGTCGGAACGCTCGCGCAAGTGGAGGCCATGCTGCGAGACTGGCGTGAGTTGCATTGGTAAATTCAATTCGCCCGATCCTAAAAATCAGATCCTGCCAACAACCGGCTTGATGCCAAGAAAACAAGTCGTTTAACAGGTAAACCAAAATGCCGGCGGCGACGGCTTGTCGGGCGGCGGCTTTTTTGCGAGACTGCGTCATGCTTGAAAATTCCATCCGCCGCACGCCGCG
>ODAK010004800.1_pt1 | contig 13807 bp, 25 predicted proteins | sample 1539591 | NCBI WGS metagenome assembly ODAK01 (sample SAMEA3539303, study PRJEB22396) | soil metagenome | biome: tundra; feature: field; material: soil | place: USA | collected 2010-05 | depth 0.15 m | reverse complement strand
GAGGCAGCGCACAAGGCTAAATTGCAGAAGATCGCAGATGCCAAGCGTGATGAGAACTATGCCAAGGCTGATGCACTCGCCAAGAAAGCCAAAGAATACCAGGAGAAATCTCGGAAAACAGAAGAACGCAATAAACAAGCCCTGAAGGACTTGGATGAAAAGATTGCCCAGAAGAAAGCCTGGGAGAGTCAACAGCGCGTAGTAGACGCCTATCTTCCCATACGTAGGGATGTGGAGTCTCTGATTTCTCGCTGGCAACGAAGGGTCAGTGAGCGTGACGATGAGCGTGAGCAGGTAAAGGCCCTAGCAAAGCTAGAGGACCTGAAGCTTGAAGATCGCCTGCGTCTGCGTATGGCAGCAAAAGCTGTGGGCGACCATTACAGCGATTATGTGGCTGCGCAGTTTGCACCGTTACCAACTGGTAAAGCGGAGCTTAAAACTATGGCCCAGCGCGAAGCGGCCAAGCGTAAGTAAGGAGACGAAATGATCATGGATGCGCAGGTAGCACACAGTGAAGACCTCGGGGAAAAAGTGGGGGAATTCTATGGCTCTTCCATCCGAGCGCTGTGTCCAGACGATGTAGAACTGCGGGAGATACACGGCGCACAAATACGCGCCCGTCTATCACTGGGTGTTGAGCAGCCGCCCATCGTGCTGCTCCCAGGCGAAGTGCTCAAAGGCAATCTCATTCGACGCGTGACAACTGCCGAGGTGGTAGGGGAAACCTTCTACGACCAAGACAAGCCCTACGAGATCGCAGGGTTGCAAGTCCCAGATTTTTGGGATGACTATACAGCGAGGTGTGCATGAGGTATCCTTGTCCTACGGACGAAGACGTATTAGCCCTGGAGCGCTTAGCACACACTGCATATGCAGAGGATGACAAACCATACCTGGCTACGCAGCGCTACAGTCTATCGCCGGATTACGAGTTTGATGATGTCACAGCAAAAAGGCGGGTGGACTTGCAAGGAAGTTTAGATATGCAGTACAGCCTACAGCAGTGGCAGAAGGAGACAAGCCTATAAAATGAGCAGTCTGACAAGTTTTCTAGGCAAGTTCGGCGGCGGGGAAAGCGACGAAATCCCTCAAGCCAACTTGCCCAGCGCGGGGCCAAACACACTCGGGACATTTCTAGAAAAGTTTACACCGCTCGCACCAGAATCGTACTGGTTTTACAACCATACAGTTGAGCTACGCTTTAACGTCACGGATCACAAGTACTACCGAGTAGCAGAACTTGGGAACCTCGTAGAGCTACAGGGTGTCACTACGGTCCTTCGCATTATCGACCGTTCTGCGGCGCTTGTCCCCTGGGGATGCAAGATGGCAGCCGAGAAGTTGCTGCGTACAATTCCGTTGGCACAAGCCAAGGATGAATTTGGCTCGCTGATGCTAGCACCTATGACCTTGGAAGACTTCACCAAACTGGTGATGGACGCCAAGGGGGCCCACAAAGAAAAGCTGACCGAAGCCGGGGATATCGGCAAACTAGCGCATCAGTGCTTGGAAGATTCAATCCAACACGCGATTGACCATACTAACGGTGTTGTGCAGGAACTGCGCAACCTTCCCGAAGATGAGAAGGCGGCCAGTGCTGCACAGGCAGCGTTTGCTTGGATGCAAGCGCACGGCGTACGCTGGATCAAGACGGAGCAGAAGATCTACTCGCGTGAGCATGGCTATGCCGGCACAATGGATGGCAAGGCGTTGGTTGATTCCTGTGATGACCCAGCCTGCTGTACTGAGCGGTTCAAGGACTCGCTCAGCATTGTCGATTGGAAAAGCAGCAATGATCTACATGTCGAGTACATCCTACAAGTAGCTGGGGCGTACCACCATGCTGAGGTCGAGGAATATGGAGAGCACTTTCAGAACTGCTTCGTTTTGCGCCTAGGAAAAAATGGAGACGAGGCGGGCAAGTTTGCACCCTGGAGAATTCCTGCTAGTCTTTTCCCTAAGGCATTCGAGGGTTTCTTGAATAGCCTGAACCTCGTTAGATTGTTAGCGGAAATGAAGGGATGGATCAGCACTCAAGCCAAGGGTGTACGCGCAATCAAGAAGACTCAAAAGGCTGAGCAGAAGGAGATCGCCAAGATGAAGGCCAAGGTAGAGCGTGAGGCCGAGAAAGCCCAGAAGAAGCTTGACAGGGCCGATGAGAAGGAAAGGATCAAAACGGAAGCCAAGGCTAACAGGGAAGCGCTCAGGCTCAGTCTACCAAGGGTCACCCAGGAGGGCAAATGACAAAAGACGTATGGCTTTACTCTGGTAGTACAGAAATGAGACACCGCTACGAGAACTGTACTGATGTTACACACGATGGCGGCATCCTTAGCTTTACAGACCGATACGGTAGTCGTCATACAACCAATGCATGCTGGGATGTCGTCGTAACCCCGGAGACGCTTGCATGACCGTCGCAGAAGTTATTCACACACTGCTGGAGTTAGATCAGAAGTCTGATATCTTTTTTACCAAACGCAGTGACACAGAGTTTATCTACGTAATCGCAAATCTACCTGATGGGCAAAGCGCTGCATGCGAAATGCCCACAGCAATTCCTAAGGAGCAAGCATGAGTGAAGCACTGGTTCAGATAGAGGGCAACCAAGCCCTACAGCAAGGCGGGGTCGGTTACGGCGCAAGTATCTTCAGAGCAAGGCCAAGCATTATTGAATTGGTTCAGAAAACATCCCGCGCAGAAAATGTGGTCTACGGAGAATTTCGTGTTGTCTCTACCAACGCACCCCTGGGCAAAGTAATCCGCGTTGTTCTACTGGCGGTGCCCCAAATGCAGCGTGAGTGGTTCAAGGAGAAAAACGTATTCACCAAGGAAAACAGAAAGTGTTTCTCGATTGACGGTGTTCGACCCTTTGCGCATGCCTTGGAGCCCCCCGCAGCATTCTGTGGGACCTGCCCAAAAGGTGACATTAACTGGGCAACGTGGCGCAAGACCCACGATCCGAACGATCTGCCGTCCTGTGGAGCGTACTGGAATTTGCTGGTAGCTGACCGCCAGACCCAGCGTCCGTATTACTTGAACATCAAAGGAAAGAGCTTCAAGCCCTTTAAGGATGCGATGGAGCAGCAACTGTCTGGTCTGCTTCAAGACATCTTCGCCAATGTGCGCGCTGAAAACAAGAAGCGCGGATTCACATTTGTGAAGGCTGAGGAGCGCTTCGTGCCAACGCCAGGATATGATGGTACGTTGCAGATTCCTCTGCCTATGCCTAATATATTCGATGTGTCCTTTGATATCACATCGAACAACGTAAACTCACCTGGCGGTTCATCGTTTGTCATGAGCTTCTCAAAGTTTGCAATGATGAGTGAGGAAGACAAGGCGGAATTCGGCCAGTTGTATCTTGACACCACGGCGAGCAAAACTGCAGTGAGGGAGGCAGCAGTAGCAGAACAAGACAATGACGATGACGTAGTAGAAGCCCCAGCTAGCCGGGGTGAAATACTACCACCTGCTGAACCAATCACAATCTAAACCGTAAACGTTTCCAGCATCGTCAAATGTTGGTGGTGGAGGCATCATGGCTCCACTGGGTGGCCAGCCTCAAGACCTAGGCTTTTGAGAAGGCGCATGGAAAATCTGGGCTAGCAGGACTACCATGAACAAGCCAAGGGGACCACTCAGTGGGGCCGTGATTGCCCCAAGGTAAGCATTGACATTCCGTAGCAATACGGAGAAACGCACGTAGAGGGTTGGTTGCAGACGTTCAACACGCGTGTTCGACTCACGCCAGGTCCACCAACAAAACAACGGGCCTGCCCCGGTATCGACTGGGCGTATTGTGATTGCAACTTGCGTGCAAGAAGCCGACTACTTTGACAGCGGAAAACCAATAACAGCCACGGATAAACCCAAGGCGATGGCGGCTCACGCTTAATTGCTGAGCAACCTAGGATGGGGGCCCGCAAGGGCCTCCTACCGACTTCAGGAGGTTGAATCAATGACCAAGAATGAGGAGTATTCCAAGCGTATGCTCGCGTGGTTTGAGGACATGCGCCAGCGCGCGGAAGCCACACTGTACAAGCCAATAGAGCCTCTCACCGAGCAGGAAGAGAAGAGACTGGGGATAATCCATGAATGACCTCGATTCGTCAATAATGTGCTGTATCTCAGGATGTCCCTTTCTGGGTGGACACCAAGATAGCGAAGGTCGTCTATTTTGCACCAAGCACTGGGAAGAGCACACAAAGAAAGACCCCGTTTGCAGCAGTGGCTGTGGCGACTGTGAGAACAGCAGGGCTTGTGAAAAGTGTGCAGTGCCAGGATGTGAGAATAAAGGCCCCTGGGTTGTAGACCACGGCAAGCAGTACTGCGTAAAGCATGTTTGGAAGACTGACAGGCACTCGGAGGAAAGAACAGGGGAACCTCCGAGGGCTGACTGGGATGACCTGGATGCAATCAGGGCGCACGGCATGGGCATAGCAATTGAAAAGGAGTGACTTATGGAAAAGCATGAGTGGCTACGGCGCTATAAAGAAGAGCTTGTGCGAGTTGCGCAAGATGGTGCTGACGCAGTTGTGTATGCTGAGGTTAGTGTTGGCTTTGAGGAGGACCCCGAAGGGGCAGCCTACTATGACTGGGCATCCCACTACGACTATGAGATAGAGAGACTGCCTAACGAGTACATCACCAAGATTGTACAACAAGCAATAGACACCCGTCCCGAGGGTTACTGAGCAAGGAGGAAGACTATGAGTTGGAATTACAGAGTTGTACGCCGAGTATACCCACACGAAATTTCCTATGAGATCCATGAGGCATACTATGATCTGCCTGATGAAGGACCTGAACCAGTAATCACCGTAAATCCCTCTTCTGCTCATGGAGACACCATCTCAGGGCTGCGGGAAAACCTGAAGAGAATGCTCAGGGCTTTGGATAAGCCCACGCTAGACTACAAAACCAGAAAAGAAATCGAGGAGTAACATGGACCCATTGAATCCCCCGGCAGTGTACGGGGAAGTGGTCGCTGGCCGGCAGGCTGCGAGTGAAACCCTCCGACAACGCATACGCTTTCTGGCCAGCGATCTGACACGGAACACGTTCGACATTGCCGAGGCATTCCTACAGGCGCAGGAAACAGGATGCTATCATGACTGGGGCTTTGCTTCCCTTGGGGAGTATGCGGTGGCTGAGCTGGGTATCAAGTCCAGAAGAGCCCAGTATCTCGCCAGGATCGTCAAGGTATGCCGCGAGGTCGGGGTGGCCCGGGCAGACTACGAGCAAGTGCCCATCACCAGCTTGCGCGAGATCACGACTCTGGACCCCGCGAGCAAGTACTACAACCCCGAGACGAAGGTCTGGGAGCCAATGGAAGACCACATCGTGCGCCTGCTCGCTGAGGGCCCCGAGTTGAGCACTGTAGAAGTTGAGGATGCGGTGAATCAGCTGAAGGGGATGACCGGCGACAATGCCATGGTGATCCGCCGCTACAAGGTCACACAATCGTCTTGGGATAACGTCATCATGCGCTGCTTCGAGGCTGTACGCAAGCTGCTGGGCAGCAAGGGACGAGACGGGACCGGCGCAGCGGTAGAATACCCGGATGGTACGGTCATTGAGACTCTCTGCGCTGAATGGAACGCGGACCCCAGGAACTTCTTAGAAGAGACAAACGAGAGCCAAATCGAAACCCCGATGGAGGAACAACCATGAGCCATCTGACCCACGAACAAGCTAAATTGCGGCGAGAGAGAGTTCATAAACTGATGCGCGGTGACGGCGGGCGAACATGTCAGCCGCTGACGCGCAAGCAAGCATTGGCCGTTATTGAAAAGGAGGAAAACAATGTTCGACAAGGAGATACGCCCGCTGGATTGGGCGTTCCAACGGAAGCATTCGAATCAGTTCAGACGGTACAAGAACCACAATAAGTACAGTCCCGCCACGAACACTGCCGCAAACGCTGAGCGGGAAGAAGCGGCTGCAAAACTAGCGGAGGTTAAGCCCAGTGTCCCTGAGAATCCCACAGAATGAGTACAAGGTACTTTGTAAACAAGTTTTAGACAGGGACCATTGGAGGTGCCGCCACTGTGGATATAGGCAAGGAATGTCTGTTCACCACGTCATTTTCCGAAGTGATGGCGGCAGGGATGAGTCTTGGAATCTTATCACGCTCTGCAACGAGTGTCACGATCAAGTTCACAGCTACAAACTCTACATCGAGTGTGCCCCAGGAAATCCCGTAGGTCCTGGCGGTGGTGCCGATGGTGAGATTATTTTTACCAAGCCAACAAAGGAGGACACATGGCAATATTGAAAAATCCATTGGTCTGGATCTTTGCAGGATACGTCATCGCGTTCGTTGCGGCAATCGCGTGGCTGATATGGAAGGCCCCGCTCTTTTACTGGCCATAGCCTGTATTTGGCATCAAAAACATATCTTAGGAGGAAACATGAAACTACGCACCATCTTTCGCACCATCCTTGTCACTGCTGCCTTGGCCGTTATGTCCATCGCTGCGTCGGCTCAGAATTTCAACCAGCAAGGTGTAACACTGACGGCCCCTGTGGCTTTGACTACTAGCGGGCCTGCAGCGGGGATCACGGATTCGGGTCTTCCCTACACTTCAACGATATACAGCGGCACCTTGCCGAACACCGACATGTTCGTAGTGGGTATCGCTGAGTACAACGCGGCAGTGAATTATTCCGATCTTTCCAAGTTCGGAGATGCATTTGTTGCGTCAGCAAAGGGGAAGATTCTTAAATCATCCTCCCTTACAGTGGGTGGTCTACCTGCTCTTGGTTTAACAGTTGAAGTGCTCACAGGAGATCGCACGCTTCGTATAGCATGGGTCGGAGTTGTCAAAGGAAACCGAGCCTACCAATTTGTTTTTGGATCATACATGGACGTGCAGAGCAACATGGATCAGGTTAACACGTTCTTTAACAGCATCACCATCAGCTAACATGTACCGAGGGGCAGCGGATACTGCCCCACACTTTTTATTTTTGGAAGGAATCTTGATATGTTGTTACGGACTCTGGCATTATGCGCGGCCCTCCTCCTAGGCTGTACTCAGGCAGATGCCAGAGTCCACAGGGGCCGTCCGCACGAGTACAAAAAATTTCCGGCGAACCATGACTCAGTATTGTTGGAGAATGTAGCTGCGGATGCCATGGGTGCCCGCAGGTACTACACCGAGCGTGAGGTGACTGAGGCAGTATGGGATGGGGAGCTAGTGCCCTTGACAGGCCTGTGGGTAGCGAAGCAACTACCGCCTGACCGGCGCTATGCCCTCCCAGCAACCGTAGAATTCGCCCAGGAATTATCGTACGCATTCGAGGATGAGTTTGGACAGCACCTCATCCTAGACAGCGCCGTGCGGCCTGCCACAGTGCAACAGAAGTTGGGAAGACGTAACCGCTGTGCTGCCCCTGCATATGGGGAGCGTGCCAGTAGCCACGAGCGTGGAACGACCATCGACATCTCTCGGCATATGACCAAACCTGAGTACCGTTGGCTGGTGGTCAAACTGCTGTACTACCGAGCAATAGGACGCATACTCGTCATAGAGGAACGCGCTTGTTTTCACATCTTCGTGAAAGGAAATTATGGAGTATCATGAACTAACGGCGGGGCAACTGAAGCTGATGCTGGAAGTTAGCTGCGATATTCATATGTCTGTATTCTCCCAGTGTGCCTCACAGCCAGGTGACCCCCTGGAGGCCCGGATTAAGATGGCGGAAGCCGCGAAAGACGTTGAACACCTAATAGGCTTGAGCTTGCTCAAGGATATCACGGCAGAGCACCTGGAAGAAGTACTGCAAACCAACTTGGAGTCTGGGCGTGACTGGAAGGTTTTTGAAATTACTCCGCTAGGGAGAGCATTCTTCCAGGCATACCAAAGCGTCACAGTTCAATAAGGAGGATACCATGACAACAAAAGTGAGGCTACTCGGAACCATAATGATAGCAAGCATACTAGGGATGATCACAGGTCTGTGTCTTGGATTCTACATCACAGTAGCAGTGCTAGGCGCAGTAGCAGGGGTATGCTATGTTTCTGCAATGACCTGTATACTGTCAGGACGGTACTAATGAGCCAACCTATACCTGAAAATTTAAGGCACAGCAAAGCGGTGAAGTTTGTAACAGAGCAGGGCTGGAATTGGAAGCAGGCCTCGGGAGATCAGATACAAGTAGAGGTCTGTCCGTACTGTAAGAAGGGTGATTTCAAATTCTACTTTGGCACCGGGGACCCGAACGATCCCCAGAACACCCGAGACGGACTTCACTTTTGTCACCACGGTTCCTGTGGCAAGCAGGGCAACCTGCGTTCACTTGCCGAGCACCTTGGCCTTCGAATACCCGGAGTAGATAGTAGAAAGGAATGGGCTGGTAATGGAGAGAATAAGCCTGAGGCACTACCAGATGTTGAAGCTTGTCATCAGACCTTGCTTGGAGATGCAGACGCGCTTGATTACCTTTTACATGTTAGAGGCTTTACCCAAGAAATAATTGATAGGCAGAAGCTGGGTTTGAGAGAAAAGACATGGTTCAGAAAAGCAGGTGAAACTAGGGCACTTGTTATTCCTTATCTAAGTGCTGAAGGCAACGTAACTTATGCGAAATATCGCACTCTGCCTCCCGCCGAAAAGGACTTTATTACACCTGCCGGATGGGACGCTCAGCTCTTCAATGGGCAAGTGCTACAAGAGGGGTGCAAGGAGATCCTGTTTCTCGAAGGTGAATGCGATGTACTCAGTTGTATGTCTAATGGTATTGAATATGCCGTGGGTGTACCTGGGGCCAACGTTAAAAAGATGGAGTGGATTGAAGCTCTTGATCGTATTGCTCCTGATAAGATCTACTTACTTTATGACAACGACTCTGTTGGACAAAAAGCTGCACAGGAGATGGCTTCTCGTATAGGCCTTGAGAAGTGTCTCAAGCTTACGCTGCCACAAAGCGTGAAGGACATCAATGACTTTTTCTCTCAGGGGGGCACTATAGAAGAGTTTGAGAGGATCAAAGCAGCTGCCAGATTTTTTGACATCGCAGGGGTGACTTCCAGCCAAGATGCCTTGACACAGCTTGAGCATGAGCTGGAGGGGAGGCCTGATCTTGCACCGAAGTATGTCTTCCCGTGGCCGGAATTAAACAAGCTTATCGGTCTTGAAGACGGAGATGTGCTTGATATCATCAGCCCTGAGAAGCAAGGCAAAACAACATTCGCACTAAATGTGCTCGACCATATGGTTGCACAGTATGGTGAGGATGGTTTGCTGGTGTGTCTGGAAATGACACAAGCACGTTTGGCACGCAAACATGTGTCCCTTATCACTGGGTTTGAAGACACAATGACAGAGCCCGGAAGTCCTGAGGCTAAAGCCAAGCTCATTGAGCTGAAGACGGCTTGCATAACAGCACGTACGATTCAGCAAAGCCGTGGCGCTGATCTTTATTTCGCTTATCCCCAGCTCGTGAAGGAACCTGAAGACGTTTTGAAACTTATACGAGACTGCATCCGGCGCTATGGGGTAAAGTGGATATGCCTTGACAATCTTCAGAGACTCTGTGATGACACTCTGAAGAACCAAGCTCATCGCACTGTGCATTTATCGCAGATCAGCAAAGGCCTCACGAAGCTCACCAAAGACTACAAGGTAAAGATGATCAGGATACTTCAGCCTAAGCGTATTGCTCCTGGGTCAACCGTCTCTACAAATGACATTGATGGGTCGTCTCAAGTGGCCAAGGATTGCGACGGGGCAATCACCTTGTGGCGCAGTGTGGTGGGCGAGATGAAACGCTCTGAGTGGGAAACCAAACAGCAAGGTTTTGTTGAGACCAGTGAATCTTTTGATCCTATTATGAAGGTTTGTGTGGGTCTTTCCCGTTACTCAGCCGGAGGAACTACTAAGCTCTACTTCGACGGCGCGCGCAGCCAGGTACGTTCGATACCGAATGAGCAGAAGAAAACCATGACACCACAGCGGGACGGCAACCAACTTCCCGGTATGATACCCATGGAGAACGGAGGCTCAATCAATATCATCCCAATTGATGACCCTGATACACCAACAATTTCAACGGAGGAAATTACCATATGACACAAGCCTGGACACCTGAGCAAACGAAGACCGAGGTAGGGGAGGATGGGGACATCCTTACTGTATTACGGAGAGTTTGGACAGCGTATGTTGACCGCTCCTGCAGCTTGTACGAGAAGGCACTTGAGAACGCCGAGAAGGGCGAGGACATACGATCTACCGCCGACTATTACAAGGTACAAGCGGAGAATATACAGGGGGTACTAAATCAATGACTTTAAAAACGAAAACCCACAGGGGTCCCATGTCCAAGTGCAAAATATGCATGGACCGCATCACATCCTTAGACCCAGTGTACGCCGCTACTATTTCCAAGCTGGCTGCGGCTGCCGATAAGTTCAAGAAAAAACGAGGAGGAAGATAAAATGAACGAACAACTACAACGCGTAGAAGCAAACGCAGCTGATGCAGTGCTGGCCTTCTATCAGCAGCGCTTGAACAGTGAAGACCGAACGTTCACTGCCGACCAGCTGCGCTTCTATGTGAGCAACAACATTAGCGGCAGGGTAAGCCCTGGCACTCCTGATCGCGTCCTGAGGAACCTACGTGCCAAGGGCCTTCTTGATTATGTCGTACTCAATCGGGGCAAGAGTTTGTACAAGGCGGTTATTCTCGGGACAACCAGCGCTTAGGTATGGCGCAGACACCAGAGCAACGACGCTATTCCGCCAAACGGAGGCGTCTCTGGATACTGTTCAGGATTACTCCTGAAGAGCAAGTAAAGATAGAGAAATACCAAGCAGCCACGAAGTTCTGGGTATTGCTTGGAAAAACCATGGGCACCGACCACTCACACGTCTCAGGCCTTGTGCGCGGAAGACTAGACTTTCGTATCAACAAAGCCTTAGGGCTGCTAGAGAACTCATTCAAAGAACTGACTCCAAAAATACTGCGGACTCTAGCTGACTATCTAGAAGCTCCCCCAGCAGTCAAAGCGATTGGTAAGCACTACGGTTTAATCGGCAGGGCGCAGAAGAAACTCAAAATGGTCTATGGTCCACAGAAAGAGGCACGATGAACGATAGCAAGGTACAGTTAGCGCGCTGCGAAGATACCTATTCCAACGCCCTAGCCCTTTTCCTGGCACTGAAAGGCGGTAGTTATACGCCTAGGAGAGCGGAGTTAAAACAGGGGGAAGTCACCGCAGAGCCATTAGATTACATGGCAGATATTCAACTAAAGAGTAAACGCATCCTTTCTCCCATTGAGTATGCTATGCTGCTACGACTCATAGAGAATGAAACCCCTGACGTACTGCCTACGCATCTCAAGCAAAGACTTGGGGAGCAGTTCCTGAAGAGCAAGCTGGACGCGAGCGGGGACTACCGAGTGCTATACTACAGGGCGAAGAATGCGCGTCTGCACGATACGATAGAACAGGATCGCCCTCAGTTCCCTGAGGAGATCGTCACACCGGAGGATATTCTAGAATGAATGACGCAGACCTAGGGGCATCAAAACCAGTGCCGAAGCCTGAGCCTACAGAGAGTGAAATCAAGGAATGGCGGGCGCGCAACTTCACAGTGAAGCACAGCACCGTGGTAGCCTGCGGGCATAGGTTGGAAGCTGGGCATTTCCCTAAGCATGCCAATTGCTGGGATTGCTGGTACGCTATGTTTGAAACTTCTCCTGACGGGGTGGCCTCAGTACACGACCTGCTCATGAAGGAAGGCTCCAAAGCAGTGGCAGCCATGCATGGCAAGAAGTTCTTGGCTGCATTTGGCAAGTACCTGCGCAACAAATTGCTATTGCAAGCGAGCCCTGAGGTGCAAGCGGCGTCTGGCCTAGAGCCGACCATCGAAGGCGCTGTGCTTGACATTGGTGCAGAAAGAATGGAGGCAAAACTTGGCCTTCGGTAAAAAGAAAGAAGAGCAGAAGGAACCCAAGGTGGTGGTCGCCGCTCCGATCACGGAGCTGGAGAAGTTTGATCGTCTGTTTTCCATCTCCAAAGCCCTAGACAAGAAGTATGAGACAACCAACTCGATAATCCGTCTGGGTGCCAAGAACATCATGGCTCTCCCCAGCATCTCAGCAAACCTCCCCACGCTAGATCAGTATGTATTAGGTTGCGGAGGTATCCCACGTGGACGTGTGGTCGAAATCTTCGGCCCTGAGTCTGCGGGTAAAACTACATTCACCCTGTGGCTCACAGGACAGGAGCAACAGGCCGGGGGTATAGCTGCTTTTGTAGATGCAGCGCATGCCCTTGATACAGCTTATGCTAGGGACCTCGGGGTCAATATAGACAACCTGTTGATTAGCCAACCTGATCATGGTGATCAAGCTCTGGACACCGTACGCGAGCTGGTACGTTCACAGTGCGTGAGTTTGATTGTGGTTGATGATGTTGCTTCCTTAACCCCTGAGGCTGAGCTGCTTGGGGAGATGGGAGACAACCATGTAGGCCTCCAGGCCCGTATGATGGCCCAGGCGCTGCGTATCCTCACTGCTGATACTGCTAAGAACAAGGTTACCATCGTATTCATCAACCAGATTAGAGAGAAGATTGGAGTAATGTTTGGCAACCCGGAGACAACCCCAGGGGGCCGTGCTCTAAAGCACTATGCTAGTGTCCGTCTTGACGTACGCCGGCAGGAAGTGATCAAAGAGGGTGAGCGTGTAATCGGGCACCATGTTAAACTCAAGGCCGTGAAGAACAAGGTAGGTACTCCGCTGCGAGAGACTATAGTGGATCTGTACTACCCAGATTCAGGACGCACACCAGGCTTCGACACCATTAGTGACCTCATTACGTATGCCATTAAACGTGGCTTGTTTGTGATGGATGATTTGTGGTATACTATGAATCTCGGAAACGTTGATCCAGAAACCAAGAAGCCACTAGGTATGGAGAAGCTAGCTTATGGGCTACCCAAGTTGAAAGCCCGTTTGCGTGACGATACCAAAGCACTCGCCTTAATTCGCAAGACACTGGCGAAGCCTACAGTGGCAGACCACGAGGTAAAGATATAATGGAGTCCGTTTACTTGGCAGCTGCCTTTTGTCGTAAGGAGGAGATGAAGGGAATCTCGCTCAAGATTGCATCCTTGGGCGTGAGCATCACCTCGCGCTGGCTTGATGAAAATCCGTCACCCAGCGGAAAGAGAGCACGTGAGCGTTTCTTAGAAGACACGGCACAGATGGACGCTGATGACGTATGGGCAGCGGACACTCTTATTCGTTTCTCTGATGACCTGTCTACACCTATGGTTCCCAGCGTCTGGTGTACTGGTAGCCGCATGGAGGAGACAGGTATGGCGCACGCGTGGGGCAAGAAGATCATCATCGTGGGCGGGCAGCAGAGTTTGTTCGACCGCTTCCCCCAGAGAGTGCATGTGAAGGACAAGGACGAACTGCTGGCGTATATTCGCAAGGAGATGGAATGAGCTTACCTACAGACGCAAAGGAACGGAAGAAGTATCCCATTGGTACTGGCGTTCTTGACTACTTCCCGAAAGCGTTGGCAGAAGTTGCCTACGTTTCATACCTGGGGAACCTTCAACATCTCCCAGGGCAACCTCTGCACTGGGATCGTACTAAGAGTTCAGATGAAGCAGATGCCCTCATCAGACACTTTACACAGAGAGGGTCTGTGGATTCTGACGGTGGACGCCACTCAGCTAAATTAGTTTGGAGGGCACTGGCCCTTCTTGAGAAAGAGATGGAAGAGATCGATAAGGAGGCAGACAATGCCCTACATACGCAAGGAACAACGGGGACATGCCCT
>ODAK010004799.1_pt1 | contig 13813 bp, 11 predicted proteins | sample 1539591 | NCBI WGS metagenome assembly ODAK01 (sample SAMEA3539303, study PRJEB22396) | soil metagenome | biome: tundra; feature: field; material: soil | place: USA | collected 2010-05 | depth 0.15 m | reverse complement strand
CCGGACGGCACCCTGGGCGGTGGCCGTCCTTGTGTGCGCCTCGCTCTCCGGCTGCTTCAGCAGCCCACCGCAGATCATCCAGTTGATCCCCAACCGCGGCGCGGTCGGCGTGGCGGCGGACGCCGCCATCTCGGTCGAATTCGACCGGCCGGTCGCCACCGGCTCGATCAGGGGCCGCTTCTCGGTCAACCGGCCGATTCCGTCCTGCAATCTCGACGGCGCCTTCAGCGCCGGCCCGCTCGCCGCCTGCCGGATCGTCTGGCTGGCCGGCGACACCGGTTTCAGCCTGGTCCACCCGCGGGCGATATTCGCGCCGGGCACCTCGTACACGTTCACGCTCGCCGGTGGGATCAGCGATCCGAGCGGCGTCGTGAACTCCGTCGACCATCACTGGACGATCACGACAGGACCCGCGCCGGCGATCCGCGCCCTCCAGCCCGCAGACGGGGCGAAGGACGTGCCCGTCGACACGCCGATCTCGGTGACCTTCTCGACCGCGATGGGACCGGAGACCACGGCCGGCGCGATCACGCTCGACCCGGCCGTGCCGGGGACCCGAGTGGTGCGCAACCGCGGGGATCCCAGCCGCTTCGTCGTGCTGCCGGGGGCAACCCTGCAGGCGGGCGTCACCTACCGCCTCACAGTGGCCACCACCGCGACCGATGTCTCACTGCAGCCGCTCCAGGTCGGAGCGACATCAAGCTTCACGACAGGCGGCATGTCGCCCGGGGCACACGTGGTGGTGCTCGCCGCCGTTCCCGGCGAGGGTGCGAGCACCGTGCTCGTGTCACCGCTCGCCTCGGCGGGGGCTGGCGAGCCGATCTCGACCGAGGCGGTGCTGGTCGCGCCTCGCTGCCCGCACCCGACGGGCTGCGGCGCCGCCGCCCTCGGAGCGCCGCTCTTCACCTACTCGGCGGCGGCGCTGTCGCCCGGAGGCGGCTGGCTTGCGGTGGTCGAGCTCGACTCGACCGTCAACGCGGCGGGGCAGGTGCTCGTCGTGCTCGATCCGGCGACGGGGACGGTGGTCAGGAGCTTTGCCGATTCGTCCCTGCCATCCTGGTCGCCCGACGGATCGACGCTGGCGTTCTCGCGAGCAGGGAAGGTGTCGTTCTTCAACCCGGCGACCGGCGCGCTCGCCAGCCTCCCGGCCGGCGACCCACTGGTCGCCCCGGCGGTCTGGAGCCCGCTCGGTGAGCAGCTCGTCCTCGATGTCGCGGGGACGTCGGACGTCGAGCACCTCGAACTGGCCGACTCCGTCGTGCTCGCGCGCTATCCCGTCCCGGGGGTCTTGGGGGCTTCGAGCAACCCCGCAATCTCACCGGACGGTTCGCAGCTCGCCTTCCTCCGCTCGGCGCCGGGGGCCCAGGGAACCTGGATCGCGGGCATTGGCCCTTCATCCACGGCGGCGCGTTTGCTCGACCCCTTCGTCCAGCCGGTCGGATTCACGGCCGGCGGAACGCTTGTCGGCATCAACCGGCCGGAGGTGGGCAGTCCCACCCTCGTGCTCGTCAGTGTTGCGGGTGATGAACAGATCCCGATCGCCTCGGGTCCCGCTCCCGGCTCGCTCGACTCGGTGGTGGTCGCTCCCTCCGGGCGTCAGCTCGTCTACCTCAACGCCGACGCGAACGGCGTCATCCAGGCCTACGTCGAGAACGCCGATGGGACCAACGCGCAGGTGATCACCGATTTCACCCCAGGCACGCTCGTCGCGGCCTCGGTGGCCGTGAGCTGATGCTACGGCTGCTCTTTCTCGTCGCCGACACGGGTGGCGGCCACCGCGCCGCGGCCACCGCGGTGGAGCGGCAGATGGCCGCGATGTCGCCCGGCGAGTACGAGGTCACCATTCTCGACCCCTTCGCGAGCGCCAAGCCGAAGGTGATCGGCGGCACCGCCGGACTCTACGGCCCGATCACACGGCACGCGCGGTGGCTCTGGGGCGGCCTGTATCACTCGACCAACAGCCGCGCCGCCGTCGCGGTGCTCGAGAAGACCGTGCTCCGCTCCGTGACCAGCGCCGTCACCGCAGCCATCGGCGCGATCGATCCTGACTGCGTCGTCTCGTTCCACCCGCTGCTGAACCACGTCAGCGTCCGCGCGGTGCGCGGCCAGGCGCGGCGGATCCCGGTGGTGACGGTGATCACCGACCTGGTGGACATTCACGTCGCCTGGGAGTGCCGGGAGGTCGACGCGGTCGTCGTCCCCTCGCCGGGCGGTCTCGATCACTGCAGGCGCGCGGGAATCCCGGCTGCCCGCTGCCACGATTTCGGTCTCGCCGTCGACCGCAGGTTCACCGAGCTGCCGAGCGACCCGGCGGGCCGTGCCGCGATCCGCGATCGCCTCGGGTTGCGAGGTGAAAGCTTCGTCCTGCTCGTCTGTGGCGGCGCCGACGGCTCCGGGGGACTGGTGAAACATGCGCGGGCGATCGCCGCTGCATCACTCGATGTCGACCTCATCGTGATATGCGGCCGCAACGAGCGCGCCCGCTCGGCGCTCATGGGGCTCCAGACCACGAACGGACGGATGGTTCGGGTGCTCGGGTACGTGAACAACATGGCCGAGTGGATGCGCGCAAGTGACGTCGTGGTTTCTAAGGCGGGTCCGGGAACGATCGCGGAAGCCCTCTGCTGCGGTCTGCCGCTCCTCCTCGTCTGGTATCTCCCCGGTCAGGAGCGGGGTAACGTGGAATGGGTGGTGGACATCGGTGCGGGGCGCTACGTGCCCCGCGACGAGCAGCTCGTCGACGCAGTGGCGGAGCTCTCCGCGCCCGGCTCCGAGGCGCTCGCGACCATGCGCGCCGCGGTCAAGGCGGCGGCCCGTCCAGACGCCACACGTCGCATCGCCGACCTGATCGCGTCGATGGCGGCTTCGGGCGCATGAGCATCGACGCACCGACGGCCGATGCGCTGTCCGAGCCCGCCGGGACGGGGGCGCCGCGCTGCACGGTCGATCGCCTCCGGGTTCACTGCTTTCGCAACTACGCGGAGGCGACGGTGCGCTTCGGCCCGGGACTCAATGTCATACATGGCCAAAACGCACAGGGCAAGACGAACCTGTTAGAGGCGATCGCGACCCTGGCGCTCACGCGCTCACCGCGCACCACCAGCAGCGGCGACCTGCTGCTCTGGAGCGAGGATGCCGCACTCGCCGAGGCCGATGTCTCCCGGCCGCCCGCCGGGGTCACGCTTTCGGTGCGATTTCAGCGCGACCCGTCCACCGGACGCGTGACCCGGGTCACCGCGGTCGACGGGAAGCCGCGTCCCGCCCGAGCCGTGCTCGGCGTGTGTCCGGTCGTCCTCTTCTGGCCGGAGGACCTGGCGCTCGTGCGCGGCGGCCCCGATGGCCGGCGTCGCTTTCTCGACGTCATCCTCGCGCAGACCGACCAGCAGGCGGTTGCGCACATGTCGCGGTACCGGCGTGTGCTCGAGCAGCGAAATGCCCTGCTCCATCAGCTTCGCGCGGGCAATGGCACACGTGAGTCGCTCAACGGCTTCACCAGCGAGCTCGCCCATCACGGCGCCTGGCTCGCACTGGCTCGCTCGCGACTCGTCGACGCGCTGGCGCCGCTTGCGGCGCTCTCGCTGCACGACCTGAGCGCGCAGCGCGAGCGCATCTCGCTTCGCTACGCGCCTGCCCACGCGTTGTCGATCGAGGACAGCGTCGAGGCGGCCGAGCAGGTCCTCCTTGCGACGTTGCGCGATCGCGCCGGCGAAGAGATCGCGCGTGGAATGACGCTGGCCGGGCCCCACCGCGATGACATCTCCTTCGACCTCGACGGCCGTGCCGCGCGCGGATCCGCGTCGCAGGGTCAGCAGCGAAGCATCGTCCTGGCGTGCAAGCTCGCCGAGGTCCGGTACCTCCAGGACACGGCGGGCGTCGCGCCGGTCATTCTTCTCGACGACGTGCTGAGCGAACTCGATCCGGAACGTCGCTCGCGCCTCCTGACCGTGCTGGCATCGACGCCACGTCACCAGGTGCTGGTGACGACCACGGAACCGATCAGAGAGGTTGCCGACTACGAAGACGTGCTCCACTTCACCGTGCGCGGCGGCGTTGTGACCCGGGACAACGCCGCATGACCGAGCAGCGTCTTTCCGACCTCATCGATCCGGCGCTCCGGGGCCTGGGTGTGCGCGTCCAGGTGCGCGAGGAGCGCCTCCGACTCGCGCTCGCCGATGTCGTCGGCGACGGACTCGCGGCGATGTGCCGCGCTGAGCGTCTTGACCGCGGCGTGCTCGTGATCGCGACCGCGAACACTGCGCTTGCGCATCAACTGCAGATGGACGCCCCGCGGGTCATCGACGCGCTCAACCAGCGCGTGGGACAGGATCTGGTCCGTCGCATCCGTTTCAAGGCGATGTGACCCAAGGTGCTCGCGAGTGAGAGTCAGGCGACCCGCACCGGCATGATGATGCACAGGTAGTCGTCCTTCCCCACGGGACGGATCACCCCGGGTTGCAGCGACCCGTTGAACGACAGCTGGACCTCGTCCGAGTCGAGCGCGGACAGCGCATCGAGCATGTATCGCGCGTTGAATGCGATCTGCACGTCGTCGCCCTGCACGCTTGCGGTCAGGGGCGCTTCGTCGTCACCGACCTCCGCTGTCTGCGCGAGCAACGTCAGCGTGCCGTCGCCGATGCGGAGTCGCACCGGGTTGGCCGCATCGCGCGCGAGCACCGCGGCGGTCTTCGCCTCGCGCAGGAGGGACGCCGTCGAGAGGCTCACGGTCGTGGTCGATTCGCCTGGAATCACCTGTGTGTAGTTGGGATATGTCCCCTCGATGAGGCGCGACGAGATCTCCACGTCCTTGAGCGTGAAGAAGACCTGGTTGCGCGCGTGCGCGAACGCGATTCCCACCGTCGGTCGGTTGGGGTTCACGGCGCGCGCCACCTCGGAGAGATGCCGCGACGGAACGATCACCGATGTGACCGGCGGCGTCCCGTTCACCGTGACCTCGATGGTCTTCACCGCGAGACGGTGACGGTCGGTCGCGGCGAGCGTGAGCCTCGTGCCATCCATCTGCAGCAGCACACCGGTGAGCACCGGTGATGCCTCGTCGGAGCTCGCCGCCATCACCGTCTGCGTGATGGCGTTCTGCAGGATGGCGGAGTCGACCTCGATGGACGTCTCGGTGTCGCGCGCTGGAAGCGGCGGGAATTCCACCGCATCGATGCCGTGCACGTTGGCACGGTGGACACCGCCGGTGAGCTTGAGGACCTGCGTCGTCGGCTCCAGCTCCATGGTGCAGGGTGCGTCGCCCAGCGACGACACGAATTCACCGAGCAGACGCGCAGGTACGGTGATCCTGCCTTCCTCGAGCACGGTTGCCGGCACAACGACCGAGATGGTGAGATCGAGATTGGTTGCCGTCACGCGCAGACCGTCGGGTCCCGTCTCGAGGAGCACGTTGCTCAGCACGGGCAGCGTTGACCTGGGTGATACCGCACGGGAGACGAGCCCGAGAGCACCACTGAGGGTCGAGGACGAGACGGTCGCTTTCATGGACGATTCCTCTCTGGGGGCTGCGTTATCACCAGACTCGATGAGTATGACCTGCAGAGTCTAGAGACCAGTAGACGATGTAGTGGTGGGGACATGGGGGACAACTCCGAAAGCGATCTCACAACGGTTCATGGAGCGTTGCTGGCCTGTGCGCAACCGGCACCGATTGTCCACCGGTTATGCACCGGCCTCGAGGTTGCGCACTTTGTCCACAAGCCGTCCCGGGGGTCGACAACAGGGTTGTCAACGGTTGTGCAACTGCTCGCGAATGGCGCGCACCTCACCCTGGAGGCGAACGTCCTCGCGCATGAGCTCGGTGATCTTTTCAATCGCGTGCAGCGCGGTGGTGTGATCCCGTCCGCCGAAAGCGCTGCCGATGACCGGGAGCGACGACTCGGTCGCCTCGCGGATGATGTACATCGCCACCTGACGCGGGAACACGATGTTCTTGTCACGCCGCTTGCCCTTCATCTCCTCGACCGAGATGGCGTAATGCGCGGCGACCGTCATCTGGATGGTCTCGATGCTCACCGGCGTCGAGTCCTGCACCGGGATGACGTCGCGCAGGATCTGCTGAGCGGTCTCGAGGGTGATCTGCTGACCGTTGATCGACGCGTGGGCCAGCACCCGGATGAGCGCACCCTCGAGCTCGCGGATGTTCTTCTGGATGCGGTGCGCGATGAACGAGCACACCTCGTCCGGAACCAGCTTGCTGTAGGGCCCGAGCTTGGTGGTGAGAATTGCCAGCCGGGTCTCGAAGTCCGGGGGCTGAATGTCTGCCATCAGCCCCCCCTCGAACCGGCTGCGCAGGCGATCCTCGAGGGTCGGAATGTCCTTCGGCGGCCGGTCGCTGCTCACCACGATCTGCTTCTGGAACTCCTGGAGGGCGTTGAACGTGTGAAAGAACTCCTCCCGGGTGTGATCCTTGCCGGCCAGGAACTGGATGTCGTCGATGAGCAGGACGTCGACGCCGCGGTAGCGCATACGGAACTCGGCCGGGCGGTTCTCGACGATCGAGGCCACCATCTCGTTCATGAACTTCTCGGAGGTGACGTAGGCCACCTTCGCGTTGCGGTGGGTCTCGCGCACCGCGTGTCCGATGGCGTGCATGAGGTGGGTCTTGCCCAGACCCACGCCGCCGTAGAGGAAGAGCGGGTTGTATGCCTTGCCGGGCGCCTCGGCCACGGCGCGGCAGGCCGCGTGGGCGAACCGGCTGGAATTGCCGACGACGAACGTGCTGAAGGTGAAGGCGGGGTTGAGCCTCGAGTCGTTCGCCCCGTCCTCGGGCTCGCTGACGTGCGCGTAGGTGGGATCGGGGACATGCGGGGGCGCCTCGGGTGGCGGCGATGCCTCGGGATCGACGGTGATGATCACCTCGCAGTCGCGGCCGAGCACCCCGGAGAGGGTTTCGCGGATCAGCGGGACGTAGCGCTCGCTGACCCAGTCACGGGCGAAAATGGTCGGCACGCCCACGGTGAAGGTGTGCCCGTCGGAGTCCACGAGCACCGCGTTGGCGAGCCACGCCTCGTACCCCGGGCGAACCACCTGGAACCGGAGTTCCTCCTGGGCGACCTGCCACAGCTGCTGAGGGTCCATGCTCGCGGTCGAGTTCCCACTTTCCATGAGGGGTTCGACGCGTGGCGCCTGATCACCGACGACTCCGACTCCGACTGTTCGATCCACTCGTTCCTCGCCTTGGCCTGCCTAACACAGCGCAGTTATCCACAGCTTCTGCACATCAGTGGATAAACGCATGGCCGCTGGTGGCCGGGGGGCTTGGTAGGACGAATGGAAGGGCTTCCCGCTCCCGCTGCAGCCTGGGGAGTCTAACAATGCGCGGCCCCGGTCACAAGCGGAGCGAGCGCACCACGGTCCTGTGATCTCGCGCCGGCAACACCAGCCAGAGGAAGGGCGGTCGACCGCTGCCTTGGTATACTCGCGACGCAACCCCGTCGGGCTCAGCGGCGCCTCGAGCGCCCCCGACGCGATCAGGTCTCGGAGAGACGGCCATCAAGCGGACGTACCAACCCAAGAAGCGCTACCGGCGCAAGACGCACGGCTTTCGCATACGTATGGCGACGCCGGGCGGGCGCCAGGTGCTCAAGGCACGCCGTCGCAAGGGCCGCAAGCGCCTGACTCCGGCTCCCACGCGATGAACCCGCGGCATCGCCTTCCCGGGCGACGCCGGATTGCGGCGGTGCGGGAGTCGGGGAGCGAGGCTCGCTCGGGTGCTGTTCGCATCCGCGCCCTTCCTGGTGAATCGGCGGTTGCGCGGGTGGCGTTCGCTGTGCCCGGCGCCACCGGCGCGGTGAGCCGGAATCGCGCGCGACGCCGGCTCCGGGCTGCGATCGCACCGGTTCTGGTCGACCACCCCGGGCTCGACATGGTCGTGAGCCTGCCCGGACGGGCCACCGAGATGCCCTTCGTGAGCCTTCGTGCCGCTCTGTCATCGGCGATGAGCACGGCGTCGCGATCGGTCCAACTGCGAGCCCGGACGTGAGACGCGCCAGCCTGGTCTTCATCCGGATCTACCAGGTCACCATCGGCCCGCTCTTCGGAATGATGAGTTCCTGCCGCTACGAGCCGACCTGCTCGCACTACGGCTATGAGGCGATTCAACGCTTCGGCGCCCGCCGCGGCTGGTGGCTCGCGGTGCGCCGCATCGCCCGATGCCATCCGTTCCACGAGGGCGGCATCGACCTGGTGCCGGAGACCTACATCAGCTGGCGAGCGGCGCGACGGGTTCACCACGAGACGACGCAAGCCGGGAGAGCCGCGTGATCGCTGCCGCAACGACCACCACCTCGAGCGGCTTCAACCCGCTGTCGATCTTCTCGATCCTGCAATACCCGTTCGCGTGGGTATTGCAGGAACTGGTCAAGATATTCACGCAGGTCCCACCGCTCAAGGCGATCGGAGCCTTCGGCCTTGCGGTCGTCGTGCTCACGATCGGCATCCGCGCCGTGCTCTTCCCGGTCTTCGGCTGGCAGTTGCGTACATCGCGGCGCATCCAGGCGGAGCAGCGGCTCGTCGCGCCGCAACTCCAGGAGCTGCGCAAGAAGTACAAGAAGGAGCCGCAGCGGCTGAGCCAGGAGATGAACGCGCTCTACAAGGAGCACGGCATCAGCCCGTTTTCGAGCCTGACCGGATGCATTCCGGCGCTGGTGCAGATGCCGGTGCTCATCGGCCTCTACCAGTCGATCCGGTCGGTCACGTCGACCTTGCATGGCGGCGATAAGGGATTCCTCTGGATCAGCGACCTGACCCAGTCCGCTCAGCAGGCGTGCTGCTCTGCCAAGGGAGCGACGGTCGCGAGCGTCCTCCTGCACCCGGCCCTGCTCATCCTCCCACTCATCGCGGGTCTGTTCACGTTCGCGCAGTCGCGCATGATGATGCCGCCCTCGCGTCCGGACATGTCCGACCAGGAGCGCTCGATGCAGGGCGTCACCAAGCAGATGTCGTTCATCTTCCCGGTGATGATCTTCGTGTTCAGCTTCCTCTTCCCGCAGGGGCTGGCCATCTACTGGGCGACGGGCACGATGTTCATGGTCGCGCAGCAGTATCACCTGCTCGGGTGGAACGGCCTGGTCGTCCCCTCCTGGTTCCCCGGCGCAAAGCGCGTGACGGCTTTGACGATTCCGCGGACCCCGGTGAAGACCGGCGCGGGCTCGGGCAAGGCGGCGGCCTCCGCGGTCGTTCCGCCCGGCAAGAACGGCAGCCGCAACGGCACCCGTCCCGCGAGCGCCAACGGCACCAAGCCGAAGGCCGGTGCCGCCGCCGAGGAGCCACCGATCCGATCACAGAGCGCGACGGCACGTACGCTGGCACGACCCAACAGACCGAACAGACGGAGGCGGCGCCGCTGAGCGCGGCGACCAGGGAGAAGTGGTGAGCGAGAGCAGCGTTACCGCGGTCGAGGCCGAGACCGAGGATGGGGTTGAGGCGCGTGGGGCGACCATCGAGGAGGCTGTCAGCAACGCGCTCAGTCAACTCGGGGCAAACCGCGAGCAGGTGGAGGTGCAGGTGCTGTCGCCGGAGAGCCGGGCGCTTCCAGGTGAGCGTCTCTCCAGCGGTGAGCGCCGGGTTCGCGTCTACCGGATCGATGAGCATGCGGCCAACGCGCGCGCGCTCCTCGAGGAGCTGCTGACGCGGATGGAGGTGCCCTGCCGCGTGAGCGTGCGTCGTGGAACCGGCACGGCCGGCTCGTCCTCGGGGGGGCCGGTGATCCTCGACATCGCGGGCGACGACCTCGGGCTGCTCATCGGCTGGCGAGGCGAGACGTTGCGCTCGCTGCAGACCGCGGTCAACCTCATGCTCGGCGAGGAAGGGGTGGAGACGCGCAGGGTCATCCTCGATGTCGAGCGCTACCGCGCCCGTCGCGAAGACCAGGTTCGCGAGCTGGCGCAGCGCCTTGCGCTGCGTGTCAAGCGCACCGGCGAGCCCTACACGCTCGACCCCATGCACGCCTACGAGCGTCGGGTCATCCACATGACCCTGGCCGAGGATCCGGACGTCACCACCGAGAGCAGCGGCCGGGAGCCGGCCCGGCGGGTGGTCATCAACCCGACGGGTCCAGCGCAGGGCGGCCCTCCGGAGCGCTTCGAAGGAGCCCGTCCGGGCCGGTCGGCCGGGCGGTCGTACTGACCGAATTCGGCGTCGAATCCCTGTCCGGGGGGACCAGGCTCACCGCCGTCCCGCTGCCGGGTCGTGCCTCGGTTGCGATCGCCTTCATGGTCGCGGTCGGCTCGCGCCACGAGAGCGAGTCGGAGAGCGGCATCAGCCACTTCGTCGAGCACATGGTGTTCAAGGGTGGCGAGCGGTATCCGACCGCGCGGGACGTCAGCGAGGCCATCGAGGGCGTCGGCGGCGTGCTCAACGCCGCCACCGACCGCGAGGCGACCGTGTTCTGGACTCGGGTGCCCGTGGCCAAGCTGGGGCTGGCCGTCTCAGTCCTCAGCGACATGCTCCTGAGCCCGGCGCTCGACGAGGCCGAGGTGGTCAAGGAGCGTCAGGTCGTCATCGAAGAGCTGCGCATGTACCAGGACAACCCGCAGGACTACGTGCAGATCGCGTTCGACGCCCTGATGTGGCCGGAGCACCCGCTCGGCTGGGACGTCGCCGGACGTGAGGAGACCGTGCTCTCGTTCACTGGAGAGGATTGCCACACGCACCTCGAGAAACACCTGCTGCCCTCGACGCTGGTGGTCAGCATCGCGGGTGGCTTCGAGTCCGCGGACGCCATGGGGATGATCGACGAAGCCATCGGGCCGTGGGCCGCGAAACGCCGAGCCAAGCCGGGTCCGGCGCTGCCCGCGACACCCCCGTCGGGCCCGCCACTGCGCGTGATCCGTCGCAGCGCGGAGCAGGCCAACATCCTGGTGGGCGCGCGCGCGCCCTCGTACAACGACCCCGATCGGCATGTCGCGGAGATCCTCAACGTGATCCTCGGCGAGGGAATGTCGAGCCGTCTCTTCCTCGAGCTCCGTGAGCAGCGCGGGCTTGTGTACGACGTGCACTCGTTCATGAGCCGCATGTCGGACACCGGGGTGCTCGGCATCGGCCTCGCCTGCGAGCCGCGCCAGGCCGCCACGGCGCTCGAGGCCGCGGTCGTCGAGTTGCGCAAGCTCGCCGAGGCGCCGGTCTCCGATTCCGAGCTCACCAAGGCACGTGAGTATGCAAAGGGAAGGCTGTTGCTGCAGCTCGAGAGCACGTCGGCGCTGTGCGAGTACGCCGGCCAGCAGCTCCTGCTCCAGGGGAAGATCGTCGAACCCGAGGAGCTCGTCGCGCGCCTGGAGTCCGTCGATGCAACGCAGGTGAGCGAGCTCGCGGTGCGCCTGCTTTCCGCCGGACTGCGCGCCGCCGTGGTCGGGCCGTTCCGCAGCGAGACGCGGTTCGAGAAGGCGATCGCGGTCTGATGCCCGCGTGTCAGACTTTCGCGCCGTGAGCTTCGAACGAACACTGGTCCTCGTGAAGCCCGACGGCGTGCAGCGCCGGCTGGTCGGCGAGGTGATCACGCGGTTCGAGCGCCGTGGCCTGCACCTGGTCGCGCTGAAGCTGCTGCGAATCGACCGCGATCTCGCCGAGCGCCACTACGCCGAACATCGCGGCAAGCCGTTCTTCGCGGGCCTGGTCGACTTCATCACCTCGGCGCCGGTCGTCGCAATGGTGTGGGAGGGTGACGACGCGGTTGCGCAGGTGCGCTCGATGATGGGGGCGACCAACCCCTCGGCGGCGGCACCGGGCAGCATCCGCGGAGACCTTGCGGTCAGCATTGGCAATAACGTGGTGCACGGCAGCGACTCGCCGGCGCGCGGCGCGGAGGAGGTTGCTCTCTTCTTCCACGAGGCGGAGCTCATCGACTGGGCCGGCGTCGACGCGGGGTGGGTGAGCGGCTGATCCCTCGGGGTCGCTAGTCGAGAGGGTTGGGGCCCGGATGCGCGCCCTGCGCGGCAGCAAGTCTGCGCATCCGCCGGCGCCTCCAGCGCCATGCCTCGAAGGCTGCGATGCCGAGTGCCGGGATCGCGAGCGCGGATGTGGCCGCGGGCTCGAACGTGGGGCCGGCCCCGAGACCGCCGAACTGACCGAGCGGCCAGATGCGCAGGATCGCCTTGGCGAGAATGTTCTTGCGCGGCACCAGACCGAAGACCCGCGAGTCGCTGGAGTAATTGCGGTTGTCGCCCATGACGAAGTACTCGCCGGCCGGGATGACGAGCGGCTGCGGGTTCGACGTCGCCATTCCCGACGGCGTGCAGCAGAACTTGAGCGTGGTCCATGTCTGAGGCAGGTAGGGCTCGTTGAGCACCTGGAACGGTCCTTTCCCGCCCGGCTTGATGAGCACCTGGGTGGGGCTGTGATTTCCGTCGATCTCGATGACGTCGCCGGGGAGACCGATCACCCGCTTGATGAAGTCCTGCGAGGGGTCGGCCGGCGGGATGAGGATCACGATGTCGCCGCGCTGGGGGTTGCCCCCGAAGTCGTACGAGATCTTGCTGGCAAGGAGCAGGTCCTGGTTCTGCAACGTCCCCACCATGCTCTCGCCGTCGACACGAACGGTCTGCAGCGCGAAGGCGATGGCGACGTACAGGATCACGGCGATCAGGAGCACCTCGATGGTGTCTCGGAGCCACGATCCTCGCCACCAGGGACTGGGCGCGCTCGTCGCTTCCGGGGGCGGGAGTACCTGAGCCACTCGGGCCGATTATGAGGCGAAGCCCTGGTGCCGCCACGTCTGTGGCCTGGATGCGCTGCTCCATCATGGGAACGTGACAACGGGGGTTCGCCGCCTCGCCGCGGTGCTCATCGCCGGATTCGCGGCGCTTGTGATCCCGATCGCGGCGTCGGCGCACGCGCTCCTCACTGCTTCGTCCCCACCGGCAGGCGCCCATCTCGGCACCGCGCCGGGAGTCGTCCTCCTCGAGTTCAGCCAGCAACTCAACGCCACGCTCTCGCACGCGACGGTTGCGGATCCGGCGGGGCATGACTGGACCGGCGAGGTCGACAGTGCCACGGAGATCCGCATCCCGATGGCCACGAACGCCTCGGGCGTCTACACGGTCGGCTGGACATCGGTGAGCGCGGACGACGGCCACGAGATCACGGGGAGCTTCACGTTCGATGTCGGCGTCGTCGGACCGGCATCGCCGGAGGTCGCCGCGAACGCCGTTCCCGGCCCGCAGCCGTCTGACATCGCGATCGGACTGGTCAAGTGGGTCGAGGCACTTGCGTTGCTCTTCCTGGCGGGCCAGATCCTCATCAGCACACTCGCGCGCAGGCCACCGGCACTCGACTGGGTCAAACCCGGATTCCGCGCGTCGAGCCTCGCCCTCTCGGCAGGGCTGGTGGCGGTCTGGGCGGAGGCGACGGTCGGATCCGGCGGGCACAGCCCCGCCGGATACATCGCCTTCTTCAACGGCTGGTCGGGAGCCGCGTTGATCGCACGCCTCGTCTTCGAGACGCTGACGCTCATCGCGGTCGTCCGCACGTGGCGCTCGCTGCCGGTCTGGCTCGCGGGAGCGCTCCTCATGCTCGCGGCCGGCGGCCATGCAGCCGGGGTGGTCCCCGCCTGGTACGGGATCGGGCTCGACGCCGTGCATCTCATCGCGGCGGGTCTCTGGGCGGGGGGCATCGCGGCCCTCGCGGTCCTGAACCCTCCCGGCGGCTGGCGGTCGGGCGAGGCGCGCCTGCTCCTGTCCCGGTTCACGCCGGTGGCGCTGGCCGCCTTCGCGACGACGGTGGTTGCGGGCGGGCTCGAGGCCATCGCTCAGCTCGGCTCGATCCAGGCTCTCTTCGACACGGCGTATGGGCGAGTGCTGCT
>ODAK010004798.1_pt1 | contig 13815 bp, 14 predicted proteins | sample 1539591 | NCBI WGS metagenome assembly ODAK01 (sample SAMEA3539303, study PRJEB22396) | soil metagenome | biome: tundra; feature: field; material: soil | place: USA | collected 2010-05 | depth 0.15 m | reverse complement strand
GAAAGGCGGAGAGAAACCGGAAGTCGCTCGAGGCGCTCGCCGAAGGCGACCTCGATGCCGAGGATCGTCAGTCCGATGGCCAGGCCGACCAGTCCCCCCCGGCCCAGGTCCGCCAGTCACCTCCCCGCGGCAGGTTGGTCAGGGTGTTGACCAACGCCCCGGTCAGGACGGAGATGACCAGGATGCGGCCCATGACTCCGCCCCTGTTGTGACGTCGGGTCATGGCGGCATCGTATATGGCGGGGGCGAAGATGAGTGGCGCGTAGGCATCCCGCGGCTCACGGCCCGGTCGCCGAGCTCGGTGACGCGGTCCTCCGGCTGCAGCGCCGCGATATAGCGATCCGGCGCGTGCTCCCGGACCGATGAGGGCCCGCGGGGCAGCTTCCCCGCCGCGAGGGCGAGGAGAGCGCGCGGCAGGCTCTTCAGCTGCGCGGCCGGTGCGGGAGCCTCGGTCCAGCCGCCGCCCCCGAAGCGCCATTCGCGGCCGAAGTGGGCGAGGCGGCACCACGACGCGGGCGGAAGCGCAGGCACAGGGTCGCCTCGGAGAACGTGGCGGTGGAGGCGCCGGCCGACCTCCCTCGCGGCGGGCGGAAGCGGCGCGCCCGTCGTGAGCGGCTGGCCGAACGTGTAAACGGCGCGGAGCCGCTCCGCGATGGCGCGGCACTCCGTGGTCTCCACGATCGAAAGCGCGAAGAGGACCGCCATCGCCCCACCCAGGCTGTGGCCGGCGACGTAGAGAGCCTCCATCGGGTGATCCACGCGGGCGGCGGGATCGAAGAGCGAGCGGCCCTCGAGCGCCGCGCCGAGCTCGTTGAGGACGGCCCAGCGCGTCGCGCGCACGTTGCGGTGGAACCCCGCCGGGACGCGGAGGCGCCCGCCTCCGACCGCCATCGAGGCCGCACCGACGTCCGCGTCGCCGAGCCAGTTCCCCAGGTTCGACGGCTCCGTGCCGCGGTAGCCGAGGATCACGACGCGCCCGCACCGACTCTGGAGAAGATACGCGGTCGAGAAGACGAGCATCGCGTCGACGACCTGCGTCAGCCGAACCCCCGCGCACTCTTCCAGCCCGACCCGGCTCGCGATCGTCACGACCGTGTCGAGGTCCGCGTACGCGTAGCCCGCGCAGCAGCCGAGCGCGTGGGCGAGGATCTCGTCGCGCGGCGCGTCCGGCGAGGCGTGCGCGGCGAGGAGCCGCTCGACGAGGCCTTCGTGGACGGGGAACGGCGCCAGACGCGCCGGCCCGCGGGTTCTCTGGAGTCTCATGTCTCTCCTCCTCAGACCGACAGCATGCCCGGCCAGTGGAGCATCCACGTCCGCCGCCGTGCCGTCTCGCGCCACTTTGGATCATCGGACTCGATCCGCTCGGAGCCCCCGGCGATCTCCTCGAGGCGCGCCTCGAGAGCGCCCACAACCGATTCGTCCTCGACGACGAGCAGGAGCTCGTCCTCCCAGTAGGCGGCCGTGACGTCGAGGTTGGCGCTCCCGACGGAGCAGACGCGGCCGTCCACGCTCACGACCTTGGCGTGCACGTGCGGGTGCACGGTGCCGAGCCCCGCAGCCCAGAGCGGGCGCTCGCGGACCGCTAGCCGGTACACCTCGGCCCCGGCCGAGACGAGGGCGTCGAGGCGCGAGTCGACGAGCTCGCTCGCCGCCTGCCGCGCCGTGCTCCAGGGCCCGTGAAACGGGGTCTCCTCGTGCGTCGGCGTCGTGTGACCGACGATCGCGCGCACCGTGACGCCCCGGGCGATCGCGCGGAGGAGCGCGTGCTGGATCTCGAGGAGGAGCGGGAAGCCGTTCACGACCCAGACGTGCGCGCGCGCGGCGTCGATGAGCGCGAGGTACGTTTCGAGCGTCGTCGCGTCGCGGAGGCCGCGGTGGACGACGACCCGCGCCGCCGCGCCGCCCGCCGGTTCCTGCGGCGTCACGTCGAACGGCGCGCCCCCGCCGGCCGTCCACGCGTCGAGGAACGAGCGCTCGAGCGCTTCGACCGCCGGTCCTTCCACCCGCGCCCCGGCGTCGAGCCACGGCACCTCGCGCCAGAGCGAGGCGGGTCCGAGCGCCACCTCGTCGAAGCCCGCGTAGTACTCGTGCGAGAGGTTCCGTCCGCCGACGAGCGCGAGAGCGCCGTCCACGACGACGACCTTCCGGTGGTCGCGCTGCTTCAGGTCCTCGATCGACGGCGCGCCGGCGACCGGACGCGTGAGACGCAGCTCCACGCCTGGCCGGGCGCCGAGGCGCGCCAGGAGAGGGTTCGTCAGGCCGAAGGAGCCGTGGAGGCCGTGCAGCGAGTCGACGACGACGCGCACCGTGACGCCCCGCGCTGCCGCCGCGGCGAGCGCGGACTCCACCTGGGCGCCGACGTCGTCGTCCATCGCCATGTAGACCTGGAAGTGGACGCGCCGCTCGGCGCGCGCGAGGGCGTCGAGGAGCCAGCCCAGCGCCGTCGGGTTGTCGAGCTCGATCTCGACGCGGTTGCCCGGGATCGTCAGGGCGCCCGTCGCGGCATCGAGCCGCGAGGCGAGCGCCTGCGTCCGGGCGGGAGGCTCGAAGGAAAGCGGCAACGCCGCGGCCAGCTCGTCCGCCCGGAAGGCGGAGAATCCGGTCGTGCGAGGCGTGTGAAGGCCCCCGTGGACCACGGCGGCGACCGGGAATCCCGCGCCGCGCATCCGGGCCGCGACGCGCGCCAGCCGGACCGGATCCGCCTCCCCGGGCACGTCCAGCGCCGCACTCTCGTCGAGTACGGCGCTCGCGTCGACGACGACCTCGGCGAGGCCGAACGACGCGAGCCTCGCGCGGATTGACGCGCAGCTCCGCACCGGGCGCAGGCGCACGGCGAGGACATCGAGCCCGACGGGGCCGCCGATCCGCGCGAGACGCGCGAGATCGTCGTCCGGCAGCTCCGCGTCGAAGAGTCCGAGCGGCCGGGGGCCCGGCCGGGTGACCGCGATCCGTTGCTCGACGGCGGCGACGGGGTCGGCGCCTGCGGCCTCCGCGGTACGGGACAGGCCAAACGACTCTGCGCCGCCGCCGGGCAGCTCCGCGAATCCGTCCCGGCTGCCGGCCCTCGCGACCGTCCGCCCGCGCGCCACGAACGCGACCTCCTGATCCGGGATCGGCTCGAGCCGCCCCACGCCGGCGGCGTACGTGATCCGGACGCCGAGCGGGCCGCCGAGATCCACGGCGTCGGCGGCGTCGATCGTCCGCCGCAGCGCCCGCGGCGCGGCGAGAGGAGGGAGCACGAGGACGGGCGCCCGCCGCGAGGAGACGGCGAGGAGAGCAGCCGGAAAGCGCGGCACCACGAGAAGGTCGGGCGCCGGGAGGCGCGCCGCGCCGGGCGACGCGAACTCGACGCAGGCTGCGATCCCGGCCACCGAGAGCGCCTCGGAGAGTCGTGCCTCGGGGATCATCGGGCCGAGAATCGTGCACCGGAGCTCGGCGCTCCCGTGATCGCGGAGGAAGGCGGCGACCGCTCCCAGGGCCCGCGCGCCGAACGCGGCGCACGCGATCTCGCGCATCGGTCCATCGACTGCCGCCGCGTCGCCGATCCAGAGAAGCGGAAGCGTCAGGCGCCTCCGCAGCCGGGAGAGGAGCGGAATCGCGCTCGCGGGGAGCCCCGCGGCGGCGACGAGGTCGATCCCGGCGTCTTTCGCGAGGGCGGCGAGCGCGTCGGCGCCGAGTTCCTCGGCGAGCATCGGCTCCACGCTCCGCGCCAGGCCGATTGTGGCCGCGCGCAGCGCCTCGAGCGACGCCGCCGTGTTCCGGTCTCCGCCCGCGTCGTGCGACAGCAACGTGATCTCGCGGCCGGGAGCGTGCGCCACTACGATGAGCCGCTCGGCCTCGGGCGCGAGCCGGCGAATCGCCGCGGCGGCGGGCGCCGCGTCGCCGCCGAGCTCGACGATCAGGAGGACTCGCTGGTAGCTCACGACACGATCCTCTCAGGCATCGGCACGCGCGAGAAGCCCGTCCCCGACGCGTCGAGGGCGTAGGACTCGACGCGCGCGATCGCCCCGTTCCCCGCGATCTCGTAGAGGTTGAAGCCGGCCCGGATCCGCGGATCGGGGTGGTCGAGCGCGGCGCCGCTCGCGGAGACGACGTCGAGAGTCCCCGACGAGGTGCGGAGCGCGACGTGCGACCTCGCGTGCACGTGGCCGAAGAGAAGCAGCCCGCGCGGGAGGCGATCGACGACGGCCAGGAGCCGATCCGCGTCGATCAGGCCGTCGCGCAGCCGGGCGAGGCGGCTCCGCGCGTCCACTGGCGGATGATGGACGAGGAGAACGGGGGTGCGTGATGCGACCTCGGGAAGCCCGAGGAGCCTCTCGAGCGCGGCGAGCTGCTCGCGGCCGAGGACGCCGCCCGACACGAACGGCGGGCGCGGGACGGCGCTCGAAAGGCCGACGATCGCCGCGGGCCCGCGGAGCTTCACGAGCGGGTAGTCGCCGGCAGGCAGCCTCACGGCGAGCTCCGGTCGCTCGCCCGTGACGAACGGGCCGAAGTGTGCGGGAACCGGCGCTCCCGCCCGACCGCCGGCAGGTAGATGTCGTGGTTCCCCGGCACGACCGTCACCTCGACCCTGCGCGCGACCTCGTCGAGCAGGGGGCGCGCCTCGCGGTACTCGCTCTCGTGCGCCATGTTCGTGATGTCACCCGTCACGACGACGTGGTCGGAACGGGTGGCGGCCTCCTCGAGCACGGCCCTCAGGTACTCGCGCCGGTGGACGCGCCCGCGCCGGAGGACGACGTTCGCCCATCCCGTGATCCGCTTGTTGAAGAGCATGCGGCGCCACTCGGCCCCAAGGCGGGACAGGACATGGACGTCCGAGACGTGGGCGATCCGGAGCGCGCGGCCTGCGGGGTCCATGGCGTCATTCCATCAGGTTCGTGCCGCGACGTGCGACGGTGAGCAGCCGCGTCAGCCCGAAGAGCACCAGCACGCCGCCGCGAGCGGCCGACCCGTGGCCGTTCGACGCTCTCGATGTCGTGTGAGTCGCCATCGTTACGCTCCGAAACGAAATCGACCCGCCGCGATCGCCACGCAAACGAGCGCGAGCACCAGGGGCGGGACGAAGCTTTCGTGAAGACGCCGGTGCGTCTGGACGGCGCCGAGCATCAGCACGGCGAGGCACACCGCCGCGATCGGCGTGAGCACGGGCACGATGTGCAGCGCCGCCGGGAGCACGAGCCCGATCGCCCCCGCCACCTCGGTGAGACCGAGCAGCTTGATGCGGCCGGGCGGCCACGTCGCGGCCCAGTGCATCTTCCCGACGAGCTTCTCCTTCGGCGTCACCAGCTTGAGCGCGCCCGTCAGGAGGAAGACGAGCGCGGCGAATCCTTGCGCGATCCAGAGTGCGGTGGTCATGACGGCCTCTCCTTTTCTTCGAGGTGCTGAAGCTCGTGCTTCATCACCGCAGCAAAGCGCCGCGCGTCCGCGAGAGCACGGCATTGCCTCTCGCGGACGCCCGGGCGGGAACCTCACGCGGCCGCGGAGGACCGCTGAAGCTGGCGCACTTCGCTGCGCACCCAGCTCGAGGTCACGATGCGCGTGATTCCGCTGAACAGGACGCCTGCGCCGACCATCGTCCCGATCGCCCAGATCGAGCTGACCGGCCACTGCGCGATGATCAGCACTCCGAGGAGCATGCTGAAGAGGCCGCTCAGGAAGAACCAGCCTCGGCCGGCCCCCGCGGGAGCCGAGAAGCCGAGGACCGTCTCGATGACGGCCTCGGTGATCAGCATCGCCCCGAGCACTGCGGTGAGGGTCACGACGCCTATGCCCGGCAACACGATCAGGCAGAGCCCGGCGACGCCATAGAGGATGCCGAGCAGGAGCTTGAGAAAGAACTGCCCGGCCGTGTCCGAGGTGAATGCGAAGACGAGCTGCGCGGCCGCGGCGACGAGGAGCGCCGCTCCGAAAAAGACAGTGGAAGCGGTGGCGGTGGCAAGCGGGTAGATGATCATGGCGGCGCCGACGGCGGCCGTCAGGATGCCCATGAAGATGCTCCAGCCGGCGTGGCGGGAGACTTCCTGTGAGAGCGTTTCCGTGTTCATGACAAATTCTCCTTTTGATTCTCTTGGTTTCAGACGGGGGTCTTCGCCAGCTGTTTGAGGGCGCGGCCGGCGGCAGCGGCGTTCTTCTTGAGGACGTCTTTCTTCGCCATCTGGCGCGCCTCGAAGGCTTCACGCCGCTGGATCGTCTTCTTCTGCTGCGCGTCGATTTTCGCCTCGAGCTCGCCGATCTTTTTTTGAAGCTTTGCCTTACGGTCGGCATGGGCCTTCGAGATCTCGCCCTTGAGCTGTTCGAGGTCCGCCTTCATCGCGGCGCTCTCTTCGTTGCTGATCTTCTCCCGCACTTCCCACAGAGCGCGGCGGAACACGACTCCTCCGAGCGCCTCCATCCGAGTGTCGACCGGCGTCGTCCACTCCTCGTCGATTTCCGCGATGATCGCGACCTTATTTGGCGTCAGCGATTTCGAGACGTCGTCGAGGAAGTCCTCGCCGACGCGAATGTCGTCAGCGTCGTAGAGCGCACCGAGCGCGAGGCCCGATGCGGCACCGATGGCCAGCCCCACCGGTCCACCCAGCACCCCGATCAGACTGCCCACGGCCGTCCCCGTGAGCGTGCCGATCGGCCCGGAGTCGTCGAACTCCTTGACGCTGACGGTGCCGTCCGCATGCTTGACGACCACCGCCCCCGCGTAAATACTGAAGCTGCCTTCGCGCCCCAGTTGCTTGAGGGCCGACGCGCCCTCGTAAGCCTTCTTCTCGTTGTCGAAAACCACGACCAGCATCCGTTCCATTTCCGTTTCTCCTTTTGGGTCCGTCGGTAAAGAGCGCGTCACTCGGAGTCGCCGAGCCTCTCCCTCTCCAGAAGGACCCAGGCGCGGACGTACGGCGGAAGGTTGCGGAGCTCGAAGCCTCCCCGTTCGACCGCCGCGAGGAAGCGGACCGCGTCGAGATCGACGAGTTCCACCTCCTGGAGGTCAAGGGCGACGGGGTTCGGCATCTCCGCGATCAGGGCCTTCAGCTCTTGGACGTCCGGCGAGGCGATCCTCCCGACGAGCTTGAGAAGCGTCGGCGAGTCGTTCGGGGCGGGCTCAATCCTCAGAACCATCGATTGCCTCTAGGGCAACCGGTGTGCCAACGTGAAGCCGTTGACGCCGAATCACTTGCGCGCGGCGCCCAATGGCGACTCTCGGCAATTGGCGGGTTTCGACACCGCCATTCGCGCGAGCCGCCGGCCTATCCGGTCCTGAATCGATGCTTGTCGATGTGCAGCGAACGGATCTTGGATTCGAGCGTGGAGCGGGGGATGGCGAGCTCGGCCGCCGCTCGCGGAGCCGACGTCGAGCGTCCCCGTCGAAATCCTGAGCGCGACGCGCCACCTCGCCCGGCCGTGGCTGCCCGCGATCGACCACGGGGGAGGGGTCGCCTAAGGATCTTCGGGTGATCGCTTTTCGGCGTCCAGAACCTCGCGGACCTTCTGCGCAAGGGAACGCGGCGTGAAGGGCTTCTGGAGGAAAGCCGTACCGGCGTCCAGCACGCCGTGATGCACGATCACGTTGTCGGTGTAGCCCGACATGAAGAGAACCTTCATGAGGGGCCGGAGGGGGGCCGCGCTCCGGGCGAGTTCTCTCCCGCTCACATCTGGCATCACGACGTCGGTGATCAACAGGTGGATCTCGCCGGCGTGCTTCTCTAAGAGGAGGAGCGCCTCGCTGGCGCTGGCGGCGGGGAGTACCTCGTAGCCTTGTGCCTCCAGAGAGCGGCAGGTCAGGCGCCGGACGGCTTCTTCGTCCTCGACGACGAGGATTGTTTCGGTTCCGCCGACCAGAGCCGCGTGCACCGCCGGCGCACGGTTTTTCTCCGGGGCGTCTTCCACCCGGGGGAGGTAGACCTTGAACGTGGTGCCCACACCTGGCTCGCTGTACACGGAGACATGGCCCCCGCTCTGCTTCACGACTCCGTAGACCGCGGAGAGACCGAGTCCGGTCCCTTTTCCGGCTTCCTTCGTGGTGAAGAACGGCTCGAAGACGTGACTCAGCGTCTTCGCGTCCATGCCGGTTCCGGTATCGCTGACGGCGAGCAGGACGTAGCGACCGGGAGGGACGTCGAAATGGAACGTCGAGTACGACTCGTCGAGCTCGACCACTGATGTCTCGATCGTCAGCTTCCCGCCGTTCGGCATCGCATCGCGGGAGTTGACCGCCAGGTTGAGCAACACCTGCCCGATCTGGCCCGCATCGGCCCTCACGGAGACTAGGCGCTGCTTCAGCGACACGACGAGGTCGATGTCCTCGCCGATGAGCCGTCGCAGCATCTTCTCCGTGTCGCTCACGACCTGGTTCAGGTCGATGACTCGAAGCTCGAGCACCTGCTTGCGGCTGAACGCGAGGAGCTGCCTCGTCAGGTCGCCGGCGCGTTGAGCGGCCTTGTCAATTTCGGACAGCTCCAGCCGCGACGGGTCCTCCGGCTTCAGGCGTCCGACGGCAAGTTCCGCGTAGCCCAGGATGGTCGTCAGCAGATTGTTGAAGTCGTGGGCGATCCCTCCGGCCAGCCGTCCCACCGCCTCCATCTTTTGCGACTGGCGGAGCTGCTCTTCGAGGGCGCGGCTTTCCGTCACGTCGCGCGCGTTGATGATCAGCCCGCGGGCGCCCGTCTCCGGGGGAGAGGGCTTTCCCATCATCGACAGGGTCCGCCAGGAACCGTCTGAGCGTCTGACCCGCAACTCGACCTGTTCGAACCGCGTTCCGGTTTCCAGGGTTCTTCGGAACTTCGTTTTCGCCTCTGCGAGGTCGTCGGGGTGGATGAGGTCGAAGACGTTCAAGTCGCCGACGCGCGTCGGGTCGTACCCCAGGAGTCGTTCGACGGACGGGCTCACATACCGGACAGCGCCGTCGGACGTCACGAACGCGATGATGTCGAGGGCGTTCTCGATGAGCGAACGGAAGAGAAGCTCACTCCTCGCAAGCGTTTCCTCGGCGCGCTTGCGGTCCGTGACGTCCTCTTTCACGGCGACGAAGTGTGTGATCTGCCCCCGATCGTCGAAGATCGGCGAGATCGAGGCGAATTCCCAGAAGAGCTCTCCGTCTTTCTTTCGGTTGTGGAGTTCCCCGCGCAACTCCCGGCCCGCGGTGATCGTCTCCCACATCTCGCGGTAAACCTCGGGCGAGAGCTCGCCGGATTTCAGGATGCGGGGGTTCATCCCGAGCACCTCGTCCGAGGAGTAGCCCGTCACCTGGGTGAACTTCGGGTTGACGTATTCGATCGAGCCGCCCGTGTCGGTGATGATGACGGAGACGGGGCTCTGCTCGACGGCCCGGGAGAGCTTTCGCAGCATCTCGAGGGCCTTCTCATTCGCAGCCATGGTGGCTCCTGATTAGCCTCGGAAAACTTAACAAAACGCCGATGTCGGAGGCTCAATCCTCAAAACCATCGATTGCCTCTGGAGCAACCGGGGTGCCAACGTGAAGCCGTTGAAGTGCCGTGACTTGGGCGGGAGGTGCCGTGGCGACTCTCGGCAATTGGCGGGTTTCGACACCGCCATTGGCCGAGCCGCCGGCCTATCCGGCTTTGAATCGATGCTTGTCGATGTGCAGCGAACGGATCTTCGATTCGAGCGTGGACCGGGGGATGCCGAGCGCCTCCGCCGCGCCGTCCGGGCCGGAGACGCGGCCGCGGGACCGCGCGAGGGCGCTCTCGATCCACTCTTTCTCTTCGCGGCCGCTCAACCGGCCCAGGCGACGTGCGCTGCCCGGCGCCCGGGCCGCCGGCCGGGCGAACCACGTCTCATCGACGGCCAGCGTGCCCTCGCTCAGGATCACTGCCCGCTGAATGACGTTCTGCAATTCGCGGACGTTTCCCGGCCAGTCGTAGGACCGGAGCAGCTCCATGGTCCTCCGGCTCACCTCCGTGATCCTCTTCCCCTCCTTCGCGGCGTAACGCTGCGTGAGGTACTCGACGAGCAGCGGGATGTCCTCGGCGCGGTCCCTCAGCGGCGGCACGTGGATCGGAAAGACGCTGAGCCGGTAGTAGAGATCGCTCCGGAACGCGCCGTCCGCGATGGCCTTGTCGAGGTCGCGATTCGTCGCCGCGATGACGCGGACGTCCACCGGGATGGACTGGCTGCCGCCGACGCGCTCGAAGGCGCGCTCCTGCAGGACGCGGAGCAGGGCGATCTGCGTCTCCTGCGGGAGTTCCCCCGCCTCGTCGAGAAAGATCGTCCCCCCGTCGGCCAGCTCGAAGCGGCCGAGGTGACGCTGCGCCGCGCCCGTGAAGGCCCCTTTCTCGTAGCCGAACAGCTCCGACGTGATCAGAGTTGGCGGAACCGCGCCGCAGTTGACGGACACGAACGGCCGTGAGGCCCGGGGCGACCGCCGGTGAATGGCGCGTGCGACCAGCTCCTTCCCGGTGCCGGTCTCGCCGGTGATCAGGACGGTCGAATCGGTGCTCGCCACCTTGCTCACGAGCACGAGCACCCGCCGCAGCGGCGCCGAAGAGCCGACAATCTCCTCGAACATCGAGGTCTGGCTGACTTCGTCCCGAAGGGCGATGTTCTCCTTGTAGAGCTGGTCTTTGAGCTTCTGCAGCTCCTGTTCCGCGCGTTTGCGGGCGTCGATGTCCGTGAACGTGCCGTACCACCGGAGGATCGCCCCCTTGTCGTCCCGAAGAGGAACGGCGCGGGTCAGGAACCACCGATATGTCCCATCCGCGCCGCGGACCCGCATTTCCTGATCGGGGGCACGCCCCGCGGCGATGGCGTCCCGCCAGTCCTGCACGACGCGTTCGCGGTCCTCCGGATGGATCACTTTCGCCCACTCCCACATGAGGGTCTCGTCCTTGCGAAGACCCGTCTGCACGAACAAGCGGCCGGTGATGAAGTCGATGGCGCCATCCGGCCGGGCGGTCCAGACGAAGGCAGGGATCGTCTCGAGAATCGTCCGAAGCTCCCGCTCCGTGCTCCCGAGCGTCCCTTCCGCGCGCTTTGGCTCCTCCACGTCGATGCTCGAGCCCGTCCATCGAACGACCGTGCCGCGCTCGTCGCGCAGGGGCTGGAAGTGGTGCCGCATCCATCGGTACTCGCCCGTCGCCGTGCGGACGCGAGCCTCGGAGACCGACGGCTCACCGCTGGCCACCGACGCGTGTAAGCGGCGGAGATGCTCCTCTCGATCGTCCGGGTGGATGAAGTTCGTCCACCCCCAGCCCTCGAGCCCGTCGGGCGACGCGCCGACCTCGTCGAGCCAGCGCCGGTTGACGTAGTCGACGCCGCTGTCGGGACGCCCGCTGCAGATGAGCGCCGGCGCCACGTCGAGCACGAGCCGCAGATCCAGGTCCGGAGGCTTCATCTCCCTTGCGGAGTCCTTGTTGGACGGAGAGTCTACTTCCAGCCGCCCTTGAGACACGCAACCCCGCGCCTGGGCCGCCGGCGATTCGCCGTTGGTTGTACCCTCGACTCGCCAGGACCATCCGATTCCGAGATTTCCGATGACCGACACACCTCTCCACACCCTACTCGGCGCCGGTGGCTCGGTGGGAACTGCTCTCGCCAAGGAGCTCGTTGCGCGCGGGGCGCGCGTGCGGCTGGTCTCCCGGCGCGGGGTCCAGGAACCGGGGACGGAGTCTCTGCGCGCCGATTTGACCCGGCAAGACGAAACGATCGAGGCCATCCAGGGCTCGTCCGTCGTCTACCAGGTCGCGGGCCTTCCCTATCGCGCCTCGGTCTGGGCCGAGCAGTGGCCGGCGGTGATGTCGAACACGATCGAAGCGTGCAAGCGGGCCGGCGCGGCGCTCGTTTTTCTCGACAACGTCTACATGTACGGCCGGGTCGACCGGCCGATGACCGAAGAGACGCCGTACAACCCGTGCAGCCGCAAGGGCGAAGTCCGGGCCCGGATCGCCGGGCAGCTGCAGGAGGAGATGAAGAGCGGCGCAGTGCGTGCCTGCATCGCGCGGGCCGCCGACTTCTACGGTCCTCACGCCGACCGGTCCGCGGTTCCGCACCTCCTCGTGCTCGCCAGGCTCATGGCCGGCAAGGGGGCCCAGTGGCTCGTCGACGCCTCGCTCCCGCATTCCCTGGGGTTCACGCTCGACTCGGCCCGCGGGATGGCGCTTCTCGGCGAGCGGCCGGAGGCGCTCGGGCATGTCTGGCATCTCCCCGCGTTCGATCCGCCGATCGACGGGAAGACCTTCGTGGACCTGGCGGCGAAGGAGATCGGCGTCCTGCCCCGGCTCTCCGTCCTCAAGCCGTGGATGCTCCGGCTGGCTGGCCTCTTCAACTCCGACATCTCCGAAACGGTCGAGATGCTCTACCAGTACGAGCGCGAGTACCGGTTCGACTCGACGAAGATCACCCGCGCTTTTGGCATCACACCGACGCCGTATTCGGAGGGAATCCGCGAAGCCGTCGCCTGGCTGAAGCGCCGCTGAACGAGCATCGACCGTTAGCTCGGGAGACACGCGTCCGTTCTCCGCGCGGGAAGGGATCGTTCAGCTCTTCGGGAGCGGCGTCATGTGTCCCATCTTCCCTGCCTGAAACCGCGCAAAGGCAACGTCGATCTGCGACTGGTCGTTCATGATGAAAGGTCCATGCATGAGGACCGGCTCGCGTATCTCGGGGCCTGAGAGGATAAGGAACTGGGCGGGTTGAGACGCCAGGAAGACCACGCGCCCCCACTGCCGCCGTGGAGTGCCATCGCATGCTCAGCCTCCACGTTCCGTTCGCCGTTGTCTGCGTACACGGCGACTGCGCCGGACAGGATGTAAACGAGAGCGTTGTGACCACTCTTGTAGGGCCGCAATGGGAATTGCCAGGGGCTGCGACGCGCACAGACCAGATTCTCGCCCCGTAGACGGGCATTCCTCCGAGCGGCGGTTTAGGTTCGAGTAATCGACCCTTTCCCTGAAGGCTCCCCGGGCTGATGTCTCAGAGCGCGGTGGTCCGGGACTACCGGGCGCTGGAAACCGGACGGCGGCGGGCGAACCGGCTGGTCCTAACCGTCGCGGGCTGAGGAGCTTGGTGCGGCCGACCCTGTCTTCCCCTCGGGAGCCCAAGCCGCCGTGCTTGTTTCAAGAGCCGTCTGAAGGGGCACTCACGACGATCAGCGAATGGGTCTGGAGAGGGTCGATGTGTGCGCACCAGGACGGAGAACGCCGGTGAATCCCTCGTCCCTGCGCGCCAACGCCCGCCGCAATTCCCATTGCGCCCCTACACTACCCCAGATGGAAATGGGCGAGGAACCGCGCCCTGAGCACGCGAACCACCGCCGATCTTTGGTCCCTGCACGGCCGCCGCAATTCCCACTGCGCCCCTACAGTATGTCGAGGACCTCGCGGAGCTTCGCCGTGAGGGTCCGCTCGTTGAACGGCTTGGAGAGGAACGCCGGCCCGCCTTCCGCCCCGAACTCCGCCGGGACGCCGGCGGCGTATCCCGACATGAAGATCACCTTGACCTTCGGCCGCCGCGCCGTCACGAGGGTGGCCAGCTCGCGCCCGTTCATTCCCGGCATCACGACGTCGGTCAGGAGGACATGGATGACGCCGGTGTGCTTGTCGACGAGCTCGAGCGCGGCTGCCCCATCCTGGGCGACGAGCACGACGTACCCCTTGCGCTCGAGCACCGCCCGCACAAGGTTCCTCACCGCCGCCTCGTCCTCGACGACGAGGACCGTCTCCGACCCGGAGCGGGAGGAGACGCGTGGGCGGACGCCGGAGGTCGTCCGCGCGTCGGACCGCGGAAGATAGACACGGAAGGTCGTCCCCGCGCCCGGCGCGCTCGCGACGTCCACGTACCCGCCGCTCTGCTTGACGATGCCGAAGACAGTCG
>ODAK010004796.1_pt1 | contig 13818 bp, 12 predicted proteins | sample 1539591 | NCBI WGS metagenome assembly ODAK01 (sample SAMEA3539303, study PRJEB22396) | soil metagenome | biome: tundra; feature: field; material: soil | place: USA | collected 2010-05 | depth 0.15 m | reverse complement strand
TGGGGCGCTGGATATATCCGAGGAAGATCGATCACTTACAGGGATCAATCATGAGGCTTCGCTGGGCGAGGTGAGCAGACCGCGGCTCTCGTCCTTGAAGCGGGCCAATGCCCACAGCGGGAAGTAGCGGCGGTAGTTTTCGTAGTTGATGAGCGTGGTCTTGTTGAACACGCCTGAAAGGGCCTGGCGGGGCCAGTCGCCGTCGTCGACTTGGCTCGCAACCAGGAAGTGAGCGGCCCGGGCACAGCGCGGATCGTTTGCCTGGCCCGCGCCCGTCAGCGCCAGCAGTGCCCAGGCGGTGTTGACGGCGTGGCTGCGCGCGCCCACGTAGCGTCGCTCGGCGCAGCTCGTGCCGCTCTCGCCCCAACCGCCGTCGGCATTCTGGTGGGCGTAGAGAAAGGCGCAGGCACGCGCTAGCGCCGGGTCGCCCGTGGGGGCGGAAGCCGCGCATAGGCCGCGCACGCCGAACCACGTGCCGTAGGTAAAGCAGACGCCCCACGAGCCTTCCCAGCTGCCGTCGTCGCGCTGGGCTTGGCGCAGAAAGATCTCACCCCGGCGCATAGCCACGGCGACCCTGCGCACGAGGCCGCTATCGTTCTTGGCGGCGAAGCGTCGCCGCCACAGGGCGAGGCTGGCGAGACACGCCGAGGTACACTCGGGATAGGAACGGTCGACCATGATGTCGCCGAAAACGTGCGAGGGATTCAAGACCTCGAGCCACCGTCCGCCCCGCTGCCTTTCGTAGGTGGCCCAACCGCCGTCGCTATTCTGCCAGGAGAGAATCAGCTCGACCGCGGCGCGGATGCGCTCGTCGGGCAGCGCCGGCAAGCCCACCGTTTCCAGCAGCAAGGCGGCGCTTAGTCCCTCGGCGGTGCAGTCGGTAATGGGCCAGCCGTGCTCACGATCCGAGAACGGCCAGCCGCCTCGGCTAGGGTGGCGATGATAGCGACGGTAGTCGGGCAGATCCTCGAGCACCTGATTAGCCACGATGAACGTGCGAGCGCCTCGCAACGTCTCGCCATGGGCACCCGCTTCAGTGGTCGCCAGGATCGCCTGGGTGGCAAAGGCGGTGTCCCACAGCGCAGTCGAGTTGTAGCCGTTCATCTTGGTGCCGTCGTGCCCGTCGCAAAGATAGCCTTCGAGCGTCGCGAAGCTGCGCTTGGTGGCTTCGCCGTGTGGGGAACGGAAGCAATGAACGAGCGTGTTGAGGACGGCGTTGACCGGACCGATGCGAATGAAATGCGTGGCCTGGTCTTCGAAATCGATGTGCTCGGCCAGGCGAGCGAGCGCGCGCTTGCGCAGCCCGGCCAGGTGAAAGCGTTCGTAAAAGCCCAGGATACGATTGACGAGTTTGAGCGGCCACGAGGCCGGCGTGTAGACGTCGCCGGCGGCGATGGTATTGCGGTGGTCGGAAAATCGAATGCTGTCGTAGGGACGATCGTAGAGCTCGCGGCGGAGGGCATAGGTCAGATCGTCGGCGGGCATTCGCGCCTTCATCCCGTAGAGGTGTGCCATGGGCAAATACACCTGCCTCGTGTGGCACCAGAAACGGCTGGGATGCAAAGGGAATCTGGCGGGCAGGAGCCACAGCTCGGGCAGGATCGGCGGAAGGCCCTCGTAGTCGTAGAGATTGAGAAGCGCGAGTACGAACTTGCCCCAGCTCGCGCAGGCCAACGCGGTTCCGTGCCCGAGAATGAAGGCGCGCGCCAGCGCCACGCGCTCGTCGTCGGGCGGCAAGCCGAGCAAGCGAAAAGCCACGTACGACAGCACCGTGGTGAAGAGACAACCGGAGCTTTCGATGTGCAGGCCGAAACTGCCGTCGGCGTGCTGGGCCGCCCTGAGGTACGTGACCATGCCCTCGCGACGTCGCGGCTCGACCGGCCGACCGCCGATGTGGTGCGCGGCCAGGTACATGGGCAAAAGAAACATGGGCCCGCCATAGTCGCCGCGCCACGCTCCGTCGGGCTCCTGCCGCGAGCCCAGAAAAACCAGCGCGCGCGAAATAGCACGCTCGCACAGACCCTCGGTCGGGCTCGCCTCGGCGCGCCCCGCCTTGGCGGGCCCCACCTGTTGTTCGCTCATCCCGGATTCTGCCTCCGTCGCAACGCCTGCGCAGCGGTCCGCGTGTAGGGCTCCCAGAATGCGCCCGCGTCGATATCGCCCAGAAGATCGTCGTACAGAGGCCCGAGCTTGGCTTTGTAGCTCGGGTCGATCTGGACCGCGCGCTCCGCCCATTCGTGGCAGTAGCGACAGCTCTCGCAATCGGTCGACTGGCAGTTCCGCTCGGCAAAGCGGGCCAGGAAGCCGTCGAGCGCGCGGTTGTCGACCATCACTGGGTTTTTGCCCTCGCGCGGGTAGAGCATGCTGGCGGCGTGGCCGAAATCGACCAGCTTGCGAAAATGGAACAGGTTCACGGTGAACGGCTTGAGGAAGTACTTGGCCATGCGGCGAAGTGAGCTGGCGTCTTTGCCGACGGCGCCTAGCTTGTCCTTCGGGTAGGCGTAGTTTTGCACGAGATCCAGCAGATTCCCGTCGTAGCGTCGGTCGGAGTACGCCTTCACCCGTTCAAGCAGGATCTGCGTGGGCGTGTTGCGCTCGACGATCTTGAAGGTGTCGTAGCCGAGCTTCTCGTAGTAATGCAGGTCCTCGGGCCTAATCCAGTTGGCGCGCAGGTAGTTGACAGGCTCGCGCAGCCGGATCTGGTTGCACAGAATGGAACAGTAATCGAGCGGGAAGCCGCGGCTCTTCGACTGCGACGCCGCGGACAGCGCGACGGCATGGTTGCCGGCGATCGCGCAATCCTGGCGGCACCAGTTGTTCACGATGAGCTGGAGGTCCACGCCTTGCGCGGCCTCTTTCATCGCTGCGAGGGTTTCGAATTCCCGGTGCACCCCAACCTCGGAAACCACGATCACGTCCGCCCCCTGATCGACCCAGAAACGCACCTTGCGCGGCGTATCGGTGAAGCGATGCGAGCTGACCCGTACCTTGAGCCGCGGATGGCGTCGCCGGATGAGGCGCAGAAAATACACGTTGGCCACGGTGATCGAGTCCACCCCGATGCCGTCCACCCAGTCCAGTATCTCGTCCATTTTGCGCTGCCCGGCCCGCGTGTACTCGGTGTTGCCCATCGCCGATGCGTTGAGGAGGTAGTTGAACTGGATACCCTTCGCGTGCGCCGTCTTCACGGTGCGCGCAACCAGACGACGATTGACCTCGGGCAGGTAGAAGGCGGGACGTCCGCCACCGAAGTAGTCCGTGGTGAGCTTGCCGTAGACCTCGTGCACCGGATAGCCGGCAAGTCCCTGCAATAGTGCATCGTCAAAGTTGCATGCGACGGAGAGCTTCATGGGTGAACGGCGTGTGCAAGCGCCGAACCACCTCGGTCCGAGCCGTCCTGCTCAGGAATTGTCCTAGTTCTCCCGACTACGCAGGACGAATTTTGGCTGTCTGGCCGTGCAGCCGAGGGCGAGCGTGCGAAATCGCACGGGTGGCAGCCGACGCGATTGAAGGTGGGCGTCGCGCGTCCTTCTTTGTATTCTCCGCGTTCATGACCAAGGTGGAGTCGGCGAACCTGGCGCAGTTGCTCCAGGCTGTTCTGCGCGGAGCTGCGAAGATCGTTGGCTGCAGCTCCACCCATCTCGTCCTCTTCAACGAGAAGTCGCGGCGTGTCCGGGTCCACCTGGGCATCATGGCCGACGCCGTGCCGCTCATCTCGACTATCGAGCGGCTGCTGGGAGCGCAGTTCGACGATTGTTCCTGGCCGATGGAGAGCGCGCAGGGCAGCCTGGCCGGGCGTTGTTGGCGCGAGGCCGTGCTCTGCGAAACCAATTCCCTCAAGGAGCTGGTGGGCGCGGCCCTGCCTCCCCTGGTCTTGACCGCGGTCCAGAAACTCATCGGTGAGAGGCGCTTCGCCTGCGTACCCGCGCTGAGCAGTACCCGCAATTACGGTGTCCTCCTGTTCGAGAAGGAAGGCGCGGACGCCTTCAATCGTCAGCAGCGGGAGGTCCTGATCCGCTATGCCAAGCGCATCGGCGAAATTCTCGAGAACGACCTCATGGGCCAGGGCCAGTCGCTCTTCGATCAACTGCCGAACGACCGGCAGGACAGTCTGTGGCTCGATGATAGGGGCGAGGTGCGGGGACATGGAACGCGGGGCGGAGCGGCCATCGAGCGCGCCCTGCGCTCTCCCGAGCTCTTGCAAGTCATCGCGGCCCACGCCCGCGCCTTTCTCGACGCTGGCGAGCGCGAGCGCAGCGGCGAGGAACGTAGCTTTGAAATAGACGGGCAGCTCCGCGTCACCCTGTCGCGGCTCGATCTCGACGGGCGGCCCGGCGTGCTGTGCTTGCTGGCCAGTCCCCAGCAGAGCGCTGCCTCACTTGAGAATCAGCTGGTGCGTTTGACGCTGGGTGACCCTGCCCCCGCGCTCTTCGTGGATCCCAACTTCCGCATCACCTCGTGCAACCCCGCCACGGTTCAGCTAATGGGCTCGGCCGACCTGGCCGGCCAGCCGATCGGCACACTGTTCTCGGCCCCCGACGAGGTGATGAACATCCTCAGCCATCAGGTCGTCGATCCCCAACGCGCCTATTCCGAGCGGGCGACCGTGATCCGCCGTCGCGACGGATCGCTGGTCCCGGTTCGCGTCGAAGCGCTGCTGCTGGCCGACGATTCTCACCTGTTGGTCGGATTTCTGCTCGTGCTCCGGGGGGCTTCGAAACGCGATGGCGATCATCTCGAGCAGCAGGAGCGTCTCGCCACCATGAGCGAGATGGCGGCACATCTGGCCCACGAGATCCGTAATCCGCTCGTCGCCATCGGGGCAACCCTCGAGAGCCTGCGGTCGGATCCGGAGACGCCGACCGGCCAGCTCCCGATCCTGGCGGCGCTGGTCAAAGAGATCCTGCGCATGGACATGACCCTCAAAGACTACCTGGCGGCCCGTCGCGAGCTGGCGGTCACCCGCGTGCGCGTAGGGGAGCTCGTGGACGAGGTCCGCCGACTGCTCGAGGGAGCGCACCGACCGACCGGCAAGACGATCCGCTGCCGCCTAGATTCCGCTCTAACCGTCGACGCCGACTACGAAGGCATAAAGCAGGTCGTGTTCAACCTCCTGCTCAATGCTCTCGAAGCCACGCCGGACGAGGGCGAGGTCGTCTGCAGAGTCGCTCGCAACGGCCACCAGGTCGCCATCACGGTCGCAGACCGTGGGCCGGGCTTGCCGGCCAGCCCGGCCGACTGCCTGCGCCCATTCTTCACCACCAAGAAGAACGGGACCGGCTTGGGATTGGCGGTGTGCCAGAAGATCGCGCATGCCCATGGAGGTTTTCTCGACCTGCGGAATCGCGCCGGCGGCGGCTGCGAGGCCACGCTCGTGCTCCCCGCGAGACGAAGCGCGATGGAGGGTGCACGATGACCGATGCGTTTCGCGCGTTGGTCGTCGATGACGAGGCCCTCTACGCCCAGACGATTGGACGCGAGATCGGGCGACAAGGGATCGATTGCGACGTAGCGTACAGCTGTCGCGAAGCGCTCCAGTTCGTCGCCAAGAACCAGTACGGCGTGATTCTGCTAGATCATCGTCTGCCCGATGAAGATGGCATTCGCATTATCCCGCAGCTGCTGGTCAAGCAATCCGCCGCCGCCGTCGTGATGATGACCGCTTACCAAACCATCCCCAACGCGGTACTGGCGATCCGGCACGGCGCCGAGGATTACATCGTCAAGGAGGCGAGCGTCGCCCCCCTCCTCGAGCGGGTGCTCGAGCTGCAGCGGCGGGCTCGGCTGCGCGACGGAGCCCAGTGCCTGGCCGATGCGAAGGCCTGTGGGCTCCTTGGGCATTCGAGCGCCATAAGGGTGGTGATCGAACAGCTCAAGAAGATTGCCGTGGCCCCCGCCACGACCTTGCTCTTGACCGGCGAAACCGGCGTAGGCAAGGAAGTGGCAACCCGCTACGTCCATTCTCTGTCGCGCCCGGCGGGCTCGCCCTTCGTGGTGGTCGACTGCCTCGCGTTGCCCGAGCACCTAGCCGAGAGCTTGCTGTTCGGACACGAGCGTGGCGCGTTCACGGGCGCGCACGAGCTGCGGGCCGGAGCCTTTGAAGAGGCCCGCGACGGCACGGTCTTCCTCGACGAAATCGGCGACATGGAGCATGGCCAGGGCAAGCTCTTGCGGGTGCTCGAAAGCCGTACGTTCCGCCGATTGGGCTCGACCCGGGAGCTACCCCTGCGCGCACGGGTGGTGGCGGCCACCAATCAAGACCTGACGAGTCTGGTAAAGGCCGGCCGTTTTCGGCAGGATCTCTTTCAGCGACTCGCCGTCTTCCCCATCCATATCCCGCCGCTGCGCGAACGCGGAGACGACATTTTGCTGCTGGCCGAGCACTTTCGCGTTCTGTTCAGCGCACGCCTGCAGAAGACCACCGAGCCACTGGCAGCCGAGGTGTGCCAAGCGTTGCGCGCGTATGCCTATCCCGGCAACGTGCGCGAGCTCAGGAACGTCATCGAACGGGCCGTCATCTTGGCGGAAACGCCCCACGTTGAGCTGCAGCACCTGCCGTCACGGCTGCTCGCCCTGGGGCAGGGCGACGTGGCGCCGGCCTCGCTCGACGTTGCGGGCAGCATGGGTTCGTTGCTGGACGTCGAAGCGCAGATGATCCGCCAGGCGATGAGTCGTGTCGGCAACGTCCGCGCGCAGGCGGCCAAGCTGCTCGGCATCAGTCGGTTTCAGCTCTTGCGCCGTATGCGGAAGTTCGGCTTGACGACCGAGCACGAAAAGGACGCGAACAAGCGCGGGTAATTCAAGGAAGGACACAAGGAAAGACCTCATGGAGCATGAAAGCACCAGCTCGTCGGCACAGACTTCAGGACGGTTAGATTGGGAGGCTCTAAGCTCCTCGCCAAGCGTGCAAGAACCGCCGGCGATTGCGTGGCGACGGTACAGCGGGCGCATCAGCTACTCGTCATGCAACGAGGATTCCCACAGCGAGCTCGAAGCTTTACGCCTCGCCCCGGACAAGCGCGTCCTCTGCGTCACCGCCGGAGGTGGACGCGTTCTCAATCTGCTTTATGACCAGCCGCGGGAGATCGTGGCGGTCGACGTGAACCCGACGCAGAACCACCTGCTTGAGCTCAAGATCGAGGCCATGCGCGCCCTCGCCTACGAGCCCTACCTAGCCTTCCTCGGCGTGCGCCAAGCCCGCGATCGCCTGGCGGTTTACCAAGGCATTCGACCTTCGCTATCGAGCGCCGCGCGTGACTACTTCGACACGCACCCGAAGCTCGTACAGCGAGGCGTGCTCTTCCAGGGCAGCCTCGAGCGCTTTCTCGTGCACGTCGCGCGGATCGTTCACGTGGTGCGACCGTTCTGGGTCAAGCGGCTGTTCAGCTTCGAGAACGTGGCCGAGCAACGCCGCTTCATCGAGGGCTGGAATACCCGGATGTGGCGGTTCGTCGTAGAGACCATGTGCCGCCGCTCCGTCCTCGAGCTGTTCTCTCGCGATCCGGGCTTTTGGAGGTTCGTGCCTCCCGAGGTACCGCTCCACAGTCGCATTTTCGATTCCATCCACCGTTACCTCTGCAACCACGTCGCGCGCGACAGTCACCTTTTGCAGTTGGTCTTCTTCGCTCGCTACGTCTACGAGCCCGCCATGCCCATCTACCTGCAGCCGCAGCACTACGAGCGGATCCGGCGGGCGCTCGCCACGACCCGAATCACGCCCGTCACCGCTCCCATCACCGCGGCCATGGCCGCCGCTGGCGACGACAGCTTCGACGCCTACTCGATCGCGGACGTGTCGTCCTACCTCAGCGAAGGCGATTTCGGCGCGCTCATGGACCAGATCATGCGAACCGCGCGGCCCGCTGCGCGCATTTGTTCGCGCGGCATCTTCGTGCATCGCCCGCTGCCCGGCGACTACGCCGCCCGCATCAGCCGCGATCCCGACCTCGAACAACGGCTGTCGCTCGACGATCTTGCGATGGTGCACGAATTCCTCGTAGGAACTGTGCAACCCTGAGACGGAAGGAACTTAGGAGCCGCGAAAAGATGCATCGGCCGCGCACCTGCTAAAGTTATCTTCGAGCGGCGACTTAGTACTCAGCGAGAATGCTCTCACCGGCCCGCACGCGATCACCCGGCTGGCACCGCAATCTCAATCCGGAGACGTCCGGGATAAAGAGATCGCATTGGGAGCCCATGCGAATGAAGCCGATCTTGTCTCCCTTCTGCACCTGCTGGCCTGGTCTGACGAAGCAATCCACTTCACTTACGAAACGGTCGGCCATCTGAATCACGACCACGGGAAAATCACCGCCGAAGCCGATGGTGTTGCGCGCGTTGTCCAGGATGTGACGGCTGTCTTGCTCGAACGGCGGCATGTCCCAGGCCAGGCGCATGAAGGCGCGCACCATGGAAAGGTTTTCGTGCCGGGCCGTGCGAGGTACTACCGCGGAGATCCGGCCCGCGATGGGCGCGCGATTATAATGCACGGAAAGCGGAGTCATGTAGATTCCGATCAAGATTCCGCCGTCCGCGCTCGCAGGAGTGCCGAGCCAATCGTCAAGCGGGACCGCGACCCCTGCCTTCACCGGATTGGGCAACGTGCCCGCCTGCACCTGACGCACGTACAGAACGCGGCCATCGGCCGGAGAGACCACGTTCTGGCCGGATGGCGGCCGCCGTACCGGATCACGGAAGAAGTACCAGAAGCGCCAGGCGAGAAAGCTGAACGGATCCAGGGTCAACCCCGTGCCAGGCGAGCGGCCCAGGCGATAATTCGTTCGCGCAGAGGCCGGCGCAATCGCCGTTCAAGCCAGGCGAGCGGCCGCTTGCTCACCACGAGGAAGATCCAGAAGGCCACCATGCCCACGTACGTCAAGTAGTCCGACAGCAGGCGAGCCAGCGCGGCGAACGGCCGCCCGCTCAACTTGCGCCCGAACCGTCCGAACGCTTTCTCCTTCATGGCAGCCGTCCCAATGGTCTTGGGCATGGATGCTTGCGCGCAGGTGCCGCGAAGCTATGCCCCTGTTCTCGCATCAACGCACGAGAACGCCGAGAGACTAGATTCCTTCCTCCCTGGCAGCTGGGCGCTTTGCAACAACACCTCAAGTTCTCGCTGGCGGGGATGTTAAACGAGTCATTCATCGATGAAGGCAGCACCGTCGACTTGAAGAATATAGCAGCTCAACAGCCGTCTTTCGATCAATTGGCTCGCCGCCCTACCCCACCGAAGTTGGTGGGGACGTGGTGTCACGTGCGGCCGAACAGAGCTCGCACCGCCCACCCGAACACACGACCAATTCCAGCTGTGCCTTTCGGCCGGCGACTTCGGCGCTACTCTGTCGTCTGCCATTCCCCGTTGGCGCGCAAAGTTCCCTTGCCAATCTTCGCCCTGCCCGGGGCGCGGCTGCGACGGGCCCATGCGCTAAATACGCACAGCGTCTAAAACCGGGCATCGGTGCCCATTTTCTTGACGATATGTAGGTTCATCGAACTCTGATGGAGCAGGGCACGAGGCAAGGCAATTGGGCGATCTGGTCTTGGTTGGTTTGCTTTCGAGCCTGGAAGGTTCGGCCAAGGCCCACCACAAAGCGAGGAGATAGAAACGATGAAGACGAGACATGCATTGTCAATTGGCGTTGTAGGCGCACTGATTGCCTCCCTCGGAATTGCCGGCTGCTCATCCTCCGACAGCGCTCTTCCTGCTGGCACGGGCGGCAAGAAAGGCACTGGAGGCTCCGTAGGCTCAGGCGGTACGTCAAGCACGGGCGGCATAAGAGGCACTGGCGGTTCGCCAGGCACAGGAGGCACCACCACTGCCAACCCACCTCCTGGCGGTGGCTTCACCCCGCCTGATGGCGGCTTCACTCGTCCCGATGGTGGCGGTTTCACTCGTCCAGAAGGCGGTGGTGGCTTCACCCTACCTGATGGTGGTGGCTTCACCCGTCCAGAAGCCGGTGGTGGCTTCACCCGTCCGGAAGCCGGTGGTGGCTTCACCCGTCCAGAAGCCGGTGGTGGCTTCACCCGTCCAGAAGCCGGTGGTGGCTTCACCCGTCCGGAAGCCGGTGGTGGCTTCACCCGTCCAGAAGCCGGTGGTGGCTTCACCCGTCCAGAAGTCGGTGGTGGTTTCGGCCGGGACTAGGCTGATTCCACCCCATAGAACAAAGCCGGGCAGTTACCATCTGTCCGGCTTTTTCTATAGGAGCATCCGAGGCGTTCGGGATGCTCGATCTTTTGGCGCTGACCAAAGGAGCGGTCGGCCCACGCAGAGTCCGTATCAGCCTGCCGCGCCCAATCCGCCTTGAGAACCGCGACGAACGCCTCGGTGCGGACACCAAGGGTGCGGAGAGGACGCTTGCCTACGGACCGTAGCAATTGATGTCCGACACGAGCGGTTCATTCAGGCAAGGTGGCTCACTACAACTCCAGAAGACCCCGCCGTCCCGGTTGCCGCAGATTTCATCTCCGGTCGGCTTCGCGAAGCACCTTTCGTGGTTGACCAGGATGCTCGCCCTCGTCGCGGCGCTGACCTTGACACAACTCGTGCTCATCGGCGTGCACATGCCATCGTAGTAGGCGACACAAGGCTCGTCGGTCCCACAGGCGCTGCACTTGGAAGCCAAGACCGTGTCGGTGGATGAGTCACCGCCGTGGCCTTCGGATGCGCCGCCGTCGCTTCCCGATGTACCACCGGTCCCGCCCCATGCTCGCCAACAAGAGGGCTGGCGACGGCCATGAGCCATTGCGAGGGACTCCCGCAACAGCTGACAGGAGCATCCATGCGATCTCTTCGAATCTGTGTTGTTTGGGCGATGGTCCCGATGGCCCTTGGCGCCTTCGGCTGCGCCAAAGGATCCGTCGTCGGACCATCTGGCAGCGGCGGTGGCGCCAGTGGCTCGACGGAAATCGGGCAAACCGGTAGCGGCGGGACCCCGATCATCATCACGCTACCACCCGCCGCGGACGCGGCCGCGCAGGGCGACCCCGGAACAGTGAAAACCCAGGTCGAATGCGATGGTGGTGCGCAGTGCACGTGTCCGCCGTTCAACGTCGCGGTCATGGGCAAGCCCGGTAAATGGGGTGCCGTTCGCAACGGCGATCCGCCCACGGCCCTCATGGACTGGCTGTCCTCCAGCAGCGCGGGCACCGCCAAGGTTTCCACCTTCACGGATCGCACTACCCTGACGCCCGAGTTGCTCTCGGGCTACAACGTCTTCATCTTGGTCAGTCTGTCCGACGACTCTGAGGGCGGGCCGTGGTGGACCTTTACCGACGATGAAGTGGCTGCCTTCCGCGCCTGGCTGGAGGCCGGCGGCGGAGTCATCGCGGTGACCGGCTACGCATCGAACGGCGACGAAGTCAATCCGGTGAACCAGCTCGTCGGTTTTTCCGGCGTCACCTTCAACAAGGACGACGTGTACGCGACCTGCCCCGACTGGGGGGTCTGCAACTGCACGCATTCGCAAATTCTCAGTACATGGATGACGTCGGATTCGGCAATTGAGAAACTCACGACCAATCTCAAAGACATCGGCTTCGAGCACGGCCGCTCAGTTGCCGTACCGGCGGACGGACACGCGGTGGCCACGGTCGACGGTCCCAAGACCGTGATGGCCGGCAAGCAGGTCGGCAAGGGCCACGTTCTGCTTTTCGGCGATGAATGGATCACCTACACCAGCCAATGGACCGGCGTCGGCAACCCCAGCGCCACCGACACCAACTGCAACGGCAACCTGCCGCAGGACCAGTACCAGACCGGGCAGCTCTGGTACAACATGATCAAGTGGTCGGCGCCAAACGACACCTGTTTCACGATCGTCGACAGTACGAACCCGGTGACGATCTGGTAAGCCCCCGAGCGACGGTAATTTTCCAAGGCCCGCCGGCGCGAGCGTCGGCTATCTCTCAAGACCGGAGACGACGCTTCAGGCGCGCCCCTGGGATTGCCGTCAGCTGCAGGCAAAACTCCCGGCACACGCCAAGCGAGCCGGCGGAACGACACGCCGCCCCCCGCGCCTGGAGCGCCAGCGTCGACCGGCGCCTCACCCGAACAATCGGCCAAGAATGCGAACAGCGTGAGAGCTGGCAGGTCCCTAGGGCGACCGCGCCGGCGGTATCGTCAGCATTCTCGCCACTCTTAATTCCGTACGTCGGCAACCCACTTTCGGCGGGGATGAATCACCTCGGCAACTGCGATGCCGCGAGGTCGAGCGGCTCTACGCGGCGGCGATTGCACCGCAAGGCGATCCTCGTGTGGAGGCGGCCCGACTTCTGGCGAAAGAGCCACTAGGAAGAATTGGCGATTTCTGATGGAAATGAGGCAGCTAAAGGCACGCTTCCCCGCCGAGAGCGCAGCGGCCGTTGCTGCACACGAGGTTGGACGAGCAGGGTTGGGAGTCGGCGTTGCAGGGATCCCCGCGATTGCCGTACTTCGTGCAGATCCCCGGTTTCCCGACACAGAACGAACCCGGCGCGCACTCCGTGGTCACGGTGCCGGCGTCTCCGGTGCAGCTTTCGCCCACCGCGGCCTTGGGCACGCACGTGGGTTTCTTGTCGACGGTCTTGCAATAGGTCGCGGCGTCACACGGGGCAGCTCCGCACAAGGGCTCGGGGTCAGGCGCCCGGCATTCGGAAGTGATGTTCGTTCCGTCGACCAAGGTGAAGCAGGTGAGCGGCGGCCGGCAGATCCCGAGAACCCGGTAGCAGGGTTGTCCCAGATCGAGCAAAGGCATGGGCTGGCAAGTTCCGGCGGTCTGACCGTCAGGCATCAGGCACTGCGAATCGCCGGCGCAGCCCACGGCCGGGACCGCGCTCAGATCGCAGGCCTGGCCCTTGGCCGCGTGCACGACGGTGCCGCCCGGAGTGCACAGCTGAGTTCCCGGATGGCAGAAGTCGCCCATGCGGCAGTGAAGCTTGGCGCACGAGTCCCCGGTGGCCGCTGGCCCGTCCTCGCAATGCCCGCACGCGGTCCCATCCGACACCGTCGAGCAACGCCCGCTGGCGCATGAGCTGCTGTAGGCGCAAGCCGCTCCGGCAGGACGCGTGCCCAGGCTCCAGCACGATGGAAACAACCCGAGCCCGAGGTCCGTGCAGGGCTGCCGCGCCTGCTCGTCCAAACAGGCAGTCACGCCAGCCACCGTGCGCGTCGACCCCGAATTGAAGAAGTACTCAGGACAATTGACCGAAACATCTGCGCACGACTGCCAATTGTCGGGGTCGCCACCACAAACCGCCGAGCGCTGGCAGCGCGCCCGAAACGCCGCCTGGCACGCCTGCTCTGCCGTCATCGCTCCCGCGACATCGTTCCCGTTGGCATCCACCGTCGCACCGACAGCAGTATCCGAAACCTGACCAGCAGCTCCGCCCGCCCCGCTCCCGCCTCCCTCCCCGCCCGAGCCCGCAGAGTCGATCGTCCCGCCAGCGCCTCCTCGCGCCTCGCCCTTGCCGCTCGAAGAGCACGCCACCAGGAGCGCCATCATCGTTGCCCATGCGGCGCCATACATCCAGGACGGTGAACAATCAGACGAAAGCCCCGAAGCAGAACCAGCAGCCATGGCCGAGAGGATACTCCCGCTCACCGTCATCGGGCAGCACGTCGGGGGACTTCGCCATCTTTCACGCGGTCGAGGGCGACGCCGCGTGGACGCGGACGGGAGTGGCCGTGCCGGCCACGAGCGCGGGCTTGCCGTTCTCTGCGAGCGCGCCGGGGCTGTGGATGGCGGTCTCGGCGAATTCGGGAAGCACGGGAGGCTCGCCGGATGGCGGTCGTGACTAGCCATATCAGACAACACCTCGTCGTGGTGCTGGTGGCTTGCGGGG
>ODAK010004795.1_pt1 | contig 13821 bp, 11 predicted proteins | sample 1539591 | NCBI WGS metagenome assembly ODAK01 (sample SAMEA3539303, study PRJEB22396) | soil metagenome | biome: tundra; feature: field; material: soil | place: USA | collected 2010-05 | depth 0.15 m | reverse complement strand
ATGGAATTGAAACCGGTGGTTATCGTAACCGGAGCGGCGGGTGTGACGGTGGCGCTCGCCGACATCGTGATCGAACTGCCGCTGACGGCGGTGATGGTTGTGAAGGCCGGGATACCAGTTCCTGTGATGGTCTGTCCGACTTGCGGCACCGTGGGGCTGGTGGAGGGCGTAACGGTAAACCCGGTGATGCTATTCGAGCCGTTGGTGGGTTGGCCGGAGTAAGCCGTAATCGGAACGGCCGAAGTAATCACAGTGCCTTCCAGAATTCCGGGGCCGGAAACCTGGGAGCCAACAACAATGGGATTCGTGGGCGCAGTGTTCAAGACTATCGCGCTGCCTGCGGTGGTAACTCCGGTGAAGGAGTTGGCAGAGCCGGCGCCGGCAGAGCCCAAAGTGACTTCCTGTCCGCTGTAGTAATAGGCGCCGGTCTGCATGGCGACCAGGCGCACCGCGCCGGAATGGAAGCCGTTAACGGCGAGGGCCTGGGCGGTGTACTCGAGGTTGGTTCCGGTGAGGTAGACGGTAGCGCCGGCGAAGGCGGAGACGCTGAGGTCTTCCAGCAAGCGGGCGTAGCCGATGAACTGCGGCTGGGTCATGGTTGTGGTGGCGGTCGTCGTGACTCCCGTCCCCAGCAGGTTCATGGTAGCCCTGGGGTAAACGGCAGTGCCGAGCAGCGCACGCAGAGCGATCAGCTGATTCAGTTCGTCGTAGTACATCTCGTTAAAGAGATCGGTGATCTGCGCGGTCGTAGCGAGTCCGACTCCGGCGAAGGCGACCTTCCCGGGCGCATTGAAGACGCCGCCAGTGCCGAGGTTGGCGAAGCTGGTGACGGGAAGATCGGCGCCCTGGGTGGCGTAGGAGTACAGGGTCGCCTTGAGGTACTTGATATTGAGCAGGAAGTTGAGGACATCGCTCTGCGCATAGCCGCTGGGCTTGGGCTGCTGGGCGAGCGCAGTGGGGCCCGATCGTACCAATTCCGTGCCAGCAGCGGCGGCGCCAGCCACCCCGAGGGCGGCGATGAAGTGCCTGCGATTCAGGACGCGTTCGGATGCGAATTTCTTGAGTTTCTCGACCGTTGGCGCGGGATCGAGGACTTCTACTTCTTTGCTGGCCATTGCGTTGGCCTCCTTGTCAATTGGCTTGCGAAATGTAGGAACAGATTGCGTCATGGTTGATTGCGACGACCGCGTCGAGTTGGATCCGATGTATTTTGCCTGGGGCTATACCTGATTGAGGTTGCCGTTCACGCCGTTGGGGAAGAAGCCACCCGAGGTGGTACCAATGGCTGCGACAGTAACGGACGTCGTGCTGCCCGTGGCCGTCTCCTTACCGAATAGGATGGCAAGCGCCTGCGAGATGGTGCGGGTGAAGGCGAACCCGGCGGGAAATGCGGTGGTGGCCGTGGTGGCGCCGGCGGTGGCGAAAAACCCTCCGCTGGCGGTTGGGCCGGCGTTGGAGGCGGCTCCGGGGTCGAAGGGGGCGACATCCAGCGTGTCGGCCTTGATGTAGGCCGCGATGGTGGGATTCTGGAGGGCGGTGAGGCGGAGAATTCCGGCATGGAGGCTGTCCGCACCCATGATCTGCCCAAGCAGGGTAATGTCGCTGCTGGAGAGACTGCCGATGATGCCCGCGTAGACGGTTACCCCAACGTCCTCCAGTAGCCTGGCGATCGACAGGGCGTTGGTCGCGGTGACTGCCCCGAAGCCCGCGAGATTGATTGCCGGCCTGAATACGGCTGAAATGCCGAGCAGGCTCATCAAGGTGCTGACATGGTTCTTCTCGTCGTAATAAATCTCGTTGAGCATGTCGGTGATCTGCTGGGCGTTGGTAACGCCAGTGATGCCGGCGAACGACAACGCGGCGGTGCCGCCGGTGATGGGGCCGCTGTTGGTTACGGCGGAGCCGGTCAGATCTGTGCCTTTGGCGATGAAAGAGTAAAAGGTGGCCTGCAGATACTTCACGTTGAGGGCGAAATTGAGCATGTCAATTTGCGCTGTCGATGCAGTAGTGACCGCTACGGAATTGCTAGTGGAGCAACCCGACATCATTCCTGCGCCAGCCGCAACTCCGGTCATGCCGAGGGCAGCCATGAAGTGCCTGCGATTCAGTGCGTGACCTGCTGCGATTTTCTTGAGCTTCCCGACCGATGCTGCCGGGCCGAGGATTTCGATTTCTTTACTGGCCATTATGTGGGCCTCCTTACCAGTTGACGTGTGATGGGAACGATCAAATCGAATGCGATGGGCGGAGTTGGATTCCGGAAAAGGATTGGAGTAATTTCCTGTATTGAGTTTGTTTCCGTACGCAACTGTAAGCGCAAGACCGCATATAGCGCAAGACTCATTTTTAGGGGCCGGGAAGCAACCGGGGAATACAGGCAGGTTCCCGCGCTTCCGGGAAGCCTGGAAAACGCCCAAAGGGGGCTTTTTCAAGGAAATGAACGACTCCGCAGCCGTGGCGTCACGCGGTACCTACCTGAGAAACGCGGTTGGGGTCCAGGCCGCTGTATGCTGGAAAATGTGCTGGACAAGAACGCTATTTTCTGCCTGTGGCCCGATTCCCGAATGCTGATGCGTATTGGTTTTCGTCTGCGCCGGCGCGGTCGCCGTGCCCCTGGGCCGGTTCCTGGAGTGTTACTGCTGACTTCCGCGCTGGGTTTTGCGATGTTGGGCGGATGTTCGAGCCTGCGCCCGAAGCCGCAGGCCGAATACGTGTATGTGACGGCCAAGGAGACTTTTCTTCGCGACCGGCTGGCGGCGGTTACCAACCGCACGGGGACGGTGGAGAACGGCGAAAGGCTGGAGGTCGTGGAGCATGCGCGACGGTACTTCCGGGTGAAGACGCCCAAGGGCGAAGAGGGCTGGATCGACGAGAAGGCGGTGGCGACACAAGAGGTTTTCGACGCATTTCAGGCTCTGGGGAAGGCGCACAAGAACAATCCGGCGGTGGCATCGGCGGTGGTGCGGGATGACGTGAACCTGCACCTTAAGCCGGGCAGGCAGACCGAGGTGTTCTACCGGCTGCCGGAGGGCGACAAGGTGCAGCTCTTGGAAAGGGCCACTCTGCCGAAGCCCGTGCCCGGCTGGGTGACTCCCGCAAAGCCGGTGGCGCCGGGGAATACGGCCAAGGCAACCGGAACTGCGGGAACCGGCACTTCAGCCGCGCCGCCGATTGCAATGGAGGACTGGTGGCTGGCGCGCGATGCGCAGGGGCGGACGGGCTGGCTGCTGTCGCGGTATGTGGATGTGGACGCGCCGGATTCGGTCACCCGGTACGCAGAGGGACAGCGGATCGTCGGGGCGTACGTGCTGGCAACGGTGAACGATCCGGGGGCCGACCAGGACGACAAGAACATTCCGATCTACCTGACCCTGATGGCGCCCTACACGGCGGGACTGCCGTACGACTTCGACCAGGTGCGGGTATTTACATGGAACCTGAAGATGCATCGATATGAGACAGCGTTCCGCGAGAAGAATATAGAAGGATATCTGCCGGTCGCGATCGGCATGCAGAAGGACCCGTACGGGAAGGCGGTTGTGGCCGAGACTCCGCTGCCGTCCTTTACCTACCGGGTACTTGCGGCGGATGCGGGGCCGGTGGTACCCGATCCGGTGACGGGGATGGTGACGGCGGGACGAACGATTGCCAAGACCTATCGCCTGGAAGGAAACCTGGTGCGGCGGGTGGCCGCGCCCGGTAGCAAGGATGAGCCGGAGGCGCATCCGGTGGTGGAAGAGAAGAAGGCAAAGGCTGAGAAGAAGAAGCGGTGAACTGTTGCAGGCCTTGATGCTGTCGTTCCTGTCAGGCGTAGAAGCTGCGGATAGCGTCGACCACGGTTTGCTGTTCGTCGTCGCGGAGTTCGGGGTAGATGGGCAGGGCGAGGACTTCGGCGGAGGCGCGCTCGGCGTGGGGGAAGTCGCCGGGCTTGTAGCCGAGGTCTTTGAAGGCCGCCTGCAGGTGGAGTGGGACGGGGTAGTAGATTTCGCTGCCGATGCCATGGGCGGTCAGGTGGTCGCGGAGGCCGTCGCGGCGCGGGGCGCGGATGACGTACTGGTGGAAGACGTGGGTGGCGCGCGGGTCAGTGAAGGGAAGGACAATGCCGTCCTGGGTTGAAGCGCCGGTGGAAGATGTGGCGGGCGCGGTGGCCAACCCCGCGGCGCGGAAGAGCTCGTCGTAGCGGGCGGCGCGGTCGCGGCGTTGCTGGTTCCACTCGGGAAGGTAGCGCAGTTTGACCTCGAGAACAGCAGCCTGGATGGCGTCAAGGCGGGAGTTCCAGCCGACCTCATCGTGGTAGTAGCGGCGGGTCATGCCGTGGGCGCGCAGGGAGCGCGCGTGGGCCGCGAGCTGCGGGCTGGATGTGGTGACGAGACCGGCGTCTCCGAAGGCGGCGAGGTTCTTGGTGGGGTAGAAGCTGAACGTGGCGGCGGCGCCGAGGGAGCCTGCGGGGCGGCCACTCCACGTTGCGCCGAATGCCTGGGCGGCGTCCTCGATCAGAAGAAGTCCCGGGCGGTCGCGAGCTACGGCAGCGAAGGCGTCCCAGTCGGCGCACTGGCCGTAGAGGTGGACGGGCAGGATGGCGTTGATGTCGCGGCCTGCGGGGCTGCGCAGTAGTTCGGCGACAGCGTCGGGCGAGAGGTTGAAGGTGAGGGGGTCGATGTCGGCGAAGACGGGCCGGGCGCCGGCGCGGAGGATGGAACTGGCGCTGGCGAAGAAAGTGAAGGGGGTGGTGATGACGGCGTAGGGTGCGGTGCCGGCGCGAGTGCTGGAGGCGCTGTTGCCGATGCCGGCCGCGGCCAGCGCCAGCCACAGGGCGTCGGTCCCGCTGGCACAGCCGATGGCAAAGGAGGAGGCACAGGCGGCCGCCGCGGCGCTCTCAAATGCGGCGACGCGGGGGCCGAGAATGAAGATCTGCGAGTCGCAGACCTGGGCGATGGCGTCGAGTATCTCCTGCCGCAGCGGACCGAACTGGCGGGAGAAGTCGAACATAGGAACTGATTGCGGCGTGGGCTTGGGCACGGAAGCAATGGTACAACGCGGACCCCATGAGACTTTTTGACACCGACGTGCGTCAAACAGTACTGGCGTAGTAGGTGATGGAACATTCCCCGCCGGGCAAATGTCAGAAAGTGGACAGTTTTGCGGATCAAACGGGCCCGCTGAGTTGAAAATAAGTGGCGATGCTCGTATTGTGAACAGGTTCGGAATTGTATTGAAGTCTGCAGTCGGGGATGTGTTCCAGGGGAGCATGATGGGGCCCGGGCGTTTCTTTTTCCTAGGCAGCGAGCCACCTAAAGGAGATCGGCACCATGGAATCTAAGCCGGCACAGAATATTCAAGACACCTTCCTCAACACGGTTCGCAAGGACAAGAGCCCAATCACGATCTACCTGGTGAGCGGGGTCAAGCTGACGGGCAAGATCCGGTCCTTCGACAAGTACTCCGTGCTGCTCGAGAACAATGCACAGGAGCAACTGATCTTCAAGCATGCGATCTCCACTGTGGTCAGCGGCAGGGTAGGGCCGCACGCCGACAGCCGGACGGAAGCCAAGCCGGAGGCCCGCGCGCAGGGCGGGGCCAGTGGAGTTGCGGGTGTAGTCAGTGAAGTTGCCGGCGTTGCGGGCGACTGAGCCAAGCGTTGAAGGCAGACCGACATACCCAACCCCGAAACGACAAGAACAAGAGGACACAGGTGAGCCTTGTGGAAGCACAGGCGGAGGCGTCGCGCGCGGCTCGTACCTTGACGCACGCAAATGCGCGGCAGGAGTTCGCCGTGCTGGTCGCGGTGGAGTTCACCGGACAGCGGAGGAGGTTGACCGCAGCGGCGAAGCTGGCTCGCGATGCCGCGGCAATGCGGTCGGAGGCGGCGGAGGTTTCTTGGGCGGCGACCCACGTCGGCGCGGGCGGCGATCTCGATTTTGCCGCGTCGCTGACGGAGTTTGAGGAACTGGCGCGGAGCGCAGGCGCGGAGGTGGCGGCAACGGTGGTGCAGCGCCGCGCAAAGCCGGATCCGGCCACCCTGGTGGGGCACGGAAAGCTCGACGAGATTGTGGGTGTGGCGGCTTCCAGCGGCGCGGACCTGGTGCTGTTCGACCATGATTTGACACCGACGCAGTTACGGAACCTTGAGGAGCGGCTGCCCTGCCGCGTGATCGACCGGACGCAGTTGATCCTGGACATCTTTGCGCGCCACGCGCGGACGCGCGAGGGCCAGTTGCAGGTGGAACTGGCTCAGCTTGAGTATCAGCTTCCGCGGCTTGCCGGACGGGGCAAGGCGATGTCGCAGCTGGGCGGCGGAATCGGAACCCGTGGACCGGGCGAGACGCAACTCGAAACGGACCGGCGCAAGATCAACCTGCGCATCGATCATGTGAAGGAGCAACTGGAGGCGGTGCGGCGCATCCGCCGCCAGCAGAGACAGCGGCGCGAGGCTGTGCCCGTGCCGGTGGTGGCGCTGGTGGGTTACACCAACGCAGGCAAGAGCACGCTGTTCAACGCGCTGACCGAAGCCGGGGTGCTGGAGTCGGCGCGCATGTTCGCAACGCTCGATCCGAAGCTGAAGCAACTGCAACTGCCCAGCCGGCGGAAGATACTGCTGTCGGATACGGTGGGATTCATCCGCAACCTGCCGCACACGCTGGTAACCAGCTTTCGCGCGACATTGGAAGAGGTGGAGCGCGCCGAGGTGCTGCTGCACGTTCGCGATGCATCCAGTGCGATGCTGGACGAGCAGAAGGTGCAGGTGGAAAAGGTGCTCGGTGAGCTGGATGTGCGGGGCAAGCCGGTGATCGAAGTGTTGAACAAGGTCGACCTGCTGTCGGAGTCGGAGCGGGTGCGGCTGGTGGGTGGAGCGAGTGGCGCGGCGACGGTCGCGGTGTCAGCGCTGACGAAAACTGGGCTGGATCGACTGCTCGCGGCGATCGACGAGGCGCTGGTCGCGGACCCGCTGGTGGAGGCGAGGTTTCGCCTGCCGCAATCGGAGGGCGCGGCGTTGGCTGCGCTCGAGGCGGGTGCGGTGCTGGGGAAGAAGAGCTTTGCCGGGAACGTGGTGTATCTGACGGCGCGCGGACCGGCGTCGTTGCTGGAACGCTATCGCAGGTTTCGCGAGCGCGGCTGATTGCGCTTCAGAGTTATCGGACCAGGTGCAGGAAGGTTAAACAGAACAGGCCGCCTGTTGGGGAGCGGAGGTGGTGTCCCCTTGCACGCGACCTGTACGACCCAGGACATAGGGTCTTGGTGGTAACTAAAGTTTAGACCTTCGGGGGCGTTTGTCAAAGTGTTTTTTGACGGGGCGCACAAGGGCGGGAAAGTTGTGCGAATATCGAACTTTTCAGGCGATTATCGCGTTATGGAGGTTTGACACCCCTGTTAACCCTTTGTTAGAACTAGGTGTACCCAACACTCAAAGGCCGCGTCCGTCCCCGGCGGTTCTAAGGATTTTTTGGCAGTCCCACGGCCTGCTCCAACATGGATCAAATACTGAATCAACTCGGTGGACTTGTGCTCGGCTCTATGCCGACGATGGTTTTGTTCCTGCTGCTGGTAGTTGCCTACGGATTCCTGGTGCGGCGGCCTCTGGACCGCGTGCTGGCCGAGCGGCGTGCGCGGACGACGGGTGCGGTTGAACAGGCGCGCGACGCGATCTCCGCTGCCGAGGCCAAGACGGCAGACTACGAAGACAGGCTGCGCAAGGCCAAGGCGGATATCTACGGCGCGCGGGAGAAGCGCCTGAAGCAATGGCAGGCGGAGCGCGACCGGGCGCTGGCCGAGGCGCGCGCTGCGACCGCCGAGAAGGTGCAGGCGGCGAAGGGCGAGATCGAGCAGAGCGTGGCCATCGCGGAACTGCAGATCGAGGGGATGAGTGCCGAGCTTAGCGAGATGATCATGCGAGCGGTGATGCCGGCGGAAGCTCGACCGGAGGCGGCGCAGTGAACAGAAGCCGGTTGAGGAGTTTGCTGGCGGTCCTGGCGTTTGCGGTTGTGCTCGGGGTTGGGTTACCTCTGCGGGAACTGCCGGCGCAGGCGGCGGGCGCGGCGAGCACATCCGCGGCGCAACCACCCGACAAGAATCAGCAGGAAGTGGACGAGCACGACGCGTATCGCAAGTCGCCCTCGGTAGGGTGGCTCGGCAAGAAGTTGGGCATTGGCACTGACCGCGCGTCAACTTTGTCGGAGTTAGGGAACTTTGTGCTGTTCGCGCTGGGCGTCGCGTGGCTGGTGGTGGTGTTTCTGCCGAAGGCTTTCCCGGGGATGGTTCCTCGCAATCGCACGGCGGCGATTCAGAAGAGCCTGGCGGATGCGCGGACCGCGACCGAAGAGGCGCGCGCGCGGTTGAGTGGCGTGGAAGAGCGGCTGGCGAAGCTGGATGGCGAGATTGCCGCGATGCGCGCCCATGCGGAGCAGGATTCCGCCACGGAGGAGCAGCGCATCAAGGCTTCGGTCGAGGAAGAAAAGAAGAAGATCCTGGCGTCGGCAGAGCAGGAGATTGCCGCCGCGACGATGCATGCGCAAAAACAACTGCAGCAGCACGCAGCGGAACTCGCGATTGAACAGGCGGCGCGCAAACTGGTGGTTTCGGCTGAGACAGACAGGCTGCTGGTGCAGGGATTTGCGCAGCGGCTGGCCGGCGATGAGTCAAAGAAGGGACAGAACTAAATGGCCAGTTCCGCCCCGAGATATGCGCGCGCCTTCGCCGAGGTTGCGGAATCGGTACGCCTGGATGCGGCAGCGGCGCAGCAGCAGTTGCGCGACTTTGCAGAGACGCTGGCGGGAAGCGGCGAGCTGCGGGAGTTTCTGGAGAATCCCTCGATTGAGATTGGCAAGAAACTGAAGGTGCTGGATGCGATCGCAGCACGCATCGGGATGTTTCTCCAGGTGCGGAACTTCCTCGCGGTCATTCTGGAGCACCATCGGCTGGGTGAGCTGGAGGATATTCTGACTGCGTACCGGGATCTGGTGGACGAGCACGCAGGTGCAGTTGAGGCGCGGATTACCAGCTCGCGCAAGTTGAATCAGGCGGACCGCGCACAGTTGGAGGCGCAGATCGCGAAGCTTGCCGGCGCGCGCGTTCGCGCCAGCTACGCGGAAGACGCCAGCCTGCTAGGCGGGGCTGTCGTGGAGATTGGATCGACGATTTATGACGGATCGGTGCGCGCGCAGTTGCAGCAGCTCAAGCGGAGGCTGGTGAACGCATAGCAGCGGCGGCCGGAGTCTTTTGAGCAAAAACGGGATTCAGCAAGGGATTGAGGCAAGAAACGAAATGGCAAAGATCAACGCGGATGAGATAACCCAGCTGCTCCGCCAGCAGATTGAGAACTACGAGCAGCGCATGCAGGTCGACGAGGTCGGAACGGTGATCTCTCTGGGCGACGGCATTGCGCGCCTGCATGGGCTGGACAAGGTAATGGCGGGCGAGATGCTCGAGTTTCCGCACGGCATTTCCGGCCTGGCGATGAACCTGGACGAGTCCGAGGTAGGCGCCGTGCTGCTGGGCGATTACACCCAGATCCGGGAAGGCGATGAGGTAAAACGCACCCGCACGATTATGTCGGTGCCGGTGGGCGAGGCGCTGATCGGGCGCGTGGTGGACGCGCTGGGCGCGCCCATCGACGACAAGGGACCGATTGCTACCGACCAGCGGCTTCCGGTGGAACGGCTGGCACCGGGCGTGGTCGAGCGCCAGGGCGTACGCGAAACGATGGCGACGGGCATCAAGGCGATCGATACCATGATCCCCATCGGCCGCGGACAGCGCGAGCTGCTGATCGGCGACCGGCAGACGGGCAAGACCGCGATTGCGCTGGACACCATCATCAACTCGGCGGGGAAGGACCTGATCTGCATCTACTGTGCGATCGGGCAGAAGCGGTCTTCGGTGGCGCAGATTGTGAAGACGCTGGAAGAGAACGGCGCGATGGCGTACACCATCGTCGTCGCGGCGACCGCGTCCGAGCCCGCGCCGATGCAGTATCTCGCTCCGTTTGCGGCGTGCGCGATGGGCGAGTACTTCCGCGACTCGAAGCGCCACGCGCTGTTGATCTACGACGACCTTTCGAAGCACGCGGTGAGCTATCGCGAGATCTCGCTGCTGCTGCGCCGGCCGCCTGGCCGCGAGGCTTATCCGGGCGACGTGTTCTACCTGCACTCGCGTTTGCTGGAGCGGGCGTCGAAGCTGTCGGACAAACTGGGCGGAGGAAGCCTGACGGCGCTGCCGGTGATCGAGACCCAGGCAGGCGACGTGTCGGCGTATATTCCGACGAATGTGATTTCGATCACGGACGGCCAGATCTTCCTCGAGACGGACCTGTTCAACTCCGGCGTGCGCCCGGCAGTGAACGTAGGCCTGTCGGTATCGCGCGTGGGTTTTGCGGCGGCGATCAAGGCGACCAAGCAGGTGGGCTCTACGCTGAAGCTGGATCTGGCGCAGTACCGCGAGCTGGCGGCGTTCTCGCAGTTCGGGTCCGATCTCGACAAGGTAACGCTGCAGCAGTTGAATCGCGGCTCCAGGCTGACCGAGTTGCTGAAGCAGCCGCAGTTCCAGCCGCTGCCGGTGGAGAAGCAGGTGGCGATTCTGTTTGCCGGAACGCAGGGGCTGCTGGACGACGTTGAGGTGCCGGACCTGCGCGCGTTCGAGGACGGATTCTATCCGTACCTGGAGACGTCGGCGCCTGCCATTCTGACCGATATCGCGACCAAGAAGGCGCTGGACGACGACATCAAGTCACGCTTGACCGCCGCGGTGAACGACTATAAGGGATCTTTTCTCGCAGACCTGAAGGACAAGAGAGATGCGGCCGCGAAGGAAGCTGCAGCCCCGCAGCCTACACCTGCAGCCCCGCTGCCTAGACCTGCAGCCCCGCAGCCAACACCCGCAGCGGCACAGCCAACGCCGGCGCCCGCGATGGCGGGCAGCAAGTAAACCATGGCCAACGTACTCGATCTTCGGCGGCGCATCCGCAGTGTGAAAAACACGCGGCAGATCACCAAGGCCATGAAGATGGTCTCGGCGGCGAAGTTGCGCCGGGCGCAGGACCGCGCCATTCGGGCGCGCCCCTATGCGCGCATGCTGACCAGCGTGCTGGTGTCGATGGTTCGCCGGACCGACCTGTGCAGCGAGCAGACGGGCGAGGTGCTGCACCCGCTGCTGGTCGAGCGCGAAGAGAAGAGCGTGCTGGTGATCGTGATTGCGGGCGACAAGGGATTTGCCGGCGCCTTCAATTCGAACATCGGCAAGGCGGCGCAGCGGTTCATCGACGAGCGCCGCAAGCTGGGCCAGAACATCGATTTGGAGCCGGTGGGCAAGAAGGCGATTGCGCTCTACAAGAAGAAGGTGGCAGCGGCGAACTACGAGAAGACCGAACGGCACTACGACAACGACCTGTCTACGCACTACGATGTCGTGCGCCATCGCGCGCAGCCGATTGAGGTGGCCGCGGAACATCCGGGCCTGCTGTTGCGCGTGGACTTCGATGACGTGTCGGAGATGGCGCGTTCGATCATTGAGCGCTACGAGCGGTGCGAGATCGATTCGGTGTATATCGTCTACAACGAGTTCAAGTCGGTAATCTCGCAGCGTTTGGTGGTGGAGAAGTTGCTGCCAATCCGCAAGCTCGGCACGCAGGAGATTACCGCGGCCGAGGAGATGACCGAGGAGCAGAAGGAAGCGGCGGCGCGGGCAGCCAGCACCGCGGGCGTTTCGATTGAGGAGCCGGTGGATGAGGGGGCGGAAGAGGAAGCGAAGAAGTTCGGCACGGCCGACGTGGACTACATCTTCGACCAGCCGCCGGAGAAGTTGCTTCGCGACCTGATGCCGCGGTATGTAACGACCCAGATCTTTCATGCGCTGCTGGAGTCGGCGGCAGCGGAGCATGCAGCGCGCATGACTGCAACCGACGCGGCGACCAAGAATGCAGAAGACCTGATTGAGAGCTTGAGCCTGACCATGAACCGTCTGCGCCAGGCGGCGATTACGAAGGAAATTATCGAGATTGTAAGCGGCGCTGCGGCGCTCTAGTTGGTAGAAACACTTAGGAACGAAGAGACTATGGCAGAGAATATTGGAAGAGTAATTTCGATCAGCGGACCGGCCGTTGATGTGCAGTTCGAAGAGAAGACGATGCCGCCGATCTATCAGGCGCTGCGCGTCGTCAGCGACGGCTTCGATGTGCCCAAGCCGATGAGTGTGATCGTCGAGGTGGAACAGCACCTGGGCGAGGGCCGCGTGCGCTGCATCGCCATGGTTGCGACCGAAGGCATGGTGCGCGGGATGAAGGCGATCGACACCGGCGCGGTCATCACCGTTCCCGTGGGCCGCGCGACGCTGGGCAGGGTGCTGAACGTGCTCGGCGAGCCCGTGGACGAACTCGGCCCCGTCAACTCGAAGGAGTTCAGCCCGATCCATCGCCAGGCTCCCGCGTTCGACGAGCAGTCGACCAGCGAGGAGATGTTCGAGACCGGCATCAAGGTCATCGACCTGATCCAGCCGTTCCTCAAGGGCGGAAAGATCGGCCTGTTCGGCGGCGCGGGCGTGGGCAAGACCGTCATCATCCAAGAGCTGATCAATAACGTCGCGACCCAGCACGGCGGTTTCTCGGTGTTTGCCGGCGTGGGCGAGCGCACCCGCGAAGGCAACGATCTTTGGATCGAGTTCCAGGAGTCCGGCGTTATCGACCTGAAGGATTTTCAGAAGTCGAAAGCCTCGCTCATTTACGGGCAGATGACCGAGCCGCCGGGGGCGCGACTTCGCGTCGCGCTGACGGGGCTGACGGTGGCGGAACACTTCCGCGACAGCGAGGGCGCGGACACGCTGCTCTTCATTGACAACATCTTCCGGTTCACGCAGGCCGGTTCCGAGGTGTCCACGCTGCTGGGGCGCATGCCTTCGGCCGTCGGCTACCAGCCGAACCTTGCAACTGAGATGGGCGAGCTGCAGGAGCGCATCACCTCGACCAAGAAGGGTTCTGTGACTTCGGTGCAGGCAGTGTACGTGCCGGCGGACGACTTGACCGATCCGGCGCCGGCGACGACCTTTGCCCACCTGGACGCCACCACCGTGCTCTCACGGCCTCTGTCCGAGTTGGGCATCTATCCTGCGGTCGATCCGCTGGCCTCGACCTCGCGGATTCTTTCGCCGCGCATCGTTGGCCAGGAGCACTACGACGTGGCCCAGGGCGTGAAGCGAATCCTGCAGCGCTATAAGGACCTGCAGGACATCATCGCGATCCTGGGCATCGACGAGCTCTCCGAAGAGGACAAGACGACGGTGGCGCGCGCGCGCAAGGTCCAGCGCTTCCTGTCGCAGCCGTTCCACGTGGCCGAGGTGTTTACCGGCATTCCCGGCGCGTATGTGAAGGTTGAGGACACAGTGCGCGGCTTCAAGGAGATCATTGAAGGCAAGCACGACGCGATTCCGGAGCAGGCGTTCTATCTCAAGGGCGGCATCGAGGACGTGATCAAAGCCGCGGAGAAGATGCAGCAGACGGCGTAGATCAGTTGCAGGTTGTCAGTTGCAGGTTACTAGTTGAAGGACGAGATGGCTGAGGCGGGTGCAAATTCGGGGCTGTTGACGGTGCGGCTGGTAAGTCCGGACCGGCTGCTGCTGGATGCGACAGCGGAGGCGGTGGAGCTGCCGTCGCGCTCGGGGTATCTGGAGACTCTGTACGGCGCTGCGCCGCTGCTGGCGGAGCTGGGCGCAGGCGAGGTACGGCTGCACGGCGGTACTTCGGGCGATCAGAAGTTCTTCGTGGCCTGGGGATTCGTCGAGGTGCTGCCGGAGCGGGTGACGATTCTGGCGGAGACGGCGATGCGTCCGGACGAGATCGAC
>ODAK010004794.1_pt1 | contig 13823 bp, 11 predicted proteins | sample 1539591 | NCBI WGS metagenome assembly ODAK01 (sample SAMEA3539303, study PRJEB22396) | soil metagenome | biome: tundra; feature: field; material: soil | place: USA | collected 2010-05 | depth 0.15 m | reverse complement strand
ACAATTCTGTGCGACATCAACCGCAGGGAAACTCGTTTGCACTTGCAGTTCGAGCGCGCCGCTCAGGCCTTGCTTGATCCCCTGAAGTTCGTAGTGTTCGTACTCGCCTTTGAGTACCGGCGGCAGGCATTTGGGCTCCCAGTTGCGCGGATTTTTGACTTCGGATTTCGTGTTCCGAATGCTGGGTGTTCCCACCAGTTTTGAATCGGCAAGCTTCCACGCCAGGTCTATCTCGACACGGTCAGTCACTTCCGCATAGCCCGGCCAATTGGCGTCGCCAACGACATTGGTCGGTCCCTGATAAACTCCGACGATATGGTAGTAAACGATGCCGTCCTTGCCTTCAGTCCAGCGCCGCGAGGAATCCGTGTTCTTCCTGGCCTCCGTCACCTTGTTCGGATCCATGCCCATGCTCTTCACCATATTGTCGTAGATGGCCTGGTCTTCCGCGCTCATTTTGTTCTGAGCCGACGCAGGGGTTGATTGCAGCGTGACCGCAAGCACAGAACATAGTGCAATGGGCATGAGCTTGGATTGGAGGTATTTCATAGATTCCCTTTTTCAGATAGATGGCGGCTGTGGAAAGTTGACGAGGCTGTGCAACAAGTCGTTCGCGGATGGGGCTCACTTCATGACACCGCTCGTGGGGTCACTGTAACCCTCCCTGATCTGCATGTGCTCAATATCGAATTAAAGGGGCGAGCCACGTATATTTTCTCAACGACGCGAAAAATGATACCAGCTCGTCCTCTTACGAGCTGCCTTAGAATTCAGAATGCCGCCTGCGGCCTCAGTCGCCGCTGGCTGCCTCGGGTTCACCCCAGGGCGGCAGAAGCTTTATCAGCGCCGCAAGGATGAAGAAGGGAAGGATGAGCAGCACGGCCGCAATCACCACGCCTTCGCGCGAGAACACCGAAATCAGGTCCATTTTGTAGGTGGTATAGCCCAGGAAGCTCTTGGAGAAGAGCTGTCCCCCGATCACTACGTTCCAGCGCATGGCAAAGATGCCGATAATGGTCAGGCATCCGCACACCGCGTAGGCCAGCCGCCGCAGCTTCTCCGGCACATCGAAGATCTGGATCAGGCCGACGGTCAGGATCGGCACCACCGTTCCCAACACGATCTGCAGCACGATCTGCGAAAAGAACAGGCGGGTGTGGACCATGAAGTCCAGCGCATGGAACGATTCGTCGGCCACCGCGATGCGATGGATCAGGTCCAGCATCTCCAGCGCGAAGTCGATGATGAAGGTATACAGCATGTACTGTGCGATGGTATCGACACAGCGCATGTCAATGGGCTGGCGGCGGATCTTCATCATCGCCATGTACACCAGCATCACCATCGCAATGCCGCTCACCATGGCCGAGAAGATGAAGACCACCGGCATCAGCGGCGAGGACCACCACGGATTCGCCTTCACCGTGCCGAAGATGAATCCCACGTAGCCATGCAGCAGGAAGGCCGAGGGAATGCCGATCAGCGTAATCACCCAGCCCACGCGGTCGTCCACCTGCAGGGCGCCCTCGCTGATGTCGCTTGAGCCCAGGCTAAGTACGCGGTAGAGCAGGCGCAGCCAGCCGGTGGTGCTCTGCGCCTGCAGCACGATGTCACGCCGGAAATCCAGCCAGATCTCCAGCAGCAGCACCGCCGTCAGGTACCAGAGATAGACGAAGCCGAACATGGCCATCGGCGAGCTCGTGTGCGGCGTCAGAAACATCTCCAGCGAACGCTCCGGGTGCCCCAGGTGCAGTTGCAGCGGCAGCGGCGCCACCAGCAGGAACGCCAGCGCCGTCAGCAGCGCCAGCCGGTAGGTGGGCTTGACCGCGGCCACGTGGAAGATGCGTTCCAGCGATGCCAGAATGAAGGCGCCGGCCACCAGCCCGGTCACAAAGGGATAGACAACAATCAACACGCTCCACTGCAGCTCGACTTCATTCGGATACATGAAGCCTTCAACAGGAACCATCATCGCAATCTCCTTAGCGCACCGATCCGTCCAGGTCGTGGTAGAAGGCTTTGGCGCCGGTGGCCATAGAGGGCTTGAGCACCTCGACGCTGTGGGTCCTCAGAAATTCGTGGATAGGATCGTTCGGGTTCTTCAAGTCCGCCAGTTGCCGCGCCCCCGTGGGACAGTTCTCGCAACACGCCGTGGTCAGCCCCTTGGTAATGCGGTGGTAGCACAGCGTGCACTTGTCGGCCGTGTGCTTGGTGGGATGGAAAAAGCGGCAGCCATAGGGACAGGCCTGAATGCAATAGCGGCAGCCCACGCAGTACGTCTGATCCACCAGCACAACTCCGTCGGGGCCTTCAAACGTGGCGCCCACCGGGCAGACCTGCGTACAGGGCGAGTGCGCGCAGTGGTTGCACATCTTGGGGACAAAGAAGTTCTTGCCTCCCTGCACTGTGCTGGGAGGAAACCCATTCTTGCCGCCGTTGGGAGAATCCACCTGCGGCGCATCCTGCTGCCAGCCGGATACGTGGTAATGCTCCACCCAGGTGCGGAAGTATCCCTCAGGAACATCGTTTTCGGTGGAGCAGGCGCGTACGCAGTTGCCGCAGCCGATACACTTGTCGATGTCCAGCAGCATTCCCCACCAGTGATCGTGAACGTTGTAGCCGGGCGCGATCTCCGGCGTCCCGGCCAGCACGTACTGCCAGGCAACGGCCGCTGCGGGAAGCAGCACGAGCAGTTTGCGTCGCGTAATCATGATTGCTTACCTCCTGGCTGCAGCAGCGGGCTATGCGGCTGATGACAGCTCTTGCAGACGACCCCGCCCGAGTGCTGGGCGCTGGCCACCTGCGGAAAGGTTTTCGGCTTGGCGATGTTCTCTTCATGGCAGCGCGCGCAGAGCACCGCGGTATCGGGCAGTTGCGGTACCACCGAACCCGGGTCCTCGGCGTGCTTGGCCAGCGGGCCATGGCAGGCTTCGCAGTTGACGCCCACATGCTTGCCCGCTTTCTTTACGGCCAACACGTCGCTGTGACAGTCTTCACAGGCCTGGTGACCGGCAAAGACGATTGGTTTGGAAGCAAGCTCGGCCAGCGCGGCGCCGCGATAGTGGCCATATTGTCCAAAGCTCTTGGGAACAAAGTGTGCCCGGATCAGCAGAAACATCACGATCACGACCGCACACGCTACCGCCAGCTGGACGAGATGTCCGGCGTCTTTAAATTTACTCACTCGTACCCCTCACAGACCGCAGACTTTCCCCGATGAGCGGCTCTGATTGTATTGATTATTTCTTAATTGATTATCTCTTACTTTTTCAGCATTCCGCGAAACGCTCTGTGATGTGGCGCACATACCTGTGTGATACTCCTCAACCTTCAGCGTCTTTTTCCTCTGCAGGCAGATTTCTGATTGTGCGCGCCCCGTTGTACCGCTGCTTTCAAAGCGTATGGAGAAAGCATCCAGAGCTTTCCGATACGTCTCGCCGCAGCGGAGCGCCACGATCTCCGGCCGCGAGATTGCAACCCTGATTTCTCTGGCTGGTTTTTCCACGGCGAAACAAATGACCCACATCTCCGAGCGCGGCGCCACGCGCTGGCGGTGCTCTCCGCAAGCCGCGCAACCCAACGCAGCCTAACGGTTCTACCTATTTTCCGATGCAGAAGGTGGAGAAGATCAGATTCAGGATGTCGTCCGCCGTGGTTGCGCCCGTCAGTTCGTCCAGCGCGCGCAGCCCGTTGTACAGGTCCAGCAGGACCATCTCATGAGGGACCGCGTTCTGCACCGAGGACGCGGCGGCCGACAGGGCTGCCAGCGAGGCTTGCACCTGGCCCTGCTGACGCAGGTTGGTCAGCATCGCTCCTCCATCCTGGGCGGCGCTGCCGCGCACCGTGCGCAGAATCTCGGCCCTTAACTCGGCAATCCCTTCGCCGGTCAGCGCTGAAGTCCGAACCACCGGAAGATGCGCCGCCGCCGGAAGCTCGCCCCGCTCTCCCAGGTCCGCCTGGTTTAAATCCATTTTGTTGTACACCACAATCGCCGCGCGGTTGGCAACGTCGGCCAGCAGTTCGCGATCCACCCCGGTCAGCCCGGCTCCGGCGTCCAGCACCACCAGCACCAGGTCGGCATCCGCCAGCGCTTCCATGGATTTACGAATGCCAATGTGTTCCGCCTCGTCCAGCCTCTCGCGCTCCCGTTCCCCCTCCCGCTCCCGCTCCAAAGCTTCGCGAATTCCCGCCGTGTCCACTATGCGCACCGGGATTCCGCCCAGCGCCACCGTTTCGATCACCAGGTCGCGCGTGGTTCCCGGCAGCGCGGTCACAATCGCGCGCTCGCGCTCCACCAGTTGATTGAACAAGCTCGATTTCCCCACATTCGGGCGGCCCACAATGGCCAGCGTCAATCCCTCGTGCACCACCTTACCAAACGCGAAGCTCGCCTCCAGTCCCCGCAGGGTTGCGCGCACCTCTTCCATCGCGGCCAGAATCTCTTCCGCCGCCATGACGGCCACATCGTCTTCCGCAAAGTCGATGCCCGCCTCCAGCCGCGCGATCAGCGCAACCAGTTTTTCCTTCACCGGCAACAGGGCGTGCGACAGCGATCCCTTCAACTGGCGTGCCGCCACTTTTGCCTGGTACACGGTCTGCGAATCGATCAGGTCGCGCACCGCCTCGGCCTGGGTCAGGTCCAGCCTTCCGTGCAAAAAAGCGCGTTGGGTAAACTCGCCCGGCTCGGCCAGCCGCGCCCCCTGCGCCATCGCCATCTCCACCACCCGGCGCAGCACCACGGGCGAGCCGTGGCAACTGATCTCGACAATCTCATCGGTGGTGTAGGAGTGCGGAGCCGCAAACCAGGTCGCCACTACTTCATCGATGCGTTCGCCGCTTTCGATCTCCAGCAACTCGCCGAAGAGCGCCCGGCCCGCCTCCAGCGCCCGGCCTCCGGCAAGATGCAGCATCCGCCCGGCGATCACCTTCGACTCGGCACCGGCCAGGCGCACCACGCCGATCCCGCCGCGTCCCGCCGGCGTCGCAATGGCGACGATGGTGTCGTCCAGGTTCATCAAGCGTAGTATATTGCAGGTGATTGAGCCTGCTGCATTCGCGAGAAACTAATCCAAATGAACAGAATCTTCAACATCAGAAAATCCATCAGATATTCCTTCTTCTTGCGCTTCACGATTCTGCTCCTTGGCGTCGCGACGGCGCAGTGCGCTTCGACTCCCACTCAGACAGAGGCTTCTCGTTTCTGGCTCGCGGGTCGTTATGACGGAAATCGGATCATCGTTTACTACGATGCCGTGCAGTTCCACGGCACCGTTCCACACACGGCAAAGCGGATTGTCGACCCTGTGGTGGGTGGATTCTTCATGCCCGTGGAACTGCCGGCGAGCAACGTCGCTCAGTTCCTGAAAGCGCCCGGTATGGAGCGCTTTGCTTTGGGTGACAAGTATGATTTGCTTTTGGATTACGGCAAAGTTGCTACGGTCACGCTTACCATGTTGGTCGGAACAGAAGGAGATGAGGAAGTCGGCAATGATTCGTATATTGGGGCATTGGCCACGGTGGAGAACGAGGATGACCCAATGTACTTGGATAACGGCGGCGGCATCTATGTCATCCGGCGTCACCGCGAACTCCCTGGCAGTAAACCAGAGTCATCCCCAAGTCCAGACACTGTCTACGCCGGTCTCCAAAATGAGCCGGTGCGTTTTGATATTCAAAACAAGATCGTCGGACTGCTGACTGAACGCATGGGGAGCACAACGAAGGCCGATTCCAAGCTTACCGTCGCGAGCATGTCACCAGTTTTTGCGGTGCAAGCATTTCTTTTGGCGAACGGAAAACTGCGATACTACGCGAGGGCCGTGTGGAATTCTGGCGAAGGAGCCAACACGAAGACAGTGCTTGCCCTCAGCGCCTGGATATCGCCATCGCCAACCCTTCACATTCTGGCAGTGGAAGAGCGCGAGTCGCCCTATGATGGCCTCAGCGTCCTTCCAGGATTGTGCAACGTAGTCGACCTCGGCAGAGGCAGAACCGGAATTATTGTCGGCAGATCGGGCGAGGACGACAATTCCACCGACCTGCTGGAATATCGCGACGGCGTGGATCTGAAACAAATGCGAATTCTGCAGTCCATCGCTGCTGGCGAATAATCACTGCGGCTTAAGTGCTCCCGCTTCTACGACAAAAAGACCCGCTGCGATCTTCTCATCGAATCGCAGCGGGGCTCACGTGGTTCGCTCATTTTGAGCGGTTTTATCTTCGCTGCCGTCCACCGGGTCGCCCACTGGGCCGTCCCGCCGCCGCAGGCGCGGCCGGAGCCTTGCCCTTGTAGTCCTTCGGATATACCACCAGGTGGCGCGCCGGACCTTCGCCTTCGCTCTCGGTCCGCAGCTCCGGCTCGTTCTTCAGCGCCAGATGCACCACCCGCCGCTCGCGGGCGTTCATCGCACTGAAGGCATACGGCGTCCCGCTGTGGAGAACCTTTTCGGCGGCGACTTTCGCCGACATCACCAGCTCGTCGGTCCTGGCCTGGCGGAAACCCATCGAGTCGAAGCTGATCCGCTCGTGCTCGTCCAGCATATCGCCGACCGATTCCACGGTGACCATCTCCAACGCGTGCAGCAGCTCCCCGCCGCGGGCCACCAGCAGCGGGCTGTCCGTTCCGGAGAAGTCCACCAGGATCGCCGGCCGGTCCCACTCCGCTCCCTCGCTCACCGGCGGATCCACCGCAATGCGGTACTTCACCCGGAAACCGCCCAGCCGCACAATGTTGTTCAGCAATTCGTTGATCTGCTTCGCTGCCGCTATCTTTTCTTCGATTGCCATCGTCACTCCCCCGATGTTACCGCTTCTTTTCCGCTGCCTTCAGGGCCCGCTTCTCGGCCAGCGCGCGCATCTCGCGGCCCATCTCCGTCTGGTTCATGATCGACTGCTGAATTATCTGCACCACCGTGCCCGTAATAATATACAGCCCCAGCCCCGAGGCAACCGACCAGGTAAACATGGCGAACATGATCGGCGTCATCATGTTCATCATTTTCTGCTGTTCCTTGCTCATGCCCGCGGCCGGCATCATGCGCTGCATCGCCATCATCAGCACCACCGTCGCAATCGGGATGATGTGCCAATGATCGGGCGCCGACAGATCGGTCAGGTAGAACCAGCCCGCGTGCCGCAACTCAATGGCATTTCTCAGCATGGTGTAGAAGGCGAACAAAAACGGCATCTGGATGATGACCGGAAGACATCCGCCCACCGGGTTCACGCCGTGCTCCTTGTAGAGCGCGGCCACTTCCTTCTGCATATCGGCGCGGCGCGGATCGTCCAGTTTGTACTTCTTGAACTTCTCCTGGATCTGCTGCATCTGGGGCGCAACCTTCTGCATCTTCATCGACGATTTGATCTGCGTGATGCGCAGTGGCAGCAGCGCCACGTTGATCATCACCGTGACCAGGATAATCGTCCAGCCCCAGTTGGAGGTCCAGTGCTGCTGGGTCCAGCGCACCCAGGCAAACAAGGGACGCCCGATGAAGCCGAAGATTCCGAAATCCAGCGTGCCGTGCAGGTCCGTCCCGTCTGCGCTGTGCACCGTCTCCAGCACGTCCACCGCCTTGGGCCCGGCAAACAACCGCAGACTCGAGGGCGCGTTCAACGTTCCGGCGGCAATCCCCAGCACTTCCGCCTTGGCCTTTTCTCCCTGCGGATTCGCCGGGTCTCTGGCAATCTCGATGGCATTGCGCAGCTCGGCAAAGGAGGCGTTCTGCGGCTCGGCGGGAAGGAAGACGGCGCCAAAGTAGGCATCGGATGCGCCGACCCACTGGAAGTTGCCCATCTCCACCCGTCCGCCGCTGATCGCGCTGCCCTTCTTGTCCAGCTTCAGCCGCTTCACGTCCTCGCCGGTGGCCACGTAGTCCAGCCGTTGCTCGGCGTAGCTGGGCAGCCCAGTGGCGTCGCCAAATCCCGCCGGCCATGCCGGTAGGGCCGTCACATAGCTTCCGCCCAGGCGCACGCTGGTCTTCACCCCCACCGCATAGCTGCGGTCGAAGTGGAACTCCTTCTTCACCGCCAGGTCGCCATCGGCGTACTCAAAGGAAAGGTCCTTCGCCGAATCGTTGCCGCTTGCGCTGGCCACGCTCTCACTGGCAACGTACAGCGCGCTGTTCAGCCGCTCGCGCAGCGTCTCATCCCCGCTCCATAAAGAAAGCGGATAGCCGTACTGTGCCGCCGCCTGCTGCTGCACCAGATCCAGCTCCTGCCCCTTGTTGTCCGTGTGCTTCTTCAGAATCCAGCTCTTGACCAGTCCGCCGCGGTTCGTAAAGGTGATGCGGTAGAGATCGTTCTCCACCACCGTGGTCTTCTCGCTGGCTGCCTGCAAGGCCGGCACCGGCTGGGTTGCCGCAGACGCAGCCCCAGACGCAGCCCCAGACGCAACCGCCGACCTAGCCCCAGACGCCTCCGGGGCCGCACCCGGATTGCTGGCCGCCGCCGGCGCGTTCTTCGCCGTCTGCGGATTCGACGGCGGTTGCGGCTTGACCATGTACTGCTGGGCCAACATCAGCACCAGCATCGTCAAAGCAAAAATCATGATCACGCGCTTGTCGATGCCGCCGGACTGGTTCTGCGGATTCTGGAACTCGCTCAAGGTAGTATGCCGATCTGCGCGGCCGCGGCCGCCAGTTGATATTTCACAGTCCTCGCCTTGCGCGTCCGGTCTCGGCCGGTACGCGCGCCTTGGTTCTAATGGGTGCGGCGGCAGCCAAATTCTTCGGGAACCGGGTCCAGCCCGCGTCCCCCCAGGGGATGGCAGCGCAACAGCCGCCACAGCGCCAGCAAGGTTCCGCCCAGCGCGCCATGCCGCGTCACCGCCTCCGCTGCGTACTCCGAGCAGCTCGGAGTAAAGCGGCAGGCCGCCGGAAGCTGCGGCGAAACCCAGCGCTGATAGGCAGCCAGCAACCTCAGCATGAGTGTTCTCATCTGCGCCGCGCCTCCCGCCCTGCGCGCTTCGTCCCGCCCGCTTCGCAACTCTGCCCCGCTTCGCACTTCTGCCGGATCACGCCGAAGGCCCGCTCGATCTCCTGCGAGATCTGGGGAAACTCCGCCGTCAGCAAGCTCTTCTTCGGGTTGATCACCACGTCCACGGCGCCGCTCATGCCCTGCAGCATAAGCAGGTGATGCCGCACCGCCTCCCGGGTGCGCCGCCGCATCCGGTTGCGTTCCACCGAGCCGCCCAGCGCCTTGGAGACGGTGAAGCCGATGCGCACACGCCCCTCGGCCCGAGCGCCAGCAGCCGGCAGCGCAGCGTTACCCGATGCGGCCCGAGCGCCAGCAGCCGGCAGCGCAGCGTTACCCGATGCGGCCCGCGCATACCGCTCCGTAGCTGCCCCGGCCCCACTCGGCCCGGATGCAGCTTCGGCTGGCAGATAAAAAACGGTCATGTTCCCGGAAAAGTGGCGTCGCCCCTGCTGATACACCCTTTGAAAGTCGGCGTGCTTCCGCAGATGCGCGCTCTTCGGGAAACTGCCTTTCGATGTGTCGCTCACGCGGTCATCCACGGCGTTCGCGTTCCTGGTTCTTCCGCATCCGGCCCGTTCCACCCTCAGCATCGCCATGGTTCAGCTTGCCTGCTCGGCTCGAGCGTCTGTGCATGGGACAGCAACCGGCGTGGTCCTGGGTTTGGTTAAGCGCGATACGCTAATCGCGGAAACCGGCGCTCACGGAAACGCGCTTGCGTCCCTTGGCGCGCCGCCGTGACAACACGGCTTGGCCGCTCTTGGTCTTCATGCGCTGCCGGAATCCATGCACTTTGGCACGGTGACGGCGATTGGGTTGGAATGTCCTCTTAGGCATTTGACTGACTGCTCCTGCTTCCAGAAATCTCGATGAACAAAGGAAAATTATAAATGACGGACGCCCATTCGGCCAAACCGGTCACCCGCCCCACTCCAGCCCCGGCCGGCCCGGTCACGCTTTTTTTTCGCTCCGCATTGCACCTTCTCCGCTGCATTGGCCAATTTCCCTCTTGACGAACGGCCCCCAACAGGCAAAAGTGAAAACACTCCGTCGCAAGAATCTTCGGAGCCGCTCGGTTCAGTCCTGCCATTCGTGCTAGTATCCGGTTGCGGTTGCTGTTTTTCTGGGCCCGCCCAGCCGCGAGTACAAGTGGCATTTCACGCTCCGCGCCCATCGGCTTCACAGGTCTCCTCGTTGTGCCTGTGGGTTGAGCCTGTTCAGCGACGACATTTTAAAATCCGTCCAGCCAAGACCCAGCAGGGCCGCCACCTTAGCATTTCCACAATGCGTAAGGCTGGGGAAGCTCGCGGGCTTGAGCCAGGACAATGGTCGGCACATGTCAGTTTTGGTAACGTCAACGCCCAATCCGTGGATGCAGATCCTGGGTGCCCTGGAAAAAAAGGTCAACCGCCACTCCTACGACACCTGGTTCAAGCCGACCCGCTTCAGCCACGACGCCGATGGCAAGCTCTTCGTCGCCGTGCCCTCGCCCGAGTTCTGCACCATCGGTGAGCGCTACAACGACCTGATTCTGGAAGCCATCGAAAAGCTCGGTCTTACCTACGACGATGTCGAGTTCGTCACCGCCCCGGCCGAGCCCGAGCCGGCCGCCGCCATCATGGTTCGCCACAACGGCGGACTCCATGCGGCTGCCTCGCGTCCTGCGGCCCAGTCGCGCTTTGATTTCGACGGCGCCGCCCAGCTCAATCCGCGCTACACCTTCAGCGGCTTCGTCATCGGCGGCGGAAACCAGTTCGCTCACGCCGCCGCTCTGGCCGTCGCCACCGCTCCCGGCAAGGCTTACAACCCGCTCTTTCTCTACGGCGGCGTGGGCATGGGCAAAACCCACCTCATGCAGGCCATCGGCCATGAGGTCAAGCTGCGCCAGCCCGACCGCTCCATCGTCTATCTCTCCACCGAGAAGTTCACCAACGAGATGATCAACTCCATCAAACATGACAAGATGGTGAGCTTCCGCGATCGTTTCCGCGGGGTCGATCTGCTGCTCATCGACGACATCCAGTTCCTGGCCGGCAAGGAGCGCACCCAGGAGGAGTTCTTCCACACCTTCAATGCGCTGCATGACACCAACCGTCAGATCGTCATCGCCAGCGACCGTCCTCCCAAGGAATTGCCCGAAATCGAGGACCGTCTCCGCTCCCGCTTCGAGTGGGGCTTGATAGCCGACATTCAACCTCCCGATCTTGAAACCAAGATTGCCATCCTGCAGAAGAAGGCCGAAAGCGACCACGTCGCCCTGCCCGATGATGTCTCCCAATTCATCGCCAGCAACATCCGCAGCAACGTGCGTGAACTGGAAGGCGCCCTCATCCGCCTGGTCGCCTACGGATCGCTCACCGGCGCCGAAATCAACCTGGCTACCGCCCAGCAGGTCCTCAAAAACATCATCGACCAGCAGAGCCGCAAGGTCACCATCGAGGCCATTCAGAAGGCGGTCAGCGAGCAGTTCGGACTGCGCCTGCCGGAGATCAAGGCCAAAAACAATTCCCGCCAGATCGTCTTCCCCCGCCAGATTGCCATGTATCTCTGCAAGCACCTCACCGAGGCATCGCTGCCTGAGATCGGCCGCCAGTTTGGCGGCAAGCACCACACCACCGTCCTGCACTCGATTGAGAAGATCAATCTCCAACGCAAGGATGACAAGGACCTAAACCGCGTACTCAATAAACTCACAGAGCATTTAGCCAACTAACTGCAGGCCCGGGTTGCACTTCCAATGCCCCGGGCCTTTCTTTTCCTCTTTTCCTCTGAGGAGCCTCTGTGCATCCTGTGAACAACCCGGTCGATACCCCCAGCCCCTGGTTTTCTTCTACCCAATGCTCGCTCGCCGGCTCCCATTTTCCGCACAAGTTTTACTTTCAACTCTCTACGAAATAAAGAATTTCCCATGTTTTCCACTTTTCCGCCCCGCCTACGGTTACGACTATGAATTTATTTTGTTTAAATTCTTTTAAGAGCACTAACAAACCCGTCTGCAAATCCTTCCCGCATCCCGCAACAGAAAATCCGCCTCTCTTCCACTCCTCAATCCCTTCTTCCCCCTTCCCTGAAAAGAATTTTCAAAAACCTGGCCAAGGTGGAGAGCTAAAACCATTCACGTCCTGGACAGCCCCCGCGAATCCCTGTTAACTTATTCATCCTTAGTAACTTACATGGAAGCACAAATCCTTCCGTACAAATTTCCATACTGTTGGAATCCCTGTGAAGACTGTGCACAACCAACCTTGGCCGCGCTTGCCATGGCCGCAGTTTCCTGAAAAATGTTCTTTTTCCAAAGCTCTGTCTCGCCGCAACTGCCGAACAGTGATAGATTTTTCTATTGTTTACAGTTTTGTTTTACAGTTTTCCGAAGTGGCTACGAATACGCTGGTTTCTGCTAGCGTTAGTTTGATATAAGTGCAAATCGTAGCCAGCGAAAGGTTTTGAGGACTCTATGCCAGAGGCAGCGATCGCTCAAGGAACCGCCATGGAGATTACGGTCAGCAAATCCGAGCTCTTAAAGGAACTCACTGCGACGCAGGGCGTGGTCGAGCGCAAGACGACCATCCCCATCCTGTCCAATTTCCTCTTTGAAGCTCTCGATGGCGAGCTGACCATCACCGCCACCGACCTCGATCTCAGCCTGCGCACCAGTTGCCTCGCCACGGTCAAAAAAGAAGGCGCCTGCACCATCCCCGCCCGCAAACTCTACGACTACGTGAAGCTCCTCGGAGAGGGCGACGTCAGCATCAAGCTGCTGGAGAACCACTGGGTCAATATCCGCGCTGGCCGCTCCATCACCAAAATGGTGGGCATGGCCCGCTCCAACTTCCCCAGCGTGCCGGTCTTTCCCACTAGCGGCGTGGTAAAAATTCCCGCGCAGACCTTCCGCACCCTCATCGCTAAAACCGTCTTCGCCATCTCCAACGAGGAATCGCGCTACACCCTGAACGGCGCGCTGCTGGTCTTAAAGCCGGAGTCGATCACCATGGTCGCCACCGACGGCCACCGCCTGGCCCACATCGTGAAGGAAGGCCTTTCCTTCGACATAACAGGCGAGCTGAAGACCCTGATCCCGCGCAAGGCGATGGTGGAGCTGCTCTCCCTGCTCAACGCCCCGGAGATCGAGTTTGTGGAGTTTGCCAAGGACGAATCCACCCTCTTCTTCCGTCTCGGCTCCCGTCTGCTCACCTCGCGCCAGTTGACCGGCCAGTTCCCCAACTACGAGGCGGTGCTTCCCAAGGAGCACAACAAGAGCGTCACCGTCCGCACCGTGGATCTGCAGGCGGCCATCCAGCGCGTCGCGCAATTCGCCGACGAGCGTTCCGGCGCCATCAAGGTACGCTTCGAGAAAAACGAGCTGCGCATCTCCTCCTCCTCCACCGAAGCCGGCGAGTCCGAGGACTCCATCGAGACCAGCTACGACGCCGAGCCGCTCGCCATCGGCTTCAATTCGCAGTACCTGATCGAGTTCCTCAAGGCTACCGACAGCGACAACGTCTGCATCGAGTTCAAGGACTCCCAATCCGCCGGCCAGCTCCGTCCCGAAGGTGTCGAAGATTACAAATATCGCTACGTCGTCATGCCCATGAGGATCTGAAGCATAGCTTCGACTGCGCCGAGCGCAAACCCAGCCTTTGTACCTCCCGGATAGAAAAACCGGGATGCCGTGCGAAGGCTGATTTTCTTTTTTCCGTGATCGAAATTGCACCCCCTGCCCGGCCTCCTGCTGCGCCTTCCGCGAGCCCCTCAAAAACTCCCACTAAATCCCAGTATTTCAATCGCTTACATCCACCCAACCAAACCCTTTTCGTGGTAAAATAAATGTAGATCGCAGTGGATTCAGGTGACGA
>ODAK010004793.1_pt1 | contig 13825 bp, 7 predicted proteins | sample 1539591 | NCBI WGS metagenome assembly ODAK01 (sample SAMEA3539303, study PRJEB22396) | soil metagenome | biome: tundra; feature: field; material: soil | place: USA | collected 2010-05 | depth 0.15 m | reverse complement strand
AACTCGTTATCTTCGACCAACAGTATCCGGTACATTTTCAAACTCCGTCCCCACTTCCCGGACAGGCCGGGAGGCCTGTCCCACTTCGGCAGGCGAGGAGGTCTGCCCCACGTCGCGGCCCGCCGGCACGCGGATCGAGAAGCGGGAGCCGCGTCCCGGTTCACTTTCGACCGTAATGTCGCCGCCCATCATCTGGCAAAACTTCTTGCTGATCGCCAACCCCAAACCGGTGCCGTTGTACTTCCGGGTGGCGGAGCCATCCACCTGCGAGAAGGGCTGGAACAGCTTGCCCAAGTGCTCCCGGCCGATCCCGATGCCGGTATCGGAGACGTGCACTTCGGTCCACTCGCGGTCCCCGCTGCGCAGCTTGTTCACAACCACCGAGACGCGGCCTCTCTCGGTGAACTTCAATGCGTTGTTCACCAGGTTGAGCACGCTCTGCCGGAATTTGGGCAGGTCCGCATAGGCCAGCCGGGCGTGCTCGGGGCAGTCGATTTCGAGCACATTGCCCTGTTGCCGCACCAGTGGCTGGACAGCGTTCGAGACATCCTGCAGCACCGCGGCGACATCGATGCTCTGCGGCTTGACCGTCTCGCGGCCAGCCTCGACCTTGGACAGATCCAGGATGTCGTTGATGATGCCCAGCAGGATGTGGCCGGAGCGCTCGATCTTCTCCAGGTCGGAGAGGACCTCGGGTTGTTCGGGCCCGATGCAGTCTTCGCGCAGCATCTGGCTGTAGCCGATGATGGCGTTCAACGGCGTGCGCAGTTCGTGACTCATGTTGGCGAGGAAGACGCTCTTGGCCCGATTGGTATTCTCGGCGGCGTCCCGCGCGAGCACTAACTCGGCTTGGGCACGCTTGAGATCGGTCACATCCTGAGCCAGGCACACATATCCAACGAGCGAACCCGGCCCGCTCCGTAACTCGGCACAAGAAAACAACACTGGAATGCGATTGCCGGACTTGGTGCGGTAGGTTCGCTCGATGGCGACACCGCTTACAGGTACGCCGCCCTCGACGACCTGGCTGACGGGCTGCCCGACCAATTGCTCCTCCGTGTACCCCAGCAGGCGCAGGGCGCTGGGGTTTACACGCTGGATGCGCATTTCCGGATCCATCACCAACAGGGACTCGCCCATGGACCGCAGGATATTGTCCACGTACTCCTGCGCCTGTTGGCGGGTGATGGCGGCCCCCAACATACCGGCGGCTGAGCGGAAGCTGTCCAGCTCGGCATCGCTCCAGGCGCGCGCGCGGACACAATCGTCGAAGCCCAGCGCGCCAAACCACTTGCCGCCCACGTCGATAGGGACCAGGATGGATGACCGGGGCGGGGGGCCCGGGCCGCACCGCGTCCCGCTGGCGGGGACGGCGGCTTCGACAAAGACCAGTTCTCCGCGGCCGAGGGCGCGAGTCCACTGGTTCCAGTCTCCGCCCGCCCAGTGCAATTCCGCCGGTCCGGGTCCTCGGGTCTGGCAGGCGATGCCGGGCCGGATCCACTCGTGCAAGACCGTGCCCACCAGTCCCTCCTGCTGCCCGGACCGGTTCTCCAGGAGGAAGACACGGCTGACCTGGGCCGCGTTGCCGATCTTCGCCAGCACTTCCACGATCACCGTCTGCCAGGCGGCGGCGCTCAGGAATCGCTGCGCGGCAAAACGAACGCTTTCGAGAATCTCGTCGCGCTGCAACAGCGAATCCGCCATGGTATTGAACGATTGCGCCAGCCTTTCGATTTCCTGCGCATCACGCATCGAGGCCCGCGCCGAAAGGTCCGCTTCGGCGATCCCTCCGGCCATGGGCTGCAGCCGCAACATCGGCCGGACCAAGCGCCTGGAGAAGCTCACCGACGCCAGCAAGCTGCGCTTGAGCAGCGCGACCCAGACCAGCGCCCCAAGCACGACGACGCTCATGCAGACTAAGATGCCCAGCACCTTTTTGGATGTCAGCCAACCCATCCCTTCTTTCACGACGATGTCGGCGGGTGACGCCACCAGGAAGAAAGGCGACATCGCCGGCGAACTGCCGTTGCGCGGAATGACCACTCCGGTCAACTCAAGAATCGAACCGCGCGGAAGGCTCACAATCCCATGATCTGAACCGGCATGTCGCAGAGCCGCGCGGAAACGCTGGCTTCCATCAGAGAGCAGAAAAATGTGTTCGTCCGCGTTCGTCGTCTGCTCGATCAGGCGCGCTTTAAGACGCACCACCTTCCCGTCCGGAGGACGGTTGAGCAGCTCGATCGCCGGAACAAGCGCCGGCACCGCCTTGCCCGCATTCGGTGGGCCGGCAGCCTTTCGTACTTCAGCATCGGACAGGGTGAGCCCATAGTCTCCTCCGCCCGGAAACCCCACCACATCCACGGTATCCCCGACGGGTATGGGGGCGGTACCGGTCGCCACGAAGGCCACACCCGTGCGATCTGCCATGAGGAAGCGCCCCGGCATCTGCCAGGTCACCGTGCCACGGACATGCGTGCGACGCACGAAGTGCTCGTCTGCCGCGCCGCTGAACAGTCCGGCAATGGGCTGCACCGCTGCGGCGAACGAATCCTCCAAAGCGGCCTCTTCAACTTCAATGTCTTCGAGGCGGGTCACGAAGATCTGCGCGCCGAGCCGCCTGCGATTCGGGCCTAGGCGGGCTCCAGAGACGCCACGGACCCGGACCATAGCACCCACCAGACGCCGCGCCGCCGGGCTGTCAGCCTTGGGTATGACTACCAGCGCCCAGACTCTCCCGTCGAAGATTCGGAAGCAAATGCGGTTCCAGTTCTGATTCCCGGGCCGCAGTACGCCGCGTGTCAGCACCCAGCGGCTGTCCGCTGCTCCTTGGTCGAGTTCGGCCAGCGAGCGTAGCTGGGGCAGCGGTAGATCTCCCTGTCCAAGGGCGTGGACTTTCGGCTTTACAAGTACCGGCGCTATGTCTCCCGGCCCTGTCACCCCGTCGACCCGGAGTCGAGTGCCCGCAGGAATAGAGACACCCATTCCGTGGACATCGATGTAAATCGCCCCAGTGGCATCCTCGAGAAACAGCAGTCCCCACTCCGGGTCTGAGTAGGTAACGACCCCTTTAAGTTGTACGGGATAGGCGTGCTTGGCGTCGGTGTTGTCGAGTTGGACGATCTCGCGCACAGATCGAATCGTCCGCTGGAGGTTGCCTCGATTGGGGCCTTGTGCCATCGCCCAGACTGGGACGACCAGGACCGCTAGGAGTTGCGGCCGCATCGGCATGATGTTTTCCCCCTCGAGTTCATCGCGAGACTTACCCGCCTCACTTATCGACGGAACGTGTTGGTTACTTTAGAAGATATCTAGTGTCTCTATACTGAAATCCGGTCATTTCCGGGCAGACGGCGGATGGTGCTCAGGCAGAAGCGCCACCACCGGAATGCCGCGCGTGGCGGCGTCGTTCTTCAAAATCCGGGCGGCTTGCCAGCCGTCGATCTCCGGCAGGCTGAGATCCATCGGCACCACGTCCGGTTTCTCGCTGCGCGCCATGTCGATACCCTGCCGGCCGTTCGCCGCCAGTACGACTTCATAGCCGCGATGGCTCAGCCGCCTTTTGAGCATGTCGCGGTTCAACTCGTTATCTTCGACCAACAGTATCCGGTACATTTTCAAACTCCGTCCCCACTGCGCTGGCTTCCTTGACAGGCGAGGAGGCCTGTCCCACATCGCGGCCCGCCGGCACGCGGATCGAGAAGCGGGAGCCGCGTCCCGGTTCACTTTCGACCGTAATGTCGCCGCCCATCATCTGGCAAAACTTCTTGCTGATCGCCAATCCCAAACCGGTGCCGTTGTACTTCCGGGTGGCGGAGCCATCCACCTGCGAGAAGGGCTGGAACAGCTTGCCCAAATGCTCCCGGCCGATCCCGATGCCGGTATCGGAGACGTGCACCTCGGTCCACTCGCCGTCCCCGTTGCGCAGCTTGTTCACAGCCACCGAGACACAGCCCCGCTCGGTGAATTTCAGGGCGTTGTTCACCAGGTTCAGCACGCTCTGCCGGAATTTGGACAGGTCCGCGTAAGCCATCCGGGCATGCTCGGGGCAGTCGATTTCGAGCACATTGCCCTGTAGCCGTGCCAGCGGCTGGACCGCGTTCGAAACGTCCTGCAGCACCGCGGCGACATCGAAGGTCTGCGCTTTGACCGTCTCGCGGCCGGCCTCGATCTTGGACAGATCCAGGATGTCGTCGATGATGCCCAGCAGCATCTGGCCGGAACGCTCGATTTTCTCCAGGTCGCCGCGCACCTCTGCCTGCTCCGCGCCAATGTAGTCTTCCCGCAGCATCTGGCTGTAGCCGATGATGGCATTCAAGGGGGTGCGCAGTTCGTGGCTCATGTTGGCGAGGAAGACGCTCTTGGTCCGATTGGCCTCCTCGGCCGCATCGCGCGCCGCCACCAGTTCGCCCTCGATGCGCTTCAGTTCGGTCAGCTCGCTCTGGACCCGGCTCGCCGCCTCGGCGGCCTTTCTCAGAGAGACCTCGGTTTCCAGCTTTTGCCGAATGGTTGCCGTCTGCTGATGCACCTTCCTGCGTAGAACGAAGACCCACCCGAACGCGATGAGAGCGGCCGCGGCGACCACACCGATCGCTTGCAGGGCTCGGTCACTGGTCCACCAGGGAGCGGTGACGAGGATTTCCACGTCGGAGGGTGAGCGCAGCAGGATGTGAAAGTCGCCGGTCCCGGTGCGCGTCACAGGCTGCCACGACTGCACGTCAAAGATTCCCGTGAGACGAACCTTCGAGCCGGCCTCCAATTGAACGCGCTGTCCCGCGGCTTTGTCAAATACCGCATGAAACGTCGTGGTACCAGACTGCAGTTCGAACAATTCCTCGGCAATGCTGGACGTGCTGCTGCGCACATATGCATCCACTTGGACGAGTTGGTTGGCATGGAGGCCCCGCACCAAGTCCTGTGCACTCGTCACTACCGGAGCGGGAGGGCGGCCGTGGCCGTTCGGGAATACCTCCGCGTCTTCCAGCAGCGGTACGAGGCGGTCGGCTCGCGGATAGCCCACGACGTCGACCTGATCGCCCGGAGCCAGTTGGGCGCTTCTGCGCAGTCCCACACGCAGCCCGTTATCGGCATCGCGGATGAAAAGCAGCGAGGCCGACGACCGGGTCACGATTCCGCTGACACGCACGTGATGCCCAGCAGGCCGGTCGGCCGCAAAATCGAGTACGTGGTCGACAGCGACGCGCTCGCTCGCGCTTGGCGGTTCTATTACCCGTAGGTCGTTAGGGCCCGGCACGAACAGTTGAATGCCGCGGAGCTGGCGCCGGTCGTTGTACAGCGTCCCGCACACTCCAAGTATGGCGACGCGAGCGTCCAGCAGATGCTCCGGATGAATCAGACCCGGCACATAGGCGGAAAAACGGTCTCTGGCGTACACCACGTCGAGACTAGCAACACCCCGGCTCACGCTGGCATTGCGAATCACACCCTCGACATCCACCAGGCGGCTATCCTCGGCGCCCGACAGGATCCGATCCATGGACGTCCGGCGGTGAGGCAACGGGACATTCCGCGCAACCACGCGCACGTGCGGTTGGCCAAGAATAGGCGCAAAATTACCTGCCTGGGAGACGGCGTCAATGTCGACCAGGTCTCCAACGCGCACCCCCGTGACCGGCAGATCGTGCGGGCTGACATAGATGCCGTCATTCCGATCTTCCACAAAGACTATGTAGCCGCCAGGATCATAGTAAGTCACGGTAGCGCGGATGTGGACCGGGTACTTTCGCATGGCCTCGTTCGGTGACAGCGACCGCACCTGATGAATAGTGGTCAGGACGACCGTAGATGCCTCGCGGCCCACCGGAATGTTGTCGGCCAGCGTCGTTGCGCTGTCCAGATAAGAACCGCTTGAGTCGCGCCGGGGAAAGCCCGCCACTTCGACATTTTCGCCGAGGCGGACGTTGCTGGTGAAGCCGAACTCGACGTTCAGCAAACCGGTCCCGTCATGAATGCGGAACGCTCCCGCCTGTCCGGCGGCTTCGAGCCTTCCGCGGATTCGCACGCGACGCTCCGGAAGACGATCGGTGGGCATGCCCAGCAGACTGGCAGTGGTCACCAGCGGCGCCGATCCAGGTGAGCGCACCGGATCGAGATGGACCGTGTTGGCCCACGAGGTGCTCCAGAGAGTTCTTCCCACCGGCTTCAGCTCGACATCGAGGTCCGACGTCGCAACGCCCGTGACGCGAACCCGCCGGTCGAGTTCGTCCCCAACTATCCCGCTGTAGTCCTGACAATAGACGTCGACCGGCGTGCCGCCCTGACTGATCCTTACCACCAGGGCAATGCCGTTCTGCTTAGTGTCGGCGCGCTGCACCACGCCTTCGACGGTGACCAGACGGTTTTCGACCTCCCGCGTTCCGAACGACGCCACCGTAACTCGGGGCGCCAAAGGAAGGGGCCCGACGCCATGAACCACGATTTGCGCGTTGAGAATGACCGGAAGAAGTTCTGCGTCGCTGACAACACCCGAAACGGTGACTCGCTGACCAGGCGAATACCGTTGTCCGTCGTCGCCGGCACTCACGCGCACCCCGCCCGTGGCGTCCTGGACGAACAGCAGACCGTTCGTCGGATCGAAGTAAGTCACCACCCCATCGATGCGTGCGGCCGGAAGGCTGCCCGATTCCGCTGCCTTCCGATGAGAGACTTCCTCGGCCGTAGCCGCAACGCGGCGTTGGGGCCATAAATCCCGCAGGATAACCGTGAGCAGGGCTGCCACGATGGCTGCTGCAAACAGGTTACGGCTGGCCGGTCGTGTTATTCCGGGCATGGAGTTGAACCAATCCCGATAGTCTTATCGGCCCGCTTGTTTCATTACTTTAGCCGTTTGAACTGATGCCGGTGCTGCTTGAGAGCCGTTGCACGGGGTTCCCAGGGCCGCGCCGCTACACCTTTAGGCAAGCGCGCCGGTCGCGGCGGAAGGTCCGCCGGAAGGAGTGAAATCGCTGGTGGCGCAGATTACTAAATGCGAAGGATTTCGGGCGTCGAAAAAAAGCGGAACGGCGTGCCAAACGCGAAGGTTTCCGGCCGCCAATCACCGAATCGCTGGCACGCCGATCCCGCCGTGCGCCGTTAACAGCGTGGACGCTACGGGGAAGCGGTCGCCGACCCGGGCGGCACGGCATTTTTCTTGCGGTCGCCACCGTCTACTCGGCCGCACGTGCCGTAACGCCGTCCACCCCGCGACGACTCCGCACCCGGGCCGCCCCCAGCCGGCGGAATAGAATTGTTAGAGCGTCTCATCATATGTTCGATATGGATATGCGCGCTCCGCCAACAGCCACGCGACGAAACGCGAAAGTTTTTGAGGTGCCGATTTCATGTTCCCGATTCCTTAGCGGACTTTTCGTTCCTAAATTACCAAGACCCCAATTGCGTTCCCTGCGCAATCCGGGCTGGCGCCCCGGGAGGCAAAGTGGAAATTCTGGATGATTTGCGGGGGCGCCCAGCTTCCGCCATCGCGACGCAATTCCTGCCGGCTTGTTTGGCGCGGTAGAGTGCGGCATCACTCGGACATTGGAGAAATCGGAGTTACCTGCAGCTTTGGAGTAGCCTGGACGAAAGACGGCATCAACGAACATGGGGCAACTGCTGCCGGAGGCGGAAAGCGTCAGTTCATGCGCCAGGAATTGCGCCATGGACTCGCCCCGCAGCTCCAATGGCCGCTCCAGCGCTCGGCCCTGGACGAATAGAAACACACTCAGCAGCAACAGCGACCGCCTGCGGGTCGATCACCGCCACGCCATCCTGCGTGGGAAACCACAGCTTGCCATCGCGCGCCTTCACGCCAGCCGGCCAATAGCCGCCGTTCGATTCCACGTTCAGCATGCCATCGCTCCGGCCATACGCCAGGGACGTAATCGTATCCCGCGCGCCGGCGGCGAACTCGTTCAACTCCCGCTTACTCACCCGTTAGATGCCGCGGTTGCAGCTCATCCGAAAGTTGCCATGCGCATCTTCGAGAATCTGAAAGACGCCGTTATTGAACAGCCCTTCGCGCACGCTATAGCGGGTAAACTTGCCGTCTTTGAAGCGGCCCAGGCCGCCGTCGTAGGTTCCGATCCAGACGACGCCATCGCTGTCCTCGTAGATCGACCGGACGCTATTGCTGGGCAGGCCATCGTGTTCCGTCCATCGGGTAAACTGGCCATCGCGAAGCCGCGTCAGGCCTCCGTACCCGCCGATCCGGATGCCGCCCGGCGATCTCTCCACAATCACGCGGACGTCATCCGCCGCAAGGCCGTCTTGCGCGTCCCTTCGCGGTCTTGATGAATGGCTCGCACGACGGCGCGCTTCGGGAGAGTGGGACCGGCCGGGCTTCCTGAACCGTCCGTCATGGAAGATGCTTAACGCGCCTTGCGTCGCGGCCCAAAAGCGGCCGTCTAGCTGGTGAATTTTTCTCCCTGGAGGCGGCTGAGGCCGGTCTGCCAAGCCCCGATCCAAATGGCCCCGGAACGGTCCTGGCCGATGGGATAAACATTCCTGTCGATCAGGCCTTCTTCCCTCGAATAGACCCGGATGGATTGACTCCGCAACCGGTACAGCCCCTGTCCTTCGGTTGTGAGCCAGAGATTCCCTTCCCGGTCTTCATAGACGGAAGAAAACGAGACGGTCTCAACCCGTCCTGAGAACGAGCGATTGACGGATCGGAGCAAGCGGCCGAGAACAGAGAACGTCCAGGAGTGGCCGTTGCGATCCCGGTAAGCGGCGGTTGCGCCCCGGCCGGCCGTCACAGGCTCGATCTGGGTGCGGCCTTCCCTGATCTGATGCGGGCTTGCTTGCCATCGACGCTTTCCAGCCAGATCGTCCCGTCCCGAATCGCGTGCCGCGCCCCAAATCGACGACGCCGGAAACCCGCGCGGCAGCGGGTACGTGACAAAGCGGCCTGCGATGAAGCAGTGCAGGCCTCTGGGATCCCATCCGCAAAAACCAGGCTTCTCCCAAAGGAACGAAGCAAATTGGATTCTGAGGTCCTGCGGCGTGATATCCACGAACCGGCCGGCCGCCTCGCGCCATTGCGCGATGGCATCGGAGGAGGAAATCCACAAGTTGCCGGACTCATCGCCCGTAATGGCGAGAACGGTGTTGCCCGGGACCCCGTCCTTGGTAGTGTAAGTGGTGAACCGTCCGTTGTGGCGCCGAGTTACGCCGCCGCCTTCGGTGCCGAGCCACAGGTCGCCATTTCTGTCTTCATAGAGCGAACTGAACCGGTTCGAATCGATTCCGGAGGAATTGCTTTTATTGAAGACCGTGAAACGCACGCCCTCGAAGCGGGCCAGGCCATCAAGTGTGGCCAGCCAGAGATACCCGTCCGGGGTTTGACAGATACCGCGAATGATGTTTTGCGGCAGACCGTCGTCCGCCGTCCAAACATCGAACCGGTACTGCGCACCGGCCGGGGAACTGAGGCAAAAACAGGCCAGCAGCCACAATCGACAGAGCGGATTGCAGGGGGCTTTGCCACTCATCGACGGTAGAATACCACGGGCAGGCTCTACCGCGCGGCTTCGATCAGCTTGCGAATGGGCGGCTCGACGCTCAGCAGGAGCTCCGCCTTCGGCTGTTTGGCGCGGTCCAGCAGCGCCCTCTTCTCCGCGATCCAAGCCGCGTCGCGAGGCTGGGTGCTCTGCAGACGATCGAGCGCCTGCAAACCGGCTTCAGCGATAGCCGACAGGTTCTTGGAGATTTCCGCGTCCTCGGCGAGCAGCGCGGAATTCGCCATCACCGGCGGCAGGCGCGCGTGGTTGTCGCGCCACAGGGTCAGCCACTCGCGGATCCGCGGCAGGTCCTCGGCCCCCATCCGGTCCACCAGCGCGGCAAACCGGCGTACGGTTTCGCTGTCGGCCCGCGCCGCATCGATCAGCCGGTTCAACGGGGCAAAAGCGTCATACGGATGCGCCTCTTCGCGCGCATAGTCTTTCACCGGCTCGACCACCTCCGCCAGCGTGCGCACGGGCGCCACCTGACCGCCGCCCGCCAGCCGCGCCAGCATCTTCTCGTATTCCGAGACGTGCGTCAGTCCCAGCCATTCCAGATCGCGGCTGACCGCGCCCAGCCTGCGGTACATGTCCGCCACGTCCGTGACATTTTGCGGCGACCAGAAGCGCTCGGCGATGGCCGCCATGCGCGGCCAGACGCGCGCATCCAGCAACTCCGGAGTCACGAATTCCGACCACATGCAAGCTTCGCCGCCCAGCACGCGCTGCTTCTCGTCCGCGCTGAGATCCGCCGCGCCGTCGCCCAGCGGATCGACGGCGTAGTGATGCGCCGCGGAGTAACCGAGGTCGAGATAATATCCGTTCGACAAGATGCCGCTGACGCCCTGCCGCGCCGCATCGGCCAGCGCTTTCGGCCCGCGCCACGATTGCACCAGGATGTTGTGCGGCATGTCCTTGCTCAGAATCTCGTCCCAACCGATCATCTTCTTCCCGTGCTTTTCCACGATGCCCTGCACGCGGCGCGTGAAATACGCTTGCAGGTCTTCGTTGCCTTTGATTCCGTGCGCGCGCATGAATTTCCGGATGCGCGGGTTGGCATCCCACTGTTTACCGTTCACTTCGTCGCCGCCGATATGGAAATACTCGTCGGGGAACAGTGCGGCCATCTCGCCGATGAATGCGTCCAGGAATTGGTAGGTCTCTTCGCGCGTAGGGTCCATGGCGGGATCGAAGATGCCCCACTGGCGCTCGATCCGATACGGTCCGGGCGCGCTGGCCAATTCCGGATAACCGACAAACCAGGCGGTGGTGTGGCCGGGCATGTCGAATTCCGGAATGACGCGAATCCCGCGATCGCGCGCGTAGGCGATCGCCTCGCGCACCTGATCCTGCGTATAGTATTGGCCATCGGAACCCATTTCCTGCAGCTTCGGGAAGCGTTTGCTTTCGATGCGGAAGCCCTGGTTCTCCGAGAGGTGCCAATGGAACACGTTCAACTTCACGGCGGCCATGCCGTCCAGGGTGCGCTTCACGTCTGCCAGCGGCATCCAGTGGCGCGCGACATCCAGCATCAGGCCGCGCCAGGGGAAGCGCGGGTGGTCCTCGATGGTCACGGCCGGCACGCCGAAACCGGCGGCGTCCAGATCGACCAGTTGCAGAAAGGTCTCCATGCCGCGCAACACGCCGAGCGGATTGGGAGCGTCCAGGCGGGCGCCCAAAGGTGTGACGGTGAGACGGTAAGATTCATCCTCCTGCGCGGACTGTACGGGCGCGCTCGCATGATCGCAATAGACCACCAGCGGCGCGGCGGGAGCATGCACTCCGATGCCGGGCGCCATGGGAATTCCGGTCTTGCGCGCCACGTGCTCCACCAGCCGCGCGGCGGCGGCCTCCAGGCGCGGCTCGCGATATCCGTTCAACTGCACGAATGCGAAGTTGCGGTCGATGCGCAATCGTCCCGCGGCCGGCTGGAGCTTCGCCGGCACGGGCATCAGGTCATGGGCAAACAGAGCGAAAGGGGCCATCAGGAGAATCGGAGCTTTAGGCATCATTACCAGACTACGCCGTTTTCTACCTATACTGTGGGCATCATGAAAATTCTACGGAGAACCGCGATGTTGGGCCTGCTGCTGGCGTTGTGCACGTTGTACATGGTTGCGGCGCCGCCGGCGGCCTTCTATTTGCACGATGGCGATCATGTGGTCTTCTACGGCGATAGCATCACGGACCAGCGGCTGTACACCACGTTCATCGAGACGTACGTGGTCACCCGCTTCCCCCGGATGAAGGTGAGCTTCGTGCACTCCGGAGTGGGCGGCGACCGCGTGAACGGCGGCGGGGCCGGCGCGATCGACGTGCGCCTGCCGCGCGATGTGGTGGCCTACAAGCCGAGCGTGATGACCATCATGCTGGGCATGAACGACGCCAGCTACCGCGCGTTCGATCAGAAGATCTTCGACCAGTATGCCTCCGGATACCGGCACATCGTTCAGAGCGTGAAAGAGGCGCTGCCCGGCATTCGCATCACCGCGATTCAACCCTCGCCGTACGATGACGTGACCCGTCCGCCCACTTTCGAAGGCGGCTATAACAAGGTGCTGGTGCGCTACGGCGAATTCGTGAAAGAGTTGGGCCGCGATGAGAAGCTCGCGGTGGCGGACCTGAACGGGCCGGTGGTGGCGGCGCTGGAGAAAGCCAACAAGCTGGACGCGGAAACTGCCAAGAAGCTGGTACCCGACCGCGTACATCCCGCGCCGGCCGGCCATTTGCTGATGGCCGAAGCGCTGTTGAAGGCGTGGCAGGCGCCGGCCATCGTTACGGCCGTCGAGATCGATGCGGCCGAGCCCGCAGTTACGAGCGTCACTAACACGCAGGTGACCGATCTTGCGGTGGGCGAGCGCATCTCCTGGACGCAAGTGGATGAAGCCCTGCCCATGCCGATCGATACAAGAGACGAAGTGGTGGCGATGGCTCTGCGCGCTTCGGATTTCGTGGAAGCGATGGACCAGGAGCCGCTAAAGGTCACTGGATTGACCGCCGCGCGCTATACCTTGAAGATCGATGACGAAGTGGTTGGCACTTTCACCAAAGAAGAATGGGCCAAGGGCGTGAATCTGGCGACGCTGGCGACGCCCATGGCGAAGCAGGCCGCTGCGGTACACGATCTCACGCTGAGGCACAATGTGGTGCACTTCGCGCGCTGGCGCCAGGTGGAGGTGAATCTGCAAAACGTTGCGGTAGATCCTGCGCACGTGAAGGCGGCCGCGGATGCGCTGGACGCGCTGGAAGCGGATGTTGTCGTGCAGCAGCGCGCCGCCGCGCAGCCTAAGAGCCATCGGTATGAGCTGGTGGCGGAGTGAGCATATGATCGGACCTGTGACTCGCCGGCGATTTCTTTCAACCTGCGGCGCGGCCGCCGCACTGGCCTCCACAAGCGCCGCGCAGCAACGCAAAACGAAAAGTCTGATCCTGGTCACGGCCGACGGCCTGCGGTGGCAAGACCTGTTCACCGGCATCGATCCGCTCTTGATGAATCAGAAGGACGCCGGCATGACCGAGACCGGCGCGCCGGAGTTGCGCGAACGCTTGTGGAAGCCGCAGCCGGAGGAGCGGCGCTTGGCGCTGCTGCCGTATTTCTGGGGCACGCTGGCGCCGGCCGGCGTCGTGCTCGGCAACCTGACCAAGGGCAGCTCCGTGCAGGTGACCAATCGCTATCGCGTGTCGTATCCAGGCTATTCCGAAATCCTGACCGGACGCGCACAGGATGACGTTATTCGCGGTAACGATCCCGTACAGAATCCCACGCCGAGTTTCTTGCAACTCGTGAAGGACCGATGGAAGCTCCCCAAGGAGAAGGTGGCGGTGTTCGCGTCCTGGGACATGTTTCACTACATCGCCGAGAGCACTCAAGGAGGGATCTTCGTGAACGCCGGCTACGAGGCTTCCGCGCTGCCGGCGGACAATCCGCGCGTGGCGGAGTTGAACAAACTGCAAATGCAGGCGCGCTACCTGGACGACAGCGCGCGGCACGATGCCTTCACGTTCGGGCTGGCGATGGAATATCTGAAGAGCGTGCAACCGCGCGTGCTCTACATCGCCTTCGACGAAACCGACGACTGGGCGCATAGCCGCCGCTACGACCGCGTGCTCAACTCCATCCAATTCCTGGACGGCGCGCTACAGGAACTCCGGACGTGGGTACAGGGATCGCCTGCATACCGCGATTCCACCACCTTGATTGTGACTTGCGACCACGGACGCGGCAGCACTTTGGACGACTGGCATGACCATGGCGAAAACGTAAAGGGCGCCGAACAGATCTGGGTTGCGGTGATTGGGCCGGACACGCCGGCCAAGGGAGAAGCCACCAA
>ODAK010004792.1_pt1 | contig 13826 bp, 11 predicted proteins | sample 1539591 | NCBI WGS metagenome assembly ODAK01 (sample SAMEA3539303, study PRJEB22396) | soil metagenome | biome: tundra; feature: field; material: soil | place: USA | collected 2010-05 | depth 0.15 m | reverse complement strand
CGTCGTTGGTGTCCCTGATGATCGCCGGAATGGTAGTGAAGCCGGCCTGCTGCGCGGCCCGCAAGCGACGCTCGCCCATCACGAGCTCATAGCCAGTACCCGCAGGACGAACCACCACCGGCTGCAGGAAGCCGACCTCCCTCAACGAATAGGCGAGCTCGGCAAGTGCGCCTTCTTCAAACACCTGACGAGGTTGCTTCGGGTTCGGCGCGATGTGGTCGACCGGTAGTTCGGCGAACCGGGCGGCGGGCAATGCCACAAGTGGCTGCTCGTCGCCGAGCCGGATCACGTTCGGCTGCGTGTTGGCGATCGCTGTATGTGCCGGATCCGGCCACGTCTGCGCGCCCGCTGGTCTCTCGCGGTCAACGGTCGGGGCGGTGGGAATCAGCGCACCGAGCCCTCGTCCCAAGCCGCCGCGACGCGTACTCATCGTGACTCTCCTTTGGCCGGACCGGTGTCGCTGTGGGCGTCGATGTCTGTGTCGCCGCCGGCACCGCGTTCGGCGATTTCGCGCGCCGCATCCAGGTAGCACAGCGCGCCAGGAGAGGCGGGGTCGTAGGTCATGACCGTCTGCCCGTAGCTAGGCGCCTCGGAGACGCGCACGCTGCGCGGAATGACGGTTCGTAGGACGGTTGTACCGAAATGGGCACGAACGTCATCTGCGACCTGCGATGCGAGCCGTGTCCTGGCGTCATACATCGTGAGCAGGATCGTTGACACCCGCAAATCGGGATTAAGGTGCGATTTCACCAGATCTATGTTGCTGAGCAACTGCCCGAGGCCCTCTAGCGCGTAGTACTCGCATTGGATCGGGATCAGCACTTCCTCGCCCGCTACAAGCGCATTGACCGTCAGCAGACCCAGGGACGGCGGGCAGTCGATGAGCACATAGTCGAAGTCCGCGACGACTTCGGAGAGGGCGCGGCGCAGCCGCGCCTCCCGGGCCACCAACGAAACGAGCTCAATCTCCGCGCCAGCCAGGTCGATTGTCGCGGGTACACACGAAAGCCCCGGGATATCGGGGACGTCGACCATCACGTCGCCGAGCGATTTGCCTTCAATAAGCAGGTCGTAGACCGACGGGATGTCCGCGTGGTGATCGATGCCCAGCGCCGTGGATGCGTTGCCCTGGGGGTCCAAGTCAATAACAAGGACGCGAAGTCCGTGCAATGCCATCGCGGCGGCGATGTTCACCGTCGTGGTCGTCTTGCCGACGCCGCCCTTCTGATTCGCGACCGTGACGATCCTGCGGCGTTCGGGCCGCGGAAAGCTCTCCCCGGTATGGCCGAGGACGCGCATAGCTGTTGCGGTCTGGGTCGCGATCGGCGTCTCGTCAGTCGAGGCGGTCGTGGTTTCACGTGAAACATCGGCCGGCGTGCTGGCGTCCCTCGCGCTGGCCTCGATGGCGTTAACCTGCTCGCCTCCAAGCGACCGAACCGACTCCAAGGCATCGCGTGTTGCACGTGAAACATCGAGCAGAGTCTCCGTGGCGGAATCATTCACGCGGGGATCCTCCGATCACGCGACTCACCTATCGGCCCGCAGGGTAGGTCGGGCACGTCAGCCTAGACCAGGTCACCGCCGCCGAGGAGCCCCCTGCCCAGACCGGCCAAGGCGCAACACCAGGGCGAGCGGATCGGTGGACGGTGGGAACCCGGGCATCTTTGCGGCCTCACCCTCGCACAGTAAACCGTTCGGCTGCCAGGCCGATAGCTCCGCAATCCGCACCCCCGGCAGCAGGCCAGCGCCGTCCGACGTCGACCGCTCCTCGGCCACCGCGAAGACGGCGAGCAGTGCCGCGTCCACGCTCATGCCTGCCCGCTGCACCGCGCTCCACCCATCGCTGACCTCAGCCGCAACGCCGCTGCCTTTCACCGCAAGCAGCTGGCCACCGGCGCGCAGCAGTGGGGCGGCCAAGGCGACAAGCCGGTCCACCGGCGCCACCGCACGTGCGGTGACGATATCGGCCCTCAGTTTTGCGGTCGCGAGCTCGTCCGCACTGGCGCGGCGAGTCTCTACACCGAGCAAGGAGAGATCGCTGCGCACCTCATCCAGGAATACAACGCGCCGCTGCATGGGCTCGACAAGCGTGATCCTCAGATCGGGGCGTGCGATGGCGAGCACGATGCCGGGAAGCCCCGCCCCTGACCCCAGATCCACGACGTGGCTGCCGTGAGGTATCAGCGCGGCGACCGCGACACAGTTCAGGAGGTGTCGAGGCCACAGCCGCGCCGCCTCGCGCGGTCCGATCAGGCCCCGCTCGACCCCCGCGCCGGCCAGCCACCAGGCGTAGCGCATCGCAAGCGGCAAGCTCGCCCCGAAGAGCGCGTCGGCAAGTGCGGGCGGCGGCGGAACCAACGGGGCGGCGCCGTCTTCTGGGCCCGGCGACACGGCGTCTGGGGCCGATGGCAGGCCGTTCCGTGCCGGGACGGCTGGCGGTCTCACGACGGCGTGGTCGTCACGCCTGTGCTGGGAGGACCACGACGAAACGCTGCGGTTCGACGCCCTCTGATTCGCTGCGTAGCCCCGCCCCGGCAATCGCGTCGTGCACGACCTTGCGCTCGAACGCGGTCATGGGAGCCATCTTGACCGGCTCGCCAGTTGCGATCACTTCCTCGGCTGCCTTGGTCCCGAGCACCGTGAGATCGGTACGACGCCGAGCCCGGTGCCCGCCGACGTCGAGCATCAACCGGCTGCGCACGCCGGTCTCGCGCGCCACGGCGAGCCTGGTCAGCTCCTGCAACGCGTCAAGCACAGCTCCCTCGGGGCCCACGAGGTGCCGCAAGCGGTCTCCGATAATCGAGACCACAGCGCGATCGCCTTCGACGTCCATGTCGATATCGCCGTCCGCGTCGATGATATCGAGCAGGCCTTCGAGGTAGTCGGCCGCGACTTCGCCCTCGCGCTCGAGGAGGTCCGCCAGCGTGCGGGGCTCGACGGGTTCGCCTGTAACGGTTGCTTCCGTTACATCGTCCGCCACCGCGTCGTCGGCCGTCGGGGCGTCGTCAAAATCGAGCGAATCGTCGGTCGTACTTGCCACAGGTGGGTCCTCCTGAGATGTGGACGTGCCATCAAAATCAGTGCTGGGCACGGGGCTGCTCGAGCCAGAGCTGCTAGAGACTGAGCTGGGCTCGGTCACCGTGGGCTGCCCGGCCGCTGCGGCCTAGTTCCGGTCCGCTTGCTGCGCGGCGGACGAGTCGCCTGCTGCCGCCTGATCTGCACGGGTGGCGGTGGCGGCGCAGGCGGAGTCGGACCGCGCTTTTTCGCACCCCCGCTTGGGGTATCGCCCGGAGGCGCACCCTTGGTAACGGTGGGCGCAGCCGGAGCGCCACCGGGTGCAATATGCGGCATCGCCTTGATGACGAAGTGCTGTTGACCCAACGACCAGACGTTCGTCGTCACCCAGTAGATCAGCACACCCATCTGGAAGTTCAGGCCGAACAGCGCGAACATCGGCGGCAGGACATACAGCATGATGCGCTGCTGCGACGGCATTGCCGTACCGCTCGCGGCGTTGCGCGCGATCAACTGGCGCTGGGTCAAGAACGTCGTCGAGGCCATGACGAGGATGGCGATGACGGTGACGATCCGCACCGTCGACGGCTCAGCACCGAACGACAGCGCCTTCGACGCTGTCTTGAAGCCGAGAGCGAGCGGGACACCGAAAACCTTGGCGTGACCGGCGGTACAAAGCGTGTCTGGGGACCAGCCGTACTTCGCCGTACCGAAGCCCTTCGGCTTGGTCTGCAGATACGCCGTGCACGCCGCGACGCCCTTGCTGGTCGCGCCCGCCTGGCCGCCGTGCTCGGCGATATAGCGAAGAACGTGGAAAAGCGCGTAGAACACGGGCATCTGCAAAAGCAGGGGGAGACAGCCCATCAGGGGGTTGGCGTTGTGTTCCTTGTAGAGCGCCATGACCTCCTGGTTCATGCGCTCGCGGTCCTTCTTGTACTTGACCTGGAGTTCCTTGACCTTTGGCGCCAGCTCCGACATCGCCCGCTGCGTCTTGATCTGCTTGACGAAAATCGGGAAGAGCAGGATGCGCACGAGCACGGTTAGGAGCAACAGCGACAAGCCCCACGACACGCCGCTCGTCTTGCCGAACAGCGGCGTCAGCACCGAGTGGATCGCCAGGATCACCTTGGTGACAACGACGTACAGAGGGTTCAGGACGTGGGGCACCGGGTGGCTCCTGGCTTGATCACGGACGACGACGGCGGGACGGCAGTGGCTGACCTGGCTGACGTCGCCGGTGGAACGGGATCAACGCCGCCGGGGTTCCAGGGATGGCAGCGGGCAACTCGCCTCGCAGCGAGCCACAACCCTCGAAACCCGCCATGCGTCTGGATCGCCGTGACCGCATACGCACTGCAGCTAGGCGCGAAACGGCATCGCTGGCCAAGAAACGGACTGATGAATCGCCGATAGCCCTCGATCGGGACGACGAGAAGTTGGCCGAACAGCGAAGGCGGGCCTGGTCTCATCGACTCTCACCCTTGGGCATGGGGGCCTGACCAGGCCGAGTGTGGGGCGCCTGACCAGGCCGAGTGTGGGGCGCCTGACCAGGCCGAGTGTGGGGGGCCTGACCGAGAGTGCGCGCGATCGCCGCGTCGAGATCTGCTCCGAGTTCGCGCCCAGAGGATCCGGCCGCAGCCGGCAACGCGCGCACGACCAGCCGAGCCCCGGGCGGTAGCTGGGCAAGCCGATCGGCGCTCAAATGCTGGAGTTGGCGACGCACTCGATTGCGCACAACCGCGCCGCCGACCTGACGCCCGACCACGAAGCCAGCTCGTGGAGCGGTATTGCCGCCGTCACCGGACTCGAGACCAGCTTCGGGGAGGGCTAGATGGACGACGAGCCGGAGACGAGCCGCCCGCCGGCCCATCCGCATCGTGGCGGTGAACTCGGAGCGCTGGCGCAGCCGGGACGCGGCCGGAAGCACGGGAATTCGCGGTTCCGGGCGACGTCAGGCCGAAAGGCCCTGACGGCCCTTCCGACGACGGGCAGCGAGGATCGCACGACCGGCGCGGGTGCGCATGCGCAGCCGAAAGCCGTGGGTCTTGGCGCGCCGGCGGTTGTTCGGCTGGAACGTGCGCTTGCTCACTCGAGGGCTCCAAGAAAAGGTCGAGTACGGCCGGGGCTTGAGAAAGGGAGTGCGGGCCGCAGGTCAGAAGGAACTCCTACGGTACGGGCCCACCGCCGACAGGGTCAAACGTGGTTCGCCCACTTCGCGACGGCTCAGTCGTCCCAGGGGACACAGGCAGTAGTAGTAACGGCTCAAACTGTGGAGAACGCCTTGAAGCACAAGGCGGCACGCTGTTAGCGTCCCACGGGCCGACCCTCATTGCTGTGAACCGATGATCTTCAGACATGATGCGGTGCAGCGCGCGAACACAGTGCTGCGTACACAGGTTGTGGACGACAGTGTGGACGAACGACCGCTTGACATTGACGAATACCCGCAATAGTGCACAAATCCACCGCGAGACTGCTTCGTCTGCTGTTAGTGGCTTGCCAGTGAGAGGGGTGCGCGTGTCCGCCCCATACGAGAACGGCACACAAGAGAACGGCCCCGAGCTGGCGGCGCTGTGGGCTCGCACGCTGGAGCGGCTCGCCGGCCAAAGCGAGGTGACCCCACAGTTCCAGGCATGGCTGTCACTGACCCGGCCGATCGCATTAGTTGAGGACACGGCTGTTCTGGCCGCGCCACACGACTTCGCGAAGGATGTGCTCGAGAGCCGGTTGCGGCCGGCGCTGACCGCGGCGCTCGCCGCCCAGATCGGCCGCGAGGTGCGGGTGGCCGTGACGGTCGAGGCCCTGACCGCCGAACCGATGAGCGTCGAGCCGGACGCCGAGGCGACCGATCGCCGGTCGGACTCCCAGCAGGGTGGGGTCACGGGCGGGGGTAGCGACGGCGGCAATGTCGACGGCGGCATGACGAGAACCGGCGAATCGCCGCGAACACGTCGTGAAGACGCGCCCCGCGACCATGACCGATCCACCCAGTCAGGTGGGCACGAGCACCAGCCGGCGCGCTCGCACCTGGGCACCGGCCGCGAGTTGGGTGGGCGGCGGGAGATCGAACCCGCGCGGCTCAACCCGAAGTACACGTTCGAAACCTTCGTGATCGGGGCCAGCAATAGATTTGCCCATGCGGCGGCCGTGGCAGTCGCCGAAGCCCCGGCCAAGGCATACAACCCGCTGTTCATCTACGGGGAGTCTGGGCTTGGCAAGACGCACCTGCTGCACGCGATCGGGCACTATGCGATGGGTCTTTTCCACGGCGCCAGAGTGCGTTACGTCAGTTCGGAAGAGTTCACCAACGACTTCATCAACTCCATCCGCGACGGCAAGGCCGAGGGTTTCCGCCGCCGTTACCGCGAAGTCGACGTACTGCTCGTCGACGACATCCAGTTCTTGGAGAATAAGGAGCAAACGCAGGAGGAGTTCTTCCACACGTTCAACACCTTGCATAACGCCAACAAGCAGATCGTGATCTCAAGCGACCGTCCCCCCAAGCAACTGGTAACCCTCGAGGATCGCCTTCGGAACCGATTTGAGTGGGGCCTGCTCACCGACGTTCAGCCACCCGAACTTGAGACCAGGATCGCGATCCTGCGGAAGAAAGCAGCGCAGGAGCGGCTCAACGTCCCAAACGACGTCATGGAATACATCGCAAGCAAAATCGCGAGCAACATCCGCGAGCTCGAGGGAGCGCTGATCAGGGTCACGGCATTCGCAAGTCTGAACCGGCAGGGAGTCGATCTATCGCTGGCAGAGGTCGTCTTGAAAGACCTCATTCCCGACAGCCAAGGACCAGAAATCACCGCAGCAACGATCATGGGAGCCACCGCCTCGTACTTCGGGATTTCGCTCGAGGACCTCTGCGGCTCCTCCCGCAGCCGAGTGCTCGTGACCGCCAGGCAAGTCGCCATGTACCTGTGTAGGGAGTTGACCGACCTGTCACTGCCGAAGATCGGTCAGCTCTTCGGCGGCCGCGACCACACGACGGTCATGCACGCTGATCGAAAGATCCGGTCGTTGATGGCCGAGCGGCGATCGATCTATAACCAGGTCACCGAGCTCACCAACCGCATCAAATCCCAGGCGAAGTAGATGAACAGTTGCGCCACGCATTCGGCCCCTCGAGGCAACCTGTGTTTCCGCTGGGACGACTGTGCACAGCCTGGGGACAAACTTGTGGACCGGAGGGTGATTCCGGTGGGCGAGCCCCCCGTCGCGTGGGACGAAGTGTGGGCGGGCCGCGCTACGATCGCGCCAGTCCCCAGGCTGTCCACCTATAGGGCGCTGTCATCCACAGGGTTGCCACCGCGGAATTCAGGACCTGACCTGCGCGAACGGCGCTTTTCCACAGTGTCCACAGCACCGATGACGACTTCCTTGAGACAAGGATTAGTAATGACACAAGCCGTAAGGGGTCAGTGGGAGCCAGCATGAGATTTCGGGTAGAGCGGGACGTTTTCGCTGAGGCGGTCGCTTGGGCCGCACGGAGCTTGCCGGTTCGGCCTCCCGTCCCGGTACTCGCCGGATTGCTGCTTGAGGTCAGCGACTCCCCGGCCGGCCTGGCTCTGTCCAGCTTCGACTACGAGGTATCCGCCAACGCACAGATCGACGTCAGTGCCGCGGAGGCTGGTCGGGCGTTGGTCTCAGGTCGGCTGCTGGCCGAAATCAGCCGGAGCCTGCCGGCGCAGCCAGTCGACGTTTCGATCGAGGGCACCCGGGTGGTCGTCTCGTGTGGCAGCGCGCGTTTCACCTTGCCGACATTGCCGGTCGATGACTATCCCGCGCTTCCGGAAATGCCAACGACCGCAGGCACAATCGGCGCCGACGTCTTCGCGGCGGCCGTTTCGCAGGTGGCGATTGCCGCTGGCCGCGATGACACGTTGCCCGTGCTCACCGGCGTCCGAATTGAGATCGAGGACGATCGGGTCACATTGGCCGCGACCGATCGCTACCGCCTGGCGGTTCGTGAGCTGCGTTGGCAGCCGGAGCGCGCCGGTCTGTCGATCGTTGCCTTGGTGCCCGCGCGCACCCTCGCCGACACCGCGAAGGCGCTCGTCGGTGGAGCCCAGGTCACGGTGTCGCTGTCGGCCAGTGGCTCTGGTGAGGGTCTCATTGGTTTCTCTGGTCGCGGCGCCGCGGCGCAAACCGGCCAGCGACGCACGACGACCCGGCTGCTCGACGGTGAATACGTAAAGTACCGGTCGTTGTTGCCCGACGACTCGGCCGCGCACGTTCTCCTTGAGACAGCCAGCTTCGTCGAGGCGGTCAAGCGGGTGTCCTTGGTCGCACCCCGCAATACGCCGGTGCGGCTGACCTTCACCGATGATCAGGTCACCCTTGAGGCTGGCACGACCGACGATGCGCAGGCGCTGGAGTCACTCGACGCGAAGTTCGTCAGTCGCGACGGGTCGACCGAAGAGTTCTCGATTGCGTTTAACCCGACCTACCTACTCGACGGGCTCGGCGCGGTCGAAGGTGAGACCACTCGCATCGACTTCACCTCGCCGACCAAGCCCGCCGTCCTCCGTAGCAGCAAGGAAGCAGATGCGTCCTCGGGCGATGACTACCGCTACCTGCTGATGCCGGTCCGCCTGTCAGGATGATTCCGTCGGCCCGACGTCCCACGTAAGCAGCCTCAGCGCCCGACGTTCCGACGCCGGAAAAGTGCGGCGTAGGTTCAGTACACGGATATCGGCACCTGGACGCGGAGGTTTCGCATGGCAGCAACCGACTTCGAGATCGGTCTTATCGGTCTCGGCAAGATGGGCGGGTTCATGCGCGAGCGCATGCGCCAGGGCGGCATCACGGTCGTCGGATACGACCGCAACCAGGAGATCAGTGATGCCAAGTCGCTTGCGGATCTGGTCTCGAAACTGAGTGCTCCGCGCAAAGTCTGGGTGATGGTGCCCGCCGGTGATGCGACGCGGCAAACCATCGACCAACTCGGTGGCCTTCTTGACGCCGGCGATGTCGTGATCGACGGCGGTAACTCGAAGTACACCGATGACCTGGTGCACGCGGCGAAGTTGGACGAGAGCGGAATCGGCTTCGTCGACGCAGGCGTTTCAGGCGGCGTGTGGGGCTTGAAGAACGGCTACGCGCTTATGGTCGGCGGCGACGACGCCCACGTTTCTCTTGTGCAGCCTGCATTCGACGTCCTGAAGCCGGCCGGCGAGTTCGGGTTCGTGCACGCTGGCGGTGTCGGTGCCGGCCACTTCGCCAAGATGGTCCACAACGGCATCGAGTACGGAATGATGCAGGCCTATGCCGAGGGCTACGAACTCCTCGCCGCGGTCGACACGGTCAACGACGTGCCGGCGATATTCAAGAGCTGGCGCGAAGGCACCGTCATTCGCTCATGGTTGCTCGACCTTCTCGACAACGCCCTAAGTGCCGACCCCAAGCTGGAAACGGTCAAGGGCTATGCCGAAGACTCCGGTGAGGGCCGCTGGACCATCGAGGCCGCGATCGACCATGCAGTTCCGTTGCCGGTCATCACCGCGTCGTTGTTCGCGAGGTTCTCGTCGCGTCAAGACGAATCGCCAGCGATGAAGGTTGTCGCGTCGCTGCGCAACCAGTTCGGTGGTCACGCGATTGTGCCGGAGACGGCCGCCGGCTCCACGCGCAGCTGAGTCGTGCATCTTGCACATCTGTCACTGGTCGACTTCCGGTCGTACGCCTCGGTAGAGCTGCCACTCAAGGCCGGCGTGACCGCGTTCTTAGGTCCGAACGGTCAGGGCAAGACGAACCTGGTCGAGGCCGTTGGGTATCTCGCGACCCAGGGCAGCCACCGGGTCGCCGGCGATACGCCGCTGGTACGCAGCGGTGCATCGCGTGCAGTCGTACGTGGCCAGGTCATGCGCGACGGCCGGTCGTTACTTGTCGAGCTGGAAATCAATCCGGGCAAGGCAAATCGGGCCAGGGTCAACGGCGCACCGGTGCCTCGGCCCCGCGATGCGCTCGGGCTGATTCGCACGGTCGTGTTCGCGCCCGAAGACCTTGCGTTGGTCAAGGGAGATCCGTCGGATCGCCGGCATTTCCTTGACGACTTGCTCGTTGCACGCGCGCCGCGGCTGGCCGGCGTTCGAGCTGACTACGACCGTGTGCTCAAGCAGCGAAACGCACTGTTGAAGACGGCAGGGCTCTCTCGCCGAACGGGCGGACCCGATCTGCGCACTCTCGACGTCTGGGACACCCACCTGTCGAACGCGGGCGGCGAACTTCTTGCCGCGCGGCTCGGACTGATCGAGGAGTTGCGGCCGCTGGTCGAGAAGGCTTACGCCACGGTTGCCATGGGCGATGGTCGCTCGGTGCCTGTCGGGATCGAGTACCAGAGCTCCCTTGGCGATCGAGTTGATCCCCGATGCAGCCGCGTTGGCCACCGCGCTCGGTGCAGCACTGGCCGGCGTCCGGTCTGAAGAACTCGACCGTGGCATCACGCTTGTCGGTCCGCACCGCGACGAGCTTGTTCTGAAGCTGGCTGAGCTACCGGCCCGGGGCTATGCAAGCCACGGGGAGTCATGGTCGCTGGCCCTTGCCTTGCGCCTGGGTTCGTACGACCTGCTGTGCGCGGACGGCGGTGAGCCGGTGCTGATTCTCGACGACGTGTTCGCAGAGCTCGATGCCGACCGCCGCGAGCGGCTCGCGGAATTCGTCGCGCCGGCGGAGCAGGTCCTGGTCACTGCTGCCGTGCCGGCGGACGTCCCAGAGATACTGGCTGGTGGCCGAGTCGACGTGCTGAATGGCGAGGTGCGACGTGTCCGCTGACGAGTTCCCGGAGGCCTCGGACGGCCCCGACTCCGTTGCTGACGTCACGGACGGAGTGGACGCCGAGCCAGCCGTGATCCGGCCGCTTTCTGGCATCGACCTGGCGCGAGCTGCGTTAGCGCGGTCTCGCCAAGAGGCTCGAGCGCGCGGCAGCGCCGTGCCGACGAAACGGAACAAGGGCGGTCGGGCCCCGGTCGGAAGCGCGCGACGCGACGCCGGCGACCCCGAGTTGCTCGGCGAGACCTTGTCGCGATTGCTCGTCGAGCGCGGGTGGGACGTGCCCGCCGCGGTCGCCGGGGTCACCGAGCGGTGGGCCGAAATTGCGGGCGCCGACCTGGCAGATCATTGCCGGCCGGAAAGGTTCGATGCGGGTGTCCTCAACCTGATCGCCGAGTCGACGGCGTGGGCTACGCAGGTCCGGATGCTGGTGCCACGACTGCACCAGCGGATCGACGACGTCATCGGCGCCGGGGTGGTGACCAGGATTGAGGTGCGCGGTCCGAGCGGCCCAGATTGGCGTCGCGGGGCGCTAAGGGTTCGTGGTCCCGGCCCTCGCGACACCTACGGGTAGCGCGCCGACATCGGCCGTCCGGGCAAGGGCCGAAAGACCCTTGTGGGAGCCAGGTCAGGTACGGGGATCCACAGGCATAGGAGTTCGCGTCACTGAGTCACAGCTAGGGCCCCGCAGGGCCCGTTTCTATGCTCAGATCGACTACAATGCACAACACTCCCCGAACCGCAGCGGCCCTGCAGCGGTTCTGTACGCAAGCACGCTGGTGGGGAGCGGCAGGAGGCAACCGCACTCGTGACTCAAGAGGCAGTCATCCCAGAAGATCTTGACCCTGCCGAGATTGTCGAGCCCGAGTACAACGCCGGCTCGATCACTGTGCTCGAGGGCCTCGAAGCGGTCCGCAAGCGGCCCGGCATGTACATCGGCTCGACCGGCGAGCGCGGCCTGCATCACCTGGTCTACGAGGTCGTCGACAACTCCGTCGACGAGGCGCTGGCCGGCCACTGCGACACGATCGACATCGTGCTCCAGGCGGACGGCGGGGTGCGGGTGTCCGATAACGGTCGCGGCATCCCGGTCGATGAGGTGGCGAGTGAGAAGAAGCCGGCCGTTGAGGTTGTCCTGACCGTTCTGCACGCCGGCGGCAAGTTCGGCGGGGGTGGCTACAAGGTCTCCGGCGGCTTGCACGGCGTCGGGGTCTCCGTCGTCAACGCCCTGTCGTCCCGGCTTGAGGTCGAGATTAAGCGCGATGGGTACGTCTGGTGGCAGACCTACCTGATCGGCGTCCCGACTGGTCCTCTCGTACGTGGCGAAGAGACGTCCGAGACCGGCACCATCATCACGTTTTGGGCCAACACCGACATCTTCGAGACCACCGACTACAACTTCCAGACGCTCTCCAACCGGTTCCGCGAGATGGCCTTTCTGAACAAGGGTCTGACCTTGCGCCTGCGCGACGACCGTCCAGGCCAGCACACCGAGGGCGACGAGGACGATATCGGGACCATTGACATCGAGGCTGATCCTGCCGAGGTGACCTATCGCTACGACGGCGGGTTGGTCGACTACGTCGAGTACCTCAACACGTCGAAGGAGCCTGCGCACCGCAGCATCATCGCGTTCGAGTCGAGCGAGGCGAATGCGATGACCCTCGAGCTGGCGATGCAATGGAACACCAGCTACACCGAGTCGGTGCATACGTTTGCGAACACGATCAATACCCATGAAGGCGGCACGCACGAAGAGGGATTTCGCGCGGCGCTCACGACGCTGGTCAACAAGTTCGGCGAGGACTGGGGCCTGATCAAGAAGAAGGAAGACCGGCTCTCCGGTGAGGACGTCCGCGAGGGTCTCACCTGCATCGTGTCGGTGAAGCTCACCGATCCGCAGTTCGAGGGTCAGACCAAGACCAAGCTCGGCAACACCGAGGTCAAGGGGTTCGTGCAGACGACCTGCAACGACAAACTCGGCGAGTGGTTCGAGAAGAACCCGACCGAAGGCAAGGAGATCGTCCGCAAGGGCATCCAAGCTGCGAGTGCGCGTGTTGCCGCGCGCAAGGCACGAGACTTAGCGCGCAATCGCAAGGGCCTTCTCGGCGGTGGTGGGTTGCCTGGCAAGTTGATCGACTGCCAGTCATCGCACCCCGAAGAGTGCGAGGTCTTCATCGTCGAGGGCGACTCCGCCGGCGGTTCTGCGCGCCAGGGTCGCGACCCGCGCACCCAGGCGATCTTGCCGATTCGCGGAAAGATTCTGAACGTCGAGCGCGCGCGCATAGACCGCGTGTTGCAGAACACCGAGGTCCAAGCCGTCATCTCGGCACTCGGCACTGGCGTGCACGATGAGTTCGACATCGACAAGCTTCGCTACCACAAGATCGTGGTCATGGCCGATGCTGACGTCGACGGGCAGCACATCCGCACACTGTTGCTGACATTGCTGTTCCGCTACATGAAACCACTCGTCGAGGCTGGTCACATCTATCTCGCGCAGCCTCCGTTGTATCGGTTGAAGTGGTCTAACGGCACGCCCGAATACGCGTACACCGAACGCGAAAGAGAAGGGCTGGTTGCGGCCGGCTTCGAGGCTGGGCGCAAGTTACCGAAGGACGGCATCCAGCGTTACAAGGGACTCGGTGAAATGAACGCCGAAGAACTGTGGAGCACCACGATGGATCCGAACCAACGCGTGCTCTTGCAGGTCAGCATCGATGACGCGCTACGAGCCGATGAGATCTTTTCCATTCTCATGGGCGAGGACGTCGAGCAGCGGCGGTCTTTCATTCAACGCAATGCCAAAGACGTCCGCTTCCTCGACATCTAGCCCAGGTCTAGTTTCGGCTTCCGCTTTCGTGAGCCTGTGAGGACACCATGAGCCAGGACACCACGCTGCCACCTCCGCCCAACCATGGCCGGATCGAGCCGGTCGACCTGCAGGGCGAGATGCAGCGCAGTTACCTCGACTACGCGATGAGCGTCATCGTCGGACGCGCGCTGCCCGACGTCCGCGATGGATTGAAGCCGGTGCA
>ODAK010004791.1_pt1 | contig 13826 bp, 13 predicted proteins | sample 1539591 | NCBI WGS metagenome assembly ODAK01 (sample SAMEA3539303, study PRJEB22396) | soil metagenome | biome: tundra; feature: field; material: soil | place: USA | collected 2010-05 | depth 0.15 m | reverse complement strand
ACCATGTGGAATGCGGGACCCGAAGAAGCCCGCATGATCGAGGTGATCACGCCGTCAGGATTTGAAAACTTCTTTCGCGAACTCGCCGAGATGATCGAGTCGGGGCCATCCGACCCAGCTTCTGTTGCAGCTCTCGGCACCTCCTACGGCCTGTTCTTCGACCCGACGTGGGTACCAGAGCTCATGGAGAAGTACGGGCTCAACTCCCCGTTCGGATAGGCAGCCCAGAATCACCGGCCCGGGAGCCCATCGAGGATCAGGTTGAGGCCGAACTCGAACTCCTTGCCGAAGTCGTAGCCGGGCTGCATGACGTGTTGCACGGTGAACTCGAACAGATACGGGTAATCGTCAACGGGAAAATGCTTCATCATCGAACCAGCGACCTCGGCGACTGTCTCTGGTCCGTTGATCGGCAGCGCATACTCCGACAGCGCGAATCCGTAGACGTAACTGTCGATGAGCGCGAACGCGTGTGCCGTTTGTTCGACGGAGAAACCGCCCTCCCGCAGGCTGCCGATCACAGCGTTGTGATGGCGCAGGGTCGCGGGGCCAGGGTTGGTGCGCGACTGCAAGAGCGCGGTAGCCCACGGGTGGCGCCGCAACACCTGACGGGCCGAGTTCGCGCGCCGCGCCATCTCCACCCGCCACGGACCGCCGGCCACCGGTAGGTCGATCTCCGCGAACACGAGATCGACGATGGCATCGAGGATCTCGTCCTTGCTGGCGACGTAGTAGTACACCGACATGGGCTTGACACCGAGCGACTGAGCAAGGGTTCGGATCGTGAGGGCACCAATGCCTCCCGCGTCCGCGACCGCCATCGCGCCGCGCAGGACCCGATCTCGGCTCAGCGGCACGCGTTCCGCAGGAGCGTCTTCCGTCGACGTCAAGATCTGCTCCCAACTGCTAGCGCTTTAGTACTTAGTACTATACAGTCCCATACTAAGTACGAACCAGCAGCCACGCAGCACCGAATCGAGAGAGCAGGCGGTCATGGCAGTCAACGTGCACGAGACCCAGACGGACGGCGATGTGCGGCGTCCGGAGACACCAGAAGGCACAATGCGCGCCATTGTCCAGAACGAGTACGGCACGGCGGACGTGTTGCGTCTTGCCGAGGTCGACATCCCCAGCCCGACCGCCAATCAGGTGCTCCTCCGGGTCCGTGCCGCTGGTCTCGATCGCGGCGCGTGGCACGTGATGACCGGCAAGCCGTATGCCGTTCGGCTCTTCTTCGGACTCCGGAAACCGAAGAACCCCGGCACGGGTCAAGAAGTCGCCGGCACGATCGTCGCGACCGGTGCCGCAGTCACGAGGTTCGCCGTCGGTGACGAAGTGTTCGGCATCGCCCGAGGCGCCTTCGCGGAGTACGCCGTTGCTAGCGAGGACAAGCTGGCTATGAAGCCGCATGACCTCACCTTCGAGCGCGCGGCAGTGGTTGCGGTCTCGGCGTTGACGGCGCTCCAAGCGACTCGCGATGTCGGTCGCGTGCAGTCGGGACAGAAGGTGTTGATCGTCGGCGCTTCGGGCGGTGTTGGCAGTTACGCCGTCCAGCTGGCAAAGGCACTTGGCGCCGAGGTCACTGGCGTGTGCAGCACCGCGAAGCTCGATCTGGCGCGATCGCTTGGTGCCGACCACGTCATCGACTACACGCGCGACGACTTCGCCGACGGCACCCACCGATACGACCTGATCCTCGACATTGCAGGAAACGCCGCCATCTCGCGGCTGAGGCGTGCGCTCACGCCGACCGGGACAGCGGTCATGGTCGGCGGGGAAGAGGGCGGCAGGTTGACGGGGGGAATCGACCGGCAGTTGCGTGCGCGCATCGTCTCGATGTTCGTCCGGCAGCGGCTGACCGGCCTCCTCTGCAAGGAGCGTTTCAGCGACCTCGAATTCCTTGCCGAACTCATCGCAGCGGGCGAGCTCACGCCGAGCGTCGGCACGACTTACCCGCTCGACCAGGTGCCGCAGGCCATGCGCGATCTTGAACGCGGATCCGTACGCGGTAAGGTCGCGATCGCTGTCTGAGCGTTTGCGGAGAGTCCGGGCTGCCACTGCTGTGACGTGTCCCTACCTCGACTAGCGTGGGAATCGAGCGCCTCCGATGGGCGTGTGCGATTGCGGACACGAACGAAGGATGCGCGTGGTTGCCGAAAATGGGGGATTGCTCGAAATCGACGGGCTGACTCGTCGGTACGGGACCCTCGTGGCACTTGATGGTCTGTCGTTCTCTGTGCAAGCGGGTCAGGTCGTCGGTTTCTTGGGTCCGAACGGCGCCGGTAAAACGACCACGATGCGCGCCGTCTTCGGACTGACCGATCTGGACTCCGGCGAAGTCAGGTGGAACGGCGCCAAGGTCGATCAGCCCACGCGACGTCGGTTCGGCTACATGCCCGAGGAGCGTGGTCTGTACCCGGGGATGCTCGTGGGGGATCAGGTCGAGTACATGGGTCGGCTGCACGGTTTGACTGCCACGGAAGCCCAAGCTTCAACGAAGATGTGGCTTGAGCGTCTCGGCGTTGCCGATCGGGCTGGCGGCAAGGTCGACGTGCTCTCGCATGGAAATCAGCAACGCGTCCAACTGGCGGCCGCTCTGGTCCACGAGCCCGAGGTGATCGTGCTCGACGAACCCCTGTCCGGACTGGATCCAACCGGTATCGATGACATCGGCGCTGTTCTCGTCGAGCGCGCAAATGCCGGCTGCTGCGTGTTGTTCTCCAGCCATCAACTGGACCTCGTCGAGGATCTCTGCGAGTCGGTGACGATCATCGACCACGGCAAGCTCGTGGTGAGTGGTCGCGTGGACGATCTCGCTAGCAGTGGCCAGCGACGGTTGGTCGTGCGTGTGGACGGCGAGCGCGACGCCGCGTGGGCGAGGAATCTCGCGGGCGTGGTCGTGTCCGAAGTCAACGGTGGTGAAGCGCGTTTGGTTCTTGACGAATCGATCGACAGCGATGTCGTGCTGAGGGCGGCCATGGCAGCTGGCAGGGTGACTGAGTTCAGCTTCGCGCGTCGACGTCTCTCAGAAGTGTTCCGCGAGGCACTGGCATGAAGCCCTTCATCGTCCTGGCGGCCGTGGTGGTGTTCGTCGCGGTCAGGCTGACGTTTCGTTACCGGCGTCGCCGCCCCCACGCATCGACGTCGCAGGAGCCACCGACGCCGTCCGCCACCTCATCGAAACCGCCGCGGCGTTCGTTGCTGGTGAGTCTGTTCGGCGATACAGGGCTTGTGGCACAACGCGAGGTGCGCGAACGGATCCGGGGACGCGTGTTCCAAGTCGGGACGGCGATCATCCTGCTCGTCGTTGTCGCCGCCATCGTGATCCCGGTCCTCACCCGGAGTAAGACCCAACCAGAACGGGTCGGCGTGGTCGGCGCACTCTCCGCATCGCTGCGCACCCCTGTCGAAGCAGCGGCCCACGCGATCGGCACGACCATGACGTTCGTATCCGAGCCCGACCAATCGGCCGCCGCCGCTGACCTTCGGTCAGGCAAAGTCGATCTGGTGATCGTCGATGCGAAGCAAGTGGTCGTCGCCACGGCAATCAGTGCGGGCGATACGTCCACTACCGCGCAGCTAGCGGGCGCGGCCGCCCAGACCCTCGGAACGGCCGTCGCCTTCGAGGCGGCGGGGCTGACCGCGGCTCAAGCCGACGGCATCAGCCACGCGAAACCGGTGCCACTCGTCGGCCTTCGACCAGCACCAACCGGACACCACAAGAACTCGCCGGCGTCCGTGGTCAGTTTGATCCTGGTCTTCGTCATGCTGTCGCAGTACAGCGGCTGGATTCTGACCGGAGTCGTCGAGGAGAAGACCAGCCGAGTTGTCGAGGTGCTCCTCGCTGCGTTGCGTCCAGCGCAGCTGCTCGGCGGCAAGGTGCTCGGGATCGGCCTGGTGGCCGCCGCTCAAGCAACCGCGCTGGTGGCCGTCGCACTCGGGTTGTCCGAGGCCGTGGGCTCCGACCTGTTGCACGGTACCGGACCGATCACGGTGCTCGTCGCCTTGCTGTGGCTCGTGCTCGGTTATGCCTTCTACTGCTGGGTCTACGCCGCCGCCGGCTCGACCGTCGAGCGCCAAGAACAGGTACAGAGCCTGGCGTTTCCGTTGACGATTCCAGTGATTATCGGGTACGTCGTCTCGCTGACCGCGGCTACGTCAGGTAGCCCGAACACCTTCGTCGATGTGCTTGCCTACCTGCCCCCGACCGCGCCCTTCGCGATGCCAACCCTTGTCGGCCTCGGTGCCGCAACCTGGTGGGAGTTCACCATCTCGGTTGTCGTGAGTATCGCCAGCACCATCGCCATCGCGCGCCTCGCGACGTCCGTCTACCGGCGAGCGATACTGCGGACCGGGCGGCGCGTCCGCATCCGTGAACTCAGGCCTGCGAAGCCATCCGCTTCACCGCGAACATCGTGAGCACTGGCGCGACGGCCGCAGAAATGCACGACGTGTTTCAGTAGTCAAGCCTACTTGGGGGCCCTTGGGGTAGCCGGCACGACTGTGCAATCGGCGCTGGGGAAGAACACCGCTTCCTTGCCGTCCTGCCATCTCACGTCGTAGGGCGGAGTCCCACCTTCGCCGTGGATCTGGGTGATGACCCCGTGGCGTTCGTGGTCGCCGACGCGCCGGGTATGGACGATGAGTTCGTCACCAATGTTCGCTTGCATCTTCGCCCTCCTCTTGCTGTCAATACCCAGGAACGGTACGGACGACGCAACGATCGGCCGACGTTGGCCCGCCCGCGAGAGGCGAAGGTCCCGCCGGGACGGACGAACGACACCTACGGCACCATGTCCGCGACGACCGTGAGGTCGAGGAACTCGGGCGGACCGTCGAAGATCTCCACCATCATCGTCTGTGCGGACCTCAATGCCTCCTGGCGGGCCGGATCCCGCTCGCGGGCGCGAGCGTGTTCCTCACTCTCGAAGACGACCATGACGTAGAACTCACTCGGGTCGTTCTGCGCATGCATCAGCGTGGTCCGGATCAACCCAGAACCCGTTTGCTCGACTGCGGCGAACTGCTGGAACAGTGCCGGCAGGCCAGCGCGGGATTTCGGCGCTACGCGTTGACGAAGTCGGCCACCTGAGTGAGCCGGAAGCTGTTGCCCGACGGGTCGCGGAATCCTGCATCGATTCCGTAGGGGCGTTCCTCCGGCACCTCGGTGAACTCCACGCCACGTGCGCGCAGGCTCTCGTACGATGCCCGACAGTCATCCGTGGTGAGAAATACCGTGCCGGCGAATCCCTTGGCCATCAACTCGCGGACCTCGTCGGCAGTCTGCTCGTCCATCACCGGCGCGCCGGGAATCGCCATCAACACGATGGCGAAATCTGGCTGGTCCACCGGACCAACGGTCAGCCAGCGGAAGCCGCCCATCTCCGGCAGGGTGACGTCGGAGCGGACTTCCATGCCGAGCTTCTTCGTGTAGAAGGCGAGCGCCTCGTCCTGGTCATGCACCCACAGCTGAGTGTTGGCGATCTTGTACATGTCGTCCTCCGGGATCGGGTTTCTGTGTACCCGACGCTACTGACGGAGAAGCTGTCCCGTCTTCTCGAAACGTGCGCAACAGTGGCCGGCTGTGGGCGCGCACCACACACGCAGGCACCCGCGCGAAGGCGGCCGCCGGCGGGAAGGATGCGCGATACGCCGTGGGAGTGGTGCCGAACATGCGCCCGAAGCTCGTCGTGAAGGAGCCGATACTCGATAGTCCGACTGCGATGCAGATGTCGGCGACAGAGTTGTCGGTAGTGCGCAGTAGCGCAGAGGCTCGTTCGAGGCGGCGAGTCAGCAAGTATGCGTGTGGTGACTCACCGAACGCTTTGCGGAATGCTCGGCTGAAATGCGCCGGGGAGAGCCCTGCGGCTGTTGCGAGCGCAGCCACATCGAGCGGCTCGGCATACCGTGCGTCGGCCAGATCCTTGGCGCGCAACAAGTGTCGGGCAATCGGTATCTGAGGCATCAGTGCGACTGTGAATCAGACGACATTCACGGCAGCCTGACGTGCGCACGGCTGAGTTCGTCGATCGTCCGCACGCCCAGCAGTTGCATGGTGCGGCGTATTTCACGCGACAGAATCTCCACTGCACGGTCGACGCCGCGTTCGCCACCCGCCATGAGGCCGTACAGATACGCGCGGCCGACGAGGGTCGCTCCGGCGCCAAGGGCAAGTGAGGCCACGATGTCTGCGCCGGCCATGATGCCGGTGTCGGTCCACACCTCGGTGCGATCGCCGACTGCATCGAGAACATCGGGGATCAAGCGGAGCGGCACCGGCGCCTTGTCGAGTTGCCGCCCGCCGTGGTTCGACAGCACCACGGCATCCGCTCCCGCGTCGACGACTCGGCGCGCGTCGTCGACGGTCTGAATGCCCTTGATGATGAGCGGCCCGTCCCAGAAGGAGCGCAACCATTCGAGATCGGCGATCGTCATCGACGGATCGAACAGCGCGTCGATCAGGTCGGCCACGGTGCCGCCGGACTCGGTGAGAGAAGCGAACGTGAGCGGAGCAGTGGTGAGCAGATTGATCCACCACGCGGGGTGCGTCGCCCCATCGAGAACAGTCCTCATCGTGAGCGCGGGCGGGATCGAGAACCCGTTGCGCGCATCACGCAGCCGCGGGCCTGCGACCGGCACATCGACCGTGAGCATCAGCGCCTCGAATCCGGCCGCCTTCGCGCGGCTCATCAGATCCTCCGCGGCGGCCCGGTCTCTCCACACGTACAGCTGAAACCACTTGCGCGCATCAGGCGCGGCCGCGGCGACGTCTTCAATCGACGTGGTGCCCATCGTTGACAGCGCGTAGGGAATGTCACGGCGCGCGGCAACTCGCACTACCGCGCGCTCACCCTCGTGATTCATGAGCCGGGTGAAGCCCGTCGGAGCTAAGGCAAACGGCAGGGCTGAGGGCTTGCCCAGCATGCGAGTCGTCATGTCGGCGCCCGAGACGTCGCGCAGGATCGACGGCTGGAACTCCACGTCCCGGAAGAGCGCGCGCGCTCGGCGCAAGCTGATCTCGTCGCCAGCGGCGCCGTCGGTGTAGTCGAACACGGAGCGGGGAGTGCGCCGGCGGGCGATCGACCGGAGATCGGCGATCGTCAGCGCCGCGGCCAATCGACGCCGGGTCGGATTGGGATCGAAGGGCTTCGGGCGCAGAAGTGGTTTGAGTTCGCGCCACTGCGGTACCTGTCGGTCGGTCACGGTCTCGCTCCCACGCCAGAGGGGTTTGTCCGGAATCTAGTACACAGCCGCGAGCTACAACGGGCTAGACAGTTGGCGCGCGAAGTCCACCCGTTCGGCGTAGGACATCGGCTTCACGAAAAGCCGCACCGTGTGACACTCAGAGCAAGTTATGCCGAGGGGGAGATCCAATGCGCTATCCACGCGCAGCCTTGTCTGTTGTCGCGCTCACGCTTTCCGCCACATTGCCCTGTGTTGCGGCGTCGGTCGGCACCTCGTCGGCCGCTGCGGCGCCGGCAACCGGCGGCCTGGCCACCCTTGCCCTCACGGGCAATGCCAGCACGACCGCGATAAGCCTTGGCGATCTCGGGGGTGGCACGAGCACTCCGTCCGCAATCAATAGCCAGGGCCAAGTCGCGGGCTCCAGTTACTACAACGGGGGCACCTACGCGTTCTCCTGGACGGCGGCCGGAGGCATGGTCGACATCGGCACGCCGTTTGGCAATCTGCAGCCCTCGGCGTCGACGGCTACTGACGTCAACGATTCAGGCGAAGTCGTCGGCAATACTTCGCTCTCGAGCCCTGCCCCCGTTGCCCATTTTGGATTCACCTGGACGTCGGCCGGGGGAATGAACCTGCTGGCCGCCCTGCACAACGGCGACACCCCGAACGTCGTCGCAGTGAACGATCACGGACAGGTCGTCGGGAACAACGTGCCGTCGTCCGGCGTGACACACGCGGTGGTGTGGTCGGTCGGGAACGCGATCACTGACCTCGGTTCGTTGACTGCCACGGGTGGCAGCTCGGCGGTCGCCATCAACAACGACGGTGAAGTCGCCGGCACGGCCTCGACCGCGACCGGCGACGACGCGTTCGCGTGGACCAGCGCGGGGGGCATGGTCGACCTTGGTCACCTTGGTACAGGGAGTAGTTACGCGACCGCCATCAATGATGCCGGTCAGGTTGTGGGCTACAGCTACACCGGTCACTTCTCTGACGCCGACGCATTTTCATGGACGCCAACTGGCGGCATCGTCGACATCGGCACGCTTGGCGGCGCCAGTAGCGAACCGTTCGCGATTAATAGCCACGGCCAGGTCATTGGTTGGAGTACGACCGCGGCCGGGGTTCAGGCAGCGTTCTCATGGACCGCCGCGGGAGGGATCGTCGACCTCGGCAACCTTGGCGGAGCGGGTGGAAGCCAGGCGATGGCGGTCAATAACAACGGCGAGGTCGTTGGCCGGAGTCAAACCGCCAGTGGCGATTGGGACGCGTTTTCTTGGACGGCGGCGGGCGGCATGGTCGACCTCGGCAACCTCGCGGGTGACTGGGGCAAGGCTCTCGCGATCAACGACGCGGGACAGATCGTGGGCGTCAGCTACCCCGCGAACACCATCACCGGTGTACCAGAGGCGACCATGTGGGACGCCCAGGCTCCGGCCGGTGGTTCGGGTGGCGGTGGCACGACAGGCGGCGGCGGTAGCGGTGGAAGTGGCGGTACCGGTGGAAGTGGCGGCGGCGGGTCGATAGGCGGCAGCGGCAGCACGGCCGGCGCTGGTGCGGCGGCTGCGCCTGCGTCCATCGGTGTCATCAGGCTTGCCGGGGCGGATCGGATCTCGACCGCGGTCGCCGTGTCCCACGACTCATTTCCGGGCGGTGGCGCGGCCGCGGTCGTGCTCGCCAAGGCTGACGACTACCCCGATGCGCTCGTCGGCGCGCCGCTGGCTGCGGCAAAGAATGCGCCTCTCCTGCTCACGGACGGCGCCACGCTTGCGGCAGCGACTAGCACGGAGATTGCGCGCGTCCTGACCGCGGGCGGCACCGTGTACATCCTCGGCGGCATCGGCGCTATTCCTGCTGCAGTCGCAACCCAACTGACCGGCGCGGGCTACCACGTGGTGCGTTACGCGGGCACTGATCGGTTCGCTACAGCAGTGGCGGTCGCTGGTGCGCTTGGCAACCCAGGCACCGTGCTTCTCGCGAGCGGGGAGAACTACCCCGACGCGCTTGCCGCTGGGCCCGCCGCCGCACACGTGCACGGCGCGGTGCTGCTGACCGATGGAAGCGTGATCCCGGCAGCGACGGCAAGCTATCTCACGAGAGCGACGACGGTGTACGCGATCGGGGGACCGGCGGCGGCGGCTGACCCCACCGCAACTGCCGTCTTTGGTGGAGATCGATACGAGACCGCGGCGGCAGTGGCGAGCAAATTCTTCTCGGCACCCGCGACGGCCGGTGTCGCGACCGGGCTGTCGTTCCCGGACGCACTGTCCGGCGGAGCTGAGCTAGCGCTCCTCGGAGGGCCCCTGCTGCTCGCATCCCAAGGCAGTGTCCCGTTCGCGACGGCGAACTATCTATCCCAGACTCGCACGATCACGGCCGTTCGTGTATACGGCGGCGCGGCTGTGCTCGCCGACTCCGTCTTGACGCAGCTTCAGGCAATCGTCGCCAGCGTGTAGGAAAACGGCTCGTTGCGTTGGTGAAACGAGTGTTCGTAGTCCAGCTCGATCAGGTCGCTGAGACGTCGTCGGCAGCCCGGCGCAGCTCGGCCAGGTCGATCTTGCTCATGCCCAGCATTGCCTTCGTCGCGCGCTCCGCCCGACCTGGATCGGGATCGCCGAGCAACTCCTCCAACCCGGTCGGTATGACTTGCCATGAGAGGCCGAACTTGTCTTTGAGCCAGCCGCACGGACCTTCCGCTCCGGCCTCGGAAAGCCGCTCCCAGAAGTAGTCAACCTCACCCTGGTCTTCGCAACTGATCTGGAACGAGACGGCCTCATCGAACTTGAATTGCGGGCCGCCGTTGATTCCGACGAATCGCGTGCCGTCCAGTTCGAACTCGACGGTCATCGCGGTCCCTTCCGGGCCTGGGCCGGCTTCGTTGTAGCGGCTGATGCTGATGACACGCGAGTTCTTGAAGACGGACGTATAGAAGTTCGCGGCGTCCTCGGCCTGCGTGTCGAACCACAGGCTCGGGGTGATCTTGTTTGGCATCGCGCTACGCCCTCTCTGCTGCGGCGGCGGGACGGTCCTCCTCACACATCGTGCACCCATTAGACGGTCCACGCCTCGGCAACTCATCGCCGTCCGCCTTCGTACGCGGCGCAATCACCAAACCGCTACGCGGCGCGCGCGGCCTCGTGAGCGTCCGCGTGCGCCTGGGCGATCTGCTCAGCCGTCGCCGCACCGCTGCCGGGGTGAGTCGGATGGTGCTTGCCGCAGGTGATGTAGGGCGTGCCCTCGACGTGATGCAGACCGACCCGGTAGCAGCCCTTCGCGTGGCAGTTGATCTTGCGCCACACGACCGCGAGGATCGCGAGTTCGCTCAGACAACTGCCGAATCCGCCCCAGAAGAGGTACCACCGACTGCCTGCGTTGAACACGCCGATGAATGTCAGAAAGTAGTTCACGATCATGGGTCGAAGTTACCGCGCCGGGGGCGAATTCCTCAGTTACCAAAGAGCGTTTTCCAGCTGTGCCCGCCGTCGCTCGTGACGTAGACCGCGCTGGTCGTGCCGTTCGATGTCGTGATATCCGTCTCGAGGAGGGCGTGCGTGGCGTCGAGGGCACCCACGGCGAACGGTGCGCCGAGCGCCTCGCTGCTGTCGGCGACGGACCAATGTTGCCCAGCATCGGAACTCACCCGAGTTGTCACGCCACCGTCGTTGGGGGAGACGATCCACCAGGACCGGCTCGACGGTGTGGCGACCAACGCGTAGCTCTTCGGGTAACTGTCGGCCGGCACGAGCGGGATCGGGACGTCGAGGGTGGTCGTCAGACGCCAACTCGATCCGCCGTCGGCGGTGATGTCGAATCCGACCGTGGCAGTAGCGCCGTCAACGACCTCGGTCGCGAGAACCGCGTGGGTGGCGTCGCTGAAGGACGGCAAAGCGAACAGGCACTCGACCGTTGAACCGTCGGCCGGGTCGCGGTCGCCCGGGGGACACCTCGTCGACCGCGCACTCGGGGGTGTCGCAGGGGCCCAGGAGACGCCACCGTCGGTGGTCTGGAAGAACCCTTCGTCGACCTGGCCTTCCGCGGGTGGGATGGCGCTGGCAGCGAACCCGTGCAATCGCGACGTGAAGAGCATCGGCAACTCGAACGGACTTGGTGGCGGGGTCGACCCGTCTTGTGGCGGACCGGCGTACGCGGTGCGCCACGATGCCCCGGCGTCCATCGTGACCGACAGCGACATGTGTGGCGCGGTGGCGGCAATGTTCTCGTCGAATGCAACGGTCGGGCTCAACAACTGGATCCAATCGGCGTCTCCGGCGTGGTCGCCGTGTCCGCCGTGTGTGATGACGCTCCAGCTCTTTCCGCCGTCCGCGGTCCCGTAGATCGTCACGCCGAGATCGCCGACGTTCCAGGTGCTTACCCAACCGGTGGTCGGATTGAGGAACGAGGCCTGGTCGAACATCGCGTACAGGTCACCCTCAAGCAGTTGCCGTGCAGCCGGTGGGGTGACGTCGCGCCAGTGGTTGAGGTCATTGCTTAGCCACAACGTCGACGGTTGCTGACTCTGGGTGCCCGAGCCGGTGCGTGCTACCCCGACGAGGGCGACGCCGTGCTCGACATCGAGCAGAGTCACCGACGGCACCGAAATGGCCGGTGGAACCGAGAAGTTCGAGGCAGCCGGGTTCGGCCACGACGAGGCGGGTGCGGACAACGACATCGAGGCGGACGGCGGGGGCGGCCCGCTCGAGATCACGAGCGAACTTGATGACGGCGGCGAACTCACGGTGGGCGGCGGGCTCGACGGCGCCGGTATCGAGCGCGAGGGCGAGCCTTCGCGGGCACCGCTGCCGCAACCGACCAGCGCGGCGACTACCGCCGCCACGCTGATAACGCGGGCCGACGAACTGGCGCGTCGCCAAGCGGTCAACGCGCGCACACCCACAGTCGGTCGCCTCCCGCCGTCCATGCTGATGACGTCGAGCAAAGGACGCAGCGGCGCGCACGCCGGTTGTCTCTACGCGGGCTGGATCATGTCGCGACGCTCGACCTCACCTGGCGCGGTGGCGAATCCACCAGAAACAGAAGCCGGCGATTGCCAGAGCGGCGACGAAGTAGACCGCGGTCTCGCCCCACTGGAGCGTCCAGTACCGGTTCGCGGGTTGGTAGGTCACAACCTCGTGGTACGTGGCGCTGAGTTTCGTCACGCAATCCGTAAGTGCGTTGTGGACGTCGCTGGGTGCCACGACCCGTACGCGGGCACCCGATCCTGGAGGCGGCCCGCCGCCGTTGCCGGGGAAGGGCAGAGTTGGGCACGTGGTCGCCACCGTCGCGGAGCTAAGCCCGTGTCCCGCGTTGTCGACGACGTGCGTCGAGTAGACCCACGCATTCGGAAGGTTCGGTGGGTTCGGCATCAACGTTGCAGGCCCACCGTTTGTGGTGCCGAAGCCCATGTTGCCTGGATCGAGCGCAAGCGTCTTGTGGCGCGGCGAGAAGATGTTCGGGCGTACGACGTAGGTGATTGCCATTCGAACGGCCAAGAACCCTACGATCGTGGCCGCCATGGCGGGCAACGTCCGGCGTATCAGTAAGCCAGCAACCACGCCGAGCGCGAACCCAAAGGCCGCATACCCAAGTGGCGTGATGTTGCGCTCACCGAACATCCCCGACCCGAACCGGTTCACGTGTGTGCGGTCGATCGGTGCCGACCACCACGTGACGAGCAGGCTCAACAACCCGGTCACTGCCACGCTTGCGAGTCCCACCACGGCCAGCTTGGTCGCGAGCCAGCGGTCGCGGGTGATGCTTTGCGTCCACACAAGACGATGCGTGCCGTTCTCGAACTCACGCGCTATAAGTGGCGCGCCCCAGAACACGCCGACCAGGGCGGGGACGACGACCAGCGCGGTGCCGATGAGCTCGAGCAGTTGGTCGAGCTTGCTGAGCCTGATGCCCACCCCTGGGCAGCTGGGGTTGTTGAGGCAAGCGGTGTTGGCTTTGGCGTAGACGGTGTACAGGTAGTTCAGATGCCCGCGGGTTCCGATGAACACAACCGCCACCGCGACCAGCAAGCCGCACGCAACCGCTGCCTGGGCGCGAAACTGACGCCAGCTGAGCAGGATCATCCGACGCTCCCGAGGTGAGTCTTGCGGGCGCGGTCGGCCTCGCCGGCGCGCCGCATGTAGGCGAGCACCAGGTCTTCGAGTCCGACCTGCTCGACTGTCCAGGCCGGATCGAGGATCGGGCCGTTGCTGCGCACGAGCAGGGTGCTCTGGCGGTCGGTGTGGCTGGCCTCGATGACTTCTTGGTCGGAGGGCAGCCGGTCCGGGTCCGTGCGCGCGCCGGTGAGCCGGTGGTGAGATGCGAGCAACTCCTCGACGTCGCCGGCGACTTGCGCCCTCGATCCGGCAAGCACGATCAGGTAGTCGCAGACCCGCTCGAGGTCGGCGACCAAGTGAGACGACAACACGACGCTCACGCCGTCGTCGGCGGCCGCCTCCATGAGGTGCTGAAGGAATTCGTGTCGGGCGAGCGGATCGAGGCTGGCGACGGGTTCGTCGAGTACCAGCAGCTCGGGTCGTTTCGCGATCGCGAGGGTAAGCGCCAACTGGGCGCGCTGACCTCCCGAGAGCTTGCCCGCGCGCTGGGTGCGATCGAGGCCGAGCTGGTCGATGCGCCTTTCGGCAAGGTGT
>ODAK010004790.1_pt1 | contig 13827 bp, 11 predicted proteins | sample 1539591 | NCBI WGS metagenome assembly ODAK01 (sample SAMEA3539303, study PRJEB22396) | soil metagenome | biome: tundra; feature: field; material: soil | place: USA | collected 2010-05 | depth 0.15 m | reverse complement strand
TTATGGCATCCCCAATATCTACGGCTCCGCCTTCCGCCGCGTGAAGCTGGGTCCGGAACTGGCATATCGCCGCGGTCTGCTGGGGCAGGGTAGCATGCTGTCGGTTACGTCGACGCAGAATTTCCGGACTTCACCGGTGAAACGGGGCGAGTGGGTGCTCGACAACATTCTTGGCACGCCGCCACCCGAGCCGCCGCCGAACGTTCCGCCGCTTCCGGGCGACAACGGGGCAGACAGCAAGACGCAAACACTGCGCGAGCAGATGACGGAGCACCGGAAGAACGAGCCCTGCGCTACCTGTCACAAGCTGATGGATCCCATCGGTTTCGCGCTGGAAAATTTCGACGCCGACGGATCGTATCGAACCAAACAGGGCGGTGAGGGCGGAGTGCCCCTCGACACGTCGGTTGTGCTGTGGGACGGCACGAAGGTGAAGGGCCCGGCCGAGTTGAGGCAGGCGATTGTGCACTATTCACCTCAGTTCGTCCGTATGTTTACCGAGAAGCTGATGACGTTTGCACTCGGCCGCGGAGTGGAGTACTACGACATGCCAGTGCTCCGCTCGATCGTTCACAACGCGGATAAAGATAACGACAGATTCTCATCGATTGTGATGGGCGTGATCAAGAGCGCTCCATTTCAGATGAGAACGAGGAACGTGGAAACCGTCGAGGGTACTAAGTAGCAAAACGAACATTGGAGTTGGTGGAAGGAGGCCGATAAATGTTTCTGACGAAAAAGCATCTTCCCCGCCGCACATTTCTGCGCGGCGCCGGTGTGGCGATTGGATTACCGTTGCTCGACTCGATGCTGCCCGCGCAGACGCCGCTGAACAAGACAGCCGCCAGCCCGGTCAGGCGTTTCGTGGGAATCTGGCATCCGCACGGCGCGGCTCCCGGATACTGGAGCCCTTCGACAGCGGGGTCCGACTTCGAGTTTTCGTTTATCACCAAGCCGCTCGAGCCATTCCGCAACCGGGTGGTTCTGATCAGCGGACTCGACCTTCCGGAAGCCATGGGCACTACCGACGAACCGGGCGGGGATCATGCTCGCGCCGCAGTGCTGCTGTCCGGGGCCCGTGCGCGCCGCAACGCGGTGAGTCCTTATTTGGGCGTGACCATCGATCAGCTGGTGGCGAACCAGTATGGGCGAGACACAATCCTGTCCTCCCTTCAGGTGGGCGTTGAGGACGTGGGCAATTTCGGTAACTGCAACTGGGGCTACAGCTGCGCCTACTCGAACTCCATTTCGTGGCCGACACCCACTCAGCCGCTGCCCACGGAAGTCAATCCACGGGTGGCCTTCGAGCGGTTGTTCGGCGACGGAGTCAGTCCCGAGGAGCGCGTAGCCGGCCGGAAAAGAAGTGCCAGCATTCTCGATTCGGTGACGCATGAACTTCCTGGCCTCACGAAGAATCTCGGCGCGGGAGACAAGGCCAGGCTCGACACCTATCTGGAGAACATCAGCGAAATCGAGCGCCGCATCAACATTGCGATGAGCCGGACGGTGACAGAGCCTACCAGCGAGATTCCGTTCGGGTTGCCGGAAAGCAAACACGTTCACTACCGCCTGATGTACGACCTGCTCGCGCTGGCTTTTGAAGGCGATCTCACCCGTTCCGCCACGTTCATGCTGGGCCGCGATCTTACCGGGGTCAGCTTCCCCGAGTCCGGCTTCAACGGCGGCTGGCACGGGAGCTCGCACCATGGCGACATTCCGGATCACATCGCCAATTACGCAAAAATGAATCGTTATCACGTGCAGAACCTGGCCTACTTCTGCGACAAGCTGAAAAATATTCCCGACGGCGACGGCAGCGTTCTGGATCATGTGCTGATCTACAAGGGCAGCAACATGGGGAACTCTCATCGCCACGCTCATGAGAAAGTGCCCGTCATCCTGGTGGGCGGCATTGATGGAACGTTCAAGGGCAACCGGCACATCGTCTATCCCGACAACACGGAGAAGACCTCCAATATGCTGCTGGCGCTGCTTCACCGGTTCGGAATCGACCGGGACAGTATCGGTTCGAGTTCCAAACCGTTGTCGATCTGATTTTGGCGGAAGTTTTTTGTTGACGCGGCGGGCAGGTGCATTCTTCGTCCGAACCTGCCAACGATTTTAATGCATAGAGGAGAGTTGCCAGGTGTTGTGGAAACCACGAAACTCCGAGGCATGGCCGGCTCTGGCCGTTTCAACAATGGCTTTAGCCTTTTTCACGCTCGTGCCGGCCAGACCTCTGGTCGCGCAGGCAGGACGGGTCGCGCGTCCTCAGGTGACGAGACCCGACGGTGCGGCATGGGAGGTCATTCGCAAAAACTGCACGCGCTGCCATGGGATCGACGACTATGCTTTTTATGCTCTCAATAAATCCGGATGGCAGCAGTTGATCGCGACCAAACATCAGAACCGTAAAGTCACGGTCGCGGCCGGGGATGAAAATATTCTCGTCGAGTGGCTCGTTTCGAAGTTCGGACCTGAATCGAAGCCATTCCCGCGCGCCTATAAATCCGCCGAAATCACCACGTTTTTCTCCGACGAGGAAGCCAACGATCTCATTGAAAGGTCTTGCGGGAACTGCCATTCCAGAGATACCGTCGACAAGGCGAGATTTGCCGAAGACGGATGGCGTAAGGTCTCCCTGGATATGCGCGAACGAGGCGCTAAGATTACCGATGATGAAATCGAGCATCTGGTCGAATGGCTGGGCCGGGTTCGCGGGACGAACCGGGATAAATGAGGAAGATTGCTATGCGCTTCAAGACGATCCAACTGCTGCTTGCCGGAGCTCTTTTTGCGGTGATGCCGGCGGCGGCGCAAACGGCCACTTCAGGGTCGATCAGCATTAGCGCCACCACCGATAATGTCGGCGCAAAGGATTCCGTTCGGATTGACCTGCTCCGGTGGTCGACCGATGGCGAACGCGACGCTCTCGTATCCACATGGAATATGACCGGAGCCAAAAAAAGCGGCACGGCCAAGGCGGCCGCTCCTGGCGCCGCTGCCCCTGCCGTCCCTCTCACCGAAGAGCAGCAGGCGATTTGCCGCAAGGTAGACAAAGGAACAACCGGCAGTGCGCGCCGGCCGGAGCTTCCGGGCTTTTGTCCCAGCCCCTTCGGGGCGTCGTTGAGCGAAAGCCGGGCGGCGGCAAAGGTAACGTCGGAAAGTTCTCTTATGGCGGCCATGAAGACCGCGCCTTTTCTGGGATACCTTTGGGTTTCGGGAGAGGTGGCGGGATATGGCATACGTTATGCGGCCCGGTTGCCCGAACAGGATGGCGGTGAACGCATTATGCTCGTCGCCGACAGACGTTTGGGAGAGTGGAACGACGCTTGGAAGCCCGTTGCGGCCAATGAGGGCTCGGAATATGAGTTTTCCGTGATTGAGCTCCACCTGAATGCCAAAGGTGAAGGCGAGGGCAAGAGTTCGCTCACAGGCAAAGTCACTTTGGACAGCGCGGTGAAAATGCTTAGGCTGGAAAATTACGACGCGTCTCCGGTAGTTCTCCGGAAAGTGAAACGCGAGGCCAACTGACGTCCTGAGGTTATCCGCCGTCGGTACGAGGAAAGGCTTGGAAATGATGACACGCATGCTCGGTTTCGGTCTAGCCGCAATTCTGTCGGCCGCCAGTCTTTTTGCCGCGAGTGATGTAGCGGATGCCGCCATGAGGGGCAATAAGGAGGCCGTGCGATCCCTGCTGTTGCGCAAGGCTGATGCCAACATACCGCAGGCGGACGGAACCACGGCTCTGCACTGGGCGGTTCAGGCGAATAACCTCGAACTGGCCGACATGCTGCTTAACGCCGGCGCCAAAGCATCCGCCGCGAATCATGACGGTGCGCCGCCGATGCTGCTTGCCACTATTAATGGCAATGCGGCAATGGTTGAGAGACTGATCAAAGGCGGGGCTGACCCGAATGCCACGCTGACAAGGGTTGGCAATACGCCGCTCATGATTGCGTCGCGCACCGGGAAGATTGATGCCGTTAAAGTCCTTCTCGATCACGGCGCAAAGGTCAACACCAAAGAAACCTGGGGCGATACGACTGCCCTGATGTGGGCGGTCGCGGAGAAACATTCCGACATCGCGAAACTGCTTGTCGAGCATGGCGCGGATGTCAAGGCGCGGAGTAAGTTTGTGCCCAACACCACGGGCCGGGGCTTTGAAGGCTCAGCGCCGGTTGACGCCAAGCCGAATCAGGCGCCGGAAGAGCAATCCGGCGGCCTGATGACCGCGCTGATGTTTGCGGCGCGCGAAGGCGACCTGGCATCGGCCCGTACGCTGGTAGCAGCCGGGGCAGACATTAATGCGCTCACTGGCGACGGAAAAGACGCACTGGGGCTGGCTGTTTTCAGCGGCAATTACGATCTGGCATCCTTCCTCGTCGACAGCCATGCGAAGGTCGATCATCCCGACGCACAGGGCTTTACGGCGCTCTACTGGGCTGTAGACCGCCGCAACATGGAAACGGCCCCGAACTTTCCCTGGCAGTTCACGGCGGATCCACTTCCGCTTACCAAAAAGCTTCTCGATGCAGGCGCCGACCCGAATAAGCTGATCAACAACACTCCACGTGCCCGCATGCGTGAAGGATCTCCGCGGGTCAGGTATGCCACCGTCATCCAGCGCGCGGCATTCTCCGGCGATCTGGAGGTCGTTAAGCTGCTGCTGGCGCACGGCGCCGATCCTCACATTCAGTCCGAGGACAGAGAAACCACGCTGATGGCAGCCTGCGGAAACGGCTTCATCAGCGGTTATCACAAATCGAGGTCCCCGGCCGAAAGACTGGAAGTCGTCAAACTTCTGATCCAGCAGGGAGAAGACGTGAACGCCGCCGATAACGCCGGAATCTCACCGCTGATGATGGCCGCAAACTTCGGTGATGTGCCGATTGTCCAGTATCTGATCGACAAGGGCGCGGACCTCGACGCTCATGACCTCGGAAAGAAGAACGACGGCGCTTTCGGCGCGAGCGACGAGCCGCTGGAGGCTCTCGACTACGCCATCGGTGTCGGCACGTTCCGTCCCAACAACGCGATTCTCCAGCATGAAGATGTAGAAAAGCTGTTGAGGAAGGTCATGACGGAGAAGGGCATTGAACCCACTACCTCCGAGTGTACGCTCCGGGGGTTCACCTGCTCCAGCGTTAACGTCGACCCGTTTTCCGCGTCGCCGGCTGACATCGAAAGGATGCGGAAGATGCAGATCGGAAATCGCGTGGACGGCATAACCGGTGGTCTCGCGGTAGCCGAAAAAGACAAGGAAAAGGCCAAAGACCAGAAATAAAGTTCCGGCGTTAAACCCTGCGTAGTTTCATTACGCGGCCGATCTCTACATATTCAACAACGAAGATATTCCCTGCGTGATCGAAAATTGCGCTGTGCGGAGAAACGAACTTGCCTGCAGGAAATACCCCGCGGTCTTCGCTGAGGCGGATATCCCGCCGCTGCTCATTTGTATATTTGGCGTCGCCGAGATGCAGAATCACACCGTTGTCACGGTTCAGTACCGTTACGCGCACCAACCTGCCCTGCCACTTTCACGAACGGCAGGGTGTTGTCGTAGTGCCTGTGGAACTGCGCAGGTCCACCATGAGCCCGTGAGGCGTATTCAGTAAGCCGAGTTCCTTGCCGGCACCCTGGCCCTTGCCGCCGAACGTGAATTTGTAGCGGGCGTTCTGATCGTAAACCGTGATGTAGGAAGAGCCGTAACCGTCTCCGACATATACATCACCGTTCGGGGCGATCGCAACGTTGGTAGGCCTGTACGGAATTCCCTGCACGCCCGGGCCGCGCTGGTAGGGCTTCGATTCCGTTGGATAGCCGATGGTCCAGACCTCTTCGAATTTCAGCGTGCGCTTGGTAACAATGCTGTGCTGCTGATCGCAGATATAGAGATAGTCTGTATTGCCTTCTTTGCGCAGATGCAGACCATGCGCCCCGCTCTTAAACTGCCGGCCCCGGGAGCGAACAAACCGGCCCTTCGCATCGAAGACAACAATCGAGTCATCGCTCTGACTGGTCTTGTGCACGGTGTGGTGGACGTAGATGTTGCCTTGTGCATCCTCGCAGACTCCGTGCGTGTTCCCATACCGGATGTTCGCCGGCAACTGACCCCAGTCGTGGATGCACTCGTAAGTGTGCTCGCCTTCCCCGATGATCGGGAGCCGGATACCTGCCTTGTCTTCGGCTTTGATGAAGAAAGGCACAGCAGCCGAGGCTCCGGCCGCAATGAATTGTCTGCGTGTGGCATCCAATCGAGACATTTCCACCTCCGTGAGTACCGGAACCGCCCGGCAGAATCAGCTGATGATCCGTTTGACCACTGACCCGTGAACGTCGGTCAACCGGAAAGCGCGCCCTTGATACTTGTAAGTGAGACGCATGTGGTCAATGCCGAGCTGATTCAGGATCGTGGCGTTCATGTCGTGTACGTGAACCCCGTCCTTCACCACGCCGTAACCGAATTCGTCGGACTCGCCGTAAGTAAACCCGGCTATGTCGCTGGCATCGTTCACGGTCTCGCCGTCGAATCCGGCGCCGGGCGTCACCGCTACGGGCACGGTCACGCTGATGGCTCCGGCCGTCGCGAGCGGGGTTACCGTCAGTTTCACCAGCAGCAACAACACGCTGCTGCCCGCTCCCGCCTCGGTCGTCTTTTCCGAAGGACAGACGACCGTATCCTTTAACCTTCCCTCCAGCGTCACCACCTTCCTGGCGGCGCCCGCGCCGATCACACTCGCGGCCGAGACAACCCTCAACGTGCGCTCGGTGACGCTGAACATCACCCCTGCGCCCGCCCCTGACCCGCTGGTCTCGCTCATCCTGCCGTCCAATGTCGTCCCCGGCGATACGGTCAATGTTCAGGTGAATCTCGCCGCACCCGCGCCGGCCGCCGGTGTCCTGGTCAACTTCTCGAGTTCCAACCCAGGCATGATCCCGGCGCCCGCCAGCGTGCTCGTTCCCGCCGGCCAGATCTCGACGACCGTCTCCGTGCCCAGCAACTCCACCGCGCTTTTCCAGCCGGTGGAGGTGACGCTGCAAGGCCAAACGGGCACAACCCTCCGCCAAGCGACGGTCACGGTAGCGTCGATCCCACTGCCGTTCTCCATCTCACTCGACGTCAACAACCCGCTGCTCACATCGGTGCAGGGCGGCTTATCGGGAACCGGGGTTGTCAGACTTACGTCTGCCGGGAGCGGTCCGGGAGTCGTAACGCTGACGAACACCAACCCGGCTTTGACGGTTCCCGCTTCGGTTTCGTTTGCGGCAGGCAATGGGGCAGTCGGCTTCCGGTACAGCACCCTGCCGATAGCTACGCCGGCCACAGGAACCCTGACCGCTACGCTCAACGGCGCCTCCCTAAGCGTACCCATTACGGTAACGGCAACTCCCACGCCGTCCATCCAGAGCCTCAGGATTCCGTTGGTATCGAATACGCTGACCTGGTCGAGCGGAGAAACGCTCACCGGAACCATCGTCCTGAACAGCCCAGCGTTCCTGGGTGGCATGGCTGTGGCGCTCACCACCGATACGCCTTCCGCCGTCCAGCTTCCGGCGAGCGTAACGGTTCCTTCGCTGGCCACTTCGGTCACTTTTGTGGTGACCGCATTACCGGTAGCCGCGGCCACGCCCGTGACCATCACCGCCACGGCCCCTGGTTTGCCCGGCGTTACCGTATCGGCCACCGTGATACCGGGGCCGGCCCTGTCGATCGCCAGCTATACTCTTTCTCCGTCAATGATTGGACCCGGGGTCGTTACCACCGCAACGGTGACCATCAATCAGGCCACTCCCGTGGGCGGAGTTACCGTGTCGCTGTTTACCAATAACGCGTCCGCGGCCAAATTACCGATTACCATATCGATCCCGGCCGGACAACATTCCGCGTCATTCAGCATCCAGGGCAATAGCCTAAGTGCCGCGACGGTCGTCGGCTTGATGGCGTCGTACGCCGGTCCGCTGGCGCCGCTGGGCGCGAATGCGACCACGACCCTCACGGTAGCGCCCGCCGACACTTTGAAGGAGCCCAACAAGCCGACCTGGTCGACATCCACTCACTTGTTGACCGTGACCGCCATCAGCAACAATGCCCAGTCGATCGTCACGGTGCTCAATGCCAACGGCAACGTCCCGCTGGGGACCATGACCAATCTGGGTGGCGGAAATTATTCGTTCCAGATGACGATCGCGTCCATCTCCAGCGTCAACCTGAAGAGCAATCTCGGAGGATCCACCGGACAGGGAGTAACGATAGTCCCGTGATACTAAGGGTCTCTAGCCGGCTCGTGGTCCTGCAGCGATTCGAGAGTTAAGTCGTCGGCCGAAGGGAAGCTATCGAGTTTGACGCATTGTCGCCTACTCGTGGAAGTTCCCGTTGCGCGCCGATCGCAGGATCAACCAATTCCCCGGGGTGGAATCGATTTTCGCAAAATACGCTTTGGTGGTTGTATAGCTCACCTGGCGGGTTCCCACGACTCAATCGACTTCCCGCCCAACCACACCGAACTTTACGATCCCGCGATGGGCCAGTTCACCCGCACGGCAGACCTGATCTACGACGCCGTCCAACCCGTGGCAGGCTTACTCACCAACGGCAAGGTTTTGATTGCCGGCGGTTGGTTGGATCCTAACGACAACTTTCCCGATTCACGCACTGAACTCTACGATCCCGCCACTGGCACCTTCAGCGCCAACACCAACATGACTGACGGCCTGGAGTCTGGAGCGGCTACGCTCCTCCCAGACGGGAGCGTGTTCATCGATGGGGCATCCGAATGGCACGCCGGGGCGACCTCGTTATGTTGCAGGGGCACCCCACGAAACGGACTCCATAAAACGTCCACAAAGCATCGTGGCGGCTAATCGGCATTCATTCCACGCTCTTGGCTTTGGGTCGACGAACAGCTTTCGGCTGCTTCTGCATGTGGGCCGCCGGAGACTTGCTTCTGGAAACGTCCAGCTTCTTACGCGCGGATTCCAAGTCGCGTTCTACTTCCTTCAGCCGTCTTTGCAACTCAGCTCGTTCCGGGTCCTCCAACGCGATATCTTTCATGGTCTGAACGATAACGGTAGCTGTGGTGGTTTGGTGCCGGGCAGAACCTGCGGCCAGCGGTGTGTGACTTCCCCCTGCGCCAGCTTTGTCACGGGAACCGGCGTGCCCCCGCCGAGGCCGGGAGGGCTCACTTTGCGAAAATCTTTTGATCTGATTTTTCTCGTTCTCGAGTGTAAAGCATGTACTCAGGCTGCGGATCTGGTCACGTATACCTTGGCGGAAGCGGTCAGGACTTCGCGTACCATGTCGCCGTCGACGCGGCTGGCAACATTTTCCTGGGCGGCGCCCCAAATTGACCCATGCGGTAGTATACAAACGCGCTGAATTCGAGGGGTATCACGAGGTTCTGATTAACATGCGCTTAGCACCGTCCGTTCTCCTCGCCCTCGTCACGTCCTGGACCGCGTACGGCCAGACGTACACCATATCGACAATCGCTGGCGGCGGACTGCCGGTGAATATCCCCGGAACGTCAGCCAGTCTGGGCGGCCCGCAAGCTGTTGCGGTCGATAAGACAGGCAACGTTCTTTCTCGCGAGCGGAAACGTCGTCCTGCGATTGGACGCGAAAACAGCTGTCCTGACCTTGGTGGTGGGGAACGGGACGCTGGGCTTCGGCGAACTGTGGCGGCAAAGTGATAACGTCCCCTTTGAGCAAAGTAGAAATGTCCCCTTGACAACCCCAGGCGTGGGGGATGCAAGAAGGGCAGCTACTGATGACACAGGCCGATAGAGACCGGCTCGTAACGTTACGGAAAGCGAAGAAACGGCTGATCACGCAGAAGCAGGCAGCTGAAGAGCTGGGATTCCGCTTGGAATTTTCGCCGGGTTTCCAGAACCCACATCCTTTTCGGGACCAGGCGGATGCTAAGACCCTGCGCCCGCAGGTGGGACGCCCGGATGAACGGGGGCCTTCCCGCGGGCGCCCTCAATGCACTCCGCTGCGCTGCGCCTCGGCGATGCCGGCCCGCACGTTTCGGCCAATCATGCTGCTCTCCGCCTTCGCCAGAACAGTCAGGACATCGAGAACGTCGCAAGCAATCCAGCGACTGGACGAGAACCACCTCGAATCTGTGATCCATGGCGGCGCACATTAACCTCGACTTGCCGTTCGACATCTCGAAGGTCTTCTTCGTGATGACGGCAAACACACTGGATACCATTCCGCAGCCCCTGCTGGATCGAATGGAAGTGGTGCGGCTGGCGGGCTATAGCGAAGAAGAAAAGCTCGAAATCGCCCGCCGCTATCAGATTCCGAAACAACTGAAAGAAGCTGGCCTCTCAGCCGACGTCTGCGTGCTGAGTGATGAGGTGCTTCGCCTGGTCGTTTCGCGCTACACCCGCGAGGCCGGCGTGCGCCAGCTGGAACGTACCATCGGCCGCATCATGCGAAAAGCAGCGCTGAAGGTGGCAGAGGGGAGCCCCGGCGCGGTCGAAATCCAGAAGGAAGGGCTGACGGATCTTCTCGGTCCTGAGCGCCTCTCGCCCCAACAGGCCCGTAAGAATGTGTCTGCGGGCGTTGCAACCGGCCTCGCCTGGACCGAAGCCGGCGGCGACGTTCTTTACATCGAAGCGTTGCTGCTGAAGGACGGCAAAGGCCTCTCCCTCACCGGGCAACTGGGTGATGTGATGAAGGAATCCGCCAAAACCCGCCCAGAGTTATAACTGGTCGCACTCCAGCGAGTTTTCGATCGATCAATCGCTGTTCCGCCGCTATGGCGTGCACGTTCACGTCCCGGCTGGCGCGATTCCGAAGGATGGCCCGTCCGCAGGCGTCACCATGACTACTGCGCTGACGTCGCTCTACACCGGGTTGCCGGTCCGCAGCGATACCGCCATGACCGGTGAAGTAACAGTCTCCGGTCTGGTGTTGCCGATGGGCGGGATTAAAGAGAAGATGCTCGCTGCGCGCCGGCTCGGCATCGAATCGTGCCGCGAGCGATGTCGCTGTGCTCTGGCGAATAAACGCAGGGAGAGGACTTTGCATTCTCGCCGCGGTTCAGGTGATTTGGTCGGCGGTGGCGACGGCCACTTCGTCGCGCATGCCCTTTTCTATTCTTGGTTCCAACTGGAGGCGGTTCGGGGTGCTGACGATTATCGCGCTGTCAATTTTCGCGGTTCTTTCAGTTGCCCATCTGGTCAGCCGGCCCCGTCAGGTAACAATCGCACTTCGGGCGATGGCTGTTGCGGCGATCGGTGTTTCTCTGTATGCGATCTTCGGCGGGTGCTTTTCTCGTTGCTGGCTGTCCTTGTGCGAGGGGACCGCCCGTAGCAAACCGTTCGTATGGCACTTTGACCAGAGCCTTGTGATCGCTCAGTCTGTTTTATAGACTGGTTCGGTCGAACTGATGAACCTCGTTTGCTGGCTTTTCTTCGGTCTCCTGCTGTCAGTGTCCGATGTTCTTGCCCAGACAGCGACGCTCAACGGAACGACCAGCGATGAGTCGGGCGCGCGGGTTCCGGGAGCGAAAATCACGCTGACCGGCGCGGACGGAGGTGAGAAGAGTGTCATCTCGAGCCCGGACGGTTCGTACGCGTTCACAAATCTCTCCCCTGGTACATACGTCGTCAAGGCAGTGGCGCCCGAACTGGCGGCGCAACCGGTCCGGGTAGCGATCAGGCCCGGTCCGCCGCAGGCGCTGAACCTCCAGCTCAGGATCGTATCCACCGCTCAACAGGTGAACGTCCAGTCTGACCTCGGTCCGGCGATCAATACGGAAGCCGCGGGGAACGCGAACGCGCTGGTACTGCACGGGGACGATCTGAACGCACTCGCTGACGACACCGAGGATCTGCAAGCCGATCTGCAGGCGCTCGCCGGACCGGCCGCGGGTCCCGGCGGCGGCACGACTTTCATCGATGGATTCAGCGGCGGCGAACTTCCCCAGAAAAATTCGATCCGCGAGATTCGCATTAACCAAAATCCGTTTTCGCCGGAGTACGACAAGCTGGGATTCGGCCGAATTGAAATATTCACCAAGCCTGGCACGGGCAAACTGCACGGCAACGTTTTCTATAATTTCACGAATTCGGCAATGGATTCACGCAATCCGTTCGCATCCCGGAAAGCCCCGCTGCAGAACAACGCATTCGGCGGCAACCTGAGCGGACCGATCAACAGGCGCGCTTCGTTTACGCTCGATGCGCAACAAAACTTTGTTTATAACGGTTCAGTCTTCAGCGGAGTCATTCTGGATCAGGCGACACTCGCGCCCGGCCCTTTCGACAGTATCGTTAAGACGCGACAGAAACGAGGCCGCGCTACTCCAAGAGCGGATTATCAGCTTAACGACCACAACAGTCTGACGATTCGCTACGCGTGGACTCAGAGCGATATCCAGGATGCCGGAATCGGAGGGTTCGATCTCCTTTCCCGCGGTTACCATTTCGAAAATACCAACCAGACTTTGCAGCTTATCGAGACGGCTATTCTGGGCGCGGCGGTCAATGAAACTCGTCTTCAGTATTTTCGCAGCGGCAATCAGATCTCCGCCAACAGCAACGCACCGGAGATTTCGGTGTCAGGTTCGTTCAATAGCGGCGGCGCGCAAACCGGGCAGGCTTCCGACATACAGAACAACTTTGAGTTACAGAACTATTCGTCCATGACTCGCGGGGCGCACATCTTGAGTTTCGGAGTGCGGGTGCGCTCGCAGATGGAAAACAACATTTCACCGACGAACTTCGGAGGTACGTTCACGTTCACGGGCGGCTTGGCTCCGGAGCTTGGGGGCAATAAGCAGGAGATCATCGGCTCCGGCGGGCAGCCGGTAATGGCGCAGATTTCTTCGATCGAACAGTATCGCCGGACGCTGGTTTTCGAGGGGCTCGGATCCACACCCGCGGCGATCCGGCTGCTGGGGGGCGGCGCTTCCCAGTTCTCCATCAGTGCCGGAAATCCGGCGATCACCGGGTACCAGATCGACGCCGCGGAATTCGTGGGCGATGAGTGGCGAGTGCGGCCCAATTTCACTATCAGCCTCGGGCTTCGCTATGAGATTCAGACCAATATTCACGACAGGAAGGATTTCGCGCCGCGCGGGGCTTTCGCGTGGGCTCCCGGCGGGCGCAGGAAGGCGCGGGCCAGAACTGTCCTGCGCGGTGGATTTGGCATGTTTTACGATCGCTTCGCCTTGTTGAATACGCTCACGGCGGAGCGGTTCAACGGCATCACGGAAAAACAATACATCGTGTCAAATCCGGACTTCTTCCCGACGGTTCCGGCACCGTCTTCGTTGGCGGGATTGCAATCGGCGCAGGTGATACAGGAAGTGGATGCGCGCCTGCGCGCGCCTTATCTGATGCAGGCCGCGTTCACCGCGGAACGCCAATTGCCGAAGAATACGACATTGGCTCTTACTTACAGCAATTCGCATGGACTTCACGAACTGAGATCGCTGGATATCACGCCGCAATCGGGCACTCAAGCCACGGTCATAAATCCGACATTCCTGATGACGTCGTCGGGCTTGTACAACCAGAACCAGATATTCGTCAACGTCAACTCGCGCATCAATGCGGCGGCCTCGCTGTTCGGATTTTATTCCTTGAATTATGCGATGAGCAATACTGACGGGATCGGCACTTTTCCCGCGAATCCATATAACTGGGCAGGCGAATATGGGCGCGCTTCAACGGATATACGGAATCGATTTGCTTTTGGCGGCTCATTGAATATGCGGTGGAACATTCTCCTGAGTCCGCTGGTGATTATTCAATCCGGCGCTCCTTTCAACATCACGACCGGAAGCGACCTCTACGGTACGACGCTGTT
>ODAK010004789.1_pt1 | contig 13827 bp, 29 predicted proteins | sample 1539591 | NCBI WGS metagenome assembly ODAK01 (sample SAMEA3539303, study PRJEB22396) | soil metagenome | biome: tundra; feature: field; material: soil | place: USA | collected 2010-05 | depth 0.15 m | reverse complement strand
TGACCGAACAGGAGATCGGAACGCTACAGGCAGCCGTCGAGAATCTTCGGTCTCCGGACAAAGATCGGCCTGAGACCATCGAGGCTGCATGGCGCATCGCTTATAAGATAGAGACCATGATCAAGCTCGCGCGGGCTGACGTGTACGAGAGGGCTGGTCGGTGATCTATCTCGACTTTGAAACCCGAAGTGTCATCGACCTGATCAAGCTCGGGGCGACTCGCTACGCGACTGATACCTCGACTCAAGCCCTCTGCATATGCTGGTCCTTTGATCAAGAAGATGTGGTGTCTCTCTGGCACCGCGCACATCCCTGGATCGAGAAATCTCCCCGGCCCGACGAACTAATCGAGCGCATCGCGTCCGGCGAACCCGTCGAAGCCCACAACGCTCGCTTCGAATATGAAGTCTGGAATGAATGTTTGACGCGGGAATTTCCGGAATTCAATGTCAAGCTCACTCTCGAACAGCTTCGGTGCTCGGCCGCGAAGGCGTCGTGCTTGTCGTTGCCCCGAGCTTTGGGCGACGCGTGCGCGGCCCTGAATCTGAAAGAGCGCAAGGACCCGGATGGAAAGCGACTGATCAACAAACTCTGCAAGCCGATGCGAGCTAAGAAGGGCCACACGGAAGTCGTGTGGTGCGAGGAAGAAATCGAGCATCGTCGAAACTGGAATTACTGTGCGCAGGATATACGCGCCGAGCGTGGGCTTTCGAATTTCTGCCCCGAGATGACAGAGCGCGAGCTTGATTACTGGCGGATGGATTTCCGCATGAATGATCGCGGCATCATGCTTGACCTGAATGCCGCCGAAGAAGCTGTGAAGTTGTGTGGGCAAGAAGTCGATCGCCTCGATCGCGAAATGCAAGAGATCACTGGCGGTCGGGTGCTTGGCGGCTCTAAACGTATCGCGTTCAAGAAGTGGGCGAATGAGCAGCTTGCGGTGGTTAGCGGCGGCTCGATCCCGAACACAAAAGCTGATACCTTGAATTTCGAATTATACGGCGTTCCGACCAAAGCCGGTGACGACGCCAAGATCGCCGCGAAACCTGCCATGGAGGCGAAGTGGGGAGCGTGGGGTGATGCGGGCAAGCCTATCCGCCGCGCAATGGAAATCTGTCTGGAAGTGAATCGGTCGAGCGTCGCGAAGTACCGGCAAATGGTCCGCAGCGTTGCGCCCGATGGTGCCCTGCATGACATCATGCTCTACAACGGCGCCGACCGAACCGGTCGCTGGTCCGGCAAGGGCGTACAGCCGCACAACTTCGTGCGCGGGTTCATGGCCGACATGGGCGAGGAAGTTCTCGCCGACAGAGATGATCCGGATCGCGGATATAAAACTGGAACGGTCTGGGACGACATTCTCACTCTCGATTTGGACTACATCACGTTGGTTTGTGGTGATCCGTTGCCTGTGCTCGCGAAGGCGTGCCGAGGCGCACTGATAGCGCGACCGGGCAAGGAATTGTACGCGGCCGACTTCAACGCGATCGAAGCTCGCAAGCTCGCATGGATGTCCGGATGCTCTGTGCTGCTGACTCTGTTCCGGGAAGGCGGCGACCCGTACTGCGATATGGCGAGCGCCATCTATAAGCGCGAGATCACGAAGAAAGACAAATCCGAACGCCAACTCGGCAAGAAGGCCATTCTCGGGCTAGGTTACGCGATGGGGTGGGAGAAGTTCCAGGCGACCGTATGGGCCGAGGAAGGCATCTGGCTCGACGATGAATTCTGCCAAGAGGTTGTTCATATTTATCGCAAGGTAAAATATCCCGAAGTGCCGAAACTTTGGAAAGTGGTAGGCGAGGCTGCGATTGCTGCGGTGCTAGAGGGCGGCGAGCACTTTGCCGGCGGCGATGAATTGGGTATCGGCGGCATCTCTTATTTCTTGAGCGACGATCGCAATTTCCTGCACTGTCGTCTGCCTAGCGGCCGGCTGCTCGCATACCTCTATCCCGAAGTGCATACGAAGGTCAGCTATCGCTACACCGCGATCAATGAGCGCGGCAAGGACTGTATCGTTATGTTCCCGGCCAAGGTCGGCGTTCCAATGAACCGCGTGAAATACCACGCTGAAAAGCTGGCCGAGAAACAACGCAAGACACTTACGGGTGATCCCCCTGAGTCGTTCCTATCTCCGCATCTGTCCTTCATGGGCCGCAATACAGTCACGAAGCAGTGGATGCGGTGCGGGACGCACGGCGGGTCCCTTGTCGAGAATGCCGACCAAGCGTCGAGCCGCGATCTTCTCGCTGAGTCGATGTTTAGGGTTGACCAGACGGATGAATTTGCCCTACTGTTGAGCATTCATGACGAAGTGATCGCTGAGGCATCGATCGGCACTATGAAGATCAAGGAATTCGAGGCGATGATGGCAGAGGTTCCGTGGTGGGCGCCCGGTATGCCGATCGCGGCGGAAGGCTGGATCGGACCAAGGTTGAGGAAATGATCATGCCGGACACAGGCTCGATAGCGTGGGGAGCGGCGTTTGTTCCGTTGCGTTGGCGGCTAGGGCTCTTGGTGAATCTGGACGGTCAATGGCTGTTCGCATTTGGCCCACTGCGTTTTGTCAAAATGCGGGATATAACATGAGCCTCACCAAAACGAACTTCGTTCCGCCCACCATGCTTCTCGACAGCGTGACGAAGAATCAGGCTGGCAAGCGGCTGACGTGTTTCAAGCTGCGCTATCCGAAGATGGTGCACGGCGATTTCATGACTCACCGCGTCTTCTCGCGCAATGCATCGAGCAGCCGCGCGATCCCGACAATGCGACTCGCCGCCGTCGATATGTACGTGCCCGATTTCCGTGTGAACAAGTCAGGGATGCAGCCCGGCGCGTACCTCACCGACGAGGATCAGTCACTCGCGGAGGATATCTGGCGCAGCGCGGCCTCACAGTGCCTCCATGCTGCAAACACGCTGGCTAACGCCAGGGGCTTGAACGTCCATAAGCAGTGGACGAACCGGATGCTTGAATGGTTCGGGTACATCAACGTTATCGTGTCGGCGACCGACTACCTCAACTTCATCGGCTTGCGCACGGAGTTGGACGAAGCCATGAATCCCATGGCGCAAGACGAAATATATTTTCAGGCGGAAGGTATCCGCGCGCTGCTGGCATCGCACGAGCCGACGCGGCTTAATGACGGGGAGTGGCACCTGCCGCTGATCCTTGACGAAGAACGTGCGATGCCTACCAAGGACTTGCTGTGGATCAGTGCGGCCCGGTGTGCTGGTATCAGCTACGAGACGGTTGATGGACAGCCGATGACAATCGATCGCGCGAAGAAGGTTTGCAACAAGTTGTTGACATCACGCCGCGTGCATGCCTCGCCTTTCGAGCACCAAGGAATGGCCGACCCGTTCAACCGACATCCGGAGTTGCATGGTAATTTCACCGGATGGATTCAGCATCGTAAGATGCTCCCTAACGAATGCATCAAGAGGGAATGACCATGCCGAAGATTGACATCGACGCGCTCCCGCCCGCTGGCATCGTGCCCGAGGGATTGGTCAAGCGGCTCGACACGATCGCGACATGGGAGCCGGCCGACTCGCCACGCGCCGCCGCGATCAAAGAGGCCGCCGACGTGTTGCGCAATATGCCGATCAAACTGAATGACAAGAAGCGACTCGTCAGCCCGGCTTTTCAGGCGGACGGATATCGCATCGAAACGGATGTTGGGCGGAAAGAGGTTCGCTTCATCTGCTACGAGAATACCGACCGAACGAACCTTCTCGCTTACTTGGTGTTCGATTCGGCGGAAGCGTATGAATTCGCTGGCACCATCCTGAAAGCCTACGACAAAGTCGAGGATGTAAAGTAAATGCGCGTTCCGATCGGATTTGCCCTATGGGTGAAAAGCTTGGTCGAGCATCACAAGCAGCGCGTCCCGGATGAAATCATCGGGCATCAAGCGCGATGGCGTGCATCGCGGACGGGTGGCGAGCCGGTGCGGAGACCATTTCTCTTGCGCTGGTACGTGATTCCGAAGAACCGCTTCTTCAATGTGTATCTGCACCAATTCATCCGTGACGACGAAGACCGGGCGCTGCATGACCACCCGTTCTTCAATATGTCTCTGTTGCTGCGCGGGCAGTATATCGAGCACACGGTCCGGTCCGGTGGCGTGCATTGGCGGCAACTGTTCAAGGCCGGCGCGCTCAAGTTCCGCTCGCCGTGGTCGGCGCACCGAGTCGAGTTGACATCTCAGTGGGTATCGACGCCAGAGGGCCTTGACTACCTCGACGATCGCGCCCCGAATCTGCCGAAGTGGGTCGAGTATGATCAGCGCCGATCTCCGTCGTGGTCGCTGTTCATCACGGGTCCGAAAATGCACACCTGGGGCTTTCATTGCCCTAAAGACGGCTGGCAATCGAGTAGAGAGTTTCACGATAATGGAGGCTGCGAATGATTGAGGACCCGACTGTGATTGATACCTTGACGCGCGGCATGCCGGACCCGGCCGACGCGGCGCAAGCCGCTGAGGATCACAAGCTCTCGACTGACACTGCGTACCGAGCGGTCAGTTTCATCCAAACATTCACAGGCCGAGCGTTCTATCCGCTGCGCCCGCGTGTCGAGGACGTTTCGATCATCGACATCGCGCACCATTTGTCGAATCAGTGCCGGTATGCCGGCGCAACCGATATCCACTACTCGACTGCGCAACACTGTTGCGTCCTCGCGGATTTCGTCGAGAAGGAGTTGGCTGGCACGCCGCTCGACTGCCTGGAAATTCTGATACATGACAGCGCCGAAGCTTATCTCGTGGACATCCCTCGCCCGATCAAGCAATTTCTGCCGGACTATCGGAAGTGGGACCACACGTTGACCATGTGCGTCCGAGAGTGGCTTGGTCTAAAGGATCGGCCAATTCCGTCGTGGCAGGATGAAATAGATTCGCGCATCATCGTCGATGAACGCGAGTACTTTATGAGCGAGAGCGGCCTCGATTGGCAGCACAATCTAGTGCCGCTCGGCGTCACGTTCGGCCGGTGGACCCCACAACTAGCCGAGCAACAATTCCTGATGCGGTACGCGAATTACACTTACAAGGTGTTCGGCAAGCATCAATACCTGCGCTCGGCGTGGGGCGTCCCGACAGATGCCCGCTACGTGCCAAACTTCAAGACCGGCGGATCGGACGTGACGCAATACGGCGAGCAGGATACGACCTTCATTACCGATCTGATGGAGGTTGACATTCGTGGACGTGTCGGGCGCGTGGCGCTGCGCTCGCCGAACGGCATGATGATTCGGGACACAGAAGCCGGATCGTTCCCGAAGCCTGCATGGAAATTCATCCATGGAGATTTCACATTGGCATTGGCAGGAGTCAAGTAAATGGCCTGGGATAAGCCCGACGCATCGACGATCGCATTCGAGTGCGATAGTTGCTCCGAAGCTATCGAATGCGACATCGAGACTATTCGTGCGGAGTGCTTCACGGTGACTGACGACAAATCGTCCGACTTCGCCGTATGCTGGCGCCACGTTCAAGGCCTTGGCTGGCGCAGCTTCAAGCGCACCGGGCGGAATTGGACATATTACTGCGTCACTTGCATTCCAGCCGCCGAGGCTGCGCATAAGCAGCACAACATTGACGAGGCGACTCGTGACCGGATCAAAGCCAAAAACTCGACGTAAGAAGCGACGGCTATCACCCATAGTTAAAAGGGCGGTGGCTATTGATTTCTGGCAGCGCACGTTCCGGGGCGAGCGCGATCCGCTGGCCGGAACCCTGCGCAAATTCGGCTTGCCGCGCTCATACTATTCGGATAAGTTCTTCGACCAGACCGGCATCTTTGAGATGTCGGAAACGAGGCACTGAGACCATGACAGAGCGTCTTGCATATCGTTACGCCTTGCAGCGGAGGCCACGCGGCGCGTGCCTCTGTGATCTCGACAGCAGCGAATGCTATGCAGCCGGGCATTGGGAGGCGGTGCCGCTCGACCCGAAACAGTGGTGGCGGATGCAATGCCCGAAGTGCCCCGGCGTCGCCGAGTGCGAGACGATTGACAACGGCGTCGGCAACCTGCAAGTATCGGCATTCCATTGCTCCGATTGCGGCTGGATCGAGGGTGACGGTGCGAAGTCTGCGGTCGTGATCCGTGTGCTCGCTCGCCACGCCCGCCGCCGGAACGCAGGCTTGGAAGCCCCCGAAGAATTCCCCGACAATGCGCTGGACTCATTCTGATGAAACGCAAGACCAAGAAGCCAAACCGCCTTCCGAATTACACCCCGCCCCCGACTAGGCCCTGCCCGGTGTGCGGGGTTCTGGCGGCGCATTTCGTGCCGCCTTCCTTTGGTGAGACGGGGTTCTATATTTGCCAGATGGGGAGCCATGACGATGCCATACAAGATCGGCTGTGACTGTGAATGCTGCACGGAATTCCGCGAGGATATGTTCGCCGAGTTTGCTGAGAGGGTTGAGTTTGCCCTTGACGTTTTCGGGATCGTGCCCCCTGTTCCTGATCTAGAGGTAGCCGGGGGTGCTGACTTCGTGGCATGCATCGCGACTGATATGATGATCGCTGCCGGACTTTCGGAAGACACCGAGCCTCACACCGACGAACAAGAGGCCGCCCTTACCTGGAATCAATCCGCTGACGAGCGCGAGCAGAAAAAGTTCGCTGCCGAGATCGAGTCGGAATACCGCCGCCTATATAAGCCGCGTGACAACGTCGTGCCATTCAAGCGGAAGTCCGGCACGAAATGAGCAAAGCCGTCGCGCCTGATTGGCCGCATCAGGCGCTCGAATACAAGATCGGCCGCGACAAGCGCAGCCGCGCCCTGATATGGCCGATGCGATCCGGCAAGTCGAAAGCCTGTATCGACAAGGCTTGCTTTCAATTCGAGCGCGGCACCATTGAGGGCGTGATCGTGGTCGCGCCGAACGGCGTGCATCTGAATTGGTGTGTCAATGAAATTCCACGATGGACGTGGCCCGAAGTCGGTCCGCATCGGGCGTTTGCGTGGGAGACTCCCAAGCGCGGCCTTGTCGAGCAGGACGCGGCGTTCCGCCAGATGTGCGCGCATAAGGGTCTCAAGTTTTTCTGCATCAATATGGAGGCTCTGAAACACCTTGACTGCCGGCGGGCGGTCAAGGAGTTCATCGTATCGTGTCATAAGAATTTCATGCTGATCGTTTCCGAGGCGCACCATTTCGGCCGTGCCGGATCGAAGCGCACTCACTTCGCTCGATCGCTCGCCTATCACGCCAACTATGTGCAGACCGAGACTGGAACGCCGATCCTGACCGGCCCGTTGCGGGCTTTCTCGCAATTCGAGCTTCTCGCACCCGGCGCGCTTGGCTTTCGAACCTTCGGGGAATTCAAAAAGAACTATGCCGAGATGGAGCCGAGTCGCCCCGGCGGTCGCAAGTATGAGAAGGTCGCCCGATACATCAACCTCGACGAACTGACCGCGAAGATTGCGAAATGGTCGAGCCTTGTGCTACGCGCCGACTTGCACGACATGCCGCCGCTGATTCGCACCGAGCGGCCGGTCCTGATGACGAACAGATGCCGACTCGCCTACCTCGAAATGGTTTCGCGCCATATGGCTGAGATCGGCGACGATCTGATTGCAGTCAAGGACGCCGGCCCGCGCATGATCAAGCTGCAACAAATCCTGCATGGTTACATCAAAGACCCGCTGACCGATCGCATCCTTGAGATCGATCCGGACGCGGCAATCTATGACGCGGTGATCGATGAAATTGTCGGCACGCTTCCAGGCAAGGCGCTTGTGTGGTGTCGATACCACGAAGACATCCGCCGACTAATGTTGAAGCTGCCGAAGAACCTCAAGTTTCTCCCGTACCATGGGCACATGACCGCTAGAGCGCGTGAGATCAACCGAATGCAGTTCCTCACGGACCCGACGATCGGCGGCATCGTCGGCACTCCAGATACCGGGGGCGAGGGCTTGGATTTCAGCGCGGCCGACGCGGTGATCTATATGAGCATCCCGCCGAACGCACGCATGATCGCACAATCCGAAGAACGCGCCACGGTCAAGGGCGGCAAAAGCGTATCAGTCGTGCGAATTCGGCACTATGGCACGGTCGATGACCGTATGTGGGAAATTGTCGATGGCAACATGAGTCTCGCCGACACGATTACCGGGACCGGCCTCAGAGACCTATTGCTAAAGACCGATTGCTAGGCTATAGACGACCCGAGGGGAAGACACTGGTATCAAATCCAGCCGCGATATTCGGGGACCGGAAAACCCGAGGTTCGCGATAGCTCAAATAGATAGAGCGTCCCCACTTCAAGGAGGCGCGGCCACTTGGCCGAGCAAAAGCCGTGGACGCGACAAGGGCGCGGACTTCCACAAAGGCCGATAGTTATGGAGAGAGGATGCCTACCAGTAGCGAGAACCAAGCCGTCATCTCGCGGCGTCACTATGAGAAGAACAAAGCTGACCGCGTCGCTGTTATTCGCACGGTACGGGAGGCCCAAGTCGCGAAAAACAAGGCATATGTCGCAGAGTACCTGAAGACCCACGCTTGCGTGGACTGCGGAGCGACGGAAGCCTTGGAATTCGATCATAGGGATGCCTCTACTAAGCGAGCGGCGGTGTCGGACATCGTGACCAAAGGCTACTCTCTGCCCAGCGTGATAGCGGAGATCGGTAAGTGCGACGTGCGTTGTCGCCCTCACCATCTAGTGCGTCACTATGGGTAGGCCCGGTTCGATCCCGCGACGCGCCGCGCTTCCGAAGAGTGTTAACCACCGCTGAACAAAGCCATTGACGAACCCGAAGTGAGCGGCTAGGGCTAAAGCAGAACAACAAACAGGAGATATCCAAATGCAGTCACGTGCCTTCAAGAGCGACTTCGACCGCGAGCGCGATCCGCAAGCCACTCTGTCCAAGCCTATTCGGTTCGCCAATCTGCGCAGCGAGCGTCTTACAATCGATATCGTCCGCGCGGCGGCCGATCGAGTCGAGGCGCTTGGCCTATCCAAGCCCTTCGCCGACGCTGCGGCACTGCACTTCGTTGTCGGGGCCTTCACGGCCCTGCGTCTGTCGGAAGACCCGGCCGTTGGCGAGCTTGCTCGCACAGTGTTGGAACGGGTCAACGTCGGTGGTATCGAGACAGTCAAATCCATCCTGGCGGAAGTGATGGCCCGGCCCGCGACCGCGTCGCACGGGGATTGATGCACAAACGCGGAGGGCTTTAGATATGGCCTACAGCCCTTCGCAGCCTCGCGCCGCCGATGGCAAGTTTTCCGGAGCGCTTACTGACTCCCTAGAACACCAATTGCGCGCCAAGGGCCACAACGCCGAGCGCGCTCACGAGCTTGCTATCGAGATCATGGTGGCTCAGGGAACGCGCGACGCGTCCACCGGGCAGCTTACAGCCAAGGGGCTGGAGCGCGAGGCCATGGGCAGAGTCGGGCGCCGCATCGATCGCGTGGCGACCCAGACCGGGCACAAGCCCGAGCACATCGCCTACAAGAACGGTCGGGCTTACGTGAAATGATCCGGCAACTCACACCCTCGCACAGACCCGGCACCTTGCCGCATTGGATCGCGACCATCATCGGCAATGTGATCTATGCAAGCGCCCGCGCGTGGCCGGAATGACCGGAATTGACTTAGGGCCGGCGCTTGAACGTATCAACGTGGCTCGCGCAAAATATTCGGTCGAATACGACGGAAAGCTCTTGCCTGTTACGAACCTTTTAGATAGTGAAGGTGTCGAAGTGTTCTCGCCGATCGATGCGAGCCGTTGCGTGTGCTACGACGAGTCCGCGCCCGATGGTGAGAAGTGGCGCGTGATTTGGGGTTTAGACCCTGGCGACATTAGGAGCATATGTGATGGGAAATAATTCAGGTACGCAAATGAGCGGAGCCAAGCGGCGCTACAAGGCGCTCGCCGACATGGCGGCCAGCCACGGCGTCGTCAACGGCGTGGCGAAGAAAAAGAAACAGGTGGATCACCGGGCCAGCCAAGTCATCAACCAATCGCAGATCGCGAAGGCGAAAGCGAAATGAAGGACGTTCGCCTTTTTGCCCGACTCGGTGACGGTTCATTGAGGCGCGCGGTACGTTACCGCGATGCGCCCGGGTGGATATGGATGTCCGCACGCGATGACGCGCAACAGTTCAATGGCGATATCATTATCAGCGTGCCGAATGCCGACACCCTTCCGCATTCACAGGGCGAGTTGGCAATTCATCTCATGTACGGATCAAAGCCATGAGCTACGAGTACCATAAACAGCGCCCGAAGCTGTTCACCGAGAGCGGGCAGGATATGCTCCTGAAAATGCGCGATCGAGCGTTCGCGCTGATCGACTCGGCCGGCGCGGTAAGTTCCGGGAAGCTCCTACTCGTTGCCTCGATGGCGGATACCTGGGATAAGCTCGCGTGTATGGACTACATGGTCGAGCGTGGTGATCTCCGGGAAGTGACCGGCTCTGATGTAGCAGGTCAATGCCGCGTCTTCGTGAGAGGGAGATCATCATGAGCCTAGTTTCTCGTATCGGCTGCGATTGGGCCATCCGATGTTTCGGTAGAGAGCACGTATTCGACCGAGCGATTCGTGCGCTGCGCACCTTGGAGGAAGCGGCCGAGCTTGCTCAAGCTCTCGGCGTTCCCGAGGACAAAGCTGCGAAGTGCATCAGCACTGTTTACAGCCGGCCGGTTGGCGAGCCGTTGCAGGAGATCGGCGGCGTGCTCTTGACCATCGCCGTGCTATGCGAGTCGATGGGGGCCGAGGCTGACGATATTTTGGAGATCGAGCTTCGCCGCGTGCTTAAGAAGGATATCGCCCACTTCACCAAGCGCAATCAGGAGAAGCTCGATTTGGGGCTCGACTCGGAAGTCGTTACCACCATCCGCACCGCTGCGGAGATCGAGGCGGAGCGGCTCGCGGCGAAGGGCTGCACGTGTCTCGGCGCTAAGGATGGGCACCTTGCCGGGTGTCCACTCGCGCGCAGCTTCGGTGAACATCGAAAGTGGCTTGCGCCATGACTCCGTTCACGCTTGCCGAGGCGAAGGATGTTCTTGCGAACCCGGTCATCAATCGCCTGATGTGGCGCACGCCATCTATCAACTCGACCGATTGGGATATTCCGAACCTCGTCGGTTACAGCCAAGATGGCCTAATCATCTTCATCGACCGGAGCCTCGGCGCGTGGCAGTATCGAGATACAACTGTACCAATGGAGCCATTCCTTGCGCTGCGCGGGCGTTCCGAGAAATCGGTCATTGATGCACTCGCCACGGCACAAGGGCGCGAGCTTCAACGCCTGTTGATCCTGCTCAAGATGACGCACGCCGACGACGATGTATATCCCCACGCGCGTGGCGTCGCGGCGGCCCTTGAAGAATACGCAGTCAGAATGCAATATGGTCAAGTCGGTTTCGATTACTACAGCGTATTCCTGCACGGTCAGGACATGAAGACCGAAGACGAGCGTATCCGTCGCGTTCCGGCAGTGCTCGACATGACTCCATATCAAGGCGATGTGCGGCTGCGCACCGCGATGGAAACGAGAATGGTCGCATGAGTGAAGAAAGACCCAAGCGACGAGCCGGCGAGAGCCCGGTTCAATATTATCGTCGCACCAAATGCGTCGATGACAACTACACGCGTCGGTGGCGCGGCTGGTATTACTGCAATCCGGCGCACTGCAAACATCGGTGGCGCAGCAAGAAGGAGCGCGATACGCATCTCAATTTTGCCTACGCGGCGCTGTCATGAGCGACGCGATTTCGTCCCCGACGTGCGGCGTGTGCGAGTGCTGCGGCAAAGGTGGCGAAGTCAAGATGTACGTCCTGCAAACCGGACACACCGCATGGGTGTGCAAGGATTGCCGAGAGGGAAAGAAGAAGCCCACGTGACCGACCGCGAAATCGTCATGATCTTGCATCCGAACCAACTGCGCGCCGCACTGGCGGCCGGCTATGTTGGGGTTGAGTCGGACGGGAAGATGTGGACGCAAAATCTCGGCCCGTTTATCGGGCACAAGCAGGTTATCGAAACTACCATGATCACTTTTCCACCACGCAAAGGAAGGAAGTCCCATGAGCGACATTAGCCAAGATCAGCTTCGTGCATTCGTCGAGCGCATTGAAAGGCTCGATGAAGACCGCGCAGCCGTAACCGCCGACATCAAGGAAGTCTATGCCGAAGCGAAGGGCAGCGGCTTCGATGTCAAGGCGCTGCGCACCGTCATCCGCCTACGCAAGCAGGACACTGACGAGCGCAAGGAGTCTGAGGCCATCTTGGAGACCTACATGAACGCGCTCGGCATGGCGGTGTGATGACACCTGAGCAGATCAAGTCCGGCGTACAATTCCATGTGCGCCGGATCGCCGAGATACGCGCCGAAGCGGAAGGTGAGATCGGCATTCACCGAGCGCACATCGCGAAGTTTCGCGGCTACTGTAGTCATCCCGACCGCTATGTGACTTCGTGCATGGGCGAATCGGGCTGGCGTTGCCCGACTTGCGAAGCGGGAGCTTGACATGGGGCTGCGCAAGGAACTCATCAATCTCAAATCGGGTCGCGCCAAGCCTGGGCATAACCCGAAGGGCTGGTCATCTTGGCGCGATCCGAATATCTATCCGAAGACCTACACGCTCATTTGCTGCGATTGCGCGCTCACCCATCAGTATCAGTTCCGATTCCGGATATTGAAGAACGGCAATCTCGAATTCAAATACCGCGTGCGGCGGGCCAACGGCTACACGCAAGCGATCCGGCAGCGCCAAGTGTGCGACGGCAGTAAAGACGCCACGATCAAGAAAGGCGTGCTCACTCTCAAGATCAGAAGCCCCCTCAGAAGGAAATGAAAGCATGAACACAGAAGCATTGATCCAAAATCTAGCTGGTCGCGTTGAGCAGCTTGAGGAAAAGAGACCGGCCCGGCTAAAGAGGCCTGTCGTTCGTTTTCAGCGCCTCCCGCACGGAAAGGGCCTGCCGCTGCCGAAGTATCAAAGCGCGCGCGCAGCGGGTGTCGATTTGCCGGCGGCCAATTTCGTGTCAGTGACGATCATGCCGGGCAAGATCGAGGTTATCCCGAATGGCTTCAATGTCGCAATCCCTGATGGATTCGAGGGTCAGGTTCGGCCACGCTCCGGTCTCGCACGCAAGAGTGGCATCTCAATCGTCAATGCGCCGGGCACTATCGATTCGGATTACCGGGGGGAGATTCAGACGATCCTTATCAACCTCGGTCAAGAGCCGGTGACGATCGAACGCGGAGACCGGATCGCGCAAATGGTCATCGCGCCGGTCGTTCAAGCGGATATGACGGAAGTCGATACGCTGGACGATACCGAACGCGGCGCAAAAGGCTTCGGGTCAACCGGCGTCTCCTGAAAATTTCTTACCCCGGTTGCCGCTCGACGACTCCTGTGCTCTACTCTCCGAACGTTGCGCGCCCCTGTTCGGGCGCGCATTTCGTCGCACATCACAAATCAGAAAAATGGGGGCCACTATGCCATTCCGTTCCAACGATAACCCCATGTTCCGGTCCCATTTCGCCGAAACCATCTTCATGCAAAAATACGCGCACGAAGGGTGCGAGACCTGGGCGGCGCTGAGCCACACGCTTGTCGAGGATGTCTGCGGGAGGCGTATGACGGATTCGGAGAAGTCGCAGCTTGTGAACTACATTTCCGAGATGAAATTCATTCCCGGTGGGCGCTATCTCTATTATGCCGGGCGTAAAGCGAAATTTTTCAACAACTGCTATCTGCTCAAGGCGGAGGAAGACACCCGCGAAGATTGGGCGCACCTTTCATGGAAGTCCGAGTCCTGCTTGCTGACTGGCGGGGGAATCGGCTCCGATTACAGC
>ODAK010004788.1_pt1 | contig 13830 bp, 12 predicted proteins | sample 1539591 | NCBI WGS metagenome assembly ODAK01 (sample SAMEA3539303, study PRJEB22396) | soil metagenome | biome: tundra; feature: field; material: soil | place: USA | collected 2010-05 | depth 0.15 m | reverse complement strand
CCCCGGTCTTCCACCAGGTGCGCTTCAACTTCATGAGCGAAGCGCGCATCTGGTACGGCCGCAACTTCGATCAACCCAATCTGCCGGGCGAGTGCCAGAACGTGATCGTCCTGACATCGGAGTTCTATCGGGAGATCACCTCGCATCCCATTCCAACCGACCTGCAGGCAGCGAAGGCTCTATCGTGCGCTCCCGCCGCCTTGGACCTCTATACCTGGCTCTCGTATCGCTGCTTCATCGCCAAGGGTGAAGAGCGCATTCCGCTGTTTGGCGAGTTCGGGCTGGTGAGCCAACTGGGGAGTGGGGAGTATCGACGGCCACGGAAGTTCAGGGAGTGTCTGGAGAACTGGCTGGATCTGGTGAAGACGCTGTGGCCCACATGTCCGGCACGGATCAGCGGAGACGGGATCCGCCTGATCGTCTCGCCCGCCGCGGCGATGGCGGGGCCTGGAGGTGATCATGTTTGCGCCTGAAGGAGCCCAAGCGTGTCGACGGATCCCGCTGGCTGTCATCGACCAAGTGGTGTCGGCGCGACTGGGGCAGACGCGCGTCGAGGGCAATGCGCAGCCCGCCGCTTTCAATCGTCAGATCGCCATGTACCTCGCCAAGCATGTGGGAGGGTGGAGCACAACACGGATCGGAAGATTCTACAATGGGCGGGATCATTCGACGGTCTGCTACGCACTTAAGCGAGTGGCGGCGCTCCGCGAGGACGATTCCGAGGTGGACTGCTTGGTGTCGTCGCTTGCGGCTGAAATCAAAACCGCCGAGCCGAAGGAGAGCGGCCGAACCGACACCGAGAGCCAAACACCGGCCGACGGCAAGGATCTTCGCTTTAGCGACGCCTTCCTTGACGCTCTGGCGGACCGACTGGCCGTGCGGATCTTCGACAGAGCGAAAGGAATTGACGCCAACGCTGCAGTCGGCCTGAAATCATCACCGGGCGAAGGTGCTGGCGCGAGGCAGTCGTCACAAAGACCATGGCGGCAGATAATCACTTGGGTTCTTCAGGTGGAGACATGTCAACAATGAAGTCGATGGAGCGCAAGGCCAACAGCAAACTCTCTCCATTAGGGTTTCGGATTCCGTGCGCGAGTATCTGGAACGGGTCAAGGAAGTGATGTCCAGCAGTCCCGGCGAGCGCGTATCCACCTCCGATGCCGCCAAGATGCTGCTCGAGTCCGCCAAGGAGGACCGACTGGATCATCGACTGGAGGCAGCGAAGCTGCGGCGGAATACCGCGGAGTCCCTCTGGAACATCCGCCAGAAGTGGGAGCAGCAGCAGGGACTGTCGCATGCGGAATGGCTCTTCCTGGCGGGCTATGTTCAGGTGGGATGCGAAGAGTTGGCCGAAGATCCGGAACGGCCGAAAGCGGAATCTTTCGCTCAGGTTCTCGAAGCCTTTCTGGCGGTGCGTGCATTGCGGCAGGATCGCGGTGTTGCGCTGGATAAGTATTATGTGGGCAATCTGGACCCCTCCAACGGACCACCATTGAATTGAACGATCGCCGACTCGATCCTGAAATGGTCCCAACGATCACCGCGAAGCTGATTCAGCAACTGCGTCACGCAGAGCGTGCTTCAAGGCCGGTATTCTGCGGCCGAAACTTCTATGTCGCGCTGCGGGATGAAACCCTCCCAGGAATCGCCGCCATAAATGACGCGATCTCAAATACCTTGCCGACGCTCTTCCGGATGGCTGCGCGCGGTCATTGGCTGGCGGAACGAAAGCCCGTCCGTGCCCCGTGCCGTACGCGCGACTCTGTCTGGCGAACTTTTCCGCCGCTTGCCGCTGACGATCACCGACTTTCCGTGTTCGTAACAACCAACGGCGAGGTTGAGATGCTGCTGGAGTTGGATGGGAAGGGCGTGACCTATCCACTGAAACGGTATCCGCAGGTCCGTGAGTTCACCGCAATGCTCGCGCGAGTGGAGATTGGGCGCAATTGGAGAGGACCGGAATACTTCGGATACACCAATGGCTGCGATGCCGGATGCGCACCACGAATCTGTTTTCGCAATTGTAGAAATGGCATCGTGGTTTCGTCTACTCAGCAGGAGTGGCAATCGTTGAGAGAGCTCTTCGAGAAAGCCCTAGTGATTCCCGAACTGCGGCCGATCCTGGAGGAACTTTCGCTTCAGTATGGAGATATATAGGGATACCCGCCAGCGGCCAACGGAGAATCCGCGCACCGTGTCCAGCGGCCACCGGGCCCCGACAGGAAGACGTCGCTTATGATCGGTAGGAGGATCGGACGACATCATGCTTGCACATATGTTTGTGTCGCCGCACTTTGACGACGCAGTTGGCTCATGCGGCGGCACGATCAGGCGGCTTGTGGGCATCGGTCATACCGTCCGAATTCTGACAGTGTTTGGTGGGGCCGAGCGCGAGCCTTTTTCGATGCCTGCCAGGGTCCTTCACGCGGAATGGAAACTCGAGCGGCCCGTCGGTCATCGAAGATTGGAAGATGCCTCTGCGTGTCTGGTTCTTGGGTGCGAAAGTTCATTTTGTGAGTTTCCGGACGCGATCTATCGTCAAGCTGCCGATGGCCGACACCTTTACCCAACGTTTGAGTCCCTGCACGGACCCATCGCCGCCGAAGACTCTGTACTCGCTGAGCAGCTTGCGGCGCAGATAGAGTGCTATCTCGACAAGAATACAGTGATTTACTGCCCACTAGCAATCGGTACCCATGTCGATCACGCTGTTGTCAGAGAGTGTGGGAACCTCCTCACTGCACATGGGCTAACAGTTGTGTTTTATAGAGATTTTTATTATGACCAACATTGGACAGGCGAAGTCAAGGACGTCGCTATGATTTGTATCAACGTAAGGTTGACGGGTGAGGAGGTTGGACAGAAGCTAACCGCCTTCTCGGAGTATAAGTCTCAGATTCCTGGCTTGTTCGGCACTCAAGACAGCATGGCGTCGTACTTTGCTGCGGCTGGCAGGGGCGAAGCGTTCTTCCTGTCGAAGCCAACAGACCAGTTACTTCTGACGACGTTACGAAGCACGCTCACGCGAGGCTCAACCCCCCCCGCTGAGACAGAGGTAGGCAGTGTCGGGGAGCAACCCGCCAAGGAATAGCTGGCATTGACGCGGATACCATCGAATCGGCGGTCCGAGAGAAAGTTTGGGAAGGTTTGACTGCGCCGTGCGGGATCGCGGTCACCATTCGCTGTTCCAAGCGGAGATCCGAGCTGCACGCCTTCACTTTGTTGCAGGGGCTGCCAGCGGTTTGAGTCTTTCAGCTGTTAGTTTTGTCCGCGGGATCGTGTCTACGCACCGCCTAAGAAGTGAGACAAACGATTAAGACACACTTTGATGAAATGGAGCATTTGAGTCTGGGATTATCTCGACGGGAGTTGAAGAAGGAGCTTAAGGAGCTTAAGGAGAGGGCTGCCCGGGAGGCTGGAAATGGGGGCTTGTCTGGCATAAGTAGCACATTCGTGTGACGTGAACCCGAACGTGCTGCTACGCCTGGCGACGCGAACTCCTGGACTGGGGCGCCAAGCCTCGAGGAGGAGCGGGCCGCGGAACCCGAGCAGAGGGTCGATCGTCAGGCGCCCGGGGGTCGATTTCTTTGCGGCGATGCTTGTAGGATGACGGAGGAACAGCGGAGGCTGCGCCATGGCATAGCCGCATCTCGTCAACCTGTCCTCGAAGCGCGAATCGGTTTGGCCTCGCCCATTCCGTTAGAGTAGCTCTGTGGCCGGCGTGAGCCGAGCCGAATGCCGGCTTCCGGTAGTCGGGGACGCCAGCGTAGGGCGAGCACTTCGAGGGCGAGTCCGCCCCGACTGCGAACGAACACTCGGCCGGCAACAAGGAAAAAGGGAATTCACTCTTAACGTTGCCGTCAACCCAGGTCTCCGGAGCGACGCTGCGAAATCCAAAGCTCCTGATTTCAAGCCAACATGCGCTTTTGTCTACATACACCCACCCACGAAACGACAGTGTTAAGATTTACGTGATGGTTCATACATGAAAATGCGGCCAATACCCTGCAATGAACCCGACCCCACAGCGGACCAAGGCACATCCGGCATTCCGGCCGAATTGACCGAAGCCGTATATAACGAACTGCGCCGATTGGCCGCTCATTATCTGCGACGGGAACGCCCCGACCACACGCTCCAGCCCACAGCGCTCGTGCACGAAGCTTGGATCCGCATGCAAGCCAGTGCCAAGCTGCCGTGGAACGACCGCGCCCAGTTCTTTGCTTTTGCCGCAACGGTGATGCGTCACGTCCTGGTGGATCACGCGCGGCAACATGCCGCGGGCAAGCGGCCTACTGCGGGCGAGCGTTGCGACCTTAATGCCATCTATCTGTTTTCCCTGGATCACTCCGATGAATTGCTGGCAGTGGATGAAGCACTAAGCCGGCTTGCCGCTCTCGATGAGCGTCAATGCCGGATTGTGGAACTCAAATTCTTCGCGGGCCTCAGCGCGGAAGAAATCGCCGATCTCCTCGACATCTCCGTCCGAACCGTCAAGCGCGATTGGAAGATGGCGAAGGCATGGCTGCAATCCGAGCTGCCTTGAGGTCCGGATGGATCATCACCCGATGACACCGGATCGCTGGCAACGCCTGAAGCTGTTATACGAAGCCGCGTCGCAGTTGAGCCGGAATCACTGGGAACCGTTTATCTCCGCCGCCTGCGCCGAAGATGACGAACTCGCCGCGGCCCTGCGTCGCCTGCTGGAAAACGACAATTCCGGCGGTCTGCTGGATCATCCGATTGTCTCCCTCTGCCCCAGAGTTCCTCCAGCGGCAGCATCTCGGGCGTTTCTGCCTGGTCAACTCGTCGATAACCGCTTTGAAATTGCTTCCTTCCTCGGCAGAGGAGGGATGGGAGAAGTCTATAAAGCCTTCGACAGGGAACTGCAGGAGCACGTTGCCCTGAAGACGGTTCGGGGCGACGCCAGGGATCCAGCCGGCATGTTTCAACGACTCCGGCAGGAGGTGCGGCGTTCGAGGCGCATCGCGCACCCCAACGTATGTCGCGTCTATGACATCTTTGTCCCTTCTGGCGACGATGGTTCGGAAATCTCGTTCTTGACGATGCAGTTGCTGACCGGCCCCACCCTAGCTCAAGTCCTGCGGGAGCAAGGGCCGATGATGGTCGCGGAAGCTGCGCCGGTTGCGAAGCAAATGCTGGGGGCGCTCTCAGCTGCTCACCAGGCCGGTATTATCCACCGGGACTTAAAGCCGGGGAACGTCATGTTGATCGGGGACGGAGTGGCGAACCGGCACGCCGTGGTCACGGATTTCGGGCTCTCTGTCGAGCGCTTCCCCGGATCAGCCGTTCCAAAGGATATGACGGGCCACAGTCTCGCCGGCACGCCGGCCTACATGGCTCCCGAGCAGTTCAAGGGAATGGCCACTACGGCCTCGGACATCTATTCCTTCGGAGTTGTGCTGTTTGAGATGTTTACGGGAACGACCCCAAGCCCCATCTCCTCCGATCCGGAAATGGATCCTTCCAATGCGCTCTCGAAACCCGCCGTGAGACTGCTTCGCGACGTGCCGAAGATTTGGCGTGGCGTGATTATGAAATGCCTGGAGACGCGTCCGCAAGACCGCTTTGCCTCCACCGAGGAGATCCTGGCAGCACTGGAGACCGGGCCGGCCGCCTCTCTTCGGCCTATCCGGGCGCGGCTTACGAGGCGCGACTACGTGACCGGGCTATCGACGACCGCAGCGGTCACGATCGCCGCGATTTACACGACGCGCAATCGTTGGCATTTCAACGCACAGCGGCCATCGCTGGTTGTGTTGCCATTTAGAGTGCGCAACCCGAGCAGCGATGGAAGTCTGCTCGCGGATGGCCTGACGGATGGGCTGATCGAAGGTCTAAGGCAGCGAAAGCTCCTGCGTGTGATCGCCCACCGTTCCGCGTTTCACTATAGAGGGCAGGAACCAGATCCCCGCACCATGCATCGTGACCTGAACGTCACGCACATTGTTTCAGGCTCTATAGAAACCGCGGACCGCCAGATCCGGCTCAGTGCTTCCCTCGTCACGGCGCCCGCAGGGAAGCGGATCTGGGCCAAGGAATACACTCGGCCTGTGAGCTCGATTCTGGTTGTGCTCCACGAGATGGCCAGGGACATCGTGTCCGTTCTGAAGGCCTCCGCCGGCAACGAGCAGTTTTTCCTGGGCGCGGAGCTCTCACCAAGCGATCTGGAGGCCTACAAGCTTTACCTCAAAGGGCGCTATCAGTGGAACCTGCGCACCGAAAGCGGCTTGCGCCAGGCGATCGAGTACTTCCGCGAAGCCATTGGGATGGACCCTGGAAATGAACGAGCTTTTTGCGGTTTGGCGGACTCCTACGCCCTGCTCGGCCTCTTCGGCTTCGCTAGACCGAATGACGTGATGCCGGAGGCGAAGATCGCCGCGCAGCGCGCACTGATGCTCAACGACGCGCTCGCCGAAGCATACGCTTCGCTCGGCTTTATTCAAGCTGTTTACAACTGGGATTGGGCAGAAGCAGACGCGAGTCTGAAACGGGCCACGAGGCTGGATCCCGGTTATGTCACGGGCCATGACTGGTATGCGTTCTGCCTGGCGTGGACCGACCAGCCCCAGCCGGCCCGGGCCCATATGGAAGAAGCGCTGGAGCTGGATCCATTTTCCCCGGCGATCGGTACTCACCTCGCTTGGCTGGCGTTTTGGAGTCGTGACTATTCCAGAGCCGAGGCTCTATTGAGGCGAACGATCGCTCTCAGTCCCAACCCCAACGCCACTGCCGCGCACGCTCTCCTCGCTTTGGCCTGCGCGCAGCAATCGCGGTTTCCCGAGGCACTGACCGTCATTCAAAGCGTACGAAAGCTTGATCGTGATCCCGGCACCCTCCCAGATCTAGCGCGGATCTATGCTCTCGCCGGCCAGCGTAGCAACGCGCAGCGAACCATTTCGGAAGCTGAATTCGGGCTAAAAGGCCGGCCCAGTTCCGGAGTGACCATGGCGATGGCATGCGAAGCGCTCGGAGATCGGGAAAAGGCCTTCGCCTGGCTCTCTGCGGCGTACCAGGAACGCGCCAGCGAAATGGCATTCCTCAAAGTGGACCCCCGCCTCGACGGGCTACGCTCCGACGGCAGGTTCACAGACCTCTTGAAAAAGGTAAACCTGCTGGGCTGATCCTTTCACGGCGCTCGGCCGCTTAACGCGAACTCCGCGACCGATGGTTCGGTAACCGGGTCCGCGCCGGCAATCTGCGCAAAGAGGACCGGATTGCCACCGCCCACGGCGCATCCGGCCAGCCCTAAGGCCGATGCCACCAGGTACATATTCTGGATCAGGCAACCTGCACCGAGCAGAACGAGGCGGTACGCAATGGCGTCGTACCTGGCTGTGAATTCGCCTATCTCGGCTGTCAGTATCAACACAGCGTCCGGCTTTGCATTCTCCAAACCGAGCGCATATCCACAATGCGCGGCCAGCAGTTCTACCTGATCGGGCCGGGCATCAAGCTTTTCGAGAGCGCGATCTTCCGCGGCGTGCCGGTACAGCCCAGGCTCCAACTGGAAACATCGGTGGATCACCACGTAGATGTGAAAGCCGTAGATTCCGCCACCGCTCGGATATGGATATCTCCAGCCGCCGGCCTGATCATCCGTTGCTCTGGGCTCCGCGGCCAGGGACAGAAAGACTGCCAGTTCGGCCAGCGAGAGGGGCCGCGGTCCAGGGTAGCGTCGCGAACGCCGCCCGTCGAGGGCCGCGGTGAAAGTCAGATCTGTTTGCGGCAGCGTCGATGCGGCCGCGCGCAGGTCGATGTTGGAGACGGCCGCGCGCTGTGGCTGCACGGCAGGGATCGGGCGCGACTGTCCGCTGTGCCTTCCAAAACTCCCCCACTCGTTTCCCAGGCGGCTGGCAGCATGAAAGAGCAGGTCGGCGAAAGGCCACTGGGCTGCATGGTCATCGGCACCCTTGTTCACGGCCGCAAGGTGGCCCGTATCCCCCAGGAGGTGCTGAAGCAGGCACAACTCCGGGTCCGAAGGCGATCCGGACGAACAGGGATCGCAGACCCGTGCCATCAAGCCATTTATCAAGGTTCCGTTTACGATCACTTCGGCATACGCGGTCGGCGCGAGAATGTGCAGTCCCTTTTTGCTAAATCTGAGATATGCGTCGGAGCAGAGGACCAGCGGCCCCGGTGAACCGGTGGCGTCGCGGTCCCAAAAGGACCGTCCCGTAAGAGGCAGAATTCGCGCCACGGTCTGCCGGCCCCAACGCACTACGTAACTCAAAGCTTGCAGCCGCTTCAAAGCGGACAGGCATTCATGCACGGCGCGTTGAAGCGGCTGGCCTCCGAGGACTGCGGCCAAAGCGTACACTTCCAGTTCGGAGACATCCCGCTGGTCCAGGTCTGCCAGAACTTCCGCGATTCGCGGGCTCGTGACATCGATACACCTCCGGCCACGGATGCCTCCTGCCTCCAGGACTGTGCCTCCGATTACGTGAATCCGAACTCCCTCCGGCCGTGCGAGTTGGTATCTCAGCTTCATGACCATCGAGACGCCGATTCGACGAGCGCGTAGATCGTTCCTGGATTGAACCGGCGCAAGCCGGGCACGGTGACTCGCACCGTGGAGAACGTCGCACCTGGGGCCGCAAGATCCACCACCAGTAGATCCTTCCCGTGATCCCCCATGAGGGCGGCAGCGCGAGCCAGCCCCACCGCGGCGTTCGGAACGGATGCGGAATGATAGTCGCCGGCGTCTTGCAAGCGGCTCCATTCTACCGGGCCGCCTGGCCGCAGCACGATCTCCGGTGTCAGCGACCGGCTGCCGTAGCGGACCAAGGACGACCAATTCAGGGCGAGGCCCGTTTCCAAGATGGCGCTGGTCATTGCAGTCAGGGGGTCGAAGTGGGCCGACGCTCCCAGAACGCCGCAGCGCGCATCCTTTTGGAACGACAGCGCGGCGAATGCCGGGACCTCCGGGATGGCGGTAATGTCAATCACGACGAGGGTTCGCCCCCGCCCCGCAAGGTAACGGCGCACATCCTCCAGGACACTGGCTTCGAAGCTTTCGGTTCGAACTGGGCGCCCAGGCTTCCCGTCCAGCCACCAGCGTCGCAGGGCATCGCGTTCGACCAGTTCAAAGAACCCGCTCAGGGCCGCTGCGCACGGATTCGGGCCGGCGGCGCAACCGGTAGAATCGGCTCCAATCCTCGTGGCCTTGCCCCAGCCGGCAAAGCAAAATTCTGCCGGGAGATAGCGGATGGACCTGGAGACCAATGAGTAGGCGGGCGTCCAGTCGAGTGGTTGCTCTTCGAAACCCGGCTCTCCCGCGTTCAGCAGAGAACGGGGGGGAACCGCGGCTTCCCTCAATTCTTCGGCGGACAGCCTCACGCGATGCCGGCGCCCGATCGCATAAAGACTCCTGCGCTCGGCCGCCTCTGCCAGGCAGCCGATTCGCGCTGTGGTCGCTTCGAGTCCTCTGCCAAACACATAGAAGCCGGGGCCGTCGGAACTTGCGGGTAAGCCCGGCCGGGATTCGAAGGCGATAAAGGTTCGATACGGGGCATCGGGATCGCCAAAGATTTCCGGCGAGAAATCGTGGCTACGCGTTCCTTCCGGTCCCGAAGCCTGCCGTACGATCGAGTGTCTCGTGAGGTGGCAGAGGGCTAAGACAGCCTCTGGCGCACCATGCTTCGGCGCGAGGGTGGCCAGGATTCGTCCGGACGGCGATCCTTTGCCTAGGGCCAGGCCGATATCTCTGTAAATCCCGCCGCTCCAGAAATGAAGCCGGGATGCAGATCGAAAAGCAATTGTATTGTGGTTGAGTATCTCCAACCGAAAGCCGTCCGCCAATCCGGGTGTTGGCGGGATCAAGGAATCCACCAGCGATGTCGACATAGAAGCCACGAAACCGCGGCGATGTTCCGCCGGGTCGCTTCGGCTGGTCATTCATCCTTAAGAGGCTTCGCGGCCGAGGGATCCGGCTGGAAAGCCTTGCCCTTGCCTTCCTCGGGAGGTGCGCAGTATGGAGCGGCAAGCTCCGAGGCCTTCTCGGTCCCCACGCAATAGAGAGCGGCGAGTTCCCCGACCCTTTCAGGCGCCACGCAATAGAGCTCGGCGAGTTCCGCAGCCTCCCCGGGCGCCTCGCAGTAGGGCGCGCCGACGGTTGGGTCCCCGAGACAGTAGAGCGCCATATTCGATCCAAGCATGCGGCGAGCAGCCGCGCCCAGATCTTCGGCCGCGAATCCTTCGGGCGGTGGCTCCGGAAGAACCAGGTGGCGCTTTTCCTTGGTATCCTCAAGCACGACTAGCTCCGCGCCTGGGGGAAGAGCGAGCAGAACCTCCGCGATGACAACCTTGGGTTCACGCAAGAAGCGCTGTTTGAATTCCTGATCGGTCCAGCACTTCGCAACTAAAGCCGCTACTCTCGTCTCGAGATCTTTTTTCACTTTGTACCTCCTGATTTCGTCTAATGCGAGGCAAACGTCTCGTCAAGGCTGAGCCCTTGAGAGCGACGCCAGCGCCTCGCGCGCGGCACGCTCGCCGGACCGGATTGCGCTATCCATCCAGCCTGGCTGTGGGGTTGTATGGTCTCCCGCGAATAAGATCCTGCCCACCGGCGCCGCCACCTGTCTGTAGAACTGACTCATTTCTCCCTTGGCGTAAAAGGCATAGGCTCCACGTGCCCACGGGTCCTGGTCCCAGCTGACGGAGAAAAAGCGTCCCTCATAAAACCGGCTTATCCCCGGGAAAAGGCAGTCGAGTTGTTCCAGCGTAAGCTTGATCCGCTCTGGTACCGACATCTGGGCCAGTTTCCTCGCGACTTGGCCGGCCGCGTACGACTCCAGAATCCCACGCGGTGACTTGCTGGGCTCGCCCGGGTATACGGACATGATGGTCTGGTCGGTGTCCGCGTATCCGTTCAGGCCCAGATCTTCCCATACCCGTTCACGGAACTGAAGGAATGTCCTGGTGACAGACGTGTTGCGCTGGTTGTCAACGGCCAGTCGCTTGGATGGCGGCAGCGCCGGCGTAAATGGTATGGCCTTTAGAACGGAGAAAGGTATGGCCAGGATAATGTGATCGCAACGCTGGCACGATTCCCCTTGCCTGTAGACCACGTCATAGTCGGTCCCATTGGCCTTTATCTCGCAAACCGGCGCCTCGAATTCAATGTGGCCTTGCAGGTCTTTCGCCATCGCCTGGGGGAGGGATTCCGAACCCCCTTGGATGAACCCGGAGCTCTGAAAGCCCCGAAAAGCGACACCGCCGCTCAATTCGAATAGAGCTGAATTGATCGCATAGCCCTCTCCATCGAGCGAGTTCAGGCCGAGTTCAATCAAATCGATTTGATCAGCCGTCGCCCCTTGCGACCGCAGCAAGTCGGCCATGCTCATGTGGTCGAGTACCAAGCCTTCCGGGTGGGGCCATCCGATGTCTGCGGGGTCGCCGATCGCGGGGAGGAACTTGGCGGTCAAGCCGGCTTCGAAGTCGCCCGGGCTTTGCCCCGCGACTGTGCCCGGCATCTTTTTCGGCCACTGCACCGGGCAGGCGCTTCTGAGGAACGCCCGTCTGCCTCGAAACAGGATGACCTTCTGCAAGCGCGGATCGTGTAGGGCGGTGGTTCCAATTCCGAAACGCGTGAGGTAGTGACCCAGGCGATAGTGAATGTTGGGAACGTGCTCGCCCCCGAGATCGACTAACAGGTCGTCGTCGAAGGTGGGTTGTTTGACGGTTCGGATGCGACCGCCAGCCGTCGAACAAGCCTCCAGGATCTTGAATGGTACTCCTGCATCCCGGAGTGCGCAGCCCGCAGTCAGCCCAGCCAGGCCAGCTCCGACGATGACAACGCGCTCAGGCAAGAATCGACTCCAGTATAAGTTTTCTAACAATACAGCAACCGACTTTTGGTGTCAATTCATTTTGGCGTTTTTTTAGCGCTTTTTGTGCAACACTGCGTGAATGACTATCGTAAGTGTCGCCAATTCATTTTTCCCGATTGGCCCCTGGGGAACTGGAGCGGAGCAAGTTGTTTCCATGCTCGACCGGGCGATCATGGAACGGGGTTGGAACTCAATCGTGGTCGCGGCGGAAGGTTCTACGGCCGTCGGCCGCGTGCTAGCGGCGCTTCCACCAGCGCCGATTCAGGCAAGCCTCCTGGAAAGCCGTATCGCGGGAATTCGGGACTGTATCCTGGAAGCTTCCAGGGGGGCGGATGTAATTAACTTTCACGGGCTTGGTTGTGATAGATACCTGCCCGAGGAGAAAGCTCGAGTCGTAATTAGCCTGCACGCACCCATCGCTTACTATCCGAAACAAATCTTTGAGATGGCGAACCTCCGGTTTATCGCGGTTTCTCGGCATCAGGCCCTTGGTTTACCGAAGCTTTCAAACCTCCGGATGATCGAAAACGGCATCGATCTTGAGCGCTATCGTCCTCGGTTGGGCAAACGGGAATACCTGGTATTCATTGGGCGCATAAGTCCCGAGAAAGGCGTTCACATCGCCTTGCGAGTGGCGCACGCGCTGGGACTCCCGTTACTCATCGCCGGTCCTGTTCACCCGATTCGTGAGAGCCAAAGGTATTTCCGGGAATCGGTCGCACCCGCTCTCGATGAGAAACGCAGATACATTGGTCCGATCGGCACGGAGGAGAAGGTGCGACTTCTAGCCACGGCCCGCTGTGTACTGATGCCCAGCCTGTGCCAGGAGACCAGCTCTCTAGTGGCGATGGAGGCCATCAGTTGCGGTGTGCCCGTGGTCGCCTTTGGCTCCGGCGCCCTGCCGGAAGTGGTGCGGCACGGCGTCACCGGCTTTGTTGTGGGGTCCGAAAAGGCCATGGCAAACGCAGTGAAGTTCGCGCCCCGGATCTCCCCCTTCGACTGCCGTGCATGCGCAGAACTCAGGTTTGACGGCCGGCGAATGGCGCGTGAATACCTGACCTGCTACGAGCAGTTGGTACTCGAGGGTTAGGATAGATAGATTAACAACCTGGAAGAAGCAAGCCGAGTAGCGCGGCGGCGCGGCGGCCGAAAAGAGGAGCGATCGAACAGAAGGGAATAGGTGGTCGGTGCATGTTGTCTCCGCTGATGGTTTGTCAGCTCCACACTGGTTGAGCATCTCCGGTGTGGAGTAGGCGAAGAGAGGGCTACTGCAAAAGAAGTGAGGCGAGCATCGACACTATTCTGACCTAGGGTCTTGCGCTTCAGGCCGTCAGGCGCACGGTGAGGCGTAGGTGGAGGCATCGGCGTGCCAACGTCGGCACCCGCCCCGGGCGGCAGGCGTACAGTCCATTATCGCGAGTACAGTCAGCAAACGTCGAGAAAGGCCAGAGCCCGGCGCTCTGGCCCCAGGTCGCCTGCGAACCGCCCTACCGTGTCGGACCGATGGCAGCGATGGGAATCGTCTGTGCGATTTCCCGCTCTTTGACGGCGCCTCCAGGTGTGTGCGGCGCATAATATAGGACCACGCCGATATCCGGCAGGCGCATTTCGCGCACCGTGCTGCCGCTTTTGCCGCTTTCGATCACTAATGCGGCTGAGTTGGCCACAGACGGACTGTGAGCCTGGGACAGCAAGGTGGCCACCACCTTTCCGTTTCGCGTCAGTTGCAACGTGTTGCTGGTTCGCCAGCCCCCCAGGTTGAAGGTGTAGTCGCCCGCCTGCAATGTCGCTGTGCCCCAGTGCACTTCAGACGGTAGGGAGAATTTCCCTTGCAACGGTTGCGCGTGTGCAGCTCCGACGGACAGGCAGAATGCCAGAAAACCCAGGGCCATGGTGCGAAGCGGCGTATTGTCTCGAGTGAATTTCATGACGAACCTCCTCATGTTCGTTTGTGAGGCCAACCCTTGAGTTGCCTTCA
>ODAK010004785.1_pt1 | contig 13839 bp, 24 predicted proteins | sample 1539591 | NCBI WGS metagenome assembly ODAK01 (sample SAMEA3539303, study PRJEB22396) | soil metagenome | biome: tundra; feature: field; material: soil | place: USA | collected 2010-05 | depth 0.15 m | reverse complement strand
CGCAAGACAAACAAGATGATCCACCTCTTGGAACAAATCGCGGCCAACACACGCAGACAAGGGGTTAGCTGAGGAGTTCCAACCCTAGGGCAATACCGCCAGTGAGCGTTCAGGTTTCAAGCGATCAGTAGAGCTATACACCGCGGCCGCGGTGTAGGCGCACTCGGCAATTGCAATATCGGATGCTGAACGCCCATCGCGGCCCGTTCCACGCTGCGGGTGTTGCGGGTTCTATTCGCTCAGTCCTTCATGGTCCCGATGGTCCCCAGGTCCAGCAAGAGGTCGTCCCTGGCGACCAGCGTCAGATCCCCATGACTCTGCGCCGTAGCAGCGAAACCGGTCAGCAGGGTCGCGGTGCGGCAGCGGCAATTGCTGAGCGGCCAGCACGATCTCGTGGGTCCCGACTGGGCTATCCGAGCAAATCACCTGCTTCTGGGATTACATCTGGTTAGCATCGAAGCCGCTGGATCGAGCCGCTTCTCTCAGCCGTCGATCGGCAGTCAGAAAAACGCGGCCTTGGGGATCGTCTTCGCACCACTCCAGCGCCGCCGCCAACTGAAATGAGTCAGCCGCCCGTAATTCGTAGCGATCCACAAGTTGGGCCGACTTCGCGCGCAAAACGTCCGACGGCTGAATCACCGACCATGAATCGGCCAACCTTTGGGCCAGCTTACGGGCGCTGGTCCAGTCGCTGGGAGCCAGTTGCTTCATCCGCACGAGTCGGGCCAGAGCGCTAGCAATCTCGACCGGCGTAGCCCACCAGACCACAGCGTCATGCAGCTTGTACAGGGCAATAGCCCGCGGCGTGATGCCCTGTCGCACACAGAGAGGAACCAGAGCACTGGTATCCCAAAAAGCCGAGACTCGCATCAACGGCCTTCGCGTTCTTCCTGCCGTACCTGCTCCATAACTTCATCGGAAATATTTCCCGGCGGTGCCGGCCATGAGACGGACGCATGCCGCTTCTTCAAGGGTGGTGTCAGAACGCCGCGAGCAACCAGCCCTTGCTCCCGGGAATGATCGGTTAGACGGCAGGGGACAATCCGAGCCACCGGCTTGTTACGGTCGCAAACCAGTACTTCTTCGCCATCCTTTACCAGCTGGATGTGAGCGCTGAGCCGCGCCTTTAGATCGCTGATATTCACTTTTCTCATACTCTAATTATAGCTAACATGACCAACTTAGTCATCTCATATTCATCCGACCGGGAATGTGGTGACATCGAGGACCGTGCCGGCGCTAAGTAACATCGGTAAAAGCGAAATCGAGTCATTCGCTCTTTCAGTTCTTCATGGTCCGGATAGTCCCCAAGCCCAGCAAGAGGTCGTCGCTGGAGACCAGCGTCAGATCCATGACCTGAGCCGTGGCCGCGAGAAACCGGTCAGCCGGGCCGCGGTGCGGGCAGTGGCAATTGCTGAGCCCGCCAGCAACATTCAAGTTAAAAAGAAGGACGGGACCGCTATTGCTCCGATCGACAGCTTATCTGCTTACGCACAGCCGAGGGCGAAGCCCAGCGCCCCGCAGATCTCCCTTAAGCGCTCAGAGCTCAGCATTGCTACCCGGCGCCCTAGATGGGCCTTGGAGACCGTGACGACGTTGTGGAGATTGATGGCGCACGTAGCTTTCATTCCGTCCTTCTCCGTGAGGAGGACCTCGGACGGCACACCGCGAATGGTGGAGGTGATGGGCGCCACAGTGACGGCGGACAAGTAGCCGATGGCGCTGTCCCTCGTGAGCACGACGACAGGCCTTTGCTTGTCGGGGGGAGGGAACCGGTACAGGCGGACTTCTCCGCGCCCTATCTCTGCGGCCACGATGCCACCCGTTCCCATGCCGCAGCGTCGCCCGCGGCTCTCCACCGGGGACGAACTCTGATCTTCGTGGTGACTAAGTGTTTACAGAACTATGGGATGACACTCCAAGGGTGCGACGGCAAGCCTCTTGAATGGATGAGCGCGTGGCATTCCGCGCACAGTGTGATCAAATTCTGTTCCTCGTCGCCGCCCGACTGGCTCCGCAGTTTCAGATGTTGGACTTGCAGGTGCTGCATGCTCCCGCAGACCTGGCATCGCCGACCGTCGCGTTCCAGTATTTGCCGATGCAGATCTCGATAGCTCGTCGAATCGAGTCTCAGTCGCGGGTTCTTGGCTGGGCTTTTCTTCATGAGGCCTGCCCGGCGACCTCAGATCGAAATGGCGGTTGGGGGGCGATGGCAAGCGCCAGGTAGACTCGTCGTAGAGTGGAATGAGACAACGCGCTCTCCGATCATAAGCAGCTATCCATCAACGAGTTGCAGGCAACGTGGGTAACGGGAGGAGCACCCACGACATGGTATACTGTATAGGTAAATGTCCTCGGCAACTACTCCACGGGCAATACCGGTTTCAGAATGTCTTCTCCGGCGCGAAGCTGTGGAGAACGCCGTGGCGGATCTCCGGCTAGAAGGTCTGGCTCCAACTGCCGATGCGCAACTCCTCTTTGAGCAGTTTGTCCAGGGCGATCTGACTGAAGAGCAGTTGGTCAATGCTGTCCTCGCTCGATGAGCGATCCCTACATCGATCCTCAGTCCGGGGTACTCCGAAACAGATTTGGCTTGGGTGATCAGGAATCGCTTGACCGGGCAGAGGGCAATGCCGTCTCGCTCCGTTCAATCCTATTGCAGCTCAACCCCCTGAGGGGGAATTTCGATTCCGAGCACCTAAAGGCGTTTCATTCGTATTCCTTTCGGGACGTTTACGACTGGGCGGGGCAATTCCGGACGGCACTATGCTGGCACATTCGCCGGTAGCGACGGAGCCAACTTTTTCTTTCGCGACGACGAAAACCGAATTCTCGTGGGAAATGTCAAAGATCTGAAGAGACCAGCGGAAGCGGGAGAGAAAATCAGCTTCACTGCGTCGTAAAGCAGGACGCGCCAGGTTGTGCGGGTTCAGAAAACTCCTCAGATTCTGCAATCACTTTGCAATCACTTAACGTGAACTTCAGCGTAGCGTTTTGAATGCATGCCCGCGTGGCATTCAGCGCATAGCGTGATCAGGTTCTGTTCCTCGTCTCCACCCGACTGGCTGCGGAATTTGAGATGGTTTACTTTCCGTCCTTCGAAGCGTGGCGATTACGCAGGGAAAGCCCCTATCACTTCCATACACTTGTTCAGGACCGCGTCATTGGCCAGCACTTGCCATTTGTGCCGCACCGCGACCGCGCAGATCAGAATATCGATGGGACCGCACGCCACCCCTCGGTTTCTGCACAGGTTATAGAGCCGAGCCGCTTCTTCATAGTCAGAACTATCCAACGGCTCATCCCGAAAGGCCTGAAGAGCATTCTTCACTTTCTCGAACTGGGCTTGCTCTTTGATTCCTGACAACAACTCTTGGCGTATTGGCCCTATCATCACTACCCGACCGTCACTGATCGCTTCCGCCAACAGTGCCGCCAACCGCTTTTCTTCGGTGCTCAAGATGGCCGTCTTTCGCCGACGCAGCGCAAGCGACCACACCGAGGTGTCCGCTAGTAGTTTCATCCCTCTTCCTCGATTCGGTCCCGTCGCCGGTTCGCTTTGTGATCATAGCCGCGGGCATACTCCACAGTTCCGAACAGCTTCAAGATTTCGACCTGTTTCCGTCGCCGAATGTACTCGTCCAGCGCCGCAGTGACTGCTTCTTTCTTGGTTACATGACCACCTACGTTGCGGGCTTCCTCAATCAGTTTGTCATCGATTGCGAGATTGGTTGCCATAGTAGACCTCTGCGTATGTGTATCATATCACACATCACAATGTGTAGAGACTCCGGAACCATGTGCATGCCACGTTCGCGTCAATCGTGATTCGCTGCAGCAGTGCTTTGTTTCTCATAGCCTACTGGCTTTACGGTTGCGCCCCAAATACTATGGCCGGTGAAGGCAGCCTCTGTTACCGCCTCAACGGCGTAAGCTCTCGCGGCCTTAACAGACGGTCCGAAAGTGAGTCTGCATTGTTGATGAGGCACGCATTTGATCCGAGTAACTCAAAGACGTTGAACCACAGTGGATGTTGCAGTAGCTAGGCTTTCCGATGGGACCGCGCGTGACATTCTGTGCATAGGGTGATCAGGTTCTGTTCCACGTCGCCACCTGAATGGCTCCGAAACCTGAGGTGATGAACCTGTAGGTTTTGCATGCTACCGCAGACCTGGCATCGCCAGCTGTCGCGCTCCAGCACCTGCCGATGCAGTTTGCCATAGGTCACCGAATCGAGTCTCAGTCCCGGGTTCTTGGCTGGGACCTTCTTCATGAAGCGTCCTGGGCGACCTCAGATCGAAAGACTTCCTGTTGTTCGCCGGGCAGGAACTTGTAGTAGCGGGAGAGGGATTGCAGCAGGATCTCCGGGTTGCCGCCGTCCATCGAGGCCCCGGCGAGGAAGTCCGCACAGATCATTTCCAGGCAGTACCCTCGAGACTTGTCCGACCCCAGCATCGCCTGGAAAACGGTTTTGCATGCGGCCCGCTTCCAGGCAGTAAGTTGCAGGGCAGCGGTCTGGTCATCGGTCTATGAGCAAGCATGGCCGTATGCCATATGTTCTAGCGGCCTGGCTTTTTGGTGTAACGCTCGAGCATGGCGGCGGTGATTTCGCTGTTGGTCGGCCATTGCCCCCGCCTCTGTCCGGCGTGGGTCTGGTAGCTTTCCAAGCGGGTGGGGTCCGGCTGCACGATCTTGCTGCCCTGCAAAAACAGCAAGCCCAGTTTCTCCGAGGGCATCCGCGTCACGAAGGCTTCCGCATCGTCGAGAGCGGCACGTAGCTGCTTTGTGATCAGATGGGGATCGAGCGGTTCCGCGGTCATCAGAGCACGCCATTCGGCGGCGGGATAGTTGGCGTTGCGGCGAATCTCGGCAATCAGCCCCTCGGGGGTGAATCCGGGCGACTTCTCGACGGCTGCCCAGATCACGGCACCCAGGGGGAGGATGGTTTCGTGGATCGTCACGAGGTCAACAAGGTCACGCACCTCACGCCGCCCAGCTGCGGCCATCACCTTATTCAGCGCAAGGTCAACCGGGTGCAGAACGTAGCCGAAAGTCTCATCCCGCATTGTCGGGAAGAACCGGAAATCGCTGTCAACGACCCATTCAAGGCGCGTACTGGCGTCCAGCCGCGTGACTTCAGCGGTGTAGATCAAGGGCAGTTGCCGCAACCACCTGACACTGTAACCTCCCGCTTCAAGTACCTTCGCGTCGTTGAGGGCGGCGGCGGCAACGCGTTCCTCGCGATCGTGAAAAACGTCGATATCGCTAGAATAGCGTGCCGCATCACGGTTCAACGGGGTTGCTCCCGCGATGTAGCTTTCCGGGTCCCGCTGTGCCGCGAGTAGCCGGAGAACCTCGATTTGAATCTTAGAGAGCGGCACGGCAGGCCTGCTCGATCTGTTCCGCCAGACGCCGTGCTTCACAGTCGCCCTCGATGCGCAAGGCACGCGCCACGACGAGGGCGTCCTCTTGCGTCGGTGCGTCAAGCAGGCGCTTATTCCAGAGAGCCTGGGTTCCGTATTCCGCAAAGGCTCGACGGTAAAGGCTCATGAAACCTGCCGCTTCTGTCGTCTGGTCGTTCATCGTGCTTTACTTTCCGGGCAACTTGTCCCTGCGTTCCGGTTGTAGCACGGAGCCTCCACTCGTGCAACCTCCCTTGCAACACAAAGCCCTGATGGAACTTACTAAAGTGAGACAAAACACCCGAGATCTGAAGAGATCATGATCATAACCATGATCTACACCCTCCGGGGTGAGAGCGCCAGAGCAATACTAGGCAGAAGCTGAGGACGAAGTAAACGACCCTCCCAGCTAATCTGAGCTTATCTATTTACGCACAGCCGAGGGCGAAGCCCAGCGCCCCGCAGATCTCCCTTAAGCGCTCAGAGCTCAGCATTGCTACCCGGCGCCCTAGATGGGCCTTGGAGACCGTGACGACGTTGTGGAGATTGATGGCGCACGTAGCTTTCATTCCGTCCTTCTCCGTGAGGAGGACCTCGGACGGCACACCGCGAATGGTGGAAGTGATGGGCGCCACAGTAACGGCGGACAAGTAGCCGATGGCGCTGTCCCTCGTGAGCACGACGACAGGCCTTTGCTTGTCGGGGTGAGGGAACCGGTACAGGCGGACTTCTCCGCGCCCTATCTCTCCGGCCACGATGCCACCCGTTCCCATGCCGCAGCGTCGCCCGCGGCGTCCGGACGCCTTCGGTAACCCTGCCGATCGCGAGCCTCGATCTCGCACGCACGAAGGCGTTTTATGTATTCGCGAAGGGCCTCCCGAATTAGAGAGGAACGGTTGACTCGCGCCCGTTTGGCCGCTCCATTCGTGGCCCGAAGCAACTCCGAATCCAACACCACCTGGATGGTTTCCACGTTGTGGAGAATACTCCACAATCGGACCCACAGTCAACCGGACTGCCACCAGGGTGCAACGGTCGGCGACGAAGACGTGCTTCCGTCAAATCACAGCTTGTCGTCGCGAGAACTCGCACAAGCAATTGCGGTGTGGGATGCCTGGACTTGAGCCGATTTCGAAGCGCCCGCCGTGTTCCATGGCTGCGCAGTGAAAGCGGGGCAATCAACAAGAAAGGCCCACGTTCATTCAGCGCCTGGTCGCCAAGCAGAACCTGAGAACGAAGTGAAGGCTTCCGATCGGGTCACTATTAGCACTCTAGCTATAACTAGGGCGTCGGCGACCCGTTTTGCCAGCGAAATAAAGCGAGCATGCTCCTTGCTGGCGCGATAAGCGCGGACATGAAGTGGATTTTTCGCGAACAGTACTATTTGCCGCTTTCAGCTTCCTTCAGGATTTCGATCATGGCAGCGGGGGTAATAATTCGGGTGGAGGCGTGCTGTTTCAGGGACAGGAGTTCCTTGTCACCGGTTACTAAGAACTCGGCCTGGCTAGCTTCAGCCAGCGCCAGCAGATAACTGTCCTTGGGATCCGGCGCGACCGAGTCGGAGGGCAGGTCCCGGCAAAAAAAAGAGAAGTCTCGAAGGCCCGCGGCGAGCAGCTCAGCCGCGCTGGCGCGAAGCCTCGCCCGGAAAAACGGCCGGGCGGCGACATCGCGGAGTTCCGCTATGAGCGCGTCACAGGCGACGAGCGTGACCGTCTTGCGTTCCCAAGCGTCGAGAAGCTTGGCTGGCGCGCCCAGAGGAGACAGGAGCGCGGAGAGCAGGATGTTGGTGTCGAGGATGAGGCGCATCACGACCGTTTGGCGCGCTCCCGGTAGTGTTTCGCGCGGACGTGTTCGACGGACTCGTCAATCATCTTCTGGAGCTCGTCCGGGGAAACGTCGGCGAAAGCTTTGCGGGCTTCGCGTACTGTCTGATGGAAGATGCGCCAGCGGACAGCCTCCTCGATGAATTTCGAGAGGTCCCCCTTCTTCATGCCCTGGGAACCCAGAAAGGTTCGCAAGGCATGATCGGCCTCCCTGGACCAGGTAATGGTCAAACGGGCGGTTTCGGGTTCGGACACGTTGTTTCTCGTCATATATGCATATATCCATCTATCAGTATAGATGATTAAGCGGACTTTGAATAGTAGCGTCTCCGAGGAGTCCGGGAACACGACGTTTCATCCCGCCACCTCCTGGCTTGGGGGCGCGTAGCTGTTGAGCTGACAGAGCAGGCCATCACGATCCTTCTTGGCCGCCTCCGCAAGCTGCTGCACGAAGCTTTCGACCTGCTCGCGAGTGGCGTCTTTGAGTGCTTTGGTGCCGCAGAAGTCGACGGCGTAGGCTTTCACCAGCTCGGGATCGAGCCTGTGCTGGCGGATGATCTGGCAGAGCCGGTCGCGGACCTTGTGACCGGCACCATTGCCGTTCCCGTTTCCGTTGGTATTTTGGGGCGGAAACTTACGTTGATCGGAAGCCCCCGCCATCGGACCAGGATTCGATCCGATCTCCTCGACCGAGCAGATGCCGATGCCATACGCCTTGCGCAGGGCACGATTCACGGCTCGGGTTTCCGCGATCCGCATCTCGGCGCCGCGGACCAGTAGAGAAACGTTGGAGGGGTCGGCGTCGCCGTACCCGACGAAGCCTGCGGAATCTTTGGACGGATACACCGTCGCCTTGAGAACGAAACGACTGGCGGCGGAGTCACACCGCGAATCGACGGCCTCGACGTGGATACCACGGCAGCGCTTGCGACGGGCCAGGCGGACGAGTCCGGTGTGGGTTACGAACCAGCCATTCTCAAGCTGAATCACATCTCCACTCGCGAACGAGAAGCTGAATTGTTTGGTCAGCTCTTTTAGCGCTTGGATCCGTGCTCGGTTGATGTTCGGGTAAAGCTTCTTGACTAGGGAAGTGTTGTGGCGTATTAGCTGGAGGTTGTTCTTGTCGAGATTCTTGGAAGGCATAAGCACCTCATTGATATTTTAACGATATCATAACGATATCACATTAGCAAGAGAAATTCCTGGTGATTTGCAAATGAACGAACCCCGAGTTCCCGTGCTTATCCGAATACGAGCCGACTTGAAAGCGAGGATCGCAGAACTCGCGAAACGGGAGCACCGCTCGACGAATCAACAAATCGAGTTCCTTCTCGAGCGCGCCCTGGCACAAGTCAGCGAGGACGCCGAGCGCTTGCGGACGCCAAGCGAGAAACGCAAACCAAAAAGGACTTAACAAACTTGGCAAAGCGCGATTGACGGCTCGGGTTTTGGCTATGCGCATCTCGGCACCGCGGACCAGCAGAGAGACGTTGGAAGGGTCGGCATCGCCGTAGCCGACGAAACCGGCGGAATCTTTGGACGGGTACACCGTCGCCTTGAGGACGAAACGATTGGCCGTGGAATCACACACCGAATCGACAGCTTCAACATGGATACCAGAGCACCTCTTCCGCTTCGCCATCCGCAGCAAGCCTGTGTGGGTTACATACCAGTGGTTGTTCAGTAACGCGAGATCTCCTGACCCGATATCGAAATGCATTGCAGATAAATGCTCGAGGGGCGTGAGAAGAATTTGTTGTTTTCCGACACCGAATAGCGTTCTCGCCAGCCGCAAATTTCGCGAATACAAATCAGTTTTTCTGTGCATACGTCTCAACCTTTTAATGTAACGCTATTGTAACGGATATCGCGGTACAACGCAAGTTTATTCACCTCGCCTCGAATTTGGCCTTACAATTCCACGAGCGGTGAGTTTGGAATGCTCAAGACAGAAACCCTCAATTTGCGAGTGTCGACGGAATTTAAAAGGCGGCTAATGGAAGAGGCTGCCAGAGAAAAGCGCTCCGTTACGAACTACTTGGAAGCCACTATCACAGCGGTTTGGGAGCAACGGCAGAACAGGGACACGAAGGTTAGGGGCAAGAGACAACCTGCAAAATAATCTTCAACGCGCAATGAAATCGGAGCCGGCAGCTCCAAACATTAGCTGGCCTCGCACCGTTGCTGTGTCATGGTCCGCCGCCTCGAACAGATCAGCTAGGCGTTTGCCGAGATTTTCGTCTAGTTTGAGTTTCAACACTCACCTGGGGTACAAGCCGCTGGCTCACACCGGCGATGATGAGCGCGGCGAAGCCCAGCAGCTGGATGTCCCGCAGGGGCCCATCAATACAGCGCGAATGCGCATCTGCTTTTTCGGGTCAGCCCCGAACTAAAGCGTCCTATTTCAGCAAATGGCTGATGACGAGCAGCGGAATCTTTCCCAAATCTGCGAGATGCTGCTATACGAAGGGGTCGAGGCCTACAAGAAGGATGGGCCTAAGTTTATTCAGCGCCTGGTCGCCAAGCAAAAGCTGAGGACGAAGTAGAGACCTCGTGTACGCAATTACTGAGTACCCGCAAGCACGAGAAAGCTCAAAAAAACATCAAAATTTGCGTTTTTCCCAGAAAATCAGTGATTGAGTAGATTCCTCATCTCTCTATTTCGTCTTTTCTTCGCCTATCTTCGAAGTAGGGCGGTAGCCTTCAATTGGGTGGGGAAATCCGCCCAGGAGGTCCCCATGAGATGTAGGAAGACGGTTACCGAAAAGACCCTCACCGCGAATCGCCTGAACGCCAAACGGTCGACTGGCCCTCGAACCGAGCGAGGCAAGAACACTTCAAAGTTCAATGCCGTGAAAGCCGGCCTGTTTGCGAAACACGTAGTTATTCCTCTCTGCGATGGCGAAGGGAGTGAAGAGCAATTCGCGCGATTGCTCGCTGACCTAAAGCAGAAGTTCCAGCCAGAGGATCCACTTGAGGAGTTCTACGTTGAGGACCTGGCGAAGAGCATGTGGAGAATTCGTCGAGCGACCTGTGCCGAGAAAGGCTCGGTCCGACGGCGAAGGCTGCCGGACATATATTTTGATCTGAAAGCTAAACCCATCACGGACGCAATCTGCATTGTGCAAAGCGCACAGAGGGAGCTCAAGACCACAGGGACCCTCTCGCCAGCTGCTTATGCGGAAGTTCTCCCAGTAATAGAAAGAATGCAGGCATGCGTGGCGCAACTCGAGGGCGGAAGCATTCCTGCTGAACCCAAGATCGACGACCAGTTGTTACCCTTACTGGAGAGGCAACGGGAGCTACTCGAAATAATGCTCAAGGCGCAACATCGCATGACAGAAGAGGAAGTCGAGGATTCCCGCCCTACGCATGCTCTTCCTTCCGACTCTGTCGTAAACAATATTCTCCGCTACGAGGCAGCAGCAGAGAAAGAGTTTGACTGGGCACTGCAGAAGCTCCTTGAATCTCAGCAGCGACGCAAAGCCCAGGCAGCAGTGAGCGTTTAGGCTTCGAGCGATTCATAGAGGGCTGCTGCCAGGGGAAGTGCGATCTGCGCCTTCGTCAAGCGCGCCCATGAAGATCTAGCACCAGGGCCTCAGATCCAGAAACCAAATCAGCAGATCGGTAGCTGACGAAATCATCAAGGCGCTTGATCGGCAACACCACGTGGTTTTCGGCTTGATTGTGGGTACAATTGTGGGTATGCTAGAAAGTGGAATTTAGCTGGGACGAACCAAAGCGCGAATGGGTGCTGGCGGAACGCGGGATAGATTTTCTCCGCGTGGCCTTCGCGTTATTTGATGGCCGTCCCCTTCTCACAGTGCCGACGCCGCGGGACGATGAGGAACGATTTCTGAGCGTTGGTCCGATTGAGGGGAGATTCTTCGCGGTCATATGGACGTGGCGCGACGGAGCGGTGCGAATTATCACGGCAAGGAGGGCAAGAGATGCGGAAGAAAAGCGATACCGTGCGCTATACGGCTAGACAAATCAAAACCAGGATTGCGCGGGGCGACGACCGGACCAATTGGAACAAGATTGACGCGGTGAGCGGCACCCAGTTGGAAGCGTCGATCCGTGCCGACGCGGATGACGTTCGGGGTGAACCCGACTGGACGCAGGCCATCGTCGGCATCCCGGCTCCCAAAGACCATATTAATATCCGCATTGATCACGATGTCTTGCAATGGTTCAGGTCAAACGGCAAGGGCTATCAGACCCTCATGAATAACGTCCTTCGTGCCTTCGTCCAGACGCGACAACAGGGTCAGAACACCAAATCAAAATAGTAGCGTCCGGCGATACGATAGGGCCCCGCAGAAAAGTATGACTGGGCCCTGCAGAAGCTCCTTGAATCTCAACAGAGACGACGGAAGGCCCAGGCGCCGGTGAGCGTTCAGCTTTCAAGCGATCAGTAGAGCTACAACGGGCGGCCGCGGTTTAGGCGCCCTCGGCAAGTGCAATATCGGATACTGAACGCCCATCGCGGCCCGCTCCGCGCTGCGGGTATTGAGGGTTCGATTCGCTCAGTTTTTCATGGTCCGCATAGTCCCCAGACCCAGCAAGAGGTCGTCGCTGGAGACCAGCGTCAGATCCATGACCTGAGCCGTGGCCGCGAGAAACCGGTCAGCCGGGCCGCGGTGCGGGCAGTGGCAATTGCTGAGCCCGCCAGCAACATTCAAGTTAAAAAGAAGGACGGGACCGCTATTGCTCCGATCGACAGCTTATCTGCTTACGCACAGCCGAGGGCGAAGCCCAGCGCCCCGCAGATCTCCCTTAAGCGCTCAGGGCTCAGCATTGCTACCCGGCGCCCTAGATGGGCCTTGGAGACCGTGACCACGTTGTGGAGATTGATGGCGCACGTAGCTTTCATTCCGTCCTTCTCCGTGAGGAGGACCTCGGACGGCACACCGCGAATGGTGGAGGTGATGGGCGCCACCGTGACGGCGGACAAGTAGCCGATGGCGCTGTCCCTCGTGAGCACGACGACAGGCCTTTGCTTGTCGGGGTGAGGGAACCGGTACAGGCGGACTTCTCCGCGCCCTATCTCTCCGGCCACGATGCCACCCGTTCCCATGCCGCAGCGTCGCCCGCGGCGTCCGGACGCCTTCGGTAACCCTGCCGATCGCGAGCCTCGATCTCGGACGCACGAAGGCGTTTTATGTATTCGCGAAGGGCCTCCCGAATTAGAGCGGAACGGTTGACTCGCGCCCGTTTGGCCGCTCCATTCGTGGCCCGAAGCAACTCCGAATCCAACACTACCTGAATGGTTTCCACGTTGTGGAAGATACTCCACAATCGGACCCACAGTCAACCGGCCGCCGCCAGGGTGCGACGGTCGGCGACGAAGACGTACTTCCGTCAAATCATAGCGTGTCGTCGCGAATGGATTTCGTGCTGACGCCGCGCCGGGGAAAGCCTCTGGCCATAGAGTGTAAGGGGGCGGCAAGCGATTTCGATGCTGCCAACTTGCACGCAGTCCGCCAACAGTACTATTTGCGACTCTCAGCTTCCTTCAGGATTTCGATCATGGCAGCGGGAGTAATAATTCGGGTGGAGGCGTGCTGTTTCAGGGACAGGAGTTCCTTGTCACCGGTTACTAAGAACTCGGCCTGGCTAGCTTCAGCCAGCGCCAGCAGATAACTGTCCTTGGGATCCGGCGCGACCGAGTCGGAGGGCAGGTCCCGGCAAAAAAAAGAGAAGTCTCGAAGGCCCGCGGCGAGCAGCTCAGCCGCGCTGGCGCGAAGCCTCGCCCGGAAAAACGGCCGGGCGGCGACATCGCGGAGTTCCGCTATGAGCGCGTCACAGGCGACGAGCGTGACCGTCTTGCGTTCCCAAGCGTCGAGAAGCTTGGCTGGCGCGCCCACAGGAGACAGGAGCGCGGAGAGCAGGATGTTGGTGTCGAGGATGAGGCGTATCACGACCGTTTGGCGCGCTCCCGGTAGTGTTTCGCGCGGATGTGTTCAACCGACTCGTCAATCATCTTCTGGAGCTCGTTCGGGGAAACGTCGGCGAAAGCTTTGCGGGCTTCGCGTACTGTCTGCTGGAAGATGCGCCAGCGGACAGCCTCCTCGATGAATTTCGAGAGGTCACCCTTCTTCATGCCCTGGGAACCCAGAAAGGTTCGCAAGGCATGATCGGCCTCCCTGGACCAGGTAATGGTCAAACGGGTGGTTTCTGGTTCGGACACGTTGTTTCTCGTCATATAAGCATATATCCATCTATTAGTATAGATGATTAAGCGGTTCTTGAACAAGTAGCGTCTCCGGAGAGTCCGGGAACATGACGTTTCATCCCGCCACTTCCTGGCTTGGAGGCGCGTAGCTTGTTGGACTGACAGAGCAGTGCGCCGCGCGGACCAGCCAGAGAGCACCGCTCACAGAATCAGCCGATACCCGCATCTCGGCACCGCGGACCAGTAGAGAAACAAGCACGAGAAAGCTAAGAAATCGGCGCTGCTGCTGCCGAAAAATGGAGCTCGTCCGGTAGCGCCGGTGTCTTACCGCCCACTTGGATTTATTTTGCGCTTTCTTCGTCAATAGTTTTACGTATGTACTACAGTCTTTTCTAATCGAAGAATGAGCCTGAAGGAAGCCTGAGCGGGTGGCCGA
>ODAK010004784.1_pt1 | contig 13844 bp, 12 predicted proteins | sample 1539591 | NCBI WGS metagenome assembly ODAK01 (sample SAMEA3539303, study PRJEB22396) | soil metagenome | biome: tundra; feature: field; material: soil | place: USA | collected 2010-05 | depth 0.15 m | reverse complement strand
ATGTAGGGCCCGGTCTCGCCCTCGAAACTCAGCGCGTCTTTGAAATCGAAGGCGATGACCGAGTTCCGCGTGAACTTCAACATGAAGTAGCGCAGCGCACCAATGGCGATCTGCTTGGCGATCTTTTGCCGTTCGTCGTCATCGCGCCCGGTCTGCCGCGCATCCACTTCGGCACGCGTGGCTGCGATGAGCTTGTCGATCAGATCGTCGGCCTTCACGCCGAAGCCTTTGCGCCCGCTCACTTCGATGTACGCGCGACCTCGATCCTCTTCTGAAACGGCATAGCCAAGCTCAACTGCGCAGCGCGGCGTGAGTGCAACCATCTCGTAGCTGAAGTGCGTGTAGTGGTCCGCTTCGCTCGTATGCCCCATGCCGCGCAGCGCCTGAATCACGTTTGCCTGCGGATCCGATTGGCGTGCATCGATCACGTTATAAATCGCCTGCGCTCCGCCAAAATGCGGATGGTTCGCCTCGCCCTTCTCCGCCGAGATCCAGCACTCGCGATCCTCGTAGCCAAAGAACGGCAAGTATCCAAAATCGCGCCCCAGCAAGCCGAATTTCCAAAGGTGATATGCAATGTCCTTGCCGACATACGTCACCGTGCCATTGGAGCGAACGATGACCTTCGCATCCTCATTGGTCTCGCCGTCAGTTACGTCCGCACCGGGACGCGTCATCACCCAGCAGCCTTTGTTCTTCCCCTCTGTTTCGAAATACAGCACGCCGCTCTGTTTCAACTGCTCAAACGCCAGCGCCCAGAAATTCAAATGCAGAATCTCGCTTTCGCGAGGCAAAAAGTCGTATTCGATATCCAGCCGCAGCATAGTTTCAAGATGCCGACGCAGCACCGCTGTCGAAATCAGTTCCGCTACCGCCGACGTCGCATTGCCGCCTTGCTCCAACTCGTGCAACGTGGCGTAGCGCAGCTTCTTTCGCGCTGCGTTTTCCTCTTCATTGCCCTGCTCATACCACTGCGACGTGCGCGCATAGAGATCCCAGCAGTAGTAGTCGATCCGTTCGCCCTTGCTATTCAACTCCTCAAGCAGCAGTCGCACATCCGCGAGCGACTTGCCTTCGAGATGCATGAAGCCAACCACAACATCCGCGACCTGCACGCCGGTGTTGTCGATGTAGTTCTGGACGGCCACGTGCTGCCCGACCGCGCGGAGCAGACGCACAAACGTGTCCCCCAAAATTGCATTGCGCAGGTGGCCAATATGCGCAGCCTTGTTGGGATTGATGCTGGTGTGCTCAACCAGCGCGTGTACACCGCTCGCGGCCGGGGTATCGCCCGCGCCTGCGGAAACCATGCCTACAACCGCGCCGCGATCGAGACGCGCGTTGATATATCCGGCGCCGGCGGGTTCAAACGAGGCGAACCCCTCAAGCTTGCCGAGCGCAGCCACGATCTCTGCCGCAATCACTTTCGGCGCTTTACGCAGCTTCTTGGCTAGCTCAAACGCAATGGGTGTAGACAATTCGCCAAGGCGAAGGTCGGGGGGAATCTCCAGCGGAATATTCCCGAGCTGTATGTCATACCTGGCCTGCAAGACACCGCGCAGGTGTCCTGCGAGCCGCTTTTGCAATTCCAAATACACGTCAGCGGGCCTCAGAAATCCTTGATTTTCAAGGGCGATTCTAACAGAGTGATGCGTGGCTCCTAGTTTGACGCACCCCGCGCGGACCCCTAAGATTGTGCTGTAGCTTGCCGTTCGAATCTCACCCGATGACCGACTCCGTCCCAAGCCAAACCCGGTATTACCTCACCACGCCGATCTATTACGTGAATGCGCATCCGCACCTCGGCCACGCGTATTCGACCATCGTTTGCGACGCCATCGCGCGCCGCAAACGGGCATTGGGCATCGATACCTGGTTTCTCACCGGCACCGACGAGCACGGGCAAAAAATCGAGCGCTCTGCCCAGAAAGCCGGGCGCACCGCCGCTGAATTCGCCACCATCATCGCCGATGAATATCGCACGTTGTGGGACAAGCTCGGACTTAGCTACGACGACTTCATCCGGACCACTGAAGAGCGCCACATTCGCGGAGTGCAAAAGCTTTTTGTCACTCTGCGCGATCGCGGGTTCATCTACAAGGGTTCCTACACTGGCCAGTACTGTGTCACCGACGAAGCCTACGTTGAGGGTCCTCCCGGAACATACTGCCCGGACTGCGGCCGCCTGACTGAAACCGTCAGCGAAGAGAATTACTTCTTCAAGCTCTCTGCCTTTGAACGCAAGCTGCTCGAGTTCTACGAGGCCAACCCCGATTTCATGGGGCCTGAATCCACGCGGCGCGAGGTCATTTCATTTGTCCGTAGCGGCCTCAAGGATCTCTCCGTCAGCCGCACCAGCTTTACCTGGGGCATTCCCGTGCCGGGCGATGAAAAGCACGTGGTCTACGTCTGGCTTGACGCCTTGGCCAACTACATCACGGCGCTTGGGTACGGATCAGACGATCCCGCCGACCAGGCCCGCTTCGCCAAGTTCTGGCCCGCCGACATGCACCTCATCGGCAAGGAAATCAGCCGCTTCCACTGCGTGTACTGGCCGGCATTTTTAATGGCCGCGGGCATTGCCACGCCGCGCTCCGTCAAGGCCAACGGCTGGCTGCTCTTTGACCAAGGCAAGATGTCGAAGTCGCGCGGCAACATCGTGCGTGCCGAGACGGTACACGAAGTGCTCGGCACCGACGCCCTCCGCTACTTCCTGCTCCGCGAAATCCCCTTCGGGCAGGATGGAAACTTCAGCTTTGACGCGCTGGTGCAGCGCTACAACGGAGACCTCGCCAACGGCTACGGCAACCTCGTAAGCCGAGTGATCAATATGGTCCACAAGTACTTCGGTGGCGTCGTGCCCGAGCCCGGTCCCGACACTCCCGCCGAGTCCGCTCTGAGGCAAAGCGCGGCACGCACCGTTGCGGAATTCGGCCCCGCCTTTGACGAACTCAACTTTTCCGACGCGCTCAAGACGCTGTGGACATTGGTTGCCGAGACTGATGGCTACCTGACCGCCAATGCTCCGTGGAAGCGCCCCACGGACCGGTCCGAAGCGGACCATGCTCTCCTGCAGGCACGCGTACTCGCGACCGCTGCTGAAGCGATTCGCATCATAACCGCGCTCGTCTATCCCGTTCTGCCCGAATCCGCGGCCAAGGTATGGCGCCAGCTTGGCCAGGGCGAGATCGCCGAAGCGGCCAAGCACGCCTTTTTAACCCAACTTGCCTGGGGCGGATTAAAAGCCGGAACCAAATTCGGCGAACCGGCCCCGCTCTTTCCCCGCGCAGAAAAGGACGCAAGCGACCGTATGCAAAAACTAGAAGATGAAAACAACGGCAAAGCTGGGAACCCCTCCAGCCAGCCGGAAAAGGCTCCCAAATCGGCACCCGAGGCGCCCATGTCGGCACTGTCGATTACGCCTGACCCGCCCGCGCCGCCGCCTACAGTGGATCCCGCCCCGGCGGCCGCGTCGGTGCAGGCGCCAACCAACCCGCCCCCCCACGCAGTCGGCGATAAGATGACCTCCGCCACCACCGCTCCGGGCAATGCGGACAAGCCGGTTGCGACCGCGCATGTGCATGAAGTTCCAGCCGAGCTGGCCAGCAGCCGGCTCAGTTCCACACCAGCACAAGTTCCCGCGGAAAACCCGCTGGACGAAAAGAGCCAAACGCCGGACCCTCTGGCGGCGCCGACGCAGCCGGCGCAAACAAACCCCACGGTGATAAGCATTGACGATTTCGCCAAGGTGGAGCTGCGTGTAGCACAAATTCTCGTGGCCGAGCGCATCCCCAAAGCCGACAAGCTTTTGCGCCTCGAGGTCGACCTCGGCTATGAGAAGCGGCAGATTCTGGCCGGCATTGCTCAGTACTACGAACCCGAAAAGCTCATCGGCCGCAAAATTGTCATTGTCGCCAACCTCGCTCCCCGCAAAATGCGCGGCTTGGAATCGAACGGCATGCTTCTCGCCGCTTCACTTCCTGATGGTGCTCCCGTCTTGACCGGATTCCTCGAGGAAGTCCCGCTCGGCGCGCGGCTGAAATAGCTGGCCCATCAATGTTCCGGGTGAGATTCGGCCAATGAGCTGTACACATAGACCGTGTTATCCTTACACATCGAGGATCGCCTATGCGGACCAATATCGACATCGATGACAACTTGATGAGGCAAGCGATGAGAGCTACCGGTGCCACCACCAAGCGGGCAGCTGTGGAGGCTGCACTTCGGCTGACGGTACAGCTCAAGGATCAGTCAGGAATTCGAGACCTTTTCGGCAAGGTGGTTTGGCGCGGTCCTGACGACGACTGGTTCGGTTCTGACGAGGAACTCTTAGAGAAGCGGCGGGCAGCACATGCGGGAGCAACCGCCAGCGCGCTTTCCCCAGAAGAGCTGAACGAGTCCAGTCCTCCGGACCGTCGTTAAGAATGGTCATCGTAGACTCTTCTGTCATGATCGACTTTTTGGCCGGCCGGCCGAATTGGCAGACCAATTGGCTGACTTTGCAGATTGGCTCGCAGCCGGTTGGAATCACCAGTCTGATTATGAGTGAGGTGTTACAAGGAATTCGGAGCGAAACGCAGTTTGCTGAGACCGTGGAAGCGCTCAATCGGTTCACCGTCTTTGAAACATGCGGTTCTGAACTGGCCATCGCCTCGGCGCAAAATTACCGCACACTGCGCGGGCTTGGATTCACGATTCTCAACACGATCGACACGTTTATCGCCACCTTTTGCATCGCTGCCGGCCACGAGTTGCTGCACCACGACAGCGACTTCGAACCCTTCGAAAAGCACTTGGGTCTGCACGTGGTTCACCCCTCGGCCGTTACTCCGAACTGAAATTCACTATCTAAAGAGGCCCAATGCTGATTGATTCCCACGCCCACCTCGACAGCGAGCGCTACGCTGAGGACCGCGAAGCGATGCTCAGCCGTGCCTGGGCCTCCGGCGTAGGCGCTGTGCTCGCCATTGGCATTGGAGACGGACCTGCCGAGATGCAGCAGGCACTCGACATCTGCCGCCGCTACAAAGGTCTCGCCGCACTCCCCCAGCTCTACGCCAGCGCCGGCATCTACCCCCACAACACGCCGGAAGCCGACGATGTCGCGCTAGCCAAGCTCGACGGCCTGCTAGCCGAGCCCGAAGTCATCGCGTGCGGCGAAATCGGCCTCGATTACTACCATGACGGCGCGCCCCATGAAGTGCAGCGTCGGGGCCTGATTAGCCAGCTCGAAATCGCCGCCGCCCGCAAGCGGCCCATCCTCATCCACTGCCGCCCTAAAGACGGCGAAACCGATGCCTGGGACCATCTTTTCGAGGTTCTCGAGGCCCACTGGCGCTCGACCGGCCTCGGAGGCGTCATGCACTGCTTCGGCGGTGGCTGGGAGCAGGCTTCACGCTCCCTCGAGCTGGGTTTCCTGGTCTCATTTGCCGGGAACATCACCTACCCCAAGGCGCAACCGCTGCGCGACGTCGCCGCCCGCCTGCCCATCGACAGCATTCTGGTCGAAACCGACGCCCCGTGGCTCGCTCCCGCTGACCTGCGCGGCAAGCGCAACGAACCGGGGTGGGTGACGCACACAGCCGAAACCCTGGCCGAGTTGCACGGCATTTCTGCGGACGAAATTGCTGCGGCTACAACCAAAAACTTCGAGCGCCTGTTTAACCTTCAGCCTGTCGTGGGAAACTGATAGAGTTGCAGAGGCCAGTCGACAAGGCTCGGTCTGGCCCAAAGATTGAGGAATATATGGCCCAGGACAACTCATTCGACATCATTAGCAAAGTAGACATTCAGGAAGTGCGTAACGCCATCGACCAGGCTCTCAAGGAAATCCGGCAGCGCTTCGACTTAAAGGATTCCCATTCGGAAATCACCCTCGAAGGTAGCGACAGCATTGAACTCGCATCAGCCAGCGAGTACAAGCTCGAAGCGGTCAAAGAAATTCTCGGGCAGAAGCTGGTCAAGCGCGGCGTTTCACTCAAAAACATGACCTACGGCAAACTCGAGCCTGCCGCCGGCCAGAGCGTGCGCCAGAAAATCAGCCTTCAACAGGGAATCCCGGCAGAAAAAGCCAAGGAAATTGTTCGTATCGTCAAGGACTCGAAAAAGAAGGTGCAGGCCAGCATTCAAGGCGATACTGTGAGAATAGCGGGCAAAGACCGCGACGACCTCCAGGCCATCATTTCCACTCTGCGTGGCAAGGACCTCGGCGTCGATTTACAATTTACGAACTACCGCACGAATTAAGAGATTTGCCTTCGCAGCACCGGTGCGCCCTCACGTGCGCTGTTGGGGCGCAGAAAATGGGCAACCAAATCTGTACCGGAATGCTGAGCTTGAGAACCGGAGACCATTGAGTACATTAGCGATAGCGACGGCGAGAGAAGTGTTCGAACTGCTGCGAGAAGACCTCGTAGCCGTCGAGCAGGAGTTGGGCCGCGACTCCGCCTCCAGCGTAAGCACCATCACCGAGATCGCGGAGTACCTGCGCGAAGGCGGTGGCAAGCGCATTCGCCCCTCGCTTTTGCTGCTCGCGGCGCATCTGCTCGGCTACTCCGGCCCGGGCGCCATTCGCCTCGGCGCAGTCGTCGAGATGGTGCACACCGCGACCCTCGTGCACGACGACATCATCGATGGCGCCGAAACGCGCCGCGGACGCCCGTCGCCCAACACCAAATGGGGCAATGAAAAGTGCGTTCTGGCCGGCGACTGGCTTTACATGCAGGCCTTTCGCGTTGCTCTCGATGAGAAAAACCTGCGCGTGCTCGATCTGCTCATCGGCCTGACCCAGCAGATGGTCGAGGGCGAACTACTCCAAATTCAAAAGCTGGGCAAGGCCGTCTCCGAGGCTGAATACTACGACCTTATCTTCCGTAAAACCGCCTGCCTGTTTTCGGTCTCTATGCGTCTTGGTGCAGTGTTGGCCGGAGCCACCGAAGCGCAGGAAGCCAGCCTTGCGTCCTATGGCCGGTGTGTCGGTCTCGCTTTTCAAATTGTCGATGATGTGCTCGATCTGACCGCGACCGAAGAGGTTTTGGGCAAGCCCGTAGCCAGCGACCTGCGCGAAGGCAAGGCGACCCTCGCGGTGATTCACTCCATCGATCACGGAACAGCTCGCGACCGCCAGACCATTCAGCGAGTCCTGGACGATCGCAGTTTTGAATATGTGAGCCGCGAACAGATTCGCGAGATCCTGGTGCGCAACGGATCCGTCGAATACGCCATGGTTGCAGCCGATCGCTATGCGGAGCAATCGCGCGTCGCGCTCGCCTCCCTACCGGATTCCGATTTCAAACGCGCCCTGCTCTGGGTGCCGGATTTCGTGGTCGCGCGCGAAAAGTAATCGACCCAAGACCTCGCAACCTAACAGGCAAAACCAGCGTGCACGCTATCGAGGCGCGGGTCGGCCTTCCAGACCGTCAGTGCGGATTGATGCTTCGCTGCGAGCGCTTCATCGAGCGCACGGCGCAGGAGCATGCAGCAATGACGCTCAAATTCATAGGCGCCGGCCTCAGGAAGCATTCTTGCCAGCGCATTGCTCTTTTCCCACGACTTCTTCGCTGCCGGCAAATCGCCTTCAATCCAGAGCAGCGCGCTCTCAGCCCTGAAATAAGACGCATTGAAGCGCGTTGGATTTTTCACTTGCATGCGCTCCCACCATGCGCGTGCGGCCACGGCGTCGCGGCGTACAAAGGCATTGCCAAACACAAACACTGAATGCATTTCAGCAGAGATGTTCGATGCTGACCTGTGATAGACCGATTCTGCCGCAAGCAATGCCTGCGCGGCCTCGCGCGTCTTTCCGCTGTCTACGAAGTGGCAAAACGCATGCAGCCGAAGCAGCAAAGCCTGCGGTCCTTGCTCGATGCCTTGTGAGGCCTTGCGAATGCGGCGAATGTCGTAGTCTTTTGGTCGCAGCGGAGTGACCAGGCTCGATCCCACAGCGGCCATTGCCAACTGCAGATCCGCCATCAATCCCGCCGAACAGAATTGCAGGATGATCGCGCCATCTGAGTAACCATTCTTGATCTTGAATGGCAACAGATTCCCCACCGCGAGCGCCAGACTCCATGAGCCAAAGAGCGCCAGGAATCCTCCCACCTGCACAGTGGCGTTGTTCGCGGATGTCACTGCGATCCGCAGTGCGTAAAAGCCCGTGAGCAGGTTTGCAAGCGGGCCAGCCGACATCATGGAGAGGTAGCGCCAACGAGGCATGTATCCAGATGTGGGTACCAGCCCGGTGACGCCGTCTGGCAGCAAGATGCCCTTGGCGCTGAAATGAAATTTCCATTTGCCGTCGCTGATACGCCATTGAAAGGGGCCAACAAAGAAGGAACGAAGCTTCATTCCGAAAGCGAGACCAACCGCCGCATGACCGAATTCATGGACGCTGGTGATGACGAACATGACGAGCAGCGTGAGAAACAGCCGGTACCAGTTGTTTTGAATGGCGAGGGCGCCGGCAGACTTCAACCTTCCCATCCACCATAGATACGCCGCAAAGCTCAAACTGAAGATCAGTACCCCGGCCGTTTTATTCAGGACTTTACTGGTCCTGTCGCCGGAGATGGACATGCTTGAATTGTCTTTCCCAGCCTCCCCTGCCTTTCTGTAGGGCTCCCACGAAGCAGCCATGCCCAGAACGCCGACAAACAGCAAAACTCCCTGGCATTCCCAAGAGAAACTGTGGGAATGAAAGATCGGCCAGAGGGCCACGGAAACATTGGTAAGATTTGCGGCGATCGCCCAGTTCCGAGCGGAGCCTTTCTCCCTGAGCGTCGTCAACCATGCCGTTGCGTAGATTACGCTGAACACCGCCAGCGCTGCGGGAAAGATGAGGCTCGATAAACCTATGTCTTGTCTTTTAATCGCAGAGAGAAGGGTGCAAAAAGCAAAGCGCGCACACACCAGTGATATAAATGCATACGTCCAGCAGAGGTATTTTCTGAGTGTCCCCATCTCGTTGAGCCTCTTTGTCTGTCTAAAAAACTAGAGCATCCGTGGGCTCACGGATATAACCCTTTCGTTTATCGGTATATAGCTTTCGTACTAATCCGGACTCGAGCAGTCCATTTTTTGCGCAAACAGGATGCCATAGCTACTCCTCAGATCAAGACCGGAGGCCTAAGCGACAACCCATCCCACGCCAGGGCCTCTTTATGAGAGAATCCTGCAACTTCGTATTCGATTCTTCTGCGTGTTTCGAAAAGGAGCGTTCCCAATGCCGAACCCAGCGGTTGCCGCTCTGCTCACCATCGACATAGAACAGAAGGTCGGCGTCGCCCTCGTGCGATGCCACGGCAAACTGATCGCATGTGTGTGTGAACAGCTGTACGCCAAGGTCTGCCCGCTCATACCCGACAACAAGCGCATCGTGCTTGATCTGGGTGACGTCAATCAAATGGACAGCATGGGTCTGGGCACGCTGGTGCGTTTGTACGTCTCGTGCAAGTCAGGCGGCACGTCTCTCGAGTTGCTCCATGTCGGCAAACGCATTCGCGAGCTTCTGGGAATCACTCACCTGCTGAATGTGTTCACCATCATCGGCGAGAGTGGAATCAAATTGGGGTTTTGAGACTGCGCGGTCGGCGCTAGTCCATCAGCTTGCGCAATGCCGCCGCATAGTGATCAGGCAGGGCTTTGCGATTCAACTTTTCGTCGCAGACAACGTGCACAGTTTCGCCCTCTGCCAGCAGCTGCGGCTGCGCACCATCGACTGCCTTGCGCAGAATGCGGTAGGCAAACTTGAGCACTGATCCGCGCAGCATCGAGGGACGCGTCTCAATCTGAATCTCGTCATCGTAACGTGCGGGCGCACGATAGCGGCACGTTGCCTCGACAACCGGCAGAATGTATCCGTCGGTCTCGAGTTGACTGTATGCATGACCCAGCGAGCGCAGCAGTTCCACGCGCCCGATTTCAAACCAGATCAGGTAGTTGGCATAGTAGACAATGCCCATCTGGTCGGTCTCGGCATAGCGCACCCGTACATGGTGCGTGACTACTGGCATCGGACGAATTCTTTCATGAGGAATGGGCGCCTCGTCACGGCTTCAAGTGCGTAAAGAACGGCAGCTTCGTGACGTCGTTGATGATGATGAATGCGAAAAAAACCACCAGCACTACGAACGCCGCCTGGTAGATGCGTTCTTTCACGACAAGGCTGATGTCATGGCGCAGCAGGCTCTCAATCAAGAGCAGCAGGATCATGCCGCCATCGAGAATGGGGAATGGCATCAGGTTCAGGATTCCCAGGTTCAAGCTGATTTCGCCGGCCAGGTAAAACTTTGAAAACCAGCCCCGTGTCTCCGCAGCATCGCCCGCCATGCGCGCAATTCCCACTGGTCCGGAAAGCTGCGATGCCGAGACTTTATGCGTCAAAATCCGCTGCAGCATCTGGACGATAAGCGTCGATCCATCGGCGCAGAACTGCGCCGACTTTGTTGCGGCTTTGGCCAGCGGCAGCGGCGATTTGCGAATCGGCACCGGAGCCGCCAGGAATCCCAGCTTCCAGCCCGTATCAAGCTTCGCAGGATGAGCAATCATCGGCGGCATCACTGCGCCGTTGCGCAAGACCACCAGAGAAATCGGCTTGCCCTGCCCGGCCTTCATGTACGCCAGCAGCGTGCTTACGGTGTGAAATGCATGCCCATCGACAGATTGAATCGCGTCGCCGGCACGCAGACCCGCCTGGGCAGCCGGGGTGCCCGGCGATATCTGCTGAATCCTGATCGGGCTCGGCATGTACTGGGGCAAAATGCCGGCGATATCGTCATCGGTCGGTTCGGAAGGCACGTGAAACGACAGCGGAAGGGTCTGCCCGGCGCGCTCCACCGTCACTGGAACCGTCATGTTGGGATCAAGCGACAAGCGCGCAAATATCTGTTCCCAAGTCGGATCGTCGTCTGTGTCAAAATGCCGAATCGTGTCGCCCGGCTGAAAGCCGGCATCGGCCGCGGCTGACCCGGGAACTATCCACTCGATCGACGCCGACTTCACGTCGTACGCGGGCACTTCGTTGATCCAGCCGAAGTAGAAGATCATCAGAGCGAAAGCCAGAACGAAGTTGGCAAATGGCCCCGCCAACCCAATGAGCATGCGCTGCCAGCGCGGGTGGGCCATAAAGGCGCCTGGATCGTCTAGAATTGGCTCGTCGCCGGGGTTTTCGCCGGTCATTTTGACGAAGCCGCCGAGGGGCAGCAGGCAGACTTTGTAGTCCGTGCCACCGTGCCTGAAGCCGAAAAGACGCGGCCCGAAGCCGAAGGAGAAGGCCTCGACGCGCACTCCACAGAGCTTGGCGACGGCAAAATGGCCAAACTCGTGCACCACCACCATCAAGCCGACCAGGACGATGAACGCAACCGCGGAAACTATAAATTCATGCATAGATGTGAAGTTGTGACCTCAGGTGCTGGCTGGCTTTACAAGCCGCGACCACAGAGCTCAGGCCAACAGGGCGCGAGCCTTTAGACGCGCTTCCCGGTCCGATGCGAGCACCTCGGCGATCGTTGCCGGATGGGACTCTGGCGTGGACGCAAGCACTTTTTCAATTGTACCCGGGATTCCATTAAAGGGGATTTTCCGCTCGAGGAACGCCTCGACGGCAATCTCGTCCGCCGCATTGAGCGCAATCGAGTGGGCACCGCCCTTTTCAGCCGCCTCGTAGGCCAGCCGCAAGCACGGAAAGCGTTCAAAGTCGGGCGGCTCGAAGTCCAAATGGCGCAGCGAAGCCAGGTCGAACGTCAGCGACGAAGCTGGCCGCTCCGGGTAGGCCAGCGCATACAAAATCGGCAGCCGCATGTCGGTCACCGAAATCTGAGCCAAAATCGACCCATCCACATACTCCACCAGTGAATGAACCGTGGACTGAGGATGCACCGTGACTCGAACCTGGCTAGGCAGCACGTCAAAAAGCCGGCAAGCCTCAATGATTTCAAGGCCTTTGTTAAGCATAGTCGCCGAGTCGATGGTGATGCGCCGACCCATGACCCATGTGGGGTGCTTGAGCGCCTGTTCCGGGGTGATCGCCGCAAACTGATCCAGCGGAAGCTGCCGAAACGGGCCGCCCGATGCCGTCAGCCAGATCGTCTTGACCTCGGCATGCTGCCCGACGCGCAGGCACTGGTGCACGGCATTGTGTTCACTGTCGATGGGGAGGATAGGCACGTTGCGGTCGCGGGCAGCGGCCGTGAGAATCTCGCCTGCGGCAACCATGCATTCCTTGTTGGCCAGCCCGACGGGCTTACCGGCCAGGATGGCGGCGTGGGTCGCTTCCAAACCGGCCACGCCGACAATCGCCGAGACCACAAAGTCCGCCTCAGGCAAGGTGGAGCAGACTACCGTACCTTCAGTGCCGTGAACGACTTCCGTTCCCTCCACACCGGCGGCTTTCAGGCGAGCGGCAAGCTCTCCAGCCAGCTCTTCCGTGGCCACCGAAACAACCTGCGGCCGCCAGCGCACCGCCTGCGCAAAAACCTCGTCAATATTGCGCCCGGCAGCCAGCGACGCTACCGAGTAGCGCTCCGGAAACTGCTCAACGATGGAGAGGGTGCTTTGTCCGATGGAGCCGGTGGAACCGAGGATGGCGAGTCGTTTCAACGTGTCTGCGATTCCATGGAGAACAACAAATGTTCTATTCCTTCAATTATAAGTGCCTTAAAACCGCAGGCGAATAACCTGCGCGTACCACAGCACCGGAGCAGCCAGCAGGAGCGCATCGATGCGGTCGAGGATGCCTCCGTGGCCGGGCAGTAGGGTGCCGGAATCCTTCACTCCGGCGGACCGCTTCAGCGCCGACTCGGCCAGGTCGCCTATCTGCGCAGCCACGTTCACTACCACGGCCAGCACTAGCCAGTACCACCAGACCTCATCGGAATACGACAGCTTGACCGAGTTCCACTCAGCGAGGAGAGACCCAACTTTAAGCAAGATAGCGGTCACTGCAAGGCTACCGACAATGGAGCCGATCGACCCTTCCCAAGTCTTGTTAGGGCTGAGTGTTGGAGCCAGCTTATGCCTGCCCAGGCTTCGCCCCACGTACATCGCGACCGTGTCCCCCGCCCAGACCACCCCAAACATAAACACCAACAGCGAAGGACCGTTGGGCTGCTCGCGCAGCAGCGGCAGCGAAAGCATCGTAAGACCCAGGTAGAAGAGGGCGAAGATCGAAGACGTAGCGTCGGCGAGTGCGCGGTCCATCGTAGACGTGAAGGTGCAGCAAATCAGGAGGAATACGCAGAGAAATCCGAAGACCACCAGGGTTTCATCGGGCCACTGATAATTTCCGAGAAAAAGCCCCAGGATGGAGACAAGGACCGCAATCCGCGGCGGCTTGGCTCCCCGGCTCTGCGCCAGCCCTAAAAATTCCCATGCAGCCAGCATCGCGGTGCCAGCCACGGCGAGCATGAAGAGCCATTGCCATCGCGGCCCCAGAAACACCACAACCATGACCAATGGAATCAGTACAACTGCGGTGAGAACGCGTTTCATTTTCAGGGTTGAGAATACACCGCCGGGGCGGTGGGCAGAGGCGCAGCCGGCAACGTTACCTCGACGGCCAGTCCCATCTGGGTGTATTGAACCGCGTGGCGCCGGCGAGAATGGTCTCTCCAAAAGACTTTTCAAGGTGAAGCCGCCTGCATTGATGCGTCTTCTCAAGCGTCTCGATCAGCAATGAGGAATGAGAAACAACCACCAGCTGCGTCCGCTCCGAAGCAACGGCAATCAGGCGCGCCAGTGCAGGCAGCAGGTCGGGATGCAGGCTGGTTTCCGGCTCATTGAGCACCATCAATTCCGGAGGTCGAGGTGTGAGCAGGGCCGCCGTCCACAACAGGAAGCGCAGCGTG
>ODAK010004782.1_pt1 | contig 13847 bp, 23 predicted proteins | sample 1539591 | NCBI WGS metagenome assembly ODAK01 (sample SAMEA3539303, study PRJEB22396) | soil metagenome | biome: tundra; feature: field; material: soil | place: USA | collected 2010-05 | depth 0.15 m | reverse complement strand
GTGCTGCTGCAACCTCGCTCGAAGCCTTTAAAGCGGCAATGGGGTGGTCGGCAACCGCGCCGCCACCCAGGAGCAGCTCAACCGAGGCAAGCATGCTGCGCAGATATTGAGGCTCGACGGCCCACGCCGTGGCGCAGAGCATGCGCCGTAGTTCAGAAGCTTTATTCATCATGTCTCCGTGATTCGATTGGTAAATCTCTGAGCGGCAGATTTTCGGCGCGACGGACATCGTCGACCGACATCGTTCCCGCGCGAAGCCGTGCAAGGTAGTTCGCACTCCTGGTCGCGAAGTCAGGCCGCGTCACTTCGGCAACAGGTTCGATGGAAAGCTTCATCGCATCTCCAAAAGTGCCTTTGCGGCCTCTTCCGGCGATTTGCCGAACATGGCCGCGAGGACCTGGACGTTGTGCTCGACAGCGCTCTTGTTGGTCTGGTCGTTTTCGAGCTGCTGCTGCTCCGCGCTCTTGTTCGAGCTACCACCAGTAGGAGCAGGTGCGGATAGCTGGCCCAGCGGGGCCCATGCGAGCGGACGCCAGTAGGTGTCGCCGTCCTCGATGGGGTTCAGATCTTCGAGCAGCCGGACGTCGTTCTGGCTCATCCATCCGTTCTGGATAGAGACGGCGTAGGCGGCGGTGCGGCTGGCGTTGTCGCCGCGCAGCAGGGCCGCCATCGAGAACTTGGCCGAGTAGGTGTCATCCTGCAGAATGTCGCGCTGGAATGCCTGCTCCCACACCACGACGCGCGGCAGGAGGCATTGCGTGGCGAACATGATGTTGAACTGTTCGACCGAGGCGTAGGTCGCGGCCTTCTCCGTCTCGCCCACCAGGTGGGGAGGAACGCCGAAGATGGAGCAGATCTCGATGCGGGAGAATTTGCGGGCCTCGAGGAGCTGCGACTTCGAAGGATCGTTTTCGATCGTCTTGAGCACCAGGCCGTGGGGAACGAAGGCCACCTTGTGCCGGTTGCCGCCGGTCTGCGCCTTGCGCCAGTTTTCGCGGAACTCTTCCTTGTCCTCATCGGTCTTGAACTTCGGAGCGCCTTGCTCGCTCTGGAAGTAGAGGCCGGGCCTGCCGTCGTTCTGGAAGTACCGCGCGCTGAAGTCCTGCGCGGCCAGGGCAACGCCAAAGACGCCGCGGGCCATGTGGATTGTGCTCTGGCCGACATAGCCATCGTCGGACCAGTTGCGCAGGTGGAAGACCTCCTCCTGCACCAGAACGCGCGTCTGGCTGGTGAGCGGGTCGTTGTAGCGATAGCGCATGCGGCCGTTCTGGAGGACCTCCGGTGTGACCCGCGCGGGATGCATGGGGAGAAGCTGCTGGGTGACGCCGCGGCGGTCCATCTTCTTCTCCGAATAGGCGTTGCCGGAGATCTCAAAATGTCCCTGCTGCATCTGGAAGAACTCAAATGCTGTCTGGCGATCGTTGGGGCGTGTGGCGAGCAGCTTGTACTCGGGACATTCGGTGGCCAGGCGCTTGCCGCGGGGCGTGTCGGCGAAGACCTTGCGCGGCATCTGGGCGATATTGCGGCTGATGATGCTAACGCAGGCCTGGGCGCAGGCGATCGATTTGACGCTCTCCGGCGTGATGCGCATGCCGGCGGCGTAGGGTGCGCGGATGAACTCGCCCCAGCGTTGATCCTGGCCAAAGGCTGGCGATCCGCTGTTGCCGCCGGAGTCCGCGCGGAAGGAACCGACGCCGCGCACAATTCTGTCGAAGAGAGCCACTATTCCCAGCCCTCGCCGTCATTGGGCTTCTCTTCGAGGGCGCTGAAAAATCCGCCGCCAGCGAGCAGTAGGCCGCCAACGATGTATGCGCTCGGCCTGTAGAAAAGCCAGAGCCCGTGGACCATGAGGCATACGCCGATTGCGACTGAGAGATAGCCCATTCCCCGCCACATCGTTTCGATCGTCTTCGGGTTGGGAAGCTTGAACTTCATACGGAAAAAACCTCGGGATCGATAAAGCCGCTGTCGCCCTGGAGGCAGAAACGGGCTTGCGCCATGGCAATCAGCAGCGCCACAGCGACGTCGATCTTCTTTTCGGGCCGGTCTTTCGACGGCATATGGTAGTTGCCCGTCGCCTGGTTGGAGCGGGCCTGGATATTGGCCATGCACCAGGTGAGAACGGGGTGGCCATCGTGCTCGAAGCGGCCCTCTTCGACTGCAGCTTCGAGCTCCTTCATCGCCGGAGAAAGCTGCTCGGCAGAAGGAGCGATGACGGTCTGAATGACGCCGGTGCGGGCGGAGACCTGTTGCGCGTACTGGCCTGCATAACGCGCGTCGAAACAGAGCATGCGGACCTGGAAGGTCTCGACATCGAGGACCGTATCGTCCTCAATCCGCTTGTAGTCGATCGCGCCGCCTTCGGTGGCGATCAGAAAGCCGTTGTGCAGCCAGCCCTGCAGATATTGACGGGCGGGATCGAGCGCGCGGCGCTCCGGAAGGTAGGCCCGGGCGAAGGCGGTATAGATGGGCCGCCCATCTGCGCGTGGCCGGACGAAGAGCTTGATCGTGGCGCTGAGATCCAGCGTGGAGGCCAGATCGCTGCCGAGGTAGCATGGCAGGTCGAGAAAGTCCTCTTCTTTGAGAACCTCGGGGTCCTTTTTGCAGAGAGCCCAGGACTGCATGTTCATCCAGGCAGCCGTCTGCTGAGCCCAGAAGTTTTGGCGCTTGCAGCGAAAGTCGTTCTGCTTGGCAGAGTTGCGGACCGCCTCAGCCTGGCTCTCGAGGGTTTTCTCCTCGTCCATACTGACGCCGAAGTTGGGATTGGCCATGACGCACGCCAGGCGCGTCGTCCAATCTACGTCCGCGTCGACGTCGTAGATCATGCCGAACATCCGGTCCTTCTCAAACCCGGTTGTCGGATCCTCGACGTTGAGCAGGATGTCCTGCACGCTCTCCTGCATGCAGTAGCAGGGGCCTTCAATGGTGTCGCCGGCCGTCGAAATGTTGAACATCAGCGACTCAGGCCGCTTGTCCATCGCGTTCTTCAGCGAGTCGTACAAAAGGTCGTCGGGGGCCTCATGGTATTCGTCGTTGGTGACGCCGCTCGGCGCCTTGCCATCCTTCTTTTTGCCCATGATGGGCAGGACTCGGCTGCGCGTGCTGGGCTGGTAGAGGCTCCGGACGGAGGCCTGGATGCCAAAGCGCGTCTGCAGCACCGGCGTCATGGTGACGATGGCGTGGGCGACCCGGAAGACCTCGAGGGCCTGCCCCAGGGTGGTCGCGGCGTTGTAGACCTCCGCGCCCTTCACTCCATCGAAAAACGCGAGCTTCAGCGTCACCCAGGCGGCCATCGGCGATTTGCCGTTGCCCTTGGGGACCAAGATGAAGGCCTCGCTGAAGCGACGGAAGCCAGTTTCTCGGTTGATCCAACCGAAGACGTTACAGAAAAGGAAGCATTGCCAGTCGCCGAGGCGGACCGCCTGGCCCATCAGCTCGCCCTTCTCGTGCGGGAAGAGCTCGAAGAGGGCGCAGGTGGCGTTGGCTTTGGTCTGGTCGTACGTGTACTTCCAGCCGGCTGCGGAGCGGTCGAGATCGTTCAGGTACCGCTGGGCGGCCAGGCGGATCCACCGGCCAACCGGGATGCTGCGGTCGAGAACCCCGAGGGCATATCGATGTGCCCGGGTGGAATAGCTACTGAATGGACTTTGAGGGCGACTTTCCGGTGAGGGCGGCGAGGACGTCATCGAACGGGTTGTCTTCCTTCTCGGGTTCTACCTGGACCCTCGACCTGTCCGCCGGTGTCATCCCCATGCGGGTAAGGCAGTTGGTTAGGAGGGTGAGTTCCTGCGAGGTACAGCCAATGGAGCTGTGGATTGCATCCTTCATGCGGCTGATCTCAAGCTCGTCAAGGCCAAGATCGAGGAGCGCGTCGCCGAGGAACTTCAGCCATGGCTGCATGCGGCCGGGAATGATCCGCATCTTCGAAGTGAGGCGGACGGCCAGTTCGAGGAGCTTGCGGTCGGCCCTGGTGAGAACGCCGCGAGGACATTCATCGATGATCTCGCGCCAGATTGCGCGGAGGGACGCGTCGAAATAGTAGGGTGGGCGGCCGATCGGGCCATCCGGCTTCGGCTCGCTCTTGCGGGCTTCGCCGCGCTTCGGATCTTTGTCGAAGGCGCCCTTATCCTTCAATTCCTGGGACGTTTTGCGGATGCGGCCCATTGTTTTACCAGCTCATTCCATGACCAAAGCCGCCTTCAGAGGCGGTTTTACGCGAGTGGCAGGGCTTGCAGAGGGCCTGGACGTTGGTGTCGATGGCCCAGAAGAGCACCATGTCGCCCTTGTGGGGGATGATGTGATCGGTCTCGGCCGACGGCACGAGTACTTCGCCGTGGACGTGGAACGGATCGACGCAGAGAGGGTGAGCTGCGAGGTACGACTTGCTGAATCTCTGCCACCGGGCCCCGTACCCGCGCTCGGTTGATGAGAGCCTGGTCTGATCATTGCCCTTCGGCGCGCAGGTGGGGCAGCGGCCGCGCTCGACAAGAGTTCCGCAGCCACCCGCGCAAGGTCGACGAGGCGGTTCCGGCATTTAAATTTTGGGGGAATCTGAAACTTGTTTTTTGCGGAAATAAAAAATCGACGGAAATGCGGTCTAAGCGCGGAGGGCTGTAGAGATTTGACCCCACCCCCGCCCCACCATGTCACCCGGACAACCCAACAACAAACTTAGTATTCTTACGCCATATCTTTCAGCAACTTGGCGCACTCATCACCGAATAGAGTGGCAGGTGTGTCGACGCGCGGCGCAGCCAGTTCCTCACGCATGCGCACGCGGTAGATCCGCTGAAGCCTGGCCATGGCCGGATCCAGCGAGTACTCCTCGCACGGCTTGTGCTCGATGCGCATCTGCTGCAGGTGCATGAGCACCGTCAGGGGGTTGGTGGCATCGGTCCTGGACAGCTCAATGCGATCGCCGCACAAGCTGCAGCCAACCCATTGCTCACGCTCGTTCTTGATGATCATGGGGTCAGGCGACCCGCAGTCTGCCGGCAGCCATCACCTTATTGGCAAACGCGCGCTCGAGTTCAGTCATCCGCGGGCGCACTGCGACGGCTTTGGTGTCGCCAACCAACGGCCACACGATGAACTTGATCACTTGCCGCTCTTCAAACCGTTCCAGCTTGCCGTCCTGGTTGCTCACGGCATTCAGCGTCGCCAACGTCAGCGTCGTCGGTGTGGGACGCCCTGACACAGTGGCCTGCAGTTCGCGAAAGCCCACCACCTGCACAACGCCGTCAACCTCGCGGGTGACTCGTTCCACTTCGCCGGCGGCTTCCTTGATCTCGGCCTGGCGCAGCGAGATCGTGCGAAAGGTCCACTCTTGCCACTTACTCGCGCTCTGCATATAGGCAAAGTGCGCGACCATGCGGTTGTAACTGTTCAGAACCAACTTGCCACGCGAACGGACCCGATTTCTACGGCGTTTTGTCATAGTTCTCCGAAAATAGAAAACCCCGCCGTATGGCAGGGTCGATGGCAGCGGAGCAATGTAAATGAAACAGTTACAGGCGCGACTGCGCCTTAGCTGGGTGGCCTTCTCTGAGCGAGGCCTACGTGATCCGATGGTCCGGGCGAGCTCATATCGATTGTCGGCGGGGGGTTGGTGCGTCAGCTTACAAGTATCCTCGCGGCGCAGCGAACTTCGAATACCACTTTAGAACCAAACGCATCTAAGCGTCTGCATAGTTGGTCACTGTGCGATTCCACATATAGTATTGCACTGACCTATTCCGTGATCCCAGTGTCGAATTCGGCGTAGTTATCGAGGTGGTTTTTGATGATGCCGTAGCACTCGCAGGATCGATTCTCGAGTCCTACTGGATCGATGATTTTGACCACGCCGCGGTTGTAGTGGATCAGCCCAGCCTGTTTCAGGTTTTGCGCGGCGATCGAGACGGTGGAGCGCGTCGTCCCCAGCATCTGCGTCAGATACTCCTGCGAAATCTGGAATTCTGCCGTGTGCGTGCGATCCGAGCAGATCAACAGCCACCGCGCCAGGCGCTGCTCAAAGCTGTGCTTCGCGTTGCAGCCGGTAGATTGAGTCGACTGGACAAGCTGTGCCTGGACGTAGCGCAGCGCCAGCAGATGGAAGATGCCACCACGGCCGAATTCGAGCCGCGCCAGCTCCACCGGAGACGAATAGCCGTTGCCCTCGATTTGCGTGTAGACGCGGTTCAGGCTCTGCTTCGTTCCCATTAATGCGCTGATGCCGATAATCGATTCGTAGCCAAACATTCCCACCTCGACCTGCGAGCCATCGAGAAATGTGGCCGTCATCGACGCCATGCCGGATTCGACGAAGAAGATGTGGTGGATTGGCTTGCCGGGAAACTCGATCTCGTGCTCGAGTTCAAAAGTCACCGGCCGCAGATGCAGTCGCGCGATCGTTTCGGGCTCCAGCGCGCATAGCACGGTGTTTTTGAACATGCTGGTAAGGATACTTCTCACATGGCGAGTCGCGTCTATTCCACCACACCGGCAGAACGCCGACCGCCTCACCGTCCTGCCGCCGTCGCTCGAATTTTGTGGCGAAGGATATCTTCCATCTGCCCCACTGCTCGTGCTCAGTGCCCACCGCAGAGACGAGCGGGAACTCTGCGAGCAGCCGCGGAATCAGCCAGCTGCGGTCGCGGTCTATCCAAATTCGATAGCCATCACCGCGATGGTCATTAAGAAACGCGTGCCAGCCACCCATGAGGTCCTGGTCGAAGTATCCGACCCATAGCCTGTAGGCGCGCCATACCGGCACGTCGCGAATGAGTTCTAGGCGACTGCGTTGGCGCTGGCGCCGTAGATTCATCACATCGGCCCACGTCACGATGCGGCGCCCGCTACCATCGTCCACGATGGAGTGAAGTTCGGGCGGGGGGTTGTGTCCCCAGAATACGAGTGCCGAGCGCATGATGATGGTTGTCACGGCGTTTGCTTGTCCCCGTCAAACTCGATGTTCATCTTCTTCGCCTGGAGGTACCTCAAGAGCTCCGGCATCAGGTCGATGTTGTCATCCTGCGCCAGCATCCAGTTGCATCCACCGAAGAACGCGTCACGGAGCTGCTCATATTGATCGGAGCCCTCCTTCGGCGGGTCGGGGTAGACGCTCTTGATATAGCCGTCGAATTCTTCCTGGATGATGTTCGTGGTCGCTGGATCCTGGACGACGTTGTCTTTCACCACCACCCGTTGTTTGCCACCTCTGATCTGGATGAATGGTTTGTCTTCCAGCACCACCAGGAAGTCGCCATCGAAGGCCTCGCCACCGCGAATCTCGTCCACGTCGCAGAAGTTGCCATCCGCATCCTTCAACAAAACCTCGCCGTGCGGCGGCAACGTCTGCAGCCTCTTTACCAGATCAGAAAGAACCATCAGCGTCTCCCTTCCAGAAACAATTCAGCCCGCGCGTGGACTTTGCCACTCGCTGGATAGTCGATCATGCCCAGCGAACGCAGGGCGCCGAGGTTGTTGCCGAACGCCGAGCTGGTCGGACTCGCGTTGACCGCCTCCGCCAACTCGTCGCGCCCGATGACTTCCGTCATCAGAGGCAGCAGCACCTCCATGATGCGGCGCCGCGCCGGCGGCAGATAATTCAGCAGCAACGCCAGCGCCTCCTTTTGCGAGATGCGTGGCGACGGATTGGCCTTCTCCAGACCAGCATCGGTGAGCTGCACCTGGCCGTCCACATAATCGATCAGGCCAGCAGAGCGCAGCGCGCCCAGATTATTCCCGAACGCCGAGGACGTCGGACTCGCCTTCACGAAGATCCCAATCCACAACCGCGATAACCGCGCACGTCCCATACTCTGACCCATCGCTAGCGCATCCAGGATGCGTTGCCGCGCGGGAGTGAGGCCTTCGCCGACATCCTTGCCCAGGACTGGCGTTGTAACGGCCGCAGCTGGTCGGGCGGCCACGCGCGTCACCACGGCCGTCGGAACATCGGCAACCTTTGGCCGTGGCGCCATTGGCTGAGAGATGATGCGGGCTGCCTCCGCACTGCCAGCCTCCAGCAGCCCCATAAATCCCTCCAGCGCATCGATCGTATGGCGCAGGCCGTCAGCCGCTCCCTTTCGCAACGTCTGTTCCCGGGCCAGTAAAGCCTCCATCTCGGTCAGAATGTTGCGCAGCCGATCCGCTTCAGCAGCTTTCGTCTTCAGCTCTTCGATTTGTTCGAATAGATCGGCCATAACTTTCGTATCCTCTCTTGGCTTGCCTGCAGCAGCTTCCAGAACGGCAATGCGTTTCCGCAGCACTTTGGGATCGTCGGCCGCGGCGCGTTCAATGGTCTCCTTCATGCGCTTGGCGTAGACATCCAGGTCAGGCTTGGCGCCCTCGCCGCGGACCCGCGCCGCCTTTTCGCCCGGCTTGGGCGTGGCGGACGAGTCGAACGTGTGCCGCCTGCGGATGCGGATAATCTTCTCCGTCTCCAGCCAGCCCGGCGAAACCGCGAGACATTGTCCTATGGGTAATGCCCGCACCGTTTCGATCATCGTCTTGATGCGGTCCTTCGAGATATGCGCGCCCAGCCAGTCGATGACGGCAGCAATCGAGTTCGGCCCAACCGTTCGGAACGCCAGCATCAGGTCCGCCAGCTCGGCGACGTCCTTGTTCAGCCGCGCACTGCGCTGAGTCAGCAGCACCACGCCCAGCCCGATGTTGCGGCCCTCTTCGACGATCGCCGACCACACGCCCGAGCACAACCCCGCAGCCACGTTGCCTGACCGGATCATCTGGGGGATAAAGCGCGCTGCCTCGTCGATGATCTGGCAGATGGGCTCGCGCCGCTGCTTGTCGACCAGGCTGCCCTGGCGGCGGAAGAGCTGCTTGCCGTAATCGGTCGCAAACTTCATCCGCTCGCCGATCGACCACATCTCGCCATTGGCGTTGCGCGAGATGTCGATGATGACGTTGACCTTCTCGTCCGCCACCAGGTCCGCTATCACGGCGCCCCCGGTCGGCTCGATTGGGATGTCGCCATGCGCGCCGCCCAGGATCAGACACTGGACGCCGCTGCCCTTGCCGTCTTCGGAGTGGCGCATCCCCCACCACACGCCCATCGGGTCCAGCACGGCCCAGCGCAGGCCCGCGGCGGACAGTTCCTCGACCAGGACCGCGCCGAAGTTGGTCTTGCCCATTCCTTTTCCGCCGTAGACCACCGTCGTCGCCGTAACCGTGCTGTACGGCAAAGCCAGGTCGGGCGAGATGCGCAGCATCTTGGTGCTTCGCACCGTTCTCGACCCTTCGGGTGAAAACGTTTGTGGCTTTGCGCTGCTCATAGAACTGCCTCGCTTTTGCGCCGCGCAATTTCGCGCTCCAGCGCGGAGTTCAGATTGGTCACATTTAGCAGGGCCTCCGGACTTTCGGCCTCGGCCTCGTAGGTTTTTCCGATTCCGACCATTGCTCGCAGCGACTCCATATCAAAGCCGGAGTACAGGAGCCGCACCAATTCGTCCGCCACCAGCATCTTCAGGTCACTCATCAGCCCACCTTTCCAAGTGCTAGTGCCGCGGCGCGTTCGGCTGCTGCCGCCTGTCTATCCGCGATCTCTTTCGCCCGCTTCCTGCAGCGCGAGCACAGCTCGCCCACAATCAGGTCGGTCAGAGCCATCTTGCAGTCCTTGCAGCGGCGTTCATAGCTGGTCGGAGCGACGGCCGCCAGCTCAGTGGGATCGATGGGCGCATGCGCTTTCCTCACCGCCAGGGCGCGCGGGCACGACTTCCCTTCCCCGCACTCGCGGCAGACCGGTTTGTTATCGAGCCAGCCCTTCGCCGGACAGAAGTGCCCAACGCACAACTCGCAAGCCGTCCCGCAAACCGGCACATCGCTGAAGTCTGCACTTACGAGATCAGGAGTTCTGTATTCCAAGCGAGCCTCCGAAGTGCACAGTTAGAGCAGCCACACATACCTATCGGATGATCCGCTCCACCGATGAGGCCGCTGTTAACAACAGCGACAAACGCATTCGCGAGCTGCGGGGCCAGCGCCATCAGTTTGGCGTTGCAGGTAGTCTCGGCTTCGGGAAGCTGTTTCGGCGCACACCTGGCGAGGATGATCTTCGCTCTACCCTTGCCCACAACCACCCGGACGCAGTCGGAGATAGCTTCCGTTCGCCATTCACCCTTGGTTATCATCGCGCTTCCTTTCTGCGAGCAGCTTCATGCACATCCGAAATTGGAGCCACTTGTAGCCAATGACGAAGCACGGAACTCCGGCGCAGGCGAGGATCGCCACCACGGTGTCCTGCCAGTTCCATCGGTTCGGGTCATAGATCACGTGATCACCTCGCGGCGGCTTCTGGGCGGCCAGGTGGCATTCCGCCGGCGCAACGTGCTGATTGCGTCGACGATCAATTGCAGATGAGCCTTGTCTTCCGGATGATCCACGTCATCGATCGAAGCCATCACTAATCTGAAGTCTGCGCCATAACGCATGACCGCCGCGCAGGCGATGCAGACAACGAAGCTTCCATCGGCCGGCTGTGCGCCGTCCCTGAAGCCGGTGGCTGCATCCACCAGCTCGCCGCAGGACGGGCAGAGCTGCTCGCGTGTCCTGGTTGTAGTGGTCAACATGGATGCCTCCCCTGACAGGCAAACTTCCGTGGATCCTCGCGCACATAGATGCCTTTGCAATTCTGCGCGCCGCACTGGCAGCAGATATCCTCGCCGCCCGCACCTCCATGACCCGGATTCATATGCAGCACCCGCGACGGCTCGCTCACCGGATTCAGCAGCGCCCAGCACGCGCCACAGATCGTATGCGTCCATGCGCTGCGCTCGGTCACGCAACCCTCCGTTTTACTCTTACTCCCAAACAGTGGCATTAGAATCGGCCGCTCACGCATGTTTGGCCTCCACGCGCGGCGGCGGTGTCTCGGATGCCACTGGCTTCTTTTGCTCGTTTTCACGCGAAGCCCCTGTGTTCGGGGCAGGCTCCAGGGCGGTACGAAGTACCTTCTTCTTCGGCCCACGTTTGCGCACAACCAGGACGCGGATGCGCTCCAGCAGCTCCGCCGGTGAGTCCGAGCCCTTCCGCAGCAAGACATCCGCTCCCAGCGGGTCGTACCAGGCGGAATGGTTGCTGGTGGCGAGTGGGTGGAGCTGGGGATCCATTCGCTTGGCCTGGACGAAGATCTCCGCGTCGAGATCCTCGAGGGGCAGGTCCGCGACGATCAGGTCGACCACGCCGGGGAGTCGGGCCGAGAGGATTGCAAGCGCTTCTTTCGCGGTCGTTGCCGTCAGCGCGCAATATCCACAGGTCTTTAGTAGGAACACGCGCTGCGAGAGCCTCGACTCATCGGCCCCCACGCACAGAATGACCTTCTTCGGTCTCATCAGGAGCCGAGCTTTCTGAGCATCGGCCTCACCGTTGACTCGATCTGCTTCTGTTGATCGAAGAACTCAGGGGTCGCGTCGCGGTCGCCGGTCAGCTTGATGTAGTCCAGCTCCGTCTTTACGGATTCGATAATCGCCTGCGCCACATTTGCGACCGCCTTCGCCCGAGCCACTTCCATCGGCTTATCTTCGTCCTTCAGTTGCTCGAGCGTTTCAAAGAGATGATTGCGCAGATCTGACATTTTGTTCTTCGTTGGCATGATCGATCCTCCTTAATTTCCGTTTGAGAGCGCCGTTCATCTGGATCGCGAGCGCCAGGTCGCGCGGATAGATGGTCCACATCCGATTGCGCCTCGCCAGCTCGCCCCGGGAGATGCACTCCAGATTGGTGAGGTCACAGTGGTCGCGTTTTCTATCCTTGAAACAAACCACGTGGCCCCGCGGGACAGACCCGTGAGCCTTCTCCCAGATTTGCCGGAGGGCGTCAGCATCAAGACGGTTTCCGTTGGCCGCGGTGGAGATCTTCCTGGCTAGCCATTCCGGGGCCGGCGAATAAAACAGGCCCACGGTTTTGTCGGGCGAGAGTATAGCCCTGCCCTGCTCCAGCACGCGAAGAGCGGCCGGGTCGAGGATCAGCATTTTCATCGCGCCAGTTTGGATGAAGATCATCGCCTGACCATCCTTTCCTGCGCCGGATCGCCGCCTGGGCGGAAGCGCCCGGTGCACTTGTGCTTCAGCCATCCAGTCGGCTCAGGCGTGGTGGGATCAAGCGGATCCCATTCATCGAAGGCCTTCATGCCGGCCTCGCGCGTCTCGTAGCACCAGAAGTCGTCATAGCCATCCGCTTCGACAAGACCGATCACCAGGCGATAAGTGAAGATCATGGGATAGAGCCAGAGTTGGCGGCCATCGGCCAGCAAGCGCGTCGGCACCCGCTCTTCCCTCTTTCTGAGGATGTCCTCGGCTGTGATGGTCTCGCTCATGCAAACCATCCCCGCAGCAGCTTCCCCACTGCCTGAATCGGTTGCATCACCTTTTTCATCCCACAATCCATGCAGAATGGCTTTTTCTCCACTCGGCCGCGCGTCGGCTTCTGACAACCGCCGCAGGGCAATTCCTTGCGCCGCGAGCTTTCAGTCCACTCGATGCCGTTTACAGCGACGTTGATCCAGGCCTCCTTCATTCGGCACCTCCATCGCCCATCACCAGGTGCGCAAGGTGCGCGGCGGTAGTTGCGGCGGTGCAGGCGTTCGAGGCAGCGCCGTGGCGCTGGTAATCGATGGCAAGCGCGCCCCACCAGGCCGCAAGCATGCGCCGCCCCTCCCGTGTGCTGCCCAGGGTTGTGTCGACGCGCGTCGCTGGCTCAGAGGTCATGCCGCGCCTCCCTGGCTGCGTAGCAGGTTGTCCTGCGCAAACTTCTCGGCACATTCTGGATTCGAGCAGACGGTTCGCTCGGGATAGAGCCACGCGCATCCGCAGCCGGATTTGAGCAGACACGCGCGCTGCTCGGTACACCGGCAGTAGCGGCAGATGCCGGGTGGGGGGCCGGGCAACTCCTCGTAAGCCAGACCTGCGCGGCCTTCAATCCAGTCGCGGTGCGAGATGTGGACGACATCGGCCTCGTCCGCCATGGTGCCGGTGGAAACAGTGGAGAGTGGAAGCACGAATGCCACATGGATCGCCGGTTCGCCCAGCGTCCCCGCCAGCGCGGAGCGCATGGAAAGCGAGACCACAAGGCCGTTGTAGACAATCCTCTGATCGCCACGGTGCTCGATCACCAGCACCGCATCCCCGCGGCGGATTCCCATGGTCCTCATCGGCAAGCCTCCTTGATCGGCACGGCCTGGATGGAGAGCCATCCAGCCTCCAGCATTTGCTTGAACAGTGGATCCGTCGACTCCATGCCGAGAATTGCCGGCGTGAGGAGTTGGAATACTCCGAGGAGCTCGCCGAGCCCCATAAACAGCATGGCCACGCCCTGGTCGCCAATCCAGGCTCCGAGTTCGATGTAACTATGGTCGCGGCCGTCCAGGGGGTTGCACTCGACGTAGGTAAAAGTGTGAGCGCGTGTGAGCTGGAGGAAGGTATCTCGATCCGGAGCCTCGCGCGCAGCCACCTTGAAGAATCCGAGATCCGCCGTGTGCCCAGGTGGGTCCGGCCGGTCGCCGCGATCGAGGCACTTGCCGCAGCGGCACTCGCCGCGCTCAGTATGCAGTAGGACGTACCGGCTGAGATCGCTCATCGTTTGGCCTCCTTGGTCCGCATCAGCCAACCGGCTCCGCACACTCGGCATTTGACATGAAGGTGTGGCTCGGTGAGTCCGGCGCATGGATTGAAATGCTCAGTCTCGCCGGTCAACATCGCCTTCATCATGCCCGCCTGTTCGGTCGGCAGCTTCCCTCCGGCGCAGAAGCTCACGTTCACACGTGTCGGAGTCGCGGAGGTAAACCACGCGGTGAACCGGTCAAACCAGGTGATGGACGCGTCACATGAACGGCAGCGGCAACGGTCGACTGG
>ODAK010004781.1_pt1 | contig 13847 bp, 13 predicted proteins | sample 1539591 | NCBI WGS metagenome assembly ODAK01 (sample SAMEA3539303, study PRJEB22396) | soil metagenome | biome: tundra; feature: field; material: soil | place: USA | collected 2010-05 | depth 0.15 m | reverse complement strand
CGCGATGAGCGCGCAGGGTAGCGGGGTGCACGCTCGCTGATGTAGGCCCTAATGCACGCAAATGCATTAGCCGCAGCGTGTTGCAGTCGCCCCAACGCGTAGGTGTTCGGTCACTACGCGTCGGCTGCGCTTCCCCGTCCGACCGAAAGCGGCATTTTATGCGCAGCCGACGCTAACCGATCAGCCCTTGACCGGCGTCTCGGCGGTTGCAATATCCAGCAGGTCTTCGGGGTAGTCGATGTCGACGGCCGCCTCCGGGTGCGCGAGTCGCACGACGTGATCGCTGTAGCGGCGAATGACGATGCGCGCGCCCTGATCGCCGCGCAACGCCGTGAGATCACCGAAGCACCATCGCGGAAAGATTGCCGGCACTCCGGTTACGCTGCCATAGCGTGAGGCGATGATCTGGCGCGGCTGCCGGCGCCAAGCGGTCATCAGCCGGCTCAAGGTCTCGCTGCCAACCAGGGGTTGATCGGCCAGTACCAACATGACCCCGTCGCAAGCGCCCGGCAGGCGCTGTACGCCGATGCGGATCGAGCTGGCTATACCCTCCTGCCAGTTCCGGTTGATCAGAGTGCCCGCGTTCCCGGGTGGCAAAGTTTCGACAATCTCGGCGGCGTGTGCACCCAACACCACCGTCACCGCTGCGCCCAGAAGCCCGCTGGCGTGAGCCACGGCCCGCTGCAGCAGCGACTGTCCGTCGACCCGAACCAGCTGTTTGGGCGATCCGAAGCGCCTCGAGGCTCCAGCAGCCAATACGATGGCGTGAAGGGTCGTGGCCTTGTGCGTGCTCATCGCGCGATTGGATCCGGCAAAGGTGATGGGGACGGTGACGCCCTGAGTGCGAGCAAGGGCGGGCTTAGCGATCCGATCTGCTCGCGCCCAGCCAGGATTCCTTGAATCTCGGCGACGATGGCCAGGGCGATTGCCTCGGGAGTGTCGGCTCCCAGATCCAGTCCGACCGGGGAGTGCAGACGGGTGCGCAGACGAGTCGCCTGTGCACCGAGCTGTGAAAGCATGCGCTCGCGACGCATGGCCGGACCGAGCAGGCCGACATAGGGAATGTCGCTGTTCGCGAGCGCAGCCAGGTAATTACGGTCCGAAAGGAAATGGTGACTCATCACAATCGCGGCTGCAAAGCGCTCGGAACGCGATGACCCGGCCTGCAGTAGCTGTGTAAGCGCCGGCGGTCCGCCATCGAGCACGAGCTCGGCGTGCGGGAAGCGCTCGGGCTGGGCGTAGTGAGAGCGATGGTCGATCACGGTGAGGCTCCAGCCCAGAAATGACGCCAACTCGGCAACCGGCTTCGCATCGGGACCGGCGCCGAGCAATACCACGCGCGGCGCCGGCGTTTCGATGAGTCCGAGTACATCGACGCCGGGAAGAGCCTGCGGCATGAATCGGTTTGCGCCATGCGCACGCTGCTCTTCTACCAATGGCGCCAGGGCGCTCGGCGCTATGCTTCCGAACGGGGCCGCGTCGCTGATGAAGGCGCCCGATCCTGCCGGCAAGCTACTGTCCTCGGAGCGCACGATCAGCAGCAGACCCTCCAATCGACGCGCCTGCCATGCCGAGGCGAGCCGTGTCATGGGTTGCCAGGCGCCCGCGACATCGAGGCGCTGCAGCAGAATATCCATCGCACCTTCACAGCCCGAACCTAAACCGAACAGCAGATCATCGGGGCCGTGCATGTCATAACGCACCAGTTTTGGCTGACCGTCTTTGAGCACTGCGCGCCCATGTTCGGCGAGATCGCCTTCAAGGCAGCCCCCGGAAAGCAGCCCCGAGTACTCCCCGCTCTGGGCGATCAGCATCAGGGCACCGGCCTTGGTGTAGGTTGGACCGTCCGTGCGCACGACCGTCGCGAGTACTAGCGCGCGTCCCGACTCGCGTTCGCGTTGGAACAGCGGCAGTAGGCCGCGCAGCGAACTGCTCATCTAAGTTCGCCGTGCGAATGCCGTACACCGGCCTGCAAAGTAATTCCAGCCATCAGTGCTCCTTGTCATGGGAAGGGGGATCTTGCCATTGCTCGGCCAGAAAAGTCTCGACCTTGCCTTGACTTACGCTCAAGTGGACTTAAGATTCCGCCCTTGCCAGGTGCGGGAATAGCTCAGTTGGTAGAGCGCAACCTTGCCAAGGTTGAGGTCGCGAGTTCGAGCCTCGTTTCCCGCTCCAACGACTTCATCGTGGAGCCCTTACGGCTGTCATGGCCTTAAGGGCTTATTTGCCTTCGGAGCATGCGCAGTTCAGGTGTGCACGAGGGCGAACGCCATCGCAGCGGGCTAGGTGGCAGAGTGGTCATGCAGCGGCCTGCAAAGCCGTGTACGCCGGTTCGATTCCGACCCTAGCCTCCAAACCTTGCGCGCGACCTCGAGTTCGTGAGCCAGCAGGCGGCTCGAGGGCAGCTTGGTGCCCGGTCGGAGCCGGCCCTGCAGTACCGCCTGCAGCAGCAGGTTATGCAGCTGACGATAGATCGGTCGACCTGTCGTCCCCTACGCCGGCCATCCGCCCCACACCCCGCAGACGCAGCCCGACCCGAGTCAGGGGCTTTACGCCGACTGGCTGGCGCGCAAGGACGCCGCGACGCCGCGCGGCGTCGCCGTGCTTGAGAACTTCTTCGTGGCACGGGCCGAGAATGCTGAACTGTGGGACATCGAAGGCCACCGTCTGATCGACTTCGCTGGCGGCATTGGCCTCCTCAATACCCGGGGGTTAATCCTGCTGACTTGCGGCATCTGGGGCAACGTGATTCGATGCCTTTACCCACTAACGACACCCGATGCGGTGTTCGGCGAAGGACTGAAGATCTTGGAAGAGGTGACAGTGGGAGTTTGAGAACTAAGTCGGGGGGAGTGACTTTTCATCTAGGGAGTAAGCGATCGATGCAAATCAAGAATCTTGCTGGTGTGGGAATGGGGCTGATCGCGCTCTGCCTCGCGCCGAGGCTCGTCTGCGCCGCCGACGCGGAAAGCAGCGCAGCAGCGACCGCAGAGGGGCCGGCCCTCGAAGAAATCGTTGTCACGGCTGAGAAGCGCGCTTCGACCGTGCAGGATACGCCTATCAGTATCACAGCGGTCTCTGGAGCGGACCTGGCTGCGCGCGGCATTACCGATTTCTCCACCCTCGCGGCAGAGACCCCAGGAATCTCAATGAGGAACAATGGTCCCGGCCAGACGGAATTCGAAATGCGCGGCATGACCAGTTCAGGTGGCAACTCGCCCACCGTGGGCTTTTATCTGGACGATGTGCCGATGACGTCACCAGCGGCGGCACAGAACGGCAAGGTGGTCATCGATCCTTCTTTGTATGACCTCAACCGGGCAGAAATGCTGCGCGGCCCCCAGGGCACACTTTATGGGGCGGGGTCCATGGGTGGCACGGTCAAGCTGGTCACCAACCAACCGGATCCCCAGGCCTTTCACGTATCAGGTGAAGCCACCGGTTCGGAGACGAATGGCGGCGGGTTCAACTACACCGTCAACGGCATGCTCAACCTGCCACTGGTCGACAACCAGATGGCCCTGCGGCTGGTCGGCACGGACAGCCATACTTCCGGCTGGATCGATCGCATCGTACTCTCCGATTTCCCCCTGCCTAATCCCACCGGATTTTTCCGCGGCAATGTACTGGGCGCTCCGGTCGCAGAGGATTACAAGCAATCGAACGCTGAGCATTTGGCAGGAGCCCGCGCTACGCTGCTGTGGCAGGTCTCGGACAATTTTACGCTCACGCCGACGGTTTTCTACCAGCGCGTAACGCAGGACGGACCGAGCGCCTATGACTCGGTCCCGGGGACCATGGCGCATTACCAGCCATTTGACATCGCCGAGCCGTACTCGGACCAATTTACCCTCGGAGCCCTCACTGCCAATTACCACGCCCCAAGCTTCGACATCACGTCGGTTACGGCGCGTTGGACGCGGCGCTCCGTGCAGACCCAGGACACCAGTGAATCCTTCGAAAACCCCTTCACTTGCATCACCATCGCGCCCGGCTGCGGTGAGCTGCCGTTCTACGGCCCCAACGGCGTCGGTTCCGGACCGGTGGTGGGCACGGAAACCGACCCATCCAGCCAAGTCAGCGAGGAGCTACGCATCGCTTCCACCGGGGACGGTCCGCTCAGGGGCGTAGCCGGCGTGTTCTACTCGGACTTCAACTCCCAGTGGCAACTCAACACGCAGAGCCAGAACAACCTTTCCTATGTGGACTTCTCCAATTTCACAACCCCTGCTGCCACCACCACGGTGTGGGGCTTGAACGAGCCGGCGAATATCCGCCAGTGGGCTGTGTTCGGGGAAGGCACCTGGGCCATAACCCCCGCCTTCAAAGCGACCGCCGGCCTGCGTTTGTTCTCCTACGTCAGCGATCTGTCCATGTACTTTGCCGGCTGGGGTTCACCCCTGGGTGGTGCGACGCCTTCAACCACCAACGTTTCGCAATCGGAGAACGGGGTGGATCCGAAGCTCAATCTGTCCTATGAATTCAGCAAGGATCTGATGGTGTACGCCACGGCCGCGAAGGGGTTTCGTCCCGGCGGTGGCAACCAGCCATTGCCGAATTTCCCGCCCCCCAATGCCCCAGCAAACTTCAACTATAAGGCGTGGCCGACCTCCTATAAATCCGATTCCCTCTGGAGCTATGAGGTTGGCGAAAAGGCCCGCTTTCTTGACCGCCATCTTACCGTCAACGCCAGCCTCTACTATGAGGACTGGACACAAATCCAGCTGGAGGAGCTGCCCTTCGGTTATCCGCTGTTCGACAACTCCGGCGATGCCAAGATCTATGGCGCTGAGCTCGAACTCAGGGCCTTGCTCGGCGGCGGATTCACGCTGTCGGCATCAGGCGCCTACACGCATGCCAGACTCGAGCCAGGACCCCACTACACCATCGTGATGCAGGGGCAGCCGGTGGGAGCCCCGACGTCTACGGTGGTGCCGGATGTACCCGAATACACGGCCAATATTGGACTCGACTACAACCATCGACTGGACGGTCCACTGTCTCTAGTGGCCCACGCCGACTACACCTACACCGGGCAGCGTTACGACCTGGTGGCCATCAACCAGGGGCAGATGTGGAGTCTGCCGGGCTACGCTCTCGCTAATTTGCGCATCGGCGTCAATATCGGTTCGGACTGGGCTGTCTCGCTGTTCTGTAGCAATCTGGCCAACAATCACCCGGCCCTGGAAAACATGACGGCGCTCAACCTGGCCAACCCCGATTTTAACCGAGTGCTCACTGCCCAGCCGCGCACCATTGGACTGGACTTCAATTTCAAGCACTAGCTGGACGATAGGGCAGGGTCGCCAACAACCAGCCGCGCACCATGGGTATCGACCTGTCCTACCGCTTTCGATGTCAGCTCCCCCAGACGATGAGCCGCTCCAGCGCATCGTCTGGGGGCCCTAAGTGAGCCAAGTGGGGCACGTCTAAAGATAGGCCATTGCGATGACAGCAGTATTGGAGCTGAAGCGAATTATTCGGTTGCACGACAGACGTTCGACCTGTGAAGAGCCGAGTTGGCGGCAGCCATGAGTCGTGTTCCATCCATGAGTTACAGGGGCTGGGGTACGCAGTGATGCGAGTCTCGATGGTACTTGGTGCCGCTGGGCATTTCGCGCTTCGAATCAAACCGCTAGGCAAGTGAACGCTACCCGGCCCCGAAATCCACGATAGCAGTCCATGAGCAGCCCCGGATCCCATGGCTCGCATCTGAAACGCACCCTCGGCCTGCCCGCCGTGCTGCTGTTCGGCCTGGCCTACATGGCACCGCTCATTGTCTACGGCACCTATGGTGTTCTCGCCAAGGCAAGCGATGACACCGCATCGCTCGCCTACCTGCTGGCCCTGCTTGCGATCGCCTTCACGGCGCTGAGCTATGGGCAGCTTGCCCGCAGGTATCCGGTGGCCGGTTCCGCCTACACCTACACCCGCCGTAATTTCAACGCCCACATCGGGTTCATGATTGGCTGGGCAACACTGCTTGACTACTTCTTCTTACCGATGGTGATCTGGCTGATCGGCGCAGCCTATCTGAAGACGGCCTTTCCGCTGATACCGGTGTGGATCTGGATCGTCGCCTTCATCGTGCTGACCAGCGCAGTGAACATCGTCGGCATCGAACTGGCGGCGCGGTTCAACATCGCGCTGATGGCGGTGCAGCTGATCGTGGTCGCATTGTTTGTCATCCTGTGCTGGCACTACGCGCTGGCGGCCGCCGGCCCCGGGGGGCTCGCGCTCGCAGCGCCGCTCTTCAAGCCGCATGTGCCGTTTGCGTCGACAATGTCGGGCGCAGCGATCGCAGCGTATTCCTATCTGGGATTCGATGCGGTCTCGACGCTGACCGAGGAAACTGTCGATCCGCAGCGGAACATGCCGCGCGCGATCCTGTGGATAGCGCTCATCGGCGGCGCCATTTTCGTGCTGGCCGCCTACTCAATGCAGCTCGCGCACCCAGGCACGGTCTTTCACGACACCGATTCAGCGGCCTTTGAAGTGGCCAAGACGATCGGTGGCGACGTGTTCGTCACGGTGTTTCTGGCCGGCCTGATCCTGGCCCAGTTTGCTTCCGGAATATCGGCACAGGCCAGCGTTGGGCGGCTGCTGTACGCGATGGGCCGGGACCGGATTTTGCCTCACCGGATCTTCGGCTTCATTCATCCGCGTTTCCAAACGCCGGCGCTCAACATCGCACTCGCTGGTGTCGTGGGCCTGATCGCCCTGTTGCTCGACGTGGCGACCTCGACGTCGTTCATCAATTTTGGCGCCTTCCTTGCCTTCACCGCCGTCAACCTGTGCGTGTTGCGCATTTATCTGACCGGCCGGCTAAGCGGCGAGAGGATCGGTGCCTTGAGCGGCCTGGTGTTTCCACTGATCGGCGCCGTGGCTGACTTGTGGTTGCTGGTGAGCCTGGATCGGGCTGCGCTGATTTTGGGGGCCATCTGGTTTGTGTTGGGGCTGAGCTATCTGTGCTGGATAACTCGCCTCTTCCGGCAGCCCCCGCCGAGTGTGCCGGTGTAGGGGCGCGCACAAAAAACGGATTTTTACGCACAGTAGCGGCGCTGTGCCATACGCATTGGGTGTGGGGTACATCATGGGCTATCGCAGCCGGCATCGGTTAACTTAACCTTTAAGGCCAATTATTTGCGCGAGACCTGTGATTCCGACCCTTGCAGCACGCGAAAGTCCTTTGAACTGATTTTCATTTCCATCCTTTCGACGCGGTTGCTACCGTGATCCACCCAGCGCTTCGAATCCGGAGATCACGTCGAAGAGTTCTTCGTCGATGCCACTCTGGCGCAACTGGTGGAAGGTGCCGTGAAGCTGTTCCAGCAGGTCGTTGATGTTCTTATCGGCGCGTTCCATTGCCGCCAGGCGGCTCGCGTTCTCGCTGGCCAGGGATTCGGCGCAGGCCCGGAAGAGCGAGATGAAAAGGTATTCGCGGATAAGTGCGCGCAGAGTCGCGATGCCACCGCGCATGACCTCGGGCAAGCTGGAGGTCGGCCAATGGATTGTGGCCAGAGCTTGTTGCCATTGCGCATCGAGCGGTAACAGCCGCTGGCTGACGGGTTCGTAGAGCGCTCCAGGTAGCGGTCGGTTATGGAACACCCATAGAGGCGCATTCTCGGTTTTGTCCCGATGCGCTTCACTTTCAATTTGAATCTGCCCCACGAGCGGGGTGATGGCCTGGACGGAGTTCGGCACCGTGAACAGTCGGACCAGCGGCAGGCCCGCGTCCGCCAGACGCGCATGAACACGCTCGCCGACGGCCCAGACATGACATTTTCCAGGCAGAGCCGCGAGGGTCTTGATCGCATAATCGGCCACAACGTCGTTAAACTGGCCCACCAAACCCTGATCGGACCCGAAAACGATTGCGCTTATCGCACCCGCATGGGTTGGTGCTTTCCGTTCCACCACGGTGGCTGCCGGCTCGTTTTCCCGAAAGCACGCGCCCAACCCCAGCTCCACGGTCCGATAATAGTCGGCCAACGCGCGCACCGATTTCTCGTATTGTCCGATACTCGATGCGGCCAAGGCTTTCATCGTGCGGACAACGGATTGGAGATCGCCGGCACTGCTGATCTTTCGGCGCAAGCTCTCCGTGGTGTCGCTCATGACTTATCCTTGGCTTCCGCCGTGAGCACCGTTGCAGCGTCCGATTTGGACCCGCCATCAGGCTCTGCCTTGGCTTTGGCTCCCGGCTTGGGTTGGAAAGGGGTGAGCGCCTGGCGGGCGATTTCAATGATCGTATTACGATCCTCGTCGCTGAATTTGTTGGCACTATCGAATCGCCCGCACACTTGCGCCGAGATGCTCGCTGCCGCCTTTTGGACAGCGTGCTCCGCTTCCGGTATCTGCTCGAGCGCCACGTCGTCGAAGAGTTCCGCGGTTAATGCCAGCAAGACGGCGATTTGTGCAGGCACGGACACCGGCGCGCATTCCGCCTGTTTGAGGCAGGCGCGGATGCGCCGCCCGTGCTCGATGATCCTGCGGGTGTTTTCATCCAGCCGGGCGCCGAACCGGGCAAAGCTCTCGAGTTCCTCGAACTGCGCGTAGGCGAGCTTGAGGTCGCCCGCCACGGCACGGTAGGCCGCGCGTTGCGCTTTGCCGCCAACGCGCGACACGGATTTGCCGACATTGACGGCTGGCAGTACGCCCAATTCGAACAGTGACGGCGAGAGATAGATCTGGCCATCCGTGATGGAAATCAGATTGGTCGGAATGTAGGCGGAGATATTCTGCGCTTCGGTTTCGATGATGGGCAGCGCGGTGAGTGAGCCGCCACCAAGTTCTTGGCGCAAGTGCGTCGCACGTTCGAGCAGCCGCGCGTGAATGTAGAAGATGTCGCCGGGAAAAGCTTCACGGCCGGGCGGGCGCCGCAGCAGCAGAGACAGCTCGCGATAGGCGCGCGCATGATGCGTGAGGTCGTCATAAACAATCAGCACGTCGCGGCCTTGCTCCATGAAATGCTCCGCGATGCTGGTCGCGGCGTAGGGGGCGACGAAAGCGAGACCGGGCGGGTCGTTGCCCTCGGTCACGACGAGGACGGTGTAATCCATCGCGCCCTTTTCCCGCAAGGTTGCCACGGCCTTCGCGACGGCGGACGCGCGCTGACCGATGGCACAATAGACGCACAGCACATTCTGGTCGCGCTGGTTGAGGATGGTGTCGATGGCAATCGCTGTCTTGCCGGTCTGGCGGTCGCCGAGAATCAACTCGCGCTGTCCGCGCCCGACCGGAATGAGCGCATCGATGACTTTCAACCCGGTCTGGAGAGGGACCGTAACCGGCGCGCGATCCATGATGTGCGGTGCCGCGCGCTCGATCGGCAGGCGCTCGCTGGCGGTGACCGGCCCGTTGCCATCGAGTGGCCGACCAAGCGGGTCAATGACGCGCCCCAGCAATCCGTCGCCCACAACTACGTCCATGACCCGGCCCGTGCGCTCGACTTCATCGCCGGCGTTCAGATGCCAGTATTCGCCGAGCAGCACGACGCCGATTTCAGCTTCGTCCACGTTGAAAGCCATGCCGAGTACATCGCCGGGAAATTTCACCAACTCCTCAAAACCCACAGCGGGGAGCCCGGACACCTTGGCGATGCCGGTGGCGATGCTGGTGATCGTGCCCACCTCTCGCGGTGTCAGTTGCGGCGTGAATGATTCCCGCACCTGGCGCATTTCAGCAAACGTGCGGTCGAGGATAGTCTGCAAGCCTTCAGGCTCGGTGATCATTCGTGCTTCGTTTCGGGCTTGGGTTCTTCGGGCTTAAAGGCAGTTTCGGCCTCCGACTTCGGGGCGGCTTTGAGTTTAGGTTTGTCCTTTTCTTTCAGAAGTTCACCGACGCCAGTTTCCAGCGACGCGAGGTAATCCGCGATGCTCCAAGCTATTTTTTGCCCATTCGTGGTGAGCTCGACCCCGCTGACCAGGTCCGGCGCGGTCTCGAACCGGACGTGGACCTCGGCCGAGAAGGTCTCGTTGAGCGCATTTTGTATTGCCGCGCGTTGTGCCGCAGGCAGGTCAAACGCCGTGCGCACGAGCGCGGGCTCAGACGCTGTCTTGAGGACCTCGGCGAGGCCCTCTTTTGCCTTGCCGTCCATCGTGCGCAGGCGACGGGTAAACACCTCGCCGATGCGTTCTTCCAGACTAGTCGTGGCAAGATCCATCAACGCCTTGCGCGCGATGGCGAACACTTCCTGCTGGGTCCGGCGACGGATGGCTTGATTGAGGTTGTCGGCGTCGCGTCGCAGCGCCTCCTGTCGCTTGGCACTCAGGGCATCGGCTGCCTTTCGCGCATCCTCGAGAAGCCGTTGGCGTTCGGCGTTCGCTTCATCCGTCGCCTTGCTCAAGAGGGCAGCGCGCTGCTGGTCGAACTCTTGGTTCTTGTGTTGGAACTCATCGCGCGCCTTCTGCGCTTCGGCTTTTTTGGCGTCGGCATCCGCGAGTTCCGCAGCGATCCGCTTCTCGCGTGCGTCGACGGCGTTCAGAATCGGCTTGTAAAGAAAGCGCTTCAGCAACCACACCAGGATGATGAAGTTGAGCGCTTGCGCACCGACGGTGAACCAATCGATAAGCATGAACTACTTCCCTACGGCTCCGGCGATGACGTGATTCCAGAACGGATTGGCGAAAATCAGAATCATCGAGACCACGAAGCAATAGATCGCAATGGACTCGATCATTGCCAGCCCAACAAACAGTGTGCGTGTGATCGTCGCTGCGGCATCGGGCTGCTGCGCCAGAGAACTCAATGCCGTGGCGACCGCCCGCCCTTCGCCGAGCGCCGGTCCGATACTCCCCAGGGCAATCGTCAGGCCGGCGGTGACGATTGAAGCGATGGCAATGAGCGTCATGTTATCCATAGTGTCTCCTCTCGTTGTCGTCGTTCATGCGCTAATCTCTGGCGTCGGTTCAGGCCTGGACTTTCGACCGCGCGTGGCGGCCGCGATATAAACCGCGGCCAGGATGCTGAAGATGTAGGCCTGCACCATGCCGGTGAGCAGACCGAGCGCACTCATGGCGATCGGGAAGATGAAGGGCGTGATGGTCAGCAAAATGGCGAGAATCATCGTCCCGCTCATCATGTTGCCGAACAGGCGGACCGCCAGGGCCAGCGTGCGCGACAGTTCGCTGATGATGTTAAACGGCAGCATGATGATTGTCGGCTCCACATAGGATTTGAGGTAGCCGCCCAACCCCTGCTCCTCGATGCCGAAAAACGGCACGGCCGCCAGCACGCACAGCGCGAGCGCCGCAGTCGTAGAGAGCGACCCCGTCGGCGGCTCGTAGCCGGGGATCACGGTGCACAGGCTGGCCAGCGCGACGAACAGAAAAAGAGTGCCTAGAAAACCGACATACTTTTTTGGGTGGCGGAGGCCGACATCTTTGATTTGCTTCTCGATGCCAGTGACAATGATTTCCAGCAGGTTCTGCCAGCGGGATCGTTTCAGTTCGGTGGAGAGCTTGCGCGTGACGAGCTTGGAGCCGACGGCCAGCACGAGCATCAGTCCCCACGTGAACACAATCGTGCCGTTGAGTTTGAGAAACCCGTGCTGCCAGAAGATCATCTCATCGGGACTAAGGCGCATAGCTGGTCTCCGATGCCCGGGTGTTGTGACGTTCGACCGGCGGGCGGGTCAGCCACTTCACGACGAGGCGTGCCAGGACAAAGCCAAGCAGACACAGCAGCCACCGCTGCCAATTCTCGCGCCCGACAAAATAAAATCCCGCCAGGGTAATGCTCATCCGCAGTAGCATGCTGCCGAAGAACCACAGCGCCGGCCGTTGGGATGCAACGCCCTTGCGCACCGTCCACCAGAGGCCGCCGAAGAAAAACGCGCCGAGCAATACGCCCGCCCCCAATGCCGGTGTCAAGGATAAGAATTCATTCATCGTTATCCTCCTGTTCGTCGCGCATCTCCTGGTCTTGCTTCGCGACCCAATGCCATGCATTTAAACAGCCGATGGCGAGTCCGGCCACCAACAGCGCCAGTGTCCAGGCATGCTTGCCCGGATAATGCCGGTCCAACCAGATACCCAGCGCGGCGCCGAGGAGCGTCGGAATCGCCACCGACCAGCCGATCAGCCCCATCATCCCCAGGCCGAACCAGACGGCGTGGGCGGAGTTACGCCGCGCCTTGATCTTGCGCGCCGCCTTGGCGCCGACCTCCTCACTGAGCGACGGCTTTGGCTTCACGCCTTTGTTTAGGGGGGCGTCAGGCATTGTGAAGAGTCATCATGCGGCGGATGAGATCACCTTCCATTTTCGCCAACACCGTGCGCACGCTTTGCTCGTGTTCGTCCAAGGTCAGAAACTCTCGCTCCACCGCCTCGCGCAATTGGCCGAGGTCCGTTCCGCCCAGCGCCCGGCGCACGGATACGAGTACGTCCGGACCGGTCTTCACGAGCACCCCTTCGTCCACAGCCAAGAAAACTTCCCCGTCAGATTTGGTCTCGTAGGTCAGAATCCCGGGCGCTAGCGCCGCCACACAATCGAGTCGATGAGGCAGGAGCCCAAACGAGCCGTCGCGCGTCTCGGCGACGATGCGAGAGACGCCGGTCTTTTCGGCGAAAATCTGGAAAGGCAGGAGAATCTTAAGATTCATGGGTGTCGACGGCATGTTCGAGCTTGGGCTGAGGTATCGCCCCGGTATTCGGCTGCGGGTCGGACGTGGCTTTGGATCGCAACTCGGCGGCATCCTTCAATCCGGGCTTCGCAGCGGTCGACTCCGGCGTGGCCGGGGGTCCGGGCGGGATGGGTTTTGCTCTTGCCTTCGCTTCGTCGATCGTCCCGATCATGTAGAGCGCGCTTTCCGGATAGTCTTTGAATTCATCGCGCAGGATGCGCTCACATCCATCCAGCGCATCCTTGAGGCGGACGAGCTTTCCTTTGAGGCCGGTAAATTGTTCGGTCGTGAAAAAGGGTTGGGTGAGAAAACGCTCCAACCGGCGGGCGCGTCCGACCACGTTGCGGTCATCCGCCGAAAGCTGCTCCAGACCGAGCATCGCAATGATGTCCTTGAGCTCGGCGTACTGCGCGAGCGTGCGCCGGATTTCCCGCGCCAGGCCGTAATGCCGCTCGCCTACGATGCCCGGCGTGGCCATCTTAGAACTGGATTGTAGCGGGTCGATCGCCGGGAAAAGCCCTTCGCTTGCCCGCTTGCGCGAGAGCACGATCGATGCGGAGAGATGCGAGAAGGTATGCACGGCCGCCGGATCGGTGAAATCGTCCGCCGGCACATACACCGCTTGAATGGAGGTTATGGCGCCGGTATCGGTATTGGCGATGCGCTCTTCCAATCGCGACAACTCAGTGCCCATGGTGGGCTGATAACCCAATCGCGACGGCATCTGTCCCATCAAGCCGGACACTTCCATGCCAGCCTGGATGAAGCGAAAGATGTTATCGACGAGCAGCAGCACATCGCGGTGCTGGTCGTCGCGGAAGTACTCGGCCATCGTCAGCGCTGCATGCCCCACGCGAAATCGGGCGCCCGGCGGCTCGTTCATCTGGCCGAAGACCATCACCATGTTCGGCAGCACGCCGGCTTCCTTCATCGCGTCGTAAAGCTCCTCGCCTTCACGACACCGTTCGCCAATGCCGCAGAAAATGCTTACGCCTTCGTGATGACCGATCATGTTGTGGATCATTTCGGTCAGCAGCACGGTCTTGCCGACACCCGCACCGCCGAAAAGTCCCGCCTTGCCGCCACGCTCCAGCGGCACGAGGACATCTATGACCTTGATGCCTGTCTCAAAGACTTCCGACTTGGTGGAACGGCGCGCCAGCGACGGCGGAGCCTGATGCACCGAACGCCATTGGACATCGGACAATGCCGCTTCGCGATC
>ODAK010004780.1_pt1 | contig 13850 bp, 12 predicted proteins | sample 1539591 | NCBI WGS metagenome assembly ODAK01 (sample SAMEA3539303, study PRJEB22396) | soil metagenome | biome: tundra; feature: field; material: soil | place: USA | collected 2010-05 | depth 0.15 m | reverse complement strand
ATCGAAGACCGAAGAGTGGCTCTCGGTGGCGATCGGCTCGATCGTAGCAACCGTCGTCTTCTCCGGCGTGCTGCTCTGGGTGCGGCCGGGAAGGCCGGACGTTCTCTATTCGCGGGCCACGCTGCTGATCTTTCTCCTCTGCGCCATCGTTCTGGTGATTCTCGGACGCGGCATCGTGCGGGCGGTGGTCGAGCGCGGTTATCGGACGGGCAAGCGACTGGACCGCGTGCTCATCGCCGGCAGCGGCGAGCTGGCCCGCGCAGTGGTCGAGCGCGTGAGCGGGCATCGCGAGCTCGGCTTCACGCTGGTCGGCTACCTTCGCAACGGCGAGCAGTCGGCCCTGGAAGGTTTGGAGTGCCTCGGCACGATCGACGACGCCGAACGTGTCATCGACGAACGAAAGATCGATCACGTGTTCGTCGCGCTGCCCCATGCGTCATCCGAGGCAATGATGGCGCTGCTGGATCGCCTGGTGAGGAGCGTGGTCGCCATCCACGTCGTGCCGGACCTTCTTCAGTTCATGGTGCTCCGCTCGCGCGTCGAGGACCTCGACGGACTGCCGACGATCAACCTTTCTGAGACGCCACTCGAGGGTTGGAGCCGCTTTTTGAAACGCGGCTTCGATCTTATCGTTGCGCTCACGGCGTTCATCCTCTTCTCGCCGGTCATGCTGCTCGTGGCCATCATCATCAAGCTCGAGGACCGCGGGCCGGTGTTCTACCGCCAGGAGCGGATGGGACTCGACGGCAAGCCGTTCGACATTTTCAAGTTCCGCTCGATGCGCGTCGGCGCCGAGAACGAGAGCGGCGCGAAGTGGGCGGAGAAAGACGATCCGCGCCGTACGCGCGTGGGCCGCTTCATCCGCAAGACGTCGATCGACGAGTTGCCGCAACTCCTCAACGTGCTACTCGGCGACATGAGCGTCGTCGGCCCGCGCCCGGAGCGGCCGCAGTTCGTCGAGCAGTTCCGCGCGGAGTTCCCGCACTACATGCTCCGCCACAAAGTGCGCGCGGGCATGACCGGATGGGCCCAGGTCCACGGATGGCGCGGCAACACATCGATCCGCATCCGCATCGAGCACGATCTTTACTACATCGAGAACTGGTCGCTCATGCTCGACCTGAAGATCCTGTTCATGACGCTGGTGCATGGCCTGAAGCACGAGAATGCGTATTGAGTGGAGCAGAGATCAGGGAACAGAGATCAGAGATTGGTGGATTCGACCCCTGATCTCTTGTCTCTGATTCCCTGATCTCTGATCTCTGATCCCACCCCCATATAATCCCGCCCCTGACATGGGAAAAAACTCCGAGACTCTCTTCAGCCGCGCGCAGGAAATCATCCCCGGCGGCGTCAACTCTCCGGTCCGTGCGTTCAAAGGCGTCGGCGGAACCCCGCTCTTCATCGATCAGGCCCTCGGTTCGCGCATCTTCGACGCCGACGGCCTCCAGTACATCGACTGCGTCGGCTCGTGGGGGCCGATGATCCTCGGGCACGGCCATCGTTACGTGGTCGAGGCGGTGAAGAAGGCCGCCACGCGCGGCTTCTCGTTCGGCGCGCCGACAGTCGGCGAAATCGAGCTGGCCGAGATGATCGCGCAAGCCATCCCGTCGATCGAGATGGTGCGCCTCGTCAACTCCGGAACGGAAGCGACGATGAGCGCGCTGCGGTTGGCGCGCGCGGCCACCGGGCGGAAGAAGATCATCAAGTTCGACGGCTGCTATCACGGCCACGTCGACGCGCTCCTCGTCAAGGCGGGAAGCGGCGGCGCAACGTTCAACGTCCCCGATTCCGCCGGCGTGCCGAAGGAAGTGACCGAGCTGACGATCAGCGTGCCCTACAACAATCTGGAGGCCGTGCGCGAGGCGATGGACGGAGAAGTGGCGGCCGTGATCGTCGAGCCGGTGGCAGGCAACATGGGCTGCGTCCCGCCGGCCGACGGCTTTCTCCAGGGACTGCGTGATATCTGCACCGAAAGCGGCGCACTGCTGATCCTCGACGAAGTGATGACCGGATTTCGCGTGGCCTACGGCGGCGCGCAGTCGCTGTACAACGTGAAGCCCGACATCACCACGCTCGGCAAGATCATCGGCGGCGGCATGCCGATCGGCGCGTACGGCGGAAGCCGCGAGCTGATGCAGCTCGTCTCGCCGTTGGGACCGATGTACCAGGCCGGCACATTGTCGGGCAATCCGATCGCCGTGGCCGCAGGCAAAGCCACGCTCGGCGTGCTGAAGAATTCATCGATCTACGCCGATCTCGAGGAGCGCTCGGGAGAGTTCCAGACCGGCGTGACGAAGAGCGCGGAGAAGCACGGCGTGCCGCTGACGGTGAACCGCGTCGGATCGATGTGGACGATCTTCTTCACCGAAGGTCCGGTCACGGATTACGAGAGTGCCAATCGCTCGAACCGCGACAAGTTCGCGCGCTTCTTCCATCTCATGCTCGCCGAAGGCGTCTACCTTCCGCCGTCGCAGCTCGAGGCGGCGTTCTTCTCCGCAGCACACGCGAAGAAAGACATCCTCCAACTGATCGAGCGCGCCGACCGCGTGCTGAAGAAGATCAATTGGGAGTTTGAGAAGTAGGGTGGAGCAGAGATCAGAGGATTAGTGGGGAAGACCATGACTCCTAATCAACTAATCCGACTGATCCGACTGATCTGACTGATCTGATCACTGCTCACCGCTCACTACCCCCCACCCGCGGCACCAGCCACGCACGCCCACCCGTTCGCACCGCCTCGGCATCGAAGCCGAAGAGCTCGCGGATGGCGTCCGGTTGCATGACTTCGCCGGGGGTGGCGTCGAGAGCGAGGGCGCCGCGTTGCATCACGAGCATGCGGTCGCTGTAGGCGGCGGCCCAGTTCAGGTCGTGCGTTGCGTAGATCACGGTGACGCCGGTGCGGTCGACGATGTCGCGCAGCAGCGCTGAGAATTGCTGGACGTGCGAGACGTCGAGTGACGAGAGCGGCTCGTCGAGCAGGACGAGCTGCGGCCGGGCGGCGAGGACGCGGGCAAGGAAGACACGCTTTCGTTCGCCGCCGCTCATCTCGTCGAGATAGCGCTCGCCGAGGTGGGCGGCGTCGCAGAGAGCGAGCGCGCGCTCCGCCTCGTCGTAATCGCTGTCGCGCTCCCATGCGAAGCGGCCGAGAAACGGAGCGCGTCCGGAGACCACCACGTCGAGCGCACGCATCGAAAACGCGGGATCGGGATCCTGCGGCAGATACGCCACCTGCTTTGCGTAGTCCTTGGCATACCAGTCGCGAAGGCGTCTTCCGTCGAGTACGATCTCGCCCGTATGCGGCGTGAGAACGCGGGCCACGAGCTTGAGCAGCGTCGATTTGCCTGACCCGTTCGGGCCGGTGAGCGCGATGAGCTGCTTCGCGTCGAATGTCGCGGTGATGTTGTCGACTGCGTTCGCTCCCGCGTACGCGTAGACGACGTTGCGCAGATCGAGCATCATCGGTTCCTCCGCAGGAGCGAGAGGAAGAACGGGACGCCGAGAACGGCGGTGAACGCGCCGATGGGGAGCTCGGACGAGGTGACGACGACGCGCGAGAGGAGGTCGGCCAGGACTACCAGCACGCCGCCGCCGAGGGCGCAGAGCGGCAGAAGGAAGCGGAAGTCGCGCCGCCACATCATGCGGATGAGATGCGGCACGAGCAAACCGACGAAGCCGATGATGCCGCTGACCGACACCGCGGCGCCGGTGACGATCGACGCGGTGATGAAGCCGATCAGCTTCACGCGCTCCACGTTGACGCCGCGCGATTTCGCGTCGTCCTCACCGAATGCCAGCATGCGCAAATCGTTGCCGATCGCCGCGAGCACGGCAATGGATACGATGAGCAGCACCGCCAGCAGCACGACATCGCTCCACGTCGCGCCGAAGAGCGTTCCCATCATCCAGCGCAGCGCCGCCGTCAGATCGCTCTGCCGCGACAGGCCGAATGAGATGAGGATGACCGCGGAAAAGAACGCGTTGAGGACGAGGCCGGAGAGAAGAAGGCGCGTCGGGTCGGTGTACTCGCGCCGGCGGGCCAGCAGGAAGACCGCTCCGGTTGCGCCGCACGCGCCGGCGAACGCGATGAGCGGCACGACGCCGGGCAGTCTCGACAATCCGGCCGCCGTGGCGATCGAAGCGCCGCATGCCGCGCCGCCGGAAACGCCGAGGATGAATGGATCGGCGAGTGGATTGCGAAGCAGCGATTGAAACGTGACGCCGGCCACCGCCAGCGTCGCCCCGACGAGCGCCGCGAGCAGCGCACGCGGAAGCCGGATGCCGATGAGGATCGAGCGCGCAGTGACGTCACCGGCGAGTGCTGCGCGCCACGAGACATTCGTCGCCCCGATTGAAGAAGCGAGCACGAGCGCGATGACGAGCAGAAGCGCGAGTAGCGCGAAGGCTCCGGCAAGACTCGATCGATGACGAGCAGCAGCCACGCTGCGCAGTGTAGTAGCACGGAGCGCCGCCGTCCCGCCGCCACCGCTGTGCCCCCTCTCCTCGGCAGCCTGCATTGGATTGACGTTGCGACTGGTGAGTCATAAAATGACTCGTCGTGACTCACTTTAGGAGTCAGATACGAGACGATGAATCAACTCTCACTTCGCGGCTTCGACAAGCATCTTGAGCGTCACCTCCGAGAGCTGGCGAAACGCGAGGGCATTTCGCTGAACAAAGCCGCACTAATCCTGATGAAAAAGGGCGCTGGACTATCCGATGCGACCGAGTCCAGTTCGGCGATAGGGAACGCTCTGGACCATTTCATCGGCAGTTGGTCTGAAGCCGAGGAGCGAAAAGTCCTCGAAGGTGTCGCTATCTTCGAGACGGTAGATGAGAGCCTGTGGAAATGAAGCTGTTGCTTGATACGAATGTGTACACAGCGCTATTTCGCGGAGACAAGACGATCGCCGATTATGTGAAGCGAGCCGAGCACGTACACATTTCAGCGGTCGTAGCGGGCGAACTTCTCTCCGGTTTTCGTAACGGTTCGCGCTACGAAGCCAACAGACGTGGGCTGGACGATTTTCTGCTCAGTACGTACGTCTCACTCCTTCCCGTAACGCTCGTAACTGCCGAGCGATTTGGGAGAATCGCTGCTTCGCTGCGGCGCAAAGGCCGGCCAATTCCAAGCAATGACATCTGGATCGCGGCGCACACGATGGAGTCTGGCTCCGAGTTGCTTTCATTCGACAAGCACTTCAAAGAGGTGGAGGGGCTCGCCTGGGTTGTCCCGTAGCAACGCGCGGTTTGCGCAGTGTAGCGTCCGACCAAGTGAGGATGACGCCGCTGTGCCTGACCACGGCTTGATCCGATCGAGCGCCTCGGCGAGCGCATCTTCCGCCACCTCCGTGTCATGAGCTGCCTGGGCTCGCAGCCAGTAGCCATTAGAGAAGCCAAGGAATCGGCAAAAGCGGAGGTCAGTATCGGCCGTGATGCTTCGCTTGCCCGCAACGATCTCGCCGATACGCTGGGCGGGTACACCGATCTCCTTGGCAAGACGGTACGGAGAGATGCCCATCTGGACGAGAAACTCTTCTCGGAGCAATTCACCGGGGGTCACGGGTTTGAGTTTCTTCAAGGTTCGCGGCTCACGAATGCAAGGATAAGCCAAGTCCGTAAACACACCCCCACCTCCCCCGTCCAACCATCCATGAACCCTTTCACCAAGATCCTGGTCGGCGCCCTCGGACTGGCGCTCCTGACCGGTGCAAGCACTTCCAATCCCAAACTTACCGAGCGGCAGCGTGCGCTGCATGTTCTCAACCGCCTCGCTTTCGGGCCACGGCCCGGCGATGTCGATGCGGTCGCGAAAAGCGGTGTCGATGCCTGGATCGAGCAGCAGCTTCATCCGGAGGCGATTCCTGATCGCGCCGTCGAGGCGCGCATCGCGATGCTGCCGACGATGGCCTTGTCGAACGCGCAGATCGTGAAGACTTACTACGAGCCGGTTTTGATGGCCCGGAAGAAAGCGAATGCCGAGGCGAAAGATGGCGACGTCGACAAGAAAGACATCCGCCGGGAGTTGATGCAAGACATCCCTCCCGGCCAGCGGCCGCAGGTCGTGATGAACGATCTTCTTTCGCAGCGGATCCTTCGCGCCGCCGAGTCGGACCGTCAACTGAACGAGGTGATGGTCGACTTCTGGATGAATCACTTCAACGTCTTCGCCGGCAAAGGCATCGACCGCTTTCTGCTGACCAGCTACGAGCGCGATGTCATCCGGCCGCACATGTGGGGGCGTTTCGAAGATCTGCTGATGGCGACCGCGAAGTCGCCAGCGATGCTGTTCTATCTCGATAACGCGCGCTCGATTGCGGCGCCGGAGAATCGTCCTCTCTTTTCGCAACGCGCGACGTTCGGGGCCAGACGTTTCGGACGGATGGATTCGATGCCGCGGCTGCAAGCGAACCAACAGAAGGGCGGCCTCAACGAGAATTACGCCCGCGAGATCATGGAGCTTCACACCCTCGGCGTCGACGGCGGCTACACGCAGAAGGACGTGACGGAGCTCGCGCGCGTGCTGACCGGATGGACGATCACGCGTGAGCGCGACGGCGGCGAAGGGGCAGAGTTCATCTTCCGTCCGTTCCTTCACGATGCCGGCTCGAAAGTCGTGCTGGGAGCTCGTTTTCCGGCAGGCGGCGGCATGCAGGAAGGCGAGAAGATGATCCAGATCCTGGCGCACCATCCCGCCACCGCGCACCACATCGCCTACAAGCTCTGCCAGCGGCTGGTTGCCGACGAGCCACCGCCGGCGCTGGTCAATCGCGTGGCAGCGAAGTTCCTGGCCACCGGCGGCGACCTTCGCCAGACGGTGAAGGCGGTCATCAGCAGTCCCGAATTCTGGTCGCAAGATTCGTATCGATCCAAGGTGAAGTCGCCGTTCGAATACACGATCTCGGCCGTGCGCGCGGTCAACGGGAAGATCACCGACGTCACTCCGATCGCGCGCGCATTGCAGCAAATCGGCGAGCCGCTTTACGGCGCGCAGCCGCCCACCGGATACAGCGACAAGGCGGATGTCTGGATCAACACGGGCGCGCTGATGAACCGGCTCAACTTCGCGCTGGCGCTGGCGTCGAACAAACTGCCGGGCGTGCAGAGCGACATCGTTTCGCTCATTCCGTCCGAGGAGGCGTCTGATGTATCGCGCTCGGTTGAAGCGCTGGCGTTGGCGCTGACCGGCGGCAGTCTGACCGCCGAAACGAGAAGCACCATCAAATCGCGGATCGTCGAGCGGAAAGCGCCGGCGCAAGATCCGTGGGACAACACGCAACTACCGACGGTCGCAGGTCTGATCCTGGGATCGCCAGAGTTTCAGAGGCAGTAGCGCCGCGACCGCGAGGAGACCCCATGATCGACAGACGCATCTTTCTGAAATCTTCCGGACTCGCCCTTGTCGGCGGGAGCCTCTTGCCAAACGTCTTCGTGAAGATGGCGAAGGCATCGACGACGAAAGGGAGCAAGACGCTCGTTGCGATTTTTCAGCGCGGCGCGGTCGACGGGCTGAACGTCATCGTGCCGTACGGCGAGCAGGCCTATTACGCAGCGCGTCCGACGATTGCCGTGCCGCGGCCGGGAGCCGCAGGCGGTGCGATCGACCTTGATGGATTCTTCGGGCTTCATCCGTCGCTGGAGTCGCTCGCGCCATATTTCAAGGATCACAGCGCGGCATTCGTTCACGCCGTCGGCTCGCCTGATACGACGCGCTCGCACTTCGACGCGCAGGACTTCATGGAGTCGGGGACGCCAGGGGTGAAGTCGACCGAGGATGGATTCCTTTCGCGCGCGGTCGGATTGAAGAAGGAGCCCAAAGCCTCGCCGCTGCGCGCGGTCGCGCTCTCGCCTGCATTGCCGCGCATCCTCTCCGGCGCTGCCGGCGCGGTGGCGATGACGAACCTAGGGCAGTTCGGAATCCGCGGAGGCGCGAACGTCAGCGGCGGATTCGAGTCGATGTATGCCGAGGCGGTGGCAGGTGCGCTCGGAGGAACGGCGAAGGAGTCGTTCGATGCCGCGCGCATTCTCAAGAGTGCCGATCCGCAGAAGCTGCAGCCAGAGAACGGCGCCGTCTATCCGAACGGCCCGCTCGCCAACTCGCTGCGCCAGATCGCGCAGTTGATCAAATCCAACGTCGGCCTGGAAGTGGCGTTCGCCGATGTGAGCGGATGGGACACGCACGCCGGCGAAGGTGGCGCGCAAGGACAGCTCGCCAACAACCTGCGCACCTTCTCCGATGCCATCGCCGCCTTCACGCGCGACCTCGGCTCGCGCATGGGTGACGTCGTCCTCGTGACGATGTCGGAGTTCGGCCGCACGGTCCGCGAGAACGGCAACCGCGGCACCGACCATGGCCACGCCAACGTCATGCTCATCCTCGGCGGCGGCGTCAAAGGCGGAAAGGTGTACGGCAAGTGGCCGGGCCTCGCATCGCAGCAGCTCTACGAGAACCGCGACCTCGCCATCACCACGGATTTCCGCGACATCTTCGCCGAACTGCTGACGAAGCAGATGGCGGTGCCATCGCTGAAGAGCGTGTTCCCGGGGTACGACGCATCGCCGGCGAAGTGGCGGGGGCTTCTGGGGTAGTCAATCTGCGAACATCTGCGTCATCTGCGGACAAAGCCTTAATCCGCAGATGGCGCAGATGTTCGCAGATGAAGGCAAACCCTACTTCACCACCTTCACATCCCCGAACGGCGTTAGCTGATCTTTGATCTGCTTGTAGTCGCCAACGACGACGATGGCGCCGCGGTAAGTGTCGAAGTAGCGCGCTGCGCTGCGCTGCACCTCGGCGGGAGTGATTGCTGTGATCTTGTCGCGGAACGTCTGCAGGAAATCGTGCGGGAGCTCGTCGATGTAGATCGAGCTGATGCGGCTGGCCACGCTGGACTGTGCTTCCAACTCCAACTCCATCCCGCCGATGCTGTAGGTCTTGGCCGATTCCAACTCCTCAGCGGTCACCGGTTGGACGCGCATGCGATCGAGCTCGTACAACATCTCGAGGATCGTTGGCCCCGTCACTTCGTTGCGCACCGACGCGCCGGTCTCGAAACTGCCGGCGGCGCGGCGAAGGTTGGCCGTGCTGTACGGCGAGTAGGTGTATCCCTTCCCCTCGCGAATGTTGCGCGTCAGGCGCGAGTAGAACGAGCCGCCGTAGATCATGTTCGTCGTGCGAAGCGGGATGTAGTCCGGCGAGCGGCGCGGCGGTGCGGGGGCGCCGATGATGATCGTCGATTGCACCGAGCCCGGCCGGTCGATGACATAGATCTGCCGCTTGTCGCGAATCGGGAGTACCACCTTCGGCGCCGGTGGAAGGGGAACGCGCTTCCACGATCCGAACGCGCGCTCGACCTCGGCGCTCATGGCCGCGGGCTCGAAGTCGCCGACGACGACGAGCGTCGCGTTGTTCGGAGCGTAGTACGCCGCCGCGAACGTTTTCAGCGCGGCGCGTGTCACGTTCTTGATCGATGCCGGATCGGGAACGGTGAAACCGTAGGGATGCGCGCCGAACAACGCCTTGTCGAGCTGCTCCTGCGCCAGGAAGTCGGGCGTCGATCGCTGTTCCTCGATCTCCTGCGCGAGATTCGTCTTCGCCAGCGCCACCTCGGATTGCGGATACGCGGGATGCCGAGCCACGTCGCTGAGCAGATCGAGCAGTTTCGGCGCGAAGTCGGCCAGCGAGGAGGCCGTCATCGTCGTCGCGTCATTGTCGACGCCGATCGTCAGCGCGCCGCCGATTGAGCGTAGCTGCTGTTTGATCTCGATGCTCGTCCGTGTGACCGTCCCTTCGTTCGCCACCCGCGCGGCAAGCTGCGCCACGCCAGGTTCCGTTTTGTACGCGGTGCCGCGCCCCGCGAGGAACGAGAGCTCCGCGGTGATCTTCGGTACGTTGTGCAGCGGCACGAGGACGACCGTGAGTCCGTTGCCGAGCTTCGATTCGATGATCGATGGCCACTGAATCGGCCGGGCCGGGCCGGGCGGGGGAGGTGTGGTTTGCGCGAACGCTATAGTCGCGACGGCCAGCGCTGCGGCTGCGAACATGGTTGTGCGCGGCCCTCGGGGGCCGCGCGTTGTCGGTTGTCGGTTGTCGGTTGAGCCGAGGTGGACGCGCGAAGCGCAATCAACCGACAACGCGCGGAGCGCAATCATTTCTCCTCCTTCGCTGCCGGGACGCGATCGATCGTCGTCCGGTTCTCCGGCACGAGGTACTTCTGGGCGACGGATTGAACTTGCGCACCCGTCACGGCGTCGAAGACTGGCAGGGCTTTGTTGATCTGTGAAGGATCGTCGCGGAAGAGAGCGAACGCCGCGAGGAGATTGGCTTTGCCGGCGGTCGTCTCCAGAGCGTCGTAATAATTCGAGCGGAAGCGGACCTTGGCGTCGGCGAGCTCGCGGGCGGTTGGGCCTTTCTGCTGGAGGTCCTGGATGACTGCATCGACCTCGTGAAGGATCTCGTCCGCGGTGTGGCCCGGTTTGTAGAGCGTGCGGGAGACGAGCAGCATCGGGCCGTCGTAGTCGAACTCGTTGCCGAGGTCGTAGTTGATGCCGCCGCTCCAATCGACCGAGATCTGCTTTTCCTTGACCAGGCGCTCATAGAAGCGGGAACCGTCATCGCCTTGCAGGATCAGATTGAGCAGGACCGCCGGCGCGTAGTCGGTCGAGTTTTGATCGGGTAGATGCCAGCCGATCGCAAACGCGGGAACGTTGGCGAGCTTGTCGGTCTGCTTGATACGCTTTTCCTTCGTTTGCGGCGGCTCGCTGACGTCAGGCCGCTTCGGGATGGTCTGCTGCGGGATCGAAGCGAAGTATTTGTCGACCATCTTGCGGACGGCGGCAGCGTCGACGTCGCCGACGATCGTCATGACCGCGTTGTTCGGCGCGTAGTAGGTTTTGAAGAACTGGCGAACATCCTCGATCTTTGCTGCCTCGATGTCGTGAAGATCGCCGTAGAAGTTGTGCGCGTTGAACCAGTTCTGATTGGCGGCCTGCCAGAGGTCGAGCCACTCGAAGAGCGCGTACGGCTGGTTGAGTACGTTGTTGCGCACCTCTTCGCTGACGACGTTCTGCTGGTTCTTCAGGTTCTCGCCGCTGACGTCGAGCGAGCGCATGCGGTCCGCTTCGAGCCACAGCGCGGTTTCGACGCGGTCGGACGGCAGCGTCTCGTAGTAGTTCGTGTAGTCGAGCCGCGTCGAGCCGTTGAGGTTGCCGCCGTTGGCCTCGACGATCTTGGCGTGCTCGAATTTCTTCACGTGCTCCGAGCCCTGAAACATCATGTGCTCGAAGAGATGCGCGAATCCGGTCTGTCCCTTCGGCTCGACGCGAAAGCCGATGCCGTAGTAGACGGCCACGGTCACGGTCGGTGCCGCGTGGGCTTCGGAGATGACGACCTTCAGGCCGTTCGGCAACTTGTCGTAGACGACCGGCACATCGGCAGGACTGGCGTTTGCGCTCACGCACGCGAGAAGCGACGCCGCGAGCCAGAGACGAGCGTTTTTCATGGCGGCAATCCTACACGCTAGAGTGCTGGCTGCATGGGAACGAAACGGTTGCGGCGCAAGGTCCGTCACGGGCTCGAATGGACTGCGGCGGCGCTCGACGATCTCGGCCGCTGGCTGACTCGGAAAACGGACCCGGAGCTGCCTCCGCTGCGGCTCCGCTTCGTCGGCATGGGCGACTTCCGCGCCGTCGGCGATGAGTTGAAGGCGCTGCTGATCCGCTTCGGCTTGCGATCGTCGGACCGCGTGCTCGATATCGGCTCCGGTGTTGGCCGCGTGGCCATTCCGCTGACGCACTTTCTCGACGCGAGTGGAAGCTACGACGGCTTTGATGTCGTGCGGCACTTTGTCGTCTGGTGCCAGCGCCACATCACGCCGAAACATGCGAACTTCCGCTTTCATCACGCCGACGTTCAGAGCTCCGAGTATCGCGAGAAGGGCCTGGCGGCGACGGAGTTTCGCTTTCCGTTCGACGACGCCTCATTCGACTTCGCGTTCGCCACCTCGCTCTTCACGCATCTCGTCTTCGCAGAAACGTGCCGGTATCTCGGCGAGTCGGCGCGCGTCCTCGCGCCGGGCGGCCGGCTGGTCGCTACCTTTTTTCTGCTCAACGCTCACTCGCGCGAGGTGTTGCCGCGGCTCGACTGGCACTATCGCTTTCCGCATGAGCTGGGGTTCGTTCGTTTAGCCAACGCGGCAAATCCTGCCGCCGGTGTCGCAATCGATGAAGCGGCGCTCGTCCAACTCGTTCGCGATTCCGGCTTCGCTCGCTACGAGATCCACTACGGCAAGTGGGCGGGGCGTGCCGACGGCGCGACGTTTCAGGACGTCGTCGTCTGCTGGCGTTGAAGCATCAGGATCGCGCCGATGACGCCGAGCACGCCGCATGCGGTCCAGAGTGCGGCCGGGTTGCGCTCGAAGACGAATGTGCCGGCCGAGGGGCCGATGACCATCCCGAACGACCACATCAATCATCACGAGGCCGAGGTAGCGGCCGCGATAGCGCTCGGGGGCGAGTTGAACCGCGTACGCGCTGGCCACAGGGGAGCTGACCATTTCGCCGAGCGTCCAGATGACGACGGTGGCGGCGAGGGCAGGCAGAGTGCGGGCGATGCCTGTGAGCGCGAAGCCGGCTCCGGCCAGAAGATAGCCGAGCGCGATCATTGGACGCGGCGGGAGGCGGCGCGTCCACTGCGTGATGCCGGGCTCGAAGACCACGATGAGCCTGCCGTTCATCGAGATCAGCAGGCCGTACGCGCGCGACGGGAATCCGAGCGACTTCACATGCAGCGCGAAGGTCGAGCCCATCTGAAAGTCGACGACCGTGATGCAGAGCGTCGCCAGCAGAAAGATGACGAAGGGGCGGTCGTGCATGGCCACTCGCAGCGCCTCGCCCGATCGTTCGCTCTTCACCCAGGTTCGCAAACCGTGCGGAAGCGCGAAGAGCGCGATGAGGCCGTACACGACCGATGTCGCGGCGTCGGCGATGACAGCAGCGCGAAGGAGTGGTCGGCCAGAAATCCGGCCGTGGCCGGTCCGGCGACGAAGCCGAGGTTGACGGCGAATCGATAGAGTCCGAATGCGACGACGCGATGCTCCTCCGGCACGAGGTCGCCGAGGAGGGCGTAACTGGCCGGCCGGTACAACTCCGCCAGCGAGCCGGTGATGCACGTGAGGATCACGATCGCCGCGTACGCGCGCGCCTGCGACAACGCCAGCATCGCCGCCGCCGATCCGAACATCGACATGACGATGGTTGCGGCGTCCGATACGGTCGGCAAGATGTCCGCCCAGCATCGATGCCGCGAGATGGCCCAATCCGTACGCGCCGACCGCCAGCCCAGCCTTCGCGCTCGTGAATCCGATGCGGGTGAGATAGAGGATGAGAAACGGGATGACGAACGTGCCGAACCGATTGATGAACGTGCCCGCAAAGAGAATCCACGCTGCGGGCGGCAGGGCGCGGAAGTTGTCGCGGAAGGTCGGCATCGGGGGGGAGTATAGGGAGTGGGGGGTGGGGTTGGCGGTTCAAAACGTAGCGTCGACGGATGAAAAGAACCATCGACGGATCAAAACGTAGCGTCGATGGATGAAAAAGCACCGTCGATGGATCAAAACGAACCATCGATGGCTGAAAAAGAACCATCGATGGATCAAAACGAACCGTCGATGGCTGAAAAGAACCATCGATGGGTCAAAACGTAGCGTCGATGGTTCAAGAAGCAACCATCGACGGTTGAAAACACATCTCGGACGGTGCTAAACGCACCTCGGATGGCGTGAAACACACCATCGATGGTTCGTCTCCCACCCCCCACCCCACCCCCCGATCAAGCAAATTCGAAGCGGAGC
>ODAK010004779.1_pt1 | contig 13851 bp, 7 predicted proteins | sample 1539591 | NCBI WGS metagenome assembly ODAK01 (sample SAMEA3539303, study PRJEB22396) | soil metagenome | biome: tundra; feature: field; material: soil | place: USA | collected 2010-05 | depth 0.15 m | reverse complement strand
GTGTATAGAGGGGTGAGAAGCTGTTTTCACTCGAAGAACAAGCATTCTTCAGAGGCGGGAGGCGCTTTTGTCGCAAGCGCGCGTCAGTATGGCCTTCGCGCAGTCGCTATCCTTGTCGCCATGAAGATCGTCGTTCGCTGGTTGTTGCTCGCCGCCGCGCTGCTTCTCGTCGCGCAAATCTATCCCGGCGTCGTCGTCGCGAGCTTCGGCTCGGCGATGATCGCGGCGCTCGTCCTGGGCCTCTTCAACACCTTGCTGCGGCCGATCCTGGTGCTGCTCACGCTGCCGGTGACGGTGCTGACGCTTGGCCTCTTCCTCTTCGTCATCAACGCGCTGATGTTCTATTTCGCCGCGTCGGTGCTGCAGGGCTTCCACGTCACCGGCTTCGGCGCCGCGCTGATCGGCTCGCTGCTCTACAGCCTGTGCGGCCTCGTCATCGACGCGGGGATGGAGCGGATGTTTTCCCGCCGTTGAGCACGGTCTAGCGTTTCGCCAGGCCTGGCTTCACGCCGGCGCCGCGCACTTCGAAGCTCACGCTCTGCAAGGGCAGCCGGTCGCGGCCGACCAGCGTCAGGCGATGCCGCCCTGGCCACGGCGCCCAGCGCCAGCGCTCGGCGGTGCCGAGCGCCTTGCCGTCGAGCACCCAGAGCCCCCTCTCGCCCTCGAAGGTGATGCGCTGCGCGAGCGGCGGAATGTCGGGGTCGATCGCGAAGATGCTGCCGTCGCGCGGGCTCGTGATGCCGAAGCGCTGCTCGCCGGCGACTTCGGCCGTCGCCCTCTGCGTCGCATGCTCGGTGCCGGCGAGAAAGAACTCGTCGCGCGCCGGCTCCTTGCGCGAATCGAAGGCGACGCTCTGGCGCACGACGCCGGCCGGCGTGCGCGGCGGCTTCGACGGCCCCCCCGCTTGCAGCGCGCTCGCCAGCGCATGCCAGACCGGCGCCGCGCCGCTGACGCCGCTGACGCTGTGCATCGCTTCGCCGCTCGCGTTGCCGACCCAGACGCCGATCGTGTAGCGATCGGTGAAGCCGACGCACCAGTTGTCGCGCATGTCCTTGCTGGTGCCGGTCTTCACCGCGGCGAAGCCGCGCGTCTGCAGCAGGTTGGCAAGGCCGAAAGTGCGAACGCGTGCATTGTTGTCGGCCAGGATATCGGTGACGAGATAGACGGCAGCCGCATCGGCGATCCGAACCGGCCGCGAAGCGCCGCCGCCGGCCCGCAAGACGGGCGGCGCGAAGACGCCGCCGTTGGCCAGCGTCCGGTACGCGTTGGTCAGAGCGAGCAGCGTCACGTCGCCGCTGCCGAGGGCGAGTGAGGCACCGTACCAGCCGGCGCTCTCCGGCAAGGCGAAGCCGAGCGACTGCAGGCGTTCGTAGAGTGCGTCGGGCCCGAGCATCGCCGAGACGCGAACCGCCGGCACGTTGAGGCTCGCGCCGAGCGCGGTGCGGGCGCTGACGAAGCCTTTCCAGGCGTGGTCGTAGTCCTGCGGCAGATAGAGGCCGGCGACCGTGGCGATCTGTGCCGGCGAGTCGTCGATGAGCGTCGCCGGCGTGATGAGGCGCTTCTCGAAGGCGAGCTCGTAGACGAAGGGCTTCAGCGTCGAGCCCGGCTGGCGGCGCGCGAGAACGCCGTCGACCTGCGCCGCGCCGGAGAGATCACCGCTCGAACCGACCCAGGCACGCACCTCGCCAGAGGCGTTGTCGAGCACGACGACGGCGCCGTCTTCGACGTTGCGGCCGCTGAGCTCGGCGAGCTGGCGGCGCAGCGTCGAGGTCGCGAAGCGCTGCAAGGACGCATCGAGCGTGCTCTTCTGCGCTGCCGGGCCGAGCGGGTCGACGACATGGCGCGCGAAGTGCGGTGCCAGCTGTTCGCCCAGCGGCACACCGCCGCGCCGCGCCAGCGACGCCTGCGTCAGACCGAAGACGCCGGCGCACTCGAGGTGCTGCAGTCGAAGCACGCCGCAGGCGCGCTCGGCGACCGCCGCCGGCTTGGCGTTCGGGCTGCGTACCAGCGCCGCAGCGATGGCCGCCTCCTGCGAATCGAGGCCGCTCGCGTGCTTCGCGAAAAGCGTCTGCGCCAGGGCGTCGATGCCGACGATCTCGCCGCGAAACGGCACCGAGTTGAGGTAGGCCTCGAGGATCTCGCTCTTCTTCCACGACGCTTCGAGTCGCGAGGCGGTCACCGCCTGGGCGAGCTTTTGCGCGACACTGCGGCCGGCGGCCGGGCGCGCCAGGCCGCCTTCGATCAGGCCGGCGAGCTGCATGGTCAAGGTCGAAGCGCCGCGCGTTCGTGTGTTGAAGAGATTGGCCCAGGCGCTCGTCGCCGCAGCCGCCCAGTCGATGCCACTGTGCTCCCAGAAACGGCGGTCTTCGCTCAGCACGATCGCCATGAGCAAGGCCGGCGACATCTCGCCGATCGGCAGCCACGCCAGGCGACGCACGCTGCTGTCGACGCGGGTGGTCTGGATCGCGACGCCCTGGCGATCGAGGAGCGTGAGGTCGGAAGGCCGATGCGCCGCCTTCACTTCGGCGAAGCTCGGCAACGCCGAAACCGCGCTCGTCGCCAGCGCGAGGGCGACGGCGAGCACCGCCGAACGGCGCTTGCCGCCTGCCGTCACGGCGCGACCTCGAGGTTCGCGTTCGGCGCCTCGCCGAAGCTTTCCGGCGCGTACATCGCCTCGACCCGCGTCGGCGGCAAGGCGAAGCGGCCGGGGTTGTTGAGTCGAACCGTGTACTCGATGACGTGCTTGCCCTTCGGCAGGTAGTCGTAGTAACTGCGGAAGGCTTCGAAGCTGCGCTCCTCGTACGCCGGCCAGGCATCGCCGCTGCGTTTTTCGGTTCGCGTCGCGAGCTGCGAATCGCGGCCGAGACCGGAGCCGAGGATGGTTGCGCCCCCCGGCACCGGATCGCTGACGACGACCCAGGTCATGTCGCTTTGCGCGTCGATTTCGAGATGCACCTTCATCACGTCGCCGCGCGACCAGCCGGTCTTGCCCTTCTGCTCGACGGCGCTGACGCTGCGCGCCACGCTGTAGCCGGCCGAGAGCGGGCCTTTCAGGGCAATCGCGGCGAGGCTTTGCACGGTGAGCCAGGGCTTGCCCGCGCCCTCGTGTTTCACGCTGAGGCTGCCGCTCGCCGCCGGCCAGGCCAGCCGTGCGCTGCCGCCATCGGGCTGGCGCGTCCAGTCGGCGACGGTCGTGGCCGGCGCCGCGTCGATCGCCGCGACCGTTCTTCCGGCGACCTTCATCGACTCGAACTTCGCGGCGAATTTGTCGAGCGCGAGCGAGCCCCAGAGATTGGCCGTCGTCGTCAGCCAGGCGCCGCGCCGCTGTCGCGCCAGCGAACCGACGACCATCTTCGGCAGATCGTCGCGCCAGGCCGGGTCGTCCATGACGGCGAGGATGAGCCTGGCGGCGTTGGCGTCGGCGCTGTCCATCAGCCACCACCAGAAGTCGCCCTCCTCGTTGCTGAATTTCAGCGTCGTGCCGCCGTAGGTGAGGCGGCCGCGCAGGATCTGGTTGACTTCCTCGAGCCGGCGCGCGCGATCGGGCACGCCGTCGACGCGCTTAAGGATCTCGAGCCAGTCGATCACCGCTGCCGTCGGCCAGACGTTGGGCGTGACGTTGACCGAGCCGAGCATGCGCGGCTGCGCCCGCCCGTAGCGCGATAGCGCCTCGATGGCGGCGATCTTTCGCACGTCGAGATCGGCCCGCGGTGACCAGAACTTGCGCTCGATGCGCCCTTCGACGAAAGCCGTGAGGCCGCCGAGCATCGCGTCGCGCGCCGGCACCGGAAGCGCGAAGCCGGCTTCGTTCGTCGCCGCCAGCACGTAGGCCGTCAGCGTGTCGCTGCCCTTCGGTGCGTCGCCTTCGCGCGGCGGAAAGTAGCTCGCAAGGCCGTCGCTGTCGAGGTAGGTCGGCAGGGTGTTGGCGACGCTCGCCCAGAGTTTCGCGTCCTTCAGGCCGACCGACTTCGAGGTCTTCTGCTCGAGGCAGGTGAAAGGATAGGTCTCGAAGAAGCGGCGCATTCCCGGCAGGGCGCCGGTGAGCTTCGGTTGCACGGCGACCTCGAGACCGCCGCGCTTGACGCCCGATTCGGGCAGGGCATCGGCCGGCGCGGCGACCGCCAGGGTGAACGTGCCGTCGAGCTGCGCCAGCGTCGCCTGGAGCACGCGCATCGGCACGGCGGCGGCAACGAGCTGCGTCACCTTGAGGCGATCCTTCGCGCTCGCTTCGTCGGCCGCGGCCTCCCAGGCGATGCTGAAGGCGTCAGCCGGCACGTCGATCGGCCAGACGATTTCCTTCGCCGAGCCGGCGGCGAGCACCACGTCCTGCGGCGCCAGCACGATCGGCACCCGCGTGATTTCGCCGCTCGTCGTGCCCGGCAGCATGGCTGTGCCTTGCAGGCTGGCGCGCACCTTCATCTCGCGCTGCGTCGTGTTGCGCAGGGTCAGCATGGCGCTGAAGCGGTCGCCGTCGCGAACCAGCGGCGGCAATCCCGCCAGCACCTGAAGATCCTGGGTGACGCGGATGCTCGTGCTGCCGGTACCGAATTTCTGCACGTCGGCGTCGGCGATGGCGACGAGCCTGAAGCTCGTCAGCGAATCGTTGAGCGGCACCTCGACCGTCGCCTCGCCGTTGGCGTCGAGCGTGACGCTCGGTTTCCACACGAGCAAGGTGTCGAAAAGCTCGCGGGTCGCGCCGCGGCCACCGCCGCCGCCCGCAGCGACGGCTTTTCGCCCGTAGTGGCGGCGGCCGATGATCTCGCTTTGCGCCGTGCTGGTCTCGACGCCCCAGGCGCGCTCCCTGATCATGGCGTCGAGCAGGTCCCACGAGTCGTTGCCGCGCAAGGCGAGCAGGCCTTCGTCGACCGCGGCGAAAGCGACGTCGGCGCCGGCCAGCGGCTTGCCGCCCTGCGAGACCTTGATGCGCGCCAGGGCCTTCTGGCGCACCGCGTACTGCGCCTTGTCGGCCGTGACGCTGACCTGCAGCTCGTGCGCGGCGAGGCCCACCTTGATCGCGGCAACGCCGAGCTTGAACGCCGGCTTGGCGAGATCGACCATCGCCGTCGGCGCCTGGTAGTCCTTGCTGTCGCTCCAGAAGCTGTGCCACCACGAGAGCGGCTCTTTCCAGCCCCAGGTGAAGAACGAATACCAGGGCGTCTCGCGGATGCGGCCGCGCAGGGCGAGCACGCTGACGTAGACGTTCGGCGCCCACGCCCGATCGATCTTCAGCTCGACGCTCGGATCGTCGCCGCGCAGCGTCACGACCTGCGTCGCGATCACGCCTTCGCGCTCGACGGCGACCAGCGCCGTCGCTTCGCGAAACGGCATGCGCACCTGCAAGCGCGCCGTCTCGCCCGGCTCGTAGCGCTTCTTCTCGGGCAGCACGTCGATGCGGTCGTCGTTGTCCTGCGCGAACCAGAGCTCGCCCTGCTTCGTGATCCACACGCTCGCCGCCGCGGCGACCGGGTTGCCCTGCGCGTCTTTCGCCTCGGCGATCAGCTCGACCTGGCCGGCTGTCTCGAGCGACGCATCGCAAAGCAGGAGGCCGCGGTCATCGGTCGTGCCTGAGCACAGGGCGCCGAGATCCTTGACCTCGGTACGGTTGTCGTAGGCGTAGAAGCCGCCGACGATGCGCTTTCGCGTCGTGATCAGCTGGCTGACGCGGCCGTGCACGGCGACGCTGTGTCCCTTGAGCGGCTTGCCCGACGTGTCGAGCGCGAGGACGCTGAACTTCGCCTTGCCGCGGTTGCTTGCCCAAGAGCCTGCCCTGACGCCGAGGACGACGGCGCTCGGCCACAGGTCGACGCGCGTCGCGACCGTCTGCGTCTCGCCGTTCGGGTCGTTGAAGCTGATCTCGGCGTCGATCTCGCTTGGTTTGGTGACCTTCGCAAAGTCCTTCAGCGTGAAGCTCGCGGCGCCGTTGCGATCGGTCGTCAGCGCCAGCTTGTCGGCGACGAGCTTGGCGTCGGCGCCGGCGGCGCGCTCGCTGTCTTCGTCTTCGTCGTCGGGCTGTTCGGCCCGGCTCAGGTCGCGCGGCGGCTCGAACGAGAACTCGTCGTAACCGGCAAAGCTCGGCGCCCGGCTCTTCAGGAGTGCCGAGGCGCGCAGCGGTGCATTGCTCATGGCACCGCCCGAGAAATAGTTCATCTGCACGCCGATGGCGACGCTTTGCGGCGCCACGGTCACGCCCTTCGGCCCGCTGACCCGCGCGTCCACGAGCGGCAGGCGGAACTCCTCGACGCGAAAGTTGCCGCTCGGCCAGACGTGCAGTTGCTCGTCGCTGCCATCGCGCGAGTTCCCGCTCGCGCCTTCGCGTTCGAGCGAGACTTCGTAGACGCCCAGCTTGGCGGCAGGCGGAATGTTCCATGTCGTCAGGGCGCTGCGGCCGCCCGCGTTCCATTGCAGCGCAAACACGAACTCCTGGCCGCTGCCCTGGTGCACGATCTTCACTCGCGTCGGCAGGCGATCGGGCTGCAGCGAGGCCAGGCCGCTCGAGGTCTCGACGCGGATGAAGTGCTTCATCGAGACCGTCTCGCCGGCGCGAAAGAGCGTCCGGTCGAACACCGTCGAAGCGCACAGGTCGGGTTCGGCGCCGCGGCCGGTCGGCACGTTGAAGCGCCACGATTCGATGCCCTTCTGCCAGCTGCTGAAGACGAAGCCCACATCGCCGGCGTTGCGCGCCGTCACGAAATAGCCGCCGTCGGCCGGGCAGTGCTCGAAGCTCGCATCGAGGGCGCGGGCAACAACGGCGAGGCCCTTCGCATCGGTGCGGCCGTTCCACAGCGGCTTGCCGAAGCAGTCGTTGACGACGACATCGGCGCCTTCGACCGGCTTGCCGCGGTCGAGCGTCGTCACCCAGACCAGGCTGTTCTCGCGCCCTTGCTTGAAGTGAACGCCGAGGTTGGTGACGAGCACGCCGGTGCGCACGAACATCGGCGCGCGCTTGTCGAGCAGCGCCTGGCCGAGGCGCAGCGATTCGATCTCGACGACGTGATAGCCCGGCTCGGCGAGCGGAATGCCGAGCACCTCGAAAGGCCGCGGGTCGCCGCCTTCGAGCTGCGGCAGATCGAGCCGCTTCACGTCGGCCTCCTTCGCAAGCAGCGAGACTTCGCGCGTTGCGACCATGCGTTCGACCTTGCGCCTGATCGGCCGGCCCTTGGCGTCGGTGTCGTCCTCGGTCGTGAACCATGTGGCTTGGGGCAGGCCGAGCTCCTTCGCCGTGAGCTGGGTCTCGTGGTACTTCTGCACCCGTGCATACCAGGCGAGGATGTCGGCGTCGCTCATCAGTCGCTTGTCGCGCACCTGGCCACCGGGTGCGCTCGCCGCGCCGGCGCCAGCGCGCAAGTCGGGCTGCACGTGGCGCAGGGTGACCGGCAGCACGGCGTCGGCATTTCGTTCGATGACGCCGAACGGCGCGGCGGCGAACTTGGCGATCGGCGGCGCCGCGCCGGTCGCGACTTTCAGCGGAAAGCTCGCGCCGTTGGCGAGCCCGCGGCCGGCGTTGTCCTTCAATTCGCGCGGCAGGACGACGCTGTACGCAGCGTTCTCGGCGAGCGGCTTCGGGAACGCGATCTCGGTGACTTCGGTGGCCTTGTCGTCCTTGTCGAAGACCGGCGCGAGCGCTTCGCCGCTCGCCGGCGCGAGACGCGCCTGTGCGGCGAGCGCGCGCGGCACCGGCGCCGTGAAACGGACGCTCATCGGCCGGATCGGCAGGCAGGGCGCCGAGGCCCGCTCGCGCTCACACGTGAACTCGGCCGTGAAGGCCGCCCGCACGTGATAGCGAAAGCGTTGCTCGATCGAGGTGACGACGCGCGGATTGGCGGCGGCGGCGATGCCCTTGCCCCAGACGAGGCGCGCCGCGGCGTCGTTGGGCAGCGGCCGCTCGCAACGCGCGACGAGCATGCGCGCGGCACCCGCCTTGTCGATTCGGCGGGCCTTCAGGATCTGCTCGCGCACGTCGCCGACGACGATGCGCAAAGGCAATCGCTCGCCGATGCCCTCGACCTCGCACCAGGCGTTGGCGGCAACGCTCGCCTCGACTGCCGGCCCGCTCAGGCGCAACAGGAAATGCTGGTCTTCCTCGATATCGCTGTTGCCGCCCGGTTGCACCAAGACGACGGCCGGGCCGCCGGTCGAGAAGGTGAATTCGGTCGGGCCGGTCAGCGCCGGAGCCTTCGCCGCAGCGATGGCGCTCGCGGCGACATCGGCCGGAGCCGCCTTGGGCTTCCAGTCGGCCCGGAGCTTTGCCACGCAACGCGTGCCCGGCGGCAAAGGCTCCGCAAAGTCGTAGAGCCAGACCCGATCGCTCGCCCAGCGGCCGGTGCCGGCCGGCATGGTGCCCTGGCAGGAGATCGCGAACGGATCGGCGAGGCGCGGGTCGCCGAAAGCGACGACTGCTTGCGAAAACTTCACCGTGACCTGGCGCACCTGCGCGACTTCGCCTTGCGGGGTAGCGGCGACGATGCTCGCGGCCTGGGCCAGCGCGGCCAGCAGCAGGGCCGCCCCACCGGTTGCGAAACGAACGCCGTGCTTGTTCACTCTGGACTCCCGCGACCCCGTGCGACGGGCAGTCTAAGAGGTCGAGACGACGCCAAGAAGAAGCGAACGAGCAGTCTGTGCGAAGAGACCGTTCGCGCTCGCGGCGCGCCGGCAAAGCCCGGCGGAGCGTGTGTGTCAGCGCGAGGCGCGCTGATCCTTCTCGATCTGCAGCCGCTGCGCCTCGATATTGCGCAGCCGCGAATCGATCACCGAGGCGTCGATGAAATCGACCGAACCGCCGCCGCGCGCCAGGCGCTGGCCGGCGCGAAGCCGGTCGACCGCCCCGAGCAGGTCGCCCATCGCGTAGCGGGACTCGGCTTCGGCGCGCAATGATCTGAGGGGTGACCCGAGCCGGCCCCAGGTCTGGCCGAGCGCGCCCCAGGCGAGCGAATCGTCGGGATGGATCGCGACCCAGGTCTGCAGCTCGGCGGTGCGCGCCTTGAGGGCGGCGTTGTCGGGGGCGACGGCAGGCGCTTCGGCGAGCGCGATCTGTGCTTCGAGCAGCAGCGCCGGCCGCGACGTGTCGTTGGCGTAGGCCTTCATCGTCTCGGCGGCCCCGGCCGGCGCGCCGCGATCGAGCAGCGACTGCGCCTCCAGCAGCACGATCGCCCGTTCGGCGCGCGCGCTGCTGTTCGGGCTGCCGCGGACGATGCCGAGCGCCTTGGCGAACGCCGCGTCGGCGCGCGCCCAGTCGTGCAGCAGGCTCGAGGCCTGGGCGCTCGAGGCGAGCGCGAGCAGCTTGTCGGCCGCCGACGACTGGACATCGGCGTCCTGCTGCTGCCAGCGGCGCAGCGCATCGACGCGGGGGTCTTCGAGCACGCGCGCTCGCGCCTCGGCGATCGTGTGCTCGAGAACGCTCACGTGCGGCGCCTCGGTCGCGATGCCGGCGCGCGCGCGCGCCTCGCCGATGCGCTCGGCCGTGAGCGGGTGGTCGCGTAGGTAGGGGAAGCCGCCGAAGTCGTTGAGGCGCATCGACAGATCCATCTTCTCGAACATCGCGGCCATGCCGCCGGGCGCGAAGCCGGCTGCCGTCATCACCTGGAAGCCGACGCGGTCGGCCTCGCGCTCGACGTCGCGCGAGAAGTTGAGTTGGCCCTGCAGCGTCGCTGCCTGGGTGCCGGCCAGGACGGCGCTGATCGCGTCGGGATTGCTGCTCCGCGACGCCGCGAGCAGGCCGAGCACGAGCGCCGCCAGGCTCGCCAGCGAACGCCGCGAATTGGCCGTGATGCTGCGCGCGATATGGCGTTGCGTGACGTGCGACATCTCGTGGCCGAGCACCGAGGCGAGTTCGTCGCGCGACGAGGTGATGGCGATCATGCCCAGGTTGACGCCGACGAAGCCGCCCGGCAGCGCGAAGGCGTTGACGGCCGGGTCGCGCACGAGAAAGGGTTCCCAGGCGAAACTCTGGTCGATATCGGAGGTGATGTTGCCGAGCCGGCGCGAGGCCGTGACCAGCGGGTCCCAGATGGTGTGCAGATACTCGAGCAGCAGCGGGTCGTCGATGTAGTCGGGATCGGTGCGGATCTCGCGCATGATCTCGTCGCCCAGCTTGCGTTCGGCGCCGACCGTGAAATCGGCCGAATCGGAATCGCCGAGCGCTGGCAGGCGGTTCTGTGCCGCAACGGGCTGCAGCATCGTCGTGCAGAGCAGCGCGAGCGAGCACGCCGCCGCCACGGCGCGGCGCCACGAATCGCGAAAAGTCGATCGGGGATGGGTCACGATTGGAGCCGAAGGCGGGTCGAAGGCGGCCGCGGGCGGGGCGCCTCGCTATCATGCATCGGAATCATTTCCCCACCGTTTCGTTCCATGACCGACCCTGAGGCGAGCGCGCTCACGCACTTCGACGCCGAAGGCCAGGCGCACATGGTCGACATATCGGCCAAGGAGCAGACGCATCGTGTGGCGCGGGCGGGTGGCGCCATCCGCATGCGGCCGGAAACGCTGATGCTGATCGAATCGGGCAGCGCGAAGAAGGGCGACGTGATCGGCGTGGCGCGCATCGCCGCGATCCAGGGCGCCAAGCGCACGGCCGAGCTCGTGCCGCTCTGCCACCCGATCGCCATCACGCGGATCGCCGTCGAGTTCGAAATCGTGCGCGAAGCGAACGAGCTGCGCTGCACGGCGCAGGTGGAAACGCTCGGCCGCACCGGCGTCGAGATGGAAGCGCTGACGGCGGTGCAGATCGGCCTGCTGACGGTCTACGACATGTGCAAGGCGGTCGACCGCGGCATGGTCATCGGCGACGTGAGAGTGCTAGAAAAGCGCGGCGGCAAGTCGGGCGACTGGCACGCGGAACCGACATTGGGCGAGCGCTCGCGTTAGAGCCTTTGAAGACGAGCTGGCGCCGGCACCCGATGCACTGCGGTAGCAGACCGGCAGCCGCCCGCCTGTTCGGCACAGGCCAGATGCAAGGCAACGCCGGCGCGCAGCGCGTTCGCCGCATCGAAGGCAAACGCGGCAGCGCGATGAAAGGTTGTGGCAGCCATCGGCAGCAGGGCCAGATCATGGGTCACCCATCGAGCGAACCACCGCGGCGCGGCCTGTACCTGCGGCGCGTCCATCTGGCCGAGGCGCTGCTTGATACCCAGAGCGCTGGCAACCTCGGTGGCCGACCAGGCCGCCGAAACCAACTCGCCCTGATGCGGCCATACCACCGCGCGACCGCCGCGCTGTGTGGCTCAGGCACGATCAGCGCCACGAGCACACCTGGTGTGGGCGTAGACCACCATCAATCTGCCGCGATTCAGTACCTTGCGTCCTGGTGCAATCGGTCGATGACCGAGGCGCCCAATGAAAGCGCGGCACGCGCTTCGCAAAGCTCGGCTGCGAATGACGCCCGGCTCCAGCCGGCGGGGCGAATCGCCAGCGCGCCGTCGGCCGTCACCTGGCCGTGAAGCGTATCGCCCTCGCGCAGCCCGAGCTGACGAACGACTGCGGACGGAAGTCGCAGCGCAAGGCTGCGGCCCCACTTGGCGATTTGCAGATCCATGAGCCTCACCCGTATCTACATAGTTGATGATGCGTTTCAGCATCCCATGCCGAGCGCCTGACCGAAAGGGCGGGTGACGTTGAGCTCGGCTCCGGCCGCACGCCTGACCTCGGGTGCCCAGTCAAAAAGGCACATTAAATGGCATCAACTGATGCTATAGTTGATGCTTACCTCGGGAGTTCAGTGCATGCGCACCACCCTCAATATCGACGACGACCTGCTTGCGAAAGCCGCCAAGCTGACCGGTCCGATGGACAAGTCGGCAATGGTGCGGGAAGGATTGAAGGCCCTTATCGAGCGCGAAAGCGCCAGGCGTCTTGCAAGGCTGGGAGGTACGCAAACCGCCTTGAAACCAGCGCCGCGCAGGCGCCAAGCGATCCCCGCTTGATCCTGGTTGACACCTCGGTCTGGGTCGACCACCTTCGCGGCGGCGATGCTCAGCTCGCCGATCTGCTGGAACGCGGTGCCGTCGTCATGCATCCGTTCGTGGTCGGCGAGATCGCTTGCGGCAGCCTGAACGATCGCTCGTCGATCCTGCAGCTACTCCGGGATCTGCCGGCCGCCGTGATCGCCGAGAGCGAGGAAGTTCTCGGGTTCGTCGAGCGCCATCTCCTTTACGCCAAGGGGATAGGTTACGTCGATGCTCATCTTCTGGCTTCCGCGGCATTGACCAAGGGGGCGGCGCTCTGGACGCGCGACAGGCGATTGCGCATGGCGGCCGAGGATCTCGGCTGCGCCTTCCGAGACAGCAGCAAACATTGAGGCGCTAGTCGAAGCGCCTACCTGAAGTCTTCGAAACGGAGCTTCTTCTGCGGCGCGAAGCACTGGAAGGGCCGCGGTGCGGATGCAGCCGAGGCGGATGCAGACGCCGCCGGTGCCGGCCCGGTTGCCGTCGCGGCGCGCAACGCGCAAGGCGCGAAGAACTCGTCGGCCTGCTCGTTGCGAAACTCCCTCAGCCGCTGCGCGACGTAGCGGGCCTTGTCGGTTTCGCCCTTCTCGTCGAGCGCCTTCGCCCAGGCCATCATCAGGCGGGCGTCGAGCAGGTAGTGGGTCGCCCGATCGAAAGCCTGGATCACCTGGCCCGGATGCTCGGCGACGGTGGCGGCCGCGTAGTCGGCATGGTGCGCGAAGAGGATGCTGTGCCGGCCGTCGGCGATGCGCTTTTCGAGCGGCGCCGCATCCGCCGGCGGCGCGAAGATGATGACCACACGCATGTAGTCGTAGACCGCGAGCGTGCCGCCGAGGATGAGGAGCATGCCAGCGAGAACGAAAGGGCGCGTGACGTTGGGCTCGGCTCTGGCCGCGCGCTCCGTGTCCGCGCGGTCGGGTCGCTCGAGACAGAGCCCGAAGGCGAACGCCGTCGGCAGCAGGAAGTAGGCGTACCACAGCGGGTACTCGAGCATGCTGTGCACGCCGACCATGATGACCATGACGAAGGCGGCACGCTGAAAGGGCGGGCGGCGCGGATTCGCGGGGTCCGCCGGCTCGCGCCCGTCGGCGAGCGCATTGCCGAGCGCCTTCCACAGCGCGAAGACCATCAGGACGATGACCGCGAAAGCGAGCGGAATACCCAGCTCGACGGCGAAATTGAGAATGATGTCGTGCGTATGGTCGAAGAACGCGACCGGCCGGTTGGGAAACGGCGTCAGGGTCCAGGCGAAATTGAACTCGCCGAAGCCGACACCGAACCAGGGATGCGTCTTGATGAGCGTAAGCGTGTTCGACCAGATGCCAAAGCGCGAGCTCGAGATGTCGCCGCTGCCGCCGAAGCGCGTCTGGCCGCCGAAGAGATGGTGGCTGTCGTTGGCCCACACCGTCATGCCCCACCAGCAGGCGCCGTAGACGATGGGCGCAAGGATCAGGAGCCCGCGCGCCCTGCGCGACAGGCGGCGATCGAGCAGCCCCCAGGCCGCCAGCGTCAGCATGCCGAGCGCTCCGGTGCGCGAGGCGCTGAGGACGATGACGTAGATGAAGATGACCGCCAGGACGGCGGACACCTTGCGATAGAGCGCATCGACCTCGCCGAGCCAGACGACGGCCACGATCGACCACAGCAGCAGGCTGCTCAAGTGGTTGGGCTGACGAAGGTTGCCGGTCGCGCGACCGGGAATGGCGGAGATTGCGACCCAGTCGCCATCGGGCAGGTTGGGTGCGAAAACCTGAACGAGACCGATCGCGCTGCTCGCGATGCCGGCAACGACGAGAGCGATGCAGAAAGCCCGGAAGGCGCTGTCGCCGAAGCCGGCACGCGCGGCAAGGGCGCCGATCATGACGGCGAGCATCGCGCTCGCGATCGTTCCGGCGGAAGACAGCGACAACGACCA
>ODAK010004778.1_pt1 | contig 13853 bp, 15 predicted proteins | sample 1539591 | NCBI WGS metagenome assembly ODAK01 (sample SAMEA3539303, study PRJEB22396) | soil metagenome | biome: tundra; feature: field; material: soil | place: USA | collected 2010-05 | depth 0.15 m | reverse complement strand
CTCGGTGTGGCGGCGGGTGAGCACCGGCTCGCGCACGACGGTGTCGCCGTGGGCGCCCAGGCCGGCGAGAAGCACGCACGACTTCACCTGGGCGCTGGCCATGGGTGTCGTGTAGTCGATGCCCCGCAGGGCCCCGCCGCGAATCGTGAGCGGAGGAAGGCAGCGCTCGGTGCGGCCCTCCACCGTCGCCCCCATCTGCCGCAGGGGCACCGCCACCCGGTCCATGGGCCGGCTCGACAGCGAGGCGTCGCCGGTCAGCCGTGTCGTGAAGGGCAGTCCGGCCACGACCCCGGCCAGCAGGCGCGTGGTGGTGCCGGAGTTGCCCATGTCCAGTGGCCCGTCCGGCTCCTGCAGCGCGGCGGGTCCTCCCGAGATGACCGTGGATCGCGCCGCCGTGTCGATGTCGAGTCTCGCCCCGAGGGCTCGGACCGCAGCCGCGGTGCGCGCCACGTCCTCGCCGTCGGACAGTCCCCGCAGCACCGAGTCGCCGGCGGCGAGCGCGCCGAGCAGAAGAGCGCGGTGCGACACCGACTTGTCGCCCGGGACCCGCACCCGGCCCACCAGAGGCCGGCCGCCCTCCACTGTGAACACCGGACCGTCGTCGGTGTCGCCACGGGCCCCGGGGGCTGAGCTCATTCGAGATGCCTCGACGTCGACCGGTAGCCGCGCCCGGTGAGGGCGTCGTGCAGGCGTTGTGAGACGTCACCGTCCACCACGAGCACGAGGACGCCACGATCACCCTCGACGCTGTGGGCGAGCTCGATGTCGTGGATGTTCACACCCAGGTCGCCCGCCAGCGTCGTGATCTCGGCCAAGACCCCGGGGCGGTCCGGGACCGGCACTCGCAGCTCGGCCAGACGCTCGGGCCGCACCGCCCGCGCCGGCAGGGAGCGCCGGGCCGTGGCCGCGTGCTCGAGCTCTGCCAGGAGACCGGCTCTGTCGGCGGCGGCCACCCGGTCACGCATGGCCGCCAGGTCGGCGAGCAAGGTGTCGAAGGCGGCGACGATGGCGGGCGCGTTCTCGGTGCACACGTCGGGCCAGATGCCGGGTTGCCCGGCTGCGATGCGCGTCATGTCACGAAAGCCACCCGCCGCCAGGCGCAGCAACGCGCCGTGCTCCTCGGCGGCGCGATCGGCGAGGTTCATGAGCGTGGCCGCAGTCAGGTGCGGCACATGAGAGACCATGGCCACCAGCGTGTCGTGCTGCTCGGGCGAAAGGGCCAGGACCTCGGCGCCGAGGCTGGTCACCACCGACTGCAGCCGCGCATACCCGTCGGGATCGGTGTTGGCAGTGGGGGTGAGTACCCAGGTGGCCCCGACGAACAGATCAGGCTCGGCTCCCTCGATGCCCACCTGCTCGGATCCGGCCATGGGGTGGCCGCCCACGAAACCGGGGTGTGGCAGTTGCGCGGCGAGGGGTGCCTTCACGCCCGCCACGTCGGTCACGACCGCACCGGGGTGGCGGGCCCGCGCCAGGGCGCGCGTGACCTCGCCGACCACGGCGGCCAACGGGGTGGCGATGAAGGTGACCTCGGCCTCGGGGTCCTCACCCACTTCGTCGAGCGCTCCGAGCGCCTTGGCCAGCTCGGCGGCACCGGGATCCGTGTCACGACCGGTGACCCACCAGCCCCGTGCCCGAAGGGCGAGACCGATGGACCCACCGATCAGACCGGTGCCGACGACGACGGCGCGCCGGGGGTCACTCGGGGAGGTCATCGCGCAGCCCCCGGGCCCCTTGGAGATAGACGTGGTGGAGCTCGGGGCGGGTCCGGTCCGTGGCCACGTGCAGCAGCACGCGCATGCAGCGGGGAGTGGACCCGACGACGTCGAGCTCACGGGCGCACAGCAGCGGGACGTCGCCCAGGCCCATCGCCCGGGCGGCCGCGGCCGGGAACATCGAGACCACGTCGCCCGTGGCCGTGAACACGATGCTGATCACATCGTCGTGGTCCAGGGAGTTTCGCTCCAAGAGGTCCGCCAGCAGCTCCTGCATCCGACTCGAGACCTGGTCGGGGGTGTCGGCGTCGACGGTGGTGGCACCACGCACGGCGCGGACGGCGGACATGGACCCGATGCTACCCAGGCCGGGTGTGGCCTCCCGGCGGGTCGAGCCGCTGGCCAGGGCTGTCGCGGCGGCTCTTGGGACGCGGCGCTCGGGCCGGCGCGCCGGGAGGTCGCGCCGCGTCGGTTCGGGGTCGCGCCGCGCCGGCCAGGGCGCGCACTTCTGACCCCTCGAGCGCTCTCCATGCCCCGGGCTTCAGGTGTGGGTCTGAGATGGGCCCGATCCTGGTGCGGACCAGGCGGCGGACGGGGTGGCCCACCGCCTCGCACATACGGCGGATCTGACGGTTGCGCCCCTCGTGGATGACCATCCGGATGACTCCCGGAGCGACGACCCCCACAGTGGCCGGAGCCGTCTTCCCGTCGTCGAGATCGACACCGAGCCGCAGGCGCCGCAGGTCCCCGGCCGAGGGCACCCCTTCGATCTCGACGAGGTACTCCTTCTCGACGCCGAACGACGGGTGGGTCAGGCGTTGGGCCAGATCGCCGTCGTTGGTGAGCACCAGCAGCCCCTCGCTGTCGGCGTCGAGCCTTCCCACCGGGAAGACCCGGGGCGCATCGGGCACGAGCTCGAGCACCGTGGGGCGGCCGAAGGGGTCATGCGCGGTGGTGACGACGCCGGCCGGCTTGTGCAGCAGATAGTGGACGAGTCCGGGGAGCACGGGCAGGGGGACGCCGTCGAGTGCCACCACGTCGACCTCGACGTCGACGCGGCGACCGAGCTCGACAGCGTCGCCGTTCACGGTGACCCGCCCGTCGGCGATCAGCTCCTCACACGCCCGTCTACTGCCGAGGCCGATGCGAGCGAGCACCTTCTGGAGTCGCTCGCCCTCCCGATCAGGCATCGGCGCCGGGGCGCAGGCGCTCCTCGAGTTGCTCGACGACCTCGGGTCCGGGCAAGAGCTCTTCGACGGGGGGCAGTTCGTCGAGGTTGTAGAGCCCCAGCCGCTCCAAGAAGGCGGGTGTGGTGCCGTAGAGCACGGGCTGTCCGGGCCCCGGTGCGTGACCCACGGCATTGATGTAGCCCCGCTGCTCCAGCAGACGCACGACGCCGTCGACGTTCACCCCGCGCAGGGCCGCGATCTGCGCCCTGGACACCGGCTGGCGATACGCGACGATCGCCAAGGTCTCGAGGGCGGCCGACGACAACCGCGAGGACACGCCCTCCATGGCGAAACGCTCGACGAACGGAGCGAGGTCGGGATGGGTCTGGTAGCGGTAACCCCCCGCCACCCGGGCGAGCACGAATCCCCGCCCCTGTTCCTCGTAGCCGGCGGCCAACTCGACGCACGCCGCCTCGACCCGGTCGAGGGGCATCTCGAGAAGCTCGGCGAGCATGTTCGGGGGTACGGGCTCGAGCGCGGAGAGCAAGATGGCCTCGATGGCCCGGTACTCCTCAGGAAGTCCCACGCGCGACCGTCAGCCGTCGTACTCCTCGACCGCGTCGCCACCACCGACGGTGGACAGCACGGACGAGTCTCGGGACCAGAAGATGACGAGGTCGCCGAAAGTCTCGCCCTGGTCGAGGGTGATCCAACCCCGCTTGCACAGCTCCAGGAGGGCCAGGAAGCGCACGATGATCTGCATCCGGGTCGTGCAATGCGAGGTCAGCTCGCGAAACGACAGCCGGCCTGCGCTCGGCAGGCGTTCTTCGAGCTCGGTGACTGCTTCGGACACGGTCACGGCTTCCACCGTGACGTGGGACAGGTCGAGCAGGAACTCCGGACGGGGCACGGTGCCCACCATGAAGGCGGCGGCCAGTTTCTCGGGGGTGACGCCTACCAGCAGGTCCGGAGCCAGGTCGCGGAAACGCTCTTCCAGGCCGGCGACTCGGGGCAGGGTGTGGCGTGCCTGGTCGATGAGCACGGCGAAGGCGTCCGCGGCGGCTGCGTAGGCCTGAAGCTCGAGGAGCCGGGCCAGGAGGCGGTCGCGCTCTTCGAAGCCGGCGAGCTCCTCGTCGTCCTCGACCTCGTCGGGTCCGGGGAGCAGCTTGCGGGACTTGAGCTCCACCAGGATCGCCGCGATCACCAGGAACTCGCTGGCGGTCTGCACGTCGAAGGGCTGTCGGGCGTTCATCTCGGCGATGAAGGCGTCGACGAGGTCCGACACCGAGATGTCGTAGATCTCGACTTTGTGGTCCGACACGAGCTGCAACAGCACGTCGAAGGGCCCTTCGAAGACGGGCGTCGAGACGTGCGCCACCACGCGTCCGACCCTACCGGCTCCCCCGTCGCTGCCTGTGCATGGCCCCTGAGCAGGAAAGACGTTCTGCGCCGGACCCGTCGGGCCACTCCTCGCGGAGCACCGCGTCCAGGCACGGGTCCCGTACCATGGCCAGCCATGGCGAGGGTGTTGTCCGGCGTGCAACCGAGCGGTGATCTCCACCTGGGCAACTACCTGGGCGCGTTCGGGAATTGGGTCGTCGACCAGCACGAATTCGACGCCTTTTTCTGCGTGGTCGACCTCCACGCGCTCACCTCGGACTACGACCCCACCCTCTTGGCCGCCAAGACCCTCGAGACGGCCCAGAACCTCCTGGCGGTGGGGCTCGACCCGGGGGCGTGCACCTTGTTCGTCCAGAGCCACGTCCCCGAGCACCCTCGGCTGACGTGGTTGCTCGAATGCACCGCCACCTTCGGGGAGCTGCGCCGGATGACGCAATTCAAGGACAAAGGCGGAGAGCAGGAGACGGTGCGGGCGGGACTGCTCACCTACCCCGTGCTCATGGCGGCCGACATCCTCCTCTACGACGCCGATCGGGTCCCTGTCGGTGACGATCAGCGCCAGCACCTCGAGCTCACCCGGGACGTGGCGGCGCGCTTCAACAACCGCTACGGCGAGACCTTCGTGGTGCCCGAACCGGCGGTGCCCAAGGTGGCGGCCCGGGTCATGGACCTCCAAGAGCCCACCCGCAAGATGTCGAAGTCGGTGAGCTCGCCGCTGGGCACCGTCCTCGTCCTCGACTCCCCCGAGGAGATCGACCGCAAGGTGCGTAAGGCGGTCACCGACACCGAGACCGAGGTCCGCTACGACCCGGTCGAGAAACCCGGCGTGTCCAACCTGTTGGAGCTGTTGGCGGCGTCGGCGGGAGGCGACCCCGCCGAGCTCGCCTCGCATTACGCCAACTACGGCACGTTGAAGGCCGATGTGGCCGAGGCGGTGTCGGAGTTGTTGCGCCCGGTGCGCGAGCGCCTGGGCGAGCTGCAGTCGCAGGGGGGCTATGTGGAGTCCGTGCTCGCCGAAGGCGCCGCCAAGGCGAGGACCGTGGCGGGCCCGACCCTCGACCGAGCCATGCGGGCGGCGGGCCTCCTCCCTCCTCCAGGCGGTTTCAGCGGCTGACGCGGCTCAGAACACCGCGTTGGCGTAGTGGTCGAATGCCCATTGGAAGAGGCTGTTGAGTGCGCTCGGCCGTAACACGATGATGATCAGCGGCAGGAACATCGTGAACGGCCTGATCCGGTAGTAGCCCGGAATCAGGCTCTTGGGCAGCAGGCGCTCGAGGACAGCCGAACCGTCCAGCGGCGGAAGGGGGATGAGGTTGAACACCGCCAGGATGACGTTCACGTAGCCGGCCACGAAGAGAAGCTGCGCCCACGTCGGTTGAAGCGAGAACGCCGGTAGCGCCTTGATCGACAAAGGAACCAAGGCTTTGTAGGCAAAGCCGAACGCCACCGCCAGCACGATGTTGACGGCCGGGCCCACCAACGAGACCACCACGCTCTCGTTGCGGGGATGACGAAGACGCGACACGTTGACGGGCACGGGCTTGGCATACCCGAAGGCGCCCACGCCGCTCAGCACCAGCAGGACGGGCAGGATGATCGTGCCGAAGGGGTCGATGTGCTTGACGGGATTGAGCGTCAAGCGCCCGGCGCGCTTGGCGGTGTCGTCGCCGAAGAGCAGGGCCGCGGCGCCGTGGGAGACCTCGTGCAGGATCACCGACGGAATGAGCGCACAGAACAGCAAGATGTCGAACGTCGTGATCTTGTGGGTTCGGACCAGCACCGCCAGGAGCGTGACCCCGGCGATGATCCAGATGGTGGCGCGCGGGCTCAGGCCCTGTCGGCGCGGTTGTCCGGAGGCGGGTGGGGGTCCCCAGGCGCTCACCGGCTCCCCCGGATCAGTGTTTCGCGGCGCAGTTGATGCAGTACCGCGCGGCCGGCTTGGCCTCGAGGCGCAGCGGGTCGATCGGCGCTCCGCAGTCTTCGCAGGCGCCGTAGCTCCCGGCAGAGAGCTTGGTGAGGGCACGTTCGACGTCCTCGAGGGTCTCCCGGAGCGAGGCCCCCAGGGCCTCGGCTTCACCACGCTCGGCGGTGACCTGGCTGGAGTCTGCGAAATTCGAGTCGTAGGTGAGTCCAGCGCCACCCAGGCCGAGCTCGTCGAGCTTGGCGATGAGATCAGAGCGCTCCTCCTCCAGAAGGGCGCGGTGATCGACGGTCGAGGCGTCGGGAGACACGGAGAGAGATTACTGCCCGCTACCCCAGTCGGCGCGCGGATGCGCCTGGTCGTAGGCCTCTCTCAGGTGCTCCAACGACACCTTGGTGTAGAGCTGGGTGGTGGCGATCGAGGAATGGCCCAGGAGCTCCTGGACCACTCGGATATCCGCGCCGTGCGCCAGCATGTGGGTCGCGCAGGAGTGGCGTAGGACGTGGGGATGGACCCGGTCCTCGATGCCGGCGGCTCGGGCTCGCTTCTTGAGCACCCCCCACACGCCCTGGCGGGTGAGCCGACCGCCCCGGGCGTTCAAGAACACGGCCTCGGCGTCGCCGCGTCGTGCCCAGCGCCGGGGCTCGAACTCGGGGCGACCCCGGGGGCCGAGCCAGGTGTCGAGGGCCCGACGCGCGCAGCGTCCCACGGGGACGAGCCGTTCCTTGTCACCCTTGCCGAGCACCCGAACGAGCCCGGTGTCAGAAGCCAGGTCCGACAGGCTCAGCCCGGCCAGCTCCGACACGCGCATCCCCGTGCCGTAGAGGACCTCGAGGATGGCCCGGTCCCGGATCGACGCCGGGTCTTTCTTGGTGGTCGTGTCGAGGAGCCGACCCACCTCGTCCTCGTCGATCGCCTTGGGGAGGCGCAGTGGTGTCCGGACGGGGCGAACATCGGCGGTGGGATCAGCGGTCGTCTCCCCTTCTTCGAGGAGAAACCGGTGGAGTCCTCGTAGCGCGGCGAGGGCGCGCGACACCGAGGCCGGGCCGAGACCCGCGGCACGTCGTTGCGCCAGGTGCTCTTCGACACTGGCGACATCGGCATCGTCCACCGTGTGACCGCGCCCGGCCAGGAACGCCTCGTAGCTGACGAGGTCACGCCGGTACGAGAGGATCGTGTTGCGGGCGCGCCCTTGTTCGATGGCCAACCAGGTGAGGTATTCCTCGGCGTGGCGGCTCAGGGTCGGTCCACTCTCGGAGACGTCGATCATGACCGGTGACATGTGTCAGCCCTCTTCGGCGCGCAGTGCGTCGCGGGCGAGGAGCAGCCCGAGCACGGTCTGCGCGTCGATGAGCTCTCCCGATGCGATCATGGCGCCGACATCGGCGAGGGCGATCTCGACGACCTCGATGTAGCGCTCCTCTTCACCGTGGCGCGATGGTTCGGTGGGCTCGAGCTGCCGGGCCAGATAGAGAAGCGTCTCCTGGTCGCAGAAGCCGGGACTGTTGAGCATGGCACCGAGGGGTCGTACCGTCTTGGCGCGTACGCCGACCTCTTCCTCGAGCTCGCGACGCGCCGTGGTCTCGGGGGCTTCGCCCTCGACGTCGCGCGTCCCGGCGGGAATCTCGAGGAGGACTCGGTCCACCGGGCCCCGGTATTGGCGCACGAGGAGGACCGTGTCGCGCTCGGTGACGGGAACGACCGCCACTGCACCTGGGTGGCGCACGACGTCGCGGGTGAAACGGGTTCCGTCAGGAGATTCGTACTCGCCTTGGACCACCGAGATCCCCCACCCCTGGAGGCGGACCTCGTCAGCGAGGTGGCGGAACCCCTGTTCAGGAGGCGGCACCGACGTCGGAGTCGATGGTGATGAGCCGTGGCAGGCGTCCGTCGGCGCGGCGCAGGGCGGCTCCCAGGAGCTCTCGGAACAGGGGGTGGGGACGGTCGGGTCGGCTCTTGAACTCCGGGTGGGCCTGGGTCCCCACCCAGAAGGGGTGATCGGGAAGCTCGACGAACTCGACGAGCACGCCGTCGGCGGAGGATCCCGAGCAGCGCAACCCCGCCTCTTCGAGCCTGGCCTTGTAGCGGGGATTGACCTCGTAGCGGTGACGGTGACGTTCTGAGACCACGAGGGAGCCGTAGGCCTCGGCCACGATGGAACCGGGCTCGAGCTGGGCGACGTAGGAGCCGAGCCGCATGGTGCCGCCCTTGTCGACGACCTTGTGCTGGTCGTCCATGAGGTCGATCACCAGGTGGGGACTGATGGTGTCGAACTCGCGGGAGTTCGCCCCCTCGAGCCCGGCCAGGTGGCGGGCCACGTCGATGACCATGACCTGGAGACCGAGGCACAGACCCAGGCAGGGGATCTCGCGCTGGCGGGCGAATTCGACGGCGTCGATCTTCCCCTCGATGCCGCGCTCGCCGAATCCCCCCGGGATGACCATGCCGTCGAGCTGCATCATGCGGTCGGTGCCCAGCAGGTCGGGAACCTTCTCGGCCTGGATCCAGTCCACCTCGACCTTGGCCCCGTGATGGAACCCGGCGTGGCGAAGCGCCTCGCCGACCGACAAGTACGCATCGGGGAGGTTCACGTACTTGCCGACCACGCCGATGCGGACAGGGCGCTCGGAGGCAGAGACCTGCTTCACGACCTTCTCCCACCCCGACAGGTCGACGGGGTGCTCGTCGCCGTCGATGGCGAGCATCTGGCACACGACTCGGTCGAGCCCCTCCTCGTGGAGGACGAGGGGGATCTCGTAGATGCTCGGCGCGTCCACGGCCGAGATCACCCCTTCGACCGGGACGTCGCACAACAAGGAGATCTTGCGCTTGAGCCCGTCGGAGATGGGTTGGTCCGAGCGGCACACGATGACGTCGGGTTGGATGCCCCGACTGCGCAATTCGGTGACCGAGTGCTGGGTGGGCTTGGTCTTCTGCTCACCCGACGGTGCCAGGTAGGGCACGAGGGTGAGGTGGACGTAGCAGACATTGTCACGTCCGACGTCGTGGCGGAACTGCCGGATGGCCTCGAGGAAGGGCACGATCTCGATGTCGCCGACGGTGCCGCCCACCTCGACGATGACGACGTCGATCTCCTCGGAGGCGAGGTGGCGGATACGTGCCTTGATCTCGTCGGTGATGTGGGGGATGACTTGGACGGTCTTGCCGAGGTACTCGCCGTGGCGTTCCTTGCGGATCACCTCGGAGTAGATCGACCCCGTCGTGGCGTTGGACGTCGTCTTGAGCTCGACGTCGATGAAGCGCTCGTAGTGGCCGAGGTCGAGATCGGTCTCGCCACCGTCGTGGGTGACGAAGACCTCGCCGTGCTCGAAGGGGTTCATCGTGCCCGGGTCCACGTTGATGTACGGGTCGAGCTTGATCATCGTCACCCGCAGGCCCCGGCACTTGAGCAGGCGGCCGAGCGATGAAGCGGTGAGTCCTTTCCCGAGCGATGAGGACACACCGCCGGTGACGAAGACGTACTTGGTCAAGCTCGGAGCTTCCCGGGCATCGTCTTACGGTAGACCACGAGACCAATCTACCGGTGGAGCATCGTGGGGCGGTCGGTCGTGGTCAGCGGGCCCGGGTGGTCTTCCTGGCCGGGGTCTTGGCCTTGGCCCCCAGGAGCTCTTCGGCATGGCGCCGTGCTGTCGCGGAGTCAGGACTCCCCGACAGCATGCGGGCTACCTCGACCACCCGGTCGTCGTCCTCGAGGACCGCGGCGTGGGCCACGGTCCTGCCCTTGTCGAGCACCTTGCGCACCCCGAGCTGTTGCGCGGCGCACGCGGCGACCTGGGCCAGGTGCGTGACCACCAGGACCTGATGATGCTGGGCCACCTCTGCCAGCGCGCTGCCGACGGCCTGGGCGGCCTCTCCGCCCACCCCGGCGTCGACCTCGTCGAAGACCATGGTCGACGGTGCGTCGGTGAGCACGAGGCGAAGTGCGAGCATGGCCCGGGCGAGCTCGCCCCCAGACGCCACCTTGGCGAGCGGCAGGACGGCTTCACCGGGGTTCGCCCCCAAGAGGAACGTGACGTCGTCTCCGGGGTCGGGGTCGGTCACGGTCACCTCGACCCGGGCATGCGCCATGGCCAGACTCCGGAGGCGCGCCTCCACGGCTCGGGCCAGTTCGGGGGCGGCCCCGCGTCTGGCCGCGCCCACCGCAGCCTCCGCGGCGCGCACCGCCACCTCGGCGGCATCGAGCTCACCACGCAATTCACCGGCACGGACCTCCGCGGCGTCGAGCTCGGAGAGCTCGCGTCGGGCCTCGGCCGCGAAGGCCAGCACGCCGGCGGGCCCTTCGCCGTACTTGCGTGACAACTCTCGGAGCATGTGGCGGCGCGACCGCACCTCCTCGAGGCGTTCGGGGTCGTCCTCCCAGGTCTCGATGATCTGTCGGAGCTCGGACGCCGCGTCGGCGGCGTCGGCTTGGAGCGAGGCCAGCCGTGCGTTGAGCACCGACAACGGACCTCGCCCGTCGAGCGCGGCCCGTGCCGCGCCCAGTAGGTCGATGACGTCGCGGGCCCGGTCGTCGCCGTTGTCGAGGGCGGCCAACGCGCTGGCGGCGGCCTCTCGGTGTGCCGTGGCCGCTGACAGGCGGTCCTCCTCCTCTTCGAGTGTCTCGTCTTCGTTCGGATCGTCCAGCGCGGCAGCGTCGATCTCGTCGAGTTGGTACCGAAGGAGATCGGCCTGGCGGGCGCGGGCCCGGTCGTCGCCACCCAGGGACTCGAGCTCGGTGTGCAAGGCGCGACGCTCCGATCGAGCCGCGGTGAGCGGGACGAGGTCGATCCCGGCGAAGGCGTCCAACGCACGCCGCTGCGCGGGAGCATCGAGCAGCGACTGTTGGGAGTGTTGTCCGTGAAGCTCGAGCAGCCGGGCTCCGGCCTCGGCCAGGGCCGATACCGGCGCCATGCGGCCGTCGATCCACGCCCGGGAGCGCCCGTGGGCCGGGACGGCACGGGCCAGGATGATCTCGTCGTCGTCGTCGAGGGCGAAGCGCCCCTCGACCAACGCCTCGCTGGCTCCGGGTCGCACCAGGCTCGGATCGGCGCGCCCGCCCATGAGCAGTTCGAGGGCGTCGACGATCAGGGTCTTGCCGGCCCCGGTCTCCCCGGTCAGCGCCGTCATGCCCGGCCCGAGGTCCAGCGCCACCGACTCGATGACGCCGAGGTCGCGGACCCGCAGTTCGACCAGCACGGCGAGGGGTCCTCAGCGATCCGCCAGGTGGAACCTGGCTCGCAGGATCGAGAAGAAGTCGCGGGGCCCGAAGGTGACCAGACGCGCCGGCGACGGCGAAACCCGGCACACCACGGCGTCGCCCGGTTCCAGCGAATCCGAGCTCTGGCCGTCGAGCACGAGCACGGCCGGACGCGGGCCCAGGAGCTCGAGGCGGACCCATTGCTCGGGATCGAGGACCAGGGGCCGGTCGAAGAGCATGTGCGGTGACACCGGCGTGAGCACCACGGCGCGCAGGCCCGGGCTGAGGATCGGTCCGCGCGCCGACAGGTTGTACGCGGTGGAGCCCGTCGGCGTGGCGACGAGCAGCCCGTCCGCCGCGTAGGTGACGAACGGCCGGCCCGCGATGGAAGCCGCCACGCGGATGGTGTGGCCGGGCACGGTCTTCTCGACGACCGCCTCGTTGAGCACGACGATCCGCCGGTCGTCGGGCACGACCGCCGATCCGCCCCGCTCCACTGCGACCTCGAGGGTGACGCGCTCCTCGACGGTGTACTGGCCCGACAGGAAACGCTCGAGGGCGGCCTCGAGGCCGTCGGGCTCGACCTCGGTGAGATAGCCCAGGCGGCCGAAGTTCACGCCGAGGACCGGAGTGCCGTGGGTACAGGCAAGGGCCACGGTGCGGAGCATGGTGCCGTCCCCGCCGAGGCTGACGGCCAGGTCCAAGGTGGCGTCGAACGACGAGCTCGGACAGGGCGCGCTCGACGCCACGGCATGGCTCGCGGTGGAAGGACCCTCCTCGGGGGGAGCTGGGTCTGACACCTCGACGGCGTCGTGTCCTCGCCCTCGGAGCCATGCCGCGCCCTGGCGGGCGATGGCGGCGGCCTCGGGGCGTTCGGGGTGCACGACGAAGGCGATGGTGGCCACGATGTCCTACCGGGCCTCAGGTGTTGGCGTCACGTCGGTGGTGCTGTCGTGGCGCCGGCGCGCATCGGACGCGTCCGGGGCTTCGGCGACGGCTTCGTCGAGTGCAGCCGCCCATGGGCCGGTGTCGGTCGACGTCACATGCGCACGGGCATGGAGGATGAACTCCGCATTGCCGGCCGGGCCCAGGAGCGGTGACGCCATGGCCCCCATGATGGTGGCTCCCTGTGACGCGAAGGCGGAGGCCACTTTTTCGAGCGCGGCCCGGCGCAGCCCCGGGTCGCGGATCACGCCTTTGCCTCGGCTCACCTCGGTGCGGCCCGCCTCGAATTGGGGTTTCACGAGCACGAGGATGTCGGCGCCGGGTCGGGCCAGGGTGCGGGCGAGCACCGGGGCCACCGTGACCAGCGAGATGAACGACAGGTCGGCAACGAGAAGGTCGAAGTCACCGCCGACCGCGGAGGCGTCCAGGGTTCGGATGTTGGTCCGCTCCAGTACCTCCACGCGGGCGTCGCCACGCAATGACGCATCGAGCTGCCCGTGGCCGACGTCCACGGCGACGACGGTGGACGCCCCGTGACGAAGGAGGCAGTCCGTGAATCCGCCCGTCGAGGCACCGGCATCGAGGCAGCGTCGACCCCCGACGGCCACCGAGAAGCGGTCCAACGCGGCTTCGAGCTTGTGGCCCCCGCGTGACACGAAGCGACGCGTGGCCGTATCGATGACGACCACGGGGTCGGATTCAGCCACGAGCCGAGCCGGCTTGTCGGCTCGTGAGCCGCTGACCAACACCGCACCCTGCTCGACGAGAAGCCGAGCACTTTCTCGGGAGTCGGCCAATCCCCGCCGCACGAGCTCGGTGTCGAGTCTGCGGCGCACTGGCGTGGGAGTCAGCCGCCCGCCTTCTTCGCCGCCGCCTTCTTCGTCGCCGCCTTCTTCGTCCCCGATGCTTTGCGAGCCGCACTCTTCGCCGGGCCGGTCTTGGACGCCGTGCTCTTCTTCGAATTGTTCTTCTTCGACTTGCCCGTAGGGCGATGGGCCGCCTTGCGGCCTGCCGCCGATGACCGGGCCAAGATGTCGGCCACCTTCTTGGCGAGGTCGTCGACATTCGTGAAACCGATCTCCTTGAGCTGCTGACGCACCTCGCCGCGGACCGCGCCCACGAGAGCCTCGGAGCGGTCGCGGCTCACCTTCACCAGGTCTTCGACCCATTCCTGGGCTCGGTGCCGCTCGAGCTCTCCGGCCTTGATCAGTTCTCGTACCAATTCCTCGGCACGCGAACGGGTGATCTGAGTCAGCGTCGTGGCGGCTTCGACGTAGCGGCGCAGTCCGTCGTTCTCGGTCATGGCGCCACGCTAGGACCCCCTCGGTGACGCGGCAAGAGGAGAAAGGTCCTTTGCTGATCAGACGCCGATGTCGAGATGACGTGCCACGAGCGTCTCGAGGTCGGGTGCTTCCTCGTCGGGCTCGACCACCATCGGCTCCCGTCCGTCAGAGGTCACCCCCGTCCGAACCAGCGCGAAGGGGAGTCCGAGCCGCTGCGCCAAG
>ODAK010004776.1_pt1 | contig 13855 bp, 15 predicted proteins | sample 1539591 | NCBI WGS metagenome assembly ODAK01 (sample SAMEA3539303, study PRJEB22396) | soil metagenome | biome: tundra; feature: field; material: soil | place: USA | collected 2010-05 | depth 0.15 m | reverse complement strand
CGGCAACCACGCGGCCGCACACGCATGGGCTGCCGCATTGAGGGGTATCCCCTCGTATGTCGTGATGCCGCGCACGTCGAGCCCGTTCAAGATGGCGGCCGTGGAGCGCTACGGCGGAAAGATCGTGCTGTGCGAGCCGACGCACAAGGCGCGGGAGGCCGCGGCCGAGAAGCTTGTCGCCGACACCGGCGCCACGCTGGTCCACCCCTTCGACGACCCCAGGGTCATAGCGGGGCAGGGCACCGTCGCCGTCGAATTCCTCGAGGACGTGCCGGACCTCGACGCGATCGTCTGCCCCGTGGGGGGGGGAGGGCTCCTGTCGGGCTGCGCGACGGTCGCGCGCGCCTCGAGCCCCGGCACGAGGGTGCTGGCCGGCGAGCCCGAGGGGGCCGCGGACGCGAGCCTCTCTTTCTCGTCGGGCAAGCGCCATACCGTGGACGAGCCCTCCAGCATAGCGGACGGGCTGCTTGCGACCATCGGGAGGATAACGTTCCCGATCATCAAGCGCGAGGTCGAGGCCATCGCCACGGTCTCGGACGGGGAGATCAGGGCCGCCGTGCGCCAGATCCTGGAGATCATGAAGATCGCCGTGGAGCCGTCCGGCGCGGTCGGCTACGCGGCGGTCGTCTCGGGAAGGCTCGCCGTGGCGAGCACACGCGTGGGGATCGTCCTGTCCGGGGGGAACATAGACCTTGATAGGGCCCCCTGGGCCGCCTAGGGCCGCCGCCGCTCAGCCCGCCAGGGCCTCCGCGACAAGCGCGGCGGCGGAGGGCGGCAGCCTGAGCCCGCGCGCCAGATCCTGGGCGCGGGGGCTCATCTTGCGCCACGTCTTCCGGATGATGTCGACGAACTTCTCGCGTGGGTACTCCGCGTGCTGCGCGGCGAAGGCCTCGATCTCGTTCTCGAGGAAAACGAGCACGGCGGCGTCCTCCAGGGCCTGGGTTCCCGCGTTCGTCCTGAGCCCGCTCTTTGAGACCCACGTCGCGGCGTCCGAGGCCTCCTGCGCCGGCACGCCGGCCTCGACCATGAGCTGGCGGGCGCGCTCAGCCTGCTTCGCGTAAAGGGACCTGCGCCATGAGAGGTAGCCCGGCTTGCCGGCCGGGAACGAGCCCCTCGGGACCAGCCAGCGCTCGAGATGCTGGCAGCGTGCCGCGAGCCTTAGCAGCGGATCCGCCCCGGGTTCCATGCGCACGACCCAGCCCTCGACCCGGTCGGCGTAGACCAGCTCCGCCGGGCGGCCGTCGGCCGCCCTCCCCGGGTCGGCGGAATGGGCTGAATCGATGAGGGCGCGGGCGCGCGGGTATGCGTCGGCGCCGCTCATCACTGTCTGCCGGCGAGGATTGTCCGCGCCGTCTCGGCGTCCTCGTCGGCCACCTGCAGGCGGAACCCCGGGCTTGTCATCCCGCGGTAGGTCACCGTCAGCTCATCCGGCAGGAACGCGGGCACGCCGCAGTCGGCGAGCACGGAGCGCAGGACCATGGCCTCCTCTGCCGAGGAGCATTCGGCGACGGTTGTCATGTTCGGCTGGCCGGGGAATCAGTACACCCTCTCCTCAAGCAGGGCAAACAGCTCGGCCTCCCCTATCCTCGTCTGCTGCATGGAGTCGCGCTCGCGCAGCGTGAACGTGCCGTCCTTCTCGATGGTCTCGAAGTCGATGGTGACGCACCAGGGCGTCCCGATCTCGTCCTGGCGGCGGTAGCGCCGGCCGATGGCCCCCGACTCGTCGTAGAACACCGCGTACCTGCGCTTCAGCTTCCTGTGGAGGTCCTCCGCGCGGGCGACCAGCCCGGGCTTGTTCTTGAGCAGGGGAAGGACGGCGACCTTCACGGGGGCGATGCGCGGGCTCAGGCGCAGCACGGTGCGCTTCTCGACGTTGCCCTTGTCGTCCTTCACGTCCTCCTCCGCGTATCCGGCGCACAGGAGCGCGAGGAAGATCCGGTCGACGCCGACCGCCGGCTCGATGACGTGGGGGACAAACCTCTTCTTCGAGGCCTCGTCGAAGATGACCTGCGGGACGCCGCTGTGCTTCTCGTGCTGCTTCAGGTCGTAGTCGCCGCGGGCCGCGATACCCCACAGCTCCTGAACGCCGAAGGGATAGCGGAACATGATGTCGGTCGTGCCCCGGGAGTAGAAGGCCAGCTTCTCCTTCGGGTGGTTGTATTCCGAGAGGAGGCTCTCGGGCAGGCCGATGGAGACGAGCCAGTCCTTGCACCAGTTGATCCATTCGCGGTGGCACTTGGCCCAGTCGGCGTCCTCGTGGATGAAATACTCCATCTCCATCTGCTCGAATTCCCGCGAGCGGAATATGAAGTTGCGCGGCGTGATCTCGTTGCGGAACGACTTGCCGATCTGCGCGATGCCGAAGGGCAGCTTCACGCGGCCCGTGTCCACGACCGCCTTGAAGTCCGCGAACATGCCCTGCGCGGTCTCCGGCCGGAGGTAGGCGACCGACGAGGCGTCGGTCATCGCGCCGACGTTGGTCTGGAACATCATGTTGAACGAGCGGGGCGCCGTCAGGCTTCCGGGCTCGCCGGTCGCCGGGGAGGGTATGAGGGCCACCTCCTCGGGCGCCGCCTCGGTCATGTCCCTGGCCCGCACGGGCTCGAGCTTCCCCTGGATGGCCTTCTTGCGCTTGAACGCCTCCGCGGCCGCCTGGAGATCCTCGGCCGTGCGCTCGCTCTCAAGGGCGCTCACATAGCCCACGGTCTTCCCGTCCACGACGACCGGCGCGAAGAAGAGCTGGTCCGCGCGGTACCTCTGCTTGCTCGTCTTGCAGTCGACGAGGGGGTCCGTGAAGCCGGCGACGTGGCCCGAGGCCTCCCAGACCTTGGGGTGCATGATGATCGACGTTTCGATCCCCACGACGTCATCGCGCCGGTGCACCATGTCATTCCACCAGCAGTCGCGGATGTTCTTCTTCAGCTCGGCGCCCAGAGGGCCGTAGTCAAAGAACCCGTTGATGCCGCCGTAGATCTCGGAGGAGGGGAATATGAAGCCGCGGCGCTTGCAGAGCGCGACTAGCGTTTCCATCTGGACTTCCTGCGGGGCGGGTTCGGGCATAGCCGTCGAGACATACCCTCCCCCCGGGTGGGGTCAATTCCCGGCTTGGTCCAGGCCCCTGCGGCGCACCAGGGGCCCGACGTCGGGCTCGCCCCCGGTGAAGTCGCGGAACATGCCTATCGCCTCCCTGCTGTCCCCGCGGGACAGGACCATCGAGCGAAATCGCTCGCCGTTCTCCCTCAGGAGCCCGCCGTGCCTCGAGAACCACTCGGCCGTGTCGGCGACGAGCACGTCGGCCCAGATGTAGGAGTAGTAGTTCGAGGCGTAGTTGCCCGAGAAGGAGTGGGAGAAGTAGGTGCTGCGGTACCTGGGCGGCACCGGCGGGTAGTTGACGCCGTTCCTGCGCAGGGCACCGGCCTCGAACGCCGCGACGTCGGAGGGGACCTCCGCGGGCTTGAGCTCGTGCCAGGCCTGGTCGATCAGGGTTGCCTCGAGGTATTCCGTGGTCTCGTAGCCCTGGTTGAACTTTGCGGTGGCGATCATCTTCCCGAGCAGCGCGGCCGGCATCGGCTCGCCCGTCTTGTAGTGCCTCGCGTAGCTCCTCACCACCTCGGGCCACTCGGCCCAGATCTCGTTGGTCTGGGACGGGTACTCCACGAAGTCGCGCGGCACGTTGCTCCCGCCGAAGAGGGGGTACGTCACATGGGAGAACAGGCCGTGGAGGCCGTGCCCGAACTCGTGGAACAGGGTCGTCACCTGGTCGTAGGTCAGCAGCGCGGGCTCGCCCGGCGGGGGCTTCGGGATGTTGTGGTGGTTGCCGACGACGGGCCGGAGCCCGAGGAGCGAGGCCTGCCCGACGTACTCGTTCATCCACGCGCCGCCCTGCTTCGAGGGCCGGGCGTAGAAGTCCTCGAGGAGGAGGCCGAGGGGCCTGCCGTCCGCCTCGAACACCTCGAACACGCGGACGTCGGGGTTGTAGACCGGCAGGTCGTGGCGCTCGTGGAACGTGATCCCGTAAAGCCTGTTGGCGGCGAAGAAGACGCCGTCCTGGAGCACGTGGTTGAGCTCGAAGTAGGGTTTGAGCTCCGACTCGTCCACGGAGTACCGGGCCTTGCGGAGCTTCTCCGCGTAGAAGTCCCAGTCCCACGCCGCGAGCCGGAACCCGCCCTTCTCCGCGTCGATGGAAGCCTGCATCAGGGACGCCTCGCGACGCACCTTGGCCACCGCCGCGGGGGCGAGCTGGGCGAGGAGCCTGTCGACGGCCCCGGTCGTCTGCGCCGTCTGGTCCTCGACCGTGTACGCCGCGAAATTGTCGTATCCCAGGAGGGCCGCCTGCTCGGCGCGGATCTTGGCGATGCGCGCCACGATCGCGCGGTTGTCAAACGGCCCGCCCCGGCTTCCCCTCGCGAGCGAGGTCTCGAGTATCCGTTGGCGCAGCGCCCGGTTTTCCAGGTACGCGAGCTGCGGCTGGCCCGTGGTGTTGGCCAGCACGATCTCGTACTTCCCGGCCTTGTGGTCGGCCTCCGCCGCAGCCGAGGCGGCCGCGATCTCCTCGGGGGGGAGGCCCGCGAGCTCGGCCCTGTCGTCCACGACGACGGGCGAGGCGTTCACCTCCTTGAGGACGTTCTGGGTGAAGGAGGCCTCGAGGCTCGCAAGCTCGGTGTTCATGGCCTTCATGCGGGCCTTGTCCGCGTCGGAGAGCAGCGCGCCCGCCCTGACGAAGTCCCTGTAGTAGCGCTCGATCAGGCGCAGCGACTCCGGGTCGAGGCCCAGCTTCGCGCGCTCGCCGTACAGCTCCCTGATCCGGGCGAAGAGCGCGGCGTTCAGGTGGATGGCGTCATCGTGGGCGGCCCGGAGGGGCGCCATGTCGGTCTCGATCTTCTGCATCCGCGGGTTCGTGTCCGCCGAGTTCAGGTTGTCGAACACCGCCGAGACGCGCGCGAGGATCCGGCCCGAGCGCTCGAGGGCCACGACCGTGTTCTCGAAGGTGGGCTTCTCCCCGCTTGAGGCTATGGCCTCGACCTCGCGCAGGTGCTCCGCCATGCCCCTCTCGAACGCCGGCGCGTAGTCCGCGTCCGTGATCCGGTCGAACGGCGGCATGTTGTAGGGGAGCGCGCTTTCCGAGAGGAAAGGGTTTTCACTCATGTTGGGATTCTGCGTGGAGGCCCGCGTTGCCGGGCACGCGCCAAGGAATAGCAGCGCAAGGGCGAGGCCCCCGCGCCGCGTGTCGAGGTTCTTGGGCATCTGCCAAGGAAGATATCAAACGAGCAACGTTGCAAGGCCCGCCCGCATCGCATGCGGGACGACATCGTAGTGGTTTCTGCCCGCAAACCGCTCGCTGGACACCCTCAGCCGCCCGAAGGGCCGCTCCGCAAGCTGCCATTCAAGCAGGGCCAGGTCTCCCGTCATCGACGGCGAGTCCTGGTCGCCGGCGCACAGGTAGAGGCTGGCGTCCAGCTCCGCGCTCCGGTCGCGGAGGGCCGAGGCGAGGCCGAGGATGCTCCGGTTGTCCCACCATATGGAGGGGGCGCTCGCGAGCGCCGCGTTGAAGAAGGGCCTCGGCTGGAAGACGGCGTGAAGGACGAGCAACGACCCGAGGGAATGGCCGGCGATGGCCCGTCGGTCCGCGCGCAGGGGATGGCGCCCGGCGAGTTCCGGCCAGAGCGTGCCGGTGAGGTACCGGAGGAACCGGTCGGCGCCGCCGCTCGTGGGCTCGTCCGCGGAGGAGGTCGGCGTGTAGTCGCGTCCGCGATGGTTGCCGGGCTTCCCGAAGCCGGCGCCGTATCCGACGCCGACCACCGCTGTCGGCCCAATCCTTTCCTCCGCGCGCAGGGAGCGGGCGGCCTCGGCCGCCGCGTCGAACAGGTAGTCGCCGTCCATCACGAGGACGGAATCCCACGGCCCGGGGGCGCCTGTGGGAGCGTCCACGTAGATTCTGTAGTCGCCGCCGGTCTCCGGTGAATGGGAGTTGAACGCGGGCCTCGCCCTTGTCGCTGACGGCTTCATGGGGACCTCAGGCGGGCTCGGCGGCCTGCTCCTGCAGGCGGCGGGCCCGCCGGCTGGCCCCCTCGATGTCGGGAAGGAACCAGGTCAGTATCCCGATGAGGGGCAGGTATCCGCAGACGTCGAAGAGGAACCCGATGCTCGTGAGGTCAGCGATCTTCCCGAGCGCGGCCGATGCGATCCCCCCCATCCCGAACGCAAGACCGAAGAAGAGCCCCGATATCATGCCCACCTTGCCCGGGATCAGCTCCTGCGCGTAGACGAGGATCGCGGAGAAGGCCGACGCGAGGATGGCGCCTATGACTGCGGAGAGCACCACGGTGGCCGTGAGCCCCACGTGGGGCAGCAGGATCGAGAAGGGCGCGACGCCGAGGATGGAGACCCAGATCACGTACTTGCGCCCGAACCGGTCGCCGAGCGGCCCGCCGAGGATCGTTCCCGCGGCAACGGCGGCGAGGAAGACGAACAGGAGGTACTGCGCGCCCTGGATCGAGAGGCTGAATCGCTGGATCAGGTAGAACGTGTAGTAGTTGGTGATGCTGACCAGGTAGAAGTACTTCGAGAAGATGAGGGCGACCAGCACGGCCAGGGACAGGAACACCTTGCGGCGGGGCACGCCCTGCGGGGGATGGGCCGCCGTGAGCTTCCTGAACCCGGAGAGGTTGCGGCTGCACCAGCGCCCGACCCGCGTGAGCAGCGCGATGCCGCAGAGGGCCAGCGCGCCGAACCATATGATCGAGGGCTGGCCGTTCGGGACGATGATGAGGGCGGCGAGGAGGGGCCCAAGCGAGGTGCCGAAGTTGCCGCCCACCTGGAAGAGGGACTGGGCGAACCCGTGCCTGTGGCCGGCCGCCATGTGGGCCATGCGCGAGGCCTCCGGGTGGAAGATGGCCGAGCCCATGCCGATGATGACGGATGCGACGAGGATCATCGGGTAGGTTCCCGCCCGGGACAGGACCACGAGGCCCGCGAGCGTGAAGCCCATGCCCCATGCGAGGGAGTACGGCTTGGGGTTCCTGTCCGTGTACGCACCGATCAGGGGCTGCAGGATGGAGGCCGTCAGCTGGTAGCTGAGGGTGATGAATCCGATCTGGGTGAAGCTCAGGTCGAACGGCCCCTTGAGCATCGGGTAGATCGCCGGAAGGAGGGCCTGGAGCGTGTCATTGATCATGTGAGAGGCGCTGAGCGCGGCCAGTATGGCCATCGCAGTCCCCCTCTCAGCCGATGATTTGCCGGGATCGCTGTGCACCGGGCCTTGGTATCCCGGTTCCGGCGATCTGCAACCCAGACTATCAGTTTCCGGCGCGCCGCGCCGGAGGGCGCCGGGGCCCGCCCGGGGGCGGGCGGCGCCCGTCAGGCGGAATCCCGGTCCCGTTCGATTGTCTTCATTCCCTCGGTCCAGTCCGCATAGACCTGCCAGGACCTGACGAGGCCATCCTCCACAACCGCCTTCCAGGCGGCCGGCATGGAGATGGTGTTCTCCGCGACAAGCCCGCGCCTGCCGTTGTAGGTTCCCGTGGCGGAGCCAAAGACCGCGACCAGGGGGCCGTCCGACAGGATCCGCTCGGCGGTCACCCTGTAGTCGGGAAACATCCGGAAGTAATCCCGCCAGCCCTCGATCATCCGCTCCCTTCCCGCGTGGGCCCTGCCCGCCGGGTCCACAAAGGAGTGGTCCGGCGCCATCAGGGAGGAAAGGCCGGCAAGGTCGTGCCGGTTGACGGCGCCGATGAACGCCTCGACCACGGCGGCCTGCGGCGATCCTGCCTGCGAGCGGCTCATCCTCCGTTCCCTCCCGTCATATGAGGAGGCCTATGCGGCGGCCGCCCGCGTGCGCGCTGACGAGCTTCGAGAGCCGCTTCCTCTGTGTCTCGTCCCGCACGGCGCTGACCACCCACCAGGTCGCCGTCCTGCGGTAGCCGGGGGGCTGCTCGCCCCAATGGGCCCAGGCCATGGCGTCTTCCCGGAAGGTGGCCTCGAGCGGTGCCGGCAGGCTCCTCGGGCGCTGCTCAAAGGAGTATGTCCCCGTCCTTTTGGCCTCCCGGGACCGGAAAGCCCTGAGCCCCGTCGCGCGCATCCTTCCGGCCGCGATCAGCCGCTCGGCGTGGCGCACGTTGACGAGGCTCCACGTGCTGCGGGGCCTCCTCGGCGTGAAACGGATCGTGTAGCTGTCGCGGTCCGTGTTCTTGCGCACACCGTCGATCCAGCCGAAGCAGAGGGCCTCGTCCAGCGCCTCCTGATAGGTGATCCCCCCTTTGTCGGACGCCTTCCTGTGGAAGAGAACGAAGAGCTCGGCCGCCGCGCCATGGTGGGCCTGCAGCCAACGGCGGAACTCCGGGGCGGAGCTGAAATGGGCCGCGCTCATCGGGCTGGCGCGCCCCAGGCCGCGGACCCCTTGGCCGCGGGGGGCACGGGCCGCTGAATGACGGGGGGCCGCGTCAGGCCGCAGCGGCGGGCGAAGCGGGCCGATTCCGCGCGCGAGCGCAGGCCGAGCTTGCGCATGATGTTGAAGCGGTGCTTCTCGACGGTCTCCGGGGAAAGCTGCAGGCGCACCGCGATCTCCGCGTCCGAAAGGGGCTCTCCGACGAGGCTCAGTATCGTCTGCTCGCGGTTGGTCAGCACCTTGTCGAAGGCGTCGGGATTGCGGCAGTGCGCGCGGCGCGCCTCCATGAAGGGGGCAGGGAAATAGGTCGAGCCCCCCTCGATCGCGGCGATAGCCAGGTTGAGCTCGGCGACGGTGTTCGTGGACTTGTCGATGAAACCCTGGACGGCGGCGCGCTCGACGCGGCCGAGGGTGTACTCGTCGAAGTACGCGGAGATGACGAGCGTGCGGATGAGCGCCCGCTTGCGCCTTATCGAGCGCAGCACGTCGAGCCCGTCCATGTCGGGGAGGTGGATGTCGAGGATCAGCAGGTCGGGGACCGCCTCCGGCACCATCGCGAGAGCCTCGCGCCCCGTGCCCGCCTCGCCCACGACCTCGTGCCCGAGGTCCGCCACGCACGCCTTCCTTAGGATGTCCCGGAAGAGGCGTTCGTCCTCGACAATGGCGATCTTCATCAGGGCAGGTAGGTTGCGCCGCCGGGCCGCGTTTGGAAAGAGTTCTTGCTACCGGGATACCGGTACCCGGCGCCTCAGTGGGTGTAGAACAGCTCCTGGAGCTCCCCGGGGACGCGCGTGCGCGTGAGGCCCAGCATGAGGAGGATCCTGGCCTTCTGGGGATTGAGCTCGTCGGCGGCGATCAAGTCGTTCCCGTCGTCGTCGACCTCCACGTTCCTCTCGACGATCCCCCCTCCGGTCCGGGAGCTGCGCACGACCGCCACCCCGACCCTGGAGGCGGCGGCCGCGGCCCTGAGCGCCGGGGCCGCCATGTTCCCGTTTCCGACGCCGGCGACCACGATCCCCCGGGCGCCCGCGCGCACGGAGGCCTCGATCAGCTCCGGGCCCATCCCCGCGTGGGCGTAGATGATGTCGACCCGGGGCAGCGCGCGGTCCGGGACGGCGAAGGCGCCGCCGTGGGTCTGGCGCCGCTGGGGAGCCCCGTAGAAGTGGAGCCGCGCCGAGCTCACGAGGCCCGCGAGGCCGCGCTGCGTGCTCTTGAACGTCCCGATCTGGGTCGTGTTCGTCTTCGCGACCTCGCGGGCGTAGTGGATCTCATCGTTCGCCACCACGAGGACCCCGCGCCCCCAGGAGTCCGGGTGCGCGGCCGTGGCCACCGCGTTGTAGAGGTTCATCGGGCCGTCGGCGCTCATGGCCGTCGCCGGCCTCATCGCGCCCACGAGGACGACGGGCTTCGCGCCCGTGAGCACAAGGTTGAGGAAGTAGGCCGTCTCCTCCATGGTGTCGGTGCCGTGCGTGACCACCACGCCGGCGATGCCCGGGTCGTCCAAGGCCCGCTGGGCCCGCAGCGCGAGCGCCCGCCAGACCGCCTCGCCCATGTCCTGGCTCCCTATGCTCGAGACCTGCGCCGTCTCGAGGCGGGCGAGCGACCCGATCCCGGGGGCCGCGGCGATCAGCGACTCTAGAGAGAAGATGGCCGGCCTGTAGCCGCGCCTCGGCCCCGGGGCCTGCGCGCCGGCGATGGTGCCGCCCGTGGCGAGCACGGCGACCCTCGGCAGCGGCGGGGCCTCGGTTCTGCGCGTGCTTGGTCGGGCCATGGCCGGACAATGGGGGGCGCGGGCCCGCGTGTCTAGCCGGCCGCGGCTTGACCCTTCGGCGCGTTTGGGGCGTGTTGCAGGGCAATGGCCCCCACGCTCCTCGTACTCGCGGCCGGAATGGGATCCCGCTACGGCGGGCTGAAGCAGATGGACCCCGTCGGGCCCTCGGGGGAGACCATGCTCGACTACGCCGTCTTTGACGCGGTCCGCGCCGGGTTCGGGAGGGCCGTGTTCGTCGTCCGCCGGGAGTTCGAGAAGGAGTTCAGGTCCTCGGTGGCCTCAAAGTACGCGGGCCGGATCGCGTGCGACCTTGTGTTCCAGTCGGTGGACGACCTGCCGGGCGGATCCGCGCCCCCGGCGGGAAGGCAGAAGCCATGGGGCACGGGCCACGCGGTGTGGTGCGCCCGCGGCGCGGTCGCCGGGCCCTTCGCCGTGATCAACGCGGACGACTTCTACGGGGCGGCGTCCTACGCGGGCCTCGCGGGTTTCCTGGCCGGGGCGCGGGGGCCGAGCTACGCGATCGTGGGATTCCGCCTCGCCAACACGCTGTCCGGTAGCGGGTCCGTGTCGCGGGGGATCTGCACCGCGCAGGGGGGCCGGCTCGCCTCGATCACGGAGGAGCCGGCGATCTCCCCCGGGGACGTGGGCCCCGGCCGGCGCTTCTCCGGGACGGAGATGGTCTCCATGAACTGCTGGGGGTTCACCCCGGCCGTGTTCGACGGCCTCGGGGAGGGCCTTCGCGCCTTCATGGCCTCCGGGGGCGCCGACCCGAAGGCCGAGTTCTACCTGCCCGTGGCCGTGTCGGACCTGGTCTCCTCGGGCCGCGCTAGCGTGGACGTGATCGCAAGCGAGGAGCCGTGGTTCGGGATCACCTACCGCGGGGACCGCGAATCGGTCGTCGCCGCCGTCGAGGGGCTCGTTCGCCGCGGGGCCTATCCGCGGCGGCTATTCGGCTAGGCGCTGCAGGAGCAGCCTGACTCCCTCGATCGGGGGCTCCGTGACCCGCGCCAGGGGGAAGGGGGCGCGCGACGAAAGCACGCCGAATGCGTACGGGTGGTTGAGGATGTGCCCGCTCACGCCGGCGCGGAACCCGTCCGGGCGCGCCCCCGGGAAAAGCTGGTCCGAGACCGAGACGGCGAGCCTGAGGATATCGCCCACCGAGGCCGTGACCGCCTCGCACGCGGCGGGATCGCCCTCGCCCGCGAGGCGGAGCACATCCGGTGCAAGGGCCGCTACGTCCGTGTTGGTGGCCGGGTCCCCGTAGAAGTGGCCCGCCACGTCCGCCGCCGTCGAGTGGCCGGTGCGCTCGCGCACGAGCCGCCCCAGGCCCGAATGAGGCGCCCAGCCCTGGAGCTCCAGGAGAGCGCGGGCGATCGCGCGCCGCCCCAGGTCGTAGCCGCTGCCCTCGTCGCCGAAGCGCCAGCCTGCCCCCCCGGCGTAGTGCGTCCTGCCGTCCGGTGTGCGCGCCGCGATGAACGAGCCGGTCCCCGCGTGGAGCACGAGGCCGGGCGCGCCGCGGGTCGCGAGCTCAAGGACGGGGAACGAGTCGTCGAGGGCCGACGTCCGCCCGTACCCGGCGAGGCCGCCGGCGAACTCCCTCCAGAACGCGCGGCTGCCCGCCATGCAAAGGAGGGTCGCCGAGATGACCGCGGACCCGTGGGCCGCGCGGACAGCCTGCAGAACCTGCGCGGCGATCTCACGCGCGCGGCCGGCGCCCACGAGGCTCGGGCTGCACCCGGGGCCGGTGTGGCGGGCCGCGACGGCGCCCGAGGGGTCGACGAGGATGCACTCGGTCTTCGTCCCGCCGCCGTCGATGCCGATCTTCCAGGCCATGGTCGGCGCCCTAGCGGCGCGCGCCGTCGACGGCGCGGACCCTGCGCCACGGGGGGTTCCCCTGGGGCGGGCGTTGGATGCTGTGCTTGGTTCGGCTCCCCATCATCGGCTTCCCGCGGCGGGCTTGCGCCAGATCCACCAGAAGTTCGAAGCCATGTTAAAGCCCACCGAGAAGAACATGGCGAGCACCGCGGCGAGCAGGTACTGCACGCCGGCCAGCTCCAGGAGGTTCGCGGCGCTCCACCAGATGCCGAAGCCCAGGGCGTTCGCGACGTGGTACTGCCAAAGCCTCGTCAGGGTGGGGCGCCTGTGGCCGAACACCCATCGGTCCACGGCGAGGAACCTGAGGACCGTGCCGATCTCGCCGGAGGCCAGCGTTGCGACGATGTAGGGCCACGCGAGGACGCCCGCCATGAGCTTGATCAGCGCGAGGCCCACGCCCGCGAAGAAGAAGCCGACCGCGATCCAGCGCAGGACCCGGGGGGTGACGACCCGCTTGAGGAGATCCATCATTGAAACGATCCGCGCCTACTGCTGGCGCGGGGGCTGCCCCTCGGCCGATGTGAGGGATGCGGGCGTCGGATCCGGCGAATGATTCGGCGGTTTCTTGGCGCCAACGGGACCACGAAGTTCGGCCTCGGTTGCCTTGGCCGCGGAGACGAGAAACTTGACGTCACCCACCCGCAGTGCCTTGGACTCAAGCCCCGCCACAATCACCGATTTCCCCTCCCCGTCCTTGAATGTACCGTCGTCTCGGCGCGCCTCGGCGGTCACAGAAACCTGAATGGAATTCCCAATCCAGTGGTTTGATATCTTCGCGTAGAGGATCCGTTGCCCTGCTTCCTGGCCGATCACGCAATATGAATCGGCATTCATCGTGATCAATTGGGTGCGGCAACCCTTGCACTGAAGTTGCTCATAGTTGATCCAATCAACGCGGACCGTAACCGGGCTCTTTGGATCGGCGGCAAACGCCAGCGGGGCTGCGCAGAGAAGCAATGATAGGCGGGATGATCTCATGGCCGAACAGCCGGGCATCTGCCGCGCGGCGGCCTCAGGCGAGCTGGCGGCTCAGGCGGCCCCTGTAGCGGGCGGCCAGCTCCCGGTTGTGCTCGATCGCGCCCGGCAGGTTCTGGCTGCGAAGAACGGGGAGGGGATGGCCGTTCGAGCGGAGCCAGTCCATCACCGCGAGCATGAGCCAGTTGAGCAGCGAGCACCCTATGAGGGTCGAGGTCGGGCCCGCGCTGATCCCGGCACCCACCTCGACGATCGCGTCGCCCGGGACGCCCCCGTTGTCGAGCACATGGTCCGCAACCTCGAAGAGCCTTTTTTCCGAGGGATGCTGCGACGCGGCCGCCCTCGACATGGAGAGACAGGTCAGCGCGGCCACCGTGAGACCCTTGGCCCTCGCGTAGAGGGCCACGTCGATCGGGGAGGCGTTCTTCCCGGAATTTGAGACGACGATCACCGTCTCCCCGGGGTTGAGCTGGTACTGCCTGTCGTAGCGCGCCGCGAGCGCCTCCCCGTAACCGGGCAGGTTCTCGATGAAGCCCCCGGTGGGGTCGATGATCCCCGTGACGCAGACGAGCCCGCCCGCCCGTCCGATGATCTCGCGGGAGATGATCTCGCTGTGGCCGCTCCCGAAGGTGTGGACGACCCCGCCCCTGGCTACCGACTGGCCGATCACGGGGGCGAGCCTGGCGATCACGGGCGCGTTCGCGTCCCAGGCGTGGGCGAGCATGGAGCCCGCGCGTTCGTAGTAGGAGTCCGGTAGCTTTGGCATGGGGAAGGGGTTCAGGCCGGGGAAGGGGAGGCCTCCCAGCGGCCGTAGATCCCGCACGGGAGCACCTTGCCGTCCCGCTGGATGG